>Ga0214473_10002885_pt1 | contig 21036 bp, 32 predicted proteins | sample RVTome_7_FD_203509 | JGI IMG/M metagenome (GOLD analysis project Ga0214473, IMG submission 203509) | Soil microbial communities from uranium-contaminated site in the Upper Colorado River Basin, Wyoming, United States - RVT98D197 | ecosystem: Environmental > Terrestrial > Soil > Contaminated >... | reverse complement strand
GGCCACGTGGGGAATGACATGTCTCTCGTCGCACCCATCACGCCGGTGCGCTGGCGCTGCTGCGTACGCGAACCTGCGTCATCCGCGCACCGCGGTCGGCGTGTCGCACCCATCACGCCGGTGCGCTGGCGCTGCTGCCCGGGGTCCCCGCATCCGCAGGCGGCCAGTCGGGCAGTCGCACCCATCACGCCGGTGCGCTGGCGCTGCTGCCGCATCGCCGCAACGCACATGGTCGCGTTGAGAATCGTCGCACCCATCACGCCGGTGCGCTGGCGCTGCTGCGCCGTCCCGCTGTGATGCCGGTCAAGCAGCCAAGCCGGTCGCACCCATCACGCCGGTGCGCTGGCGCTGCTGCTCGCTGGGGCGCCCGTAGTTCTCCCGAAGCACTCGTGTCGCACCCATCACGCCGGTGCGCTGGCGCTGCTGCCGATCTCCTCGAACTTCGGCGTGAGCGAGGCGTTCGCGTCGCACCCATCACGCCGGTGCGCTGGCGCTGCTGCCGTAATCGACAGCGCGCGGCAGAACAAGCTCGACATGTCGCACCCATCACGCCGGTGCGCTGGCGCTGCTGCTGACGTGGGCGACCACGACGCGCTTTCCACGCTCACTGTCGCACCCATCACGCCGGTGCGCTGGCGCTGCTGCCGGTTGGGACGGCGACTCGCCCGTCACGCGCATTGAGGTCGCACCCATCACGCCGGTGCGCTGGCGCTGCTGCCCTTCGTCCTATTCAGTTGTCAGAACGCGGTCTACCGAGGTGAATTGCGAGCGGTGCCTTTGGGGGCACCCGTTTGGGTCACTCGGCGGCCGTATTGTATGCAAAGCGGTCTCGTTAGGCACGCGGAATCGTTGGCTTAGTCGGATTCTGCGAGCGGCTCCGTAGTTTGGTGCGCCACCGAGCCGCTCGCGTCTTACTCCGCGGCGCTGGGCTCCGCGATGTTCGTGGGAGAAGCTGCGAGCGCAGCAGCTCTGCGATCCTTCTTCTCGGACGCCAGCCGCTTGGCTCGCACCCAGCGTGTCTCGCCCGGGTGCGCAGGATCTTCCTTGCGCTTCTTGGCAGGCCCGCCAGTGCGCTTCGGCCACACGAGAATGTTGGCCGCCGCGTTGTCGTCCTGATCCCACTCGGCTTTGCATGCGCCGCAAGCGTGGCGCAGCTCTTTGGCTTGGTCCCATTGCTCTACGGAGCCGCACGCCGCACACGTCTTCGTCGTGAGCGCGGGGTCGACGAACTCGACGGTGCCGCCGCGTCCACGGAACGCGTTGAGCAGGCAGCCGCGCAGTTCGCTCGTAGAGGCAACTACGCGCGAGCTTCGCGCCGTTTCGTTTTCGGTCTCGTCGGCCTCGACCACCGGCAGCCGTGCGATACGACGGAGATCGAATGCTTCCAGTACGATGGTCGAGTAGCGCGTGGCGAGCTTGGCCGCGAAACAGCGGTACAGCTCGCGTCGGTAGCGTAGCGACTTGACGCGCTGGCTTGTCTCCCACTCCCAGAGGTGATGGTCGTGGTAGCGCCATGCTTCGAGTGCGTCGTACGCCTCCGCGTCGCCGTCGAAGCGTGCGTCGCGCCAGCGCCTGGCCAGGGCTGCGAGCTTGCTCTGTGACTTCCAGAGACCAAGGTACTTCGTCGCATCACGGAGCCATGGTGGCATCACAGCGTCGAGCGCCGTGAGGTGGATGGCCAGGTTACGACGGGCGTCGTTGAAATTCGTCTTGCGAATGGCCTGCAGCCCGTCGCTCTTGCGGAACTGGCCCATTATCCCCGCCGCTCGGCGGTTGAATGAACGTTTGGCGCTCTTGCTGCGTGGCGTTGTATCGCCCGGTACGGGAGCCTGCTCGCCACTAAGAATGAGAGCGCCGGTGTTGCCGGCCTCGTCACGCCAGGCTGCGACGCGAAGCCCCTCAGGGACGACGCGCCAGCCGACGTCGATGGCGACGCGTCCGTTGGTCGCCTCAATGTCGCGGGTTGAAGGCCCCTGCGCGGCCGTAAGATCTAGCGTGAACAGCACCGACCACTCTTCGCGCGGTCCAACCATGCGGAGCTGGACGGTGACGTACTTGACCTGGGCACCCTCCGGAAACGGGCGGTGCATCAGCATCGGAAAACGGGCCCAGCGCGGCGACTTGTTGCTCTCGGAGCCGATACGGAGCGCGAGCACGTAACGCTGACGCTTCGCGGAACGCCTGCTCGTCGGGTCTGGTCGTTGCTTGGAGTGCCCGAACGTCGTGCGCAGCGGAGCGCCCGGTTCAATGCGGACGCGCGTGTCGGTGGCCGCGTACAGCTGGAGCAGCGACAGGGGCTTGGTTTTCTGGACCTGGACGCCGACCCGCCCCTCTCCCTCCCAGCGAACGAACCTGGGAGCGTTGGGTCGCGCGTCGTCGTAGAGCGGCATCTGGCGTGACGCCTGATCGGCATCTTCGATGAGCAGGTACGTGCCCCAGAAAACGCCGCAGTGCTTGCGCGCGCTGCGTCGAAGCTCTTTCGCGCGGTCCGCGATGAGGTCGATCTCGGCGGCCACGTGAGGCAGCACCTGGGCTTCGCGTCGAGCCTTGTGCAGCGCGTTGGCCGCGTCGCGTCGGACGGCGCGTGCGGCGATGACGGCGTTGCGTAGAAGCTCCGGGGCGACGCCGAGGCGGTCGGTGGACTTGGCGGAGGCAGCGGCTCGCCTGGCGTCTTCGAGAGCAAGGTCGGCAGCCGCGAAGATGGCCTCAGGCCCACTCGTCGAGGGCTCCGCGGAGATGAGCGCCTGGACGGCGGCTCGGCGCCCACGCTCGATCTCGACGAGCGTGTTGCGGTAGCGGTGCGCGAGCCGCATCTGCTCGCGGACTTCGTCGGCGGCTTCCGTTGGCGGCTGGAGACCGTAGCGGTAGACGTGTGCGTTGGGCACCTGGCCTTCGCCCGAGAACGGTGCGGGCCGGGTGAGTTTGTCGGCCTCGGTGCTGATGTCCATTGATGTGTTCGTCATGGTCGCCTTCTTGGTTCATGTCACGACTTTGCGGCGTCGCGAAACCGTTACTTGCGTATCCACTCGTCGTCGTAGTCGCCAGCACGGGCCTTGTCGGCGAGATCGTTGAACCCGGCCTGACGCAGGTCGTAGTCGAGTTCCATCTTTGGCGTGGCGACTGTCGTTTCTAAGTCGTGGTAGTGCCCACGCTTCGCACGTCGAATGATGGCGTCGCGGAGCGGAGACGCCGGCTTCGTCAGTAGGTCGTCGACCAGGGTGGTCTTCGTGCCGCTCACGGACGCCCCAGTGCGCTCAGCAAGTCGCGGAACGTGCCGTAGAGGAAGGTGGAGACGTCTGGTGCACCGCGCAGTCGCACCCGGCAAATGTGGGGTCCCATGCCCACGTGGCGCCGATGCTCCGGTATGCCGCCCCATTCCACGACGTAGATCTCTTCCAGTAGAGAAACATCCGCCGGGTCGATGGCGATCTCATGCTCGCCGCGCGCGTAGAACAGACCCGGCTGTCCTGCAACCGGAAAGCAGTCCACGCCATCCATCACGATGAGCGTCATGTTGGTATCGCAGCGCGCGCGACGATTTTGCGCTCGCGAATGTCCATGTTGCGCTTGGTGCGTCCGATGACGGCCACCAGCATGTCCGTTACGTAGTCCGGGCGACCGTCAGCAGGCGGTACGAACACTTCGTCGACGGGCAGTCTCTTGCCAGCCACCTCGTCAGGGCCGACGTATGTAGTGAGTGGCAGCTCGGACGTAACGAGCCAGCCGTCGAAGTTGCGGAGTTTCATGGCACCGCAGTCGCCGAGAGACGACCCTTGGCCTTCGTATGGGCCTAGCAGCTCCGCCATCTTCGTCATGTCAGCGAGCACGCGCATGTCGTTAGGGTCGGCGATGTCGAGCGGTACGGTGATGATCGATCCGTGCTCGAATAGAATCCAGTTCTGGCCGGCGAAGACTTCGTGGACGATACGGAGGACGATGGACTCGGGCTCGCTCACGGTCGCCTCATCGCCGCGAACAACTTGCCGAGCCCCTGCATCATCCCCGCGTCCGGCACGCCATCGTAAAAGTCACCGAACGGGTTTTTGAAGCGGATGTCGGTGGCCCCGAAGTGCGTTGCTTCGTTGCGGAGCCACGGCTCGCGATGTTCGAGGATAAGCTTGGCGCCGAGCACCTCCTCTTCCGGTGGAACCGCGTTGTCGTGGAAGTGGATGACGCAGCGATCGTCGAGGTCGTAGCAGATGCGGCCGATGCGAGCGGCTGTCTTGCTGTGACGATGGGCGAGCAGGTAGCGATGGCCGCTGAGCCCGCCGGTAACGACGATGGCACGCTCTTTTGCCCAGTCCTCGTGCTCCTCTTCGTTCAGGAACGTGAGTAGCACCTCGCTCGCGCGGTCGACAGCACCGACAACGCACTGCGGGCAGCTTGGGGTAGCTCGTGCGATACTGGCCGCAGCCTTGGCGAGCAGGCCGGTCTTGGGGTCCTTCGGTGATGGCACGCTCGCGGCGTCGATGACTTCCACGCGGCCGTTCTCGAACTTGACGCCGGTGATGGTCCGGTCCATGGGCTTGAGCAGCTTCACCAGCTCGCGGCCGGCGCCGCCGATGCTCGCCTTGAGCGGCACGATGAGCCGCGACGACGTGCGGTACGTGTCGCTGTCGTAGTTGGGCACGGAGCCGTCGTCGGCCCAGCCCTTCTTGATGGCGACGGCCATGAACGCCGCGATGGAGAGCTTCTCGCTCTCGGTGGCGGACACGATCTCCAGGCGGCAGGCATCGCCGTCGGCTTCGAGACGGAAGTCGCCGTTCCAGCTTGGGAAGAACCACTTCATCGTCCGCTCCTTTTTGTGCGCCGCTTGGACTTTCTGGGCTTCGACATCGTGACCGGGATCCCGAACTTGGCGCTCAGCTCCTTGACGACGTCGGTGAGCCCGAGGTCACGCGCTTCGGCCAGAGCGCGCACGAGAGCGAGCGGCGTCTCGTTCTGCTTGGACTGGTGCTTGCCAAGCGCGTCCATCAGCTCGCGGACAGCCTTGACGCCGTAGGTCTCGGACGCCGGTGCTGCGGCGAGGACATCGTCGCTGTCGTACGCGAGATCAACCGCAGGCATGTACTGCGCGAGGCTGATTGCGCCAGGTATGCCGCCGGCGATGTTCTCGGTGGCATCGGCCGCTCGGAGCTTGCTTTTGCTCGTCGCTCGGGTCTGGAGCAGCTGAGCCGCTGAGCCGCAGTAGCGCGAGATCGACGCCAATGCTCGCGCGGTGAGCGGCTCCGCTACCATCTTTTGCAGGTCGGTGCGGATGGACGCCGTGAGCGCATCATCAGGAGCCGGCAGTTCGATGTGGACGTGGACATCGGCAGGCTCGGCGCCGTTAGACGGCGTTGGCTCGGTAGTCGTCATGAGGGCTCATGATAACCCGCGCTGTCGGACACGCAAGGACATTCGACGCACTAACCGTCGTCGTCGTCCTGGGCGAGCATCCAGTTGTACTTGCAGCCGCAGAAGGGGCAGGCGTCGTCCTTCCACTCGCTGGCCGGCGAGCATTGCTCGCAGAACTGGCAGCGGTACTCCTCGACGGGCTTGGCAGGCTCCGTCATCCCAGCGTCATCTTCTTGCCGTGCAGCGGTGGTCGCTTGTCGTTGATGTCGGCCTTGGCGACGAGGGCTGCGTCGAGGTCGGTGCCCTGAGCCAGCGCAACGTAGCGAGCCAGCATCACGACGTCTTGCAGCCGCTTCCGCACCATCTCCCTGTCGCTGTGGCGCCAGTACTCCATCGCGCCACTGAGTGTGCGCACAAACGACCAGCCGATTCCCGTCGGAGGCTGCGTGTACGCAAAGGGGCGTTGCAGTTCATGATGAGAGAGCAGGGCTGTGTCCCATGCTTCAGGCCAGAGCGTGTTGAGGATGTCGATCGTGCGGATGATAATGTCGGCCAACTCGCTTGGGTCCCAACGGTACGTCCGCTGGAAGTGGCGGTCATAGTCCTGGTTTGCCGGCGCCTCTGCGCTCTCGACCGCCTCGTCCACCTCGGTAACGACCAGCATGAGCTTGCCGGGCAGGTTCTCCCACGTCGGCTGGTCCCAGCCCTTAGCAGCGGCTGTGGCGCCGACACGGATGGCGAAGGCGCGGAGGTCGAGCGGTTCTCTGCTCGTCATGCGGCTCCTGCGGGCGCTGCGATGATGTCGGCGGCGAGCATGCTCTGCTCGTATCCGTCGTCGTCGTTGCCGTTGACGAGCCCGCCGATGCGGTAGCTGAGTATGGCCTCGTGGTGGTCGAGCCAGGCGGCCATCCGCACGCGGTGACTGTCGGTGAGCGAGCAACATCGTGACTGACGCAGCAGGTGGCCCTTGGGCTTGTTGCCGCAGACCCAGATGTCGTCGCAGCCGGTGATGCCCATCTCGTTGGCGACGGCGAAGTCGATGAGCTGGTCGACGAACGTGTCCCAGGCTTGCCAGTCGTTCTTGGTAAACGTGGTCGTGATGGTCATGCGAAAGCCGTAGCGCGTGAACTCGCCGACGAGCTTCTTCTTGCGGAGGCGTTTCTTCATGCGTCCCGGTACCAGCGCTGCTCGTGCCGGTGTTCGAACCATAACTTGTCAAGCGCCGTCGGGCCGATGGATGCCATGGTCACGGGGAGGCCCAGGCTTTCCTCGATGGTGTCCACGTAGCCCTGCGGATCGCTCGTGACGCTACGTAGCTGTGGAACGCAGCGAAGGAGGCGTCGGGTGAGCTGCTCTTGGTGCTGCAGATCTCCCGGCTTCGAGACAAACGCGCCGATGTCGTACGAGTGGCACATGGACCACTCGGGCACGCTAGCGAGCCGGTCGACGCACGTGACGACGAGTGCGTCGATCCCGGGACACGCTCGCAACGCATAGCGCGTGAGTGGCGCGTCGAACCAACCGACCCGGAAGTTGCCCTGCCAGCCAGTGTTCGTATTGTGCGTGTCCTGCAGCCTCTCTGTGAGCATCGCGTTATCGGTCGGGAACGGCCCCTGTCCGTGTCGCGTCGCGTACGCGCGGACAACACCGATCTGGCGCACGGGCCCCGTGCGCTCGGCTTGCACGAACATCTCGACCGCGTTCTGTGCTGTCGTCGTGCTCCAGGTAGTGTGCGGGTGAAAGCCATGCCACTCGTCGAGCAGCACTCCCTGGGCACCTTCGAAGATGACGTGCTCGGACTCTCGGATCTGGCAGTTGACCTCCGTCGCGCCAACGATGTGAAGCTTGGCACCGACCGCAAGGAAGCGGTCCACCGTATATTCGAGCGCGAACGGGTCTTCGAGTATCGAGAGGACGGCAGCGTCTTTTCCGGTAATCGGTAGCGCGGCCAGTTCTTCGCGCTTGCGTTTCCGTACCGCGAAGAGCTTCCGGCGTATCCTCGCGGCGTCTGTTAGGTCCGCAACGCGGAGGGCCTCGTCGTCGTGGTCCTGCAGTGCGTCGCTGACGGTTTCGCCGACTCCGAGCCCACACGTGCCATGGCGCTCAGCACCGCGAGCAGACTCTCGCATGCGGTTGGTTGCTTGGTGGTACGGTGTGATGACTAAGGCGCGCTGGTCGACCAGAAGCCGTTGCAGCGCGTCCGTCACGCCGAGCGACACGAGGTGCTCGTTCTCGGCCATGAGCCCGCCTGGGTGGAGCACCATGTGCTTGGAGAGCAACGTTCTCGACCCTGGCACGAAGGTCGCCGAACCGAACTGTGAGAACGTGTGAAGCCTGCCGTCGGGGGTCACGACGTTGTGACCCGCCTGCGCGCCGCCGTTGTGCCGCACCACGAGTGGCGGCGTCGAACAGCGACGCGCAAGCGCGTCGACGGTTGTCCCCTTCCCGGCATCTCCGAAGCCGAGGTCGACGACGATGTGCGTGGAAGGGGCCATGTGCTAGAGCCGGACGGTGCCGCCGGACTTGTCGCTTGCCGGGAGGTCTCCGACGATCGAGCCAGGCGCCGAGCGAGCGAGCGCATCACGGAGCGGAACGATCGCTCCGGTGACCGACTTGACGGCCCCAGCGCTTGCACCCGCTCCGCGAAGCACGGCGCCGACGTCGTCGATGCTGTGGCCCTCGCAGAGGCCGATGGTCGCCGCGATCATCTCGCAGACGTTCTCGGGCTGGTCGAGTTTGAGAGCGCGCTCGTTGAGCAGCTCTCTCCAGTGCGCCAGGATCCTTGGCTCGTCTCCGTGTGACGTCTTGCCGACCACGATGTGGAAGACGTTGTAGCGGCTCTCGCATTCGCGGATCAGGTCGACGACCTTCTCGTCGGCCTGGAGCGTGTCGCCGAAGATCGCCAGCGCTTCCTCGCTCGTGATCTGCGGGTGCACCATCTCGTCACCGAGCGTGAAGAGGTAGCCCTTCTTGCCGCGCTTCTCCCAGCAGTCCGTCGCGGTGTGGCGTGCGAAGAAGTAGTGCGCGAGACCGTAGGACTCGCTGACTTGCCCGCCGCCGTTGCCCTCGATGTAGATGTCGGTCAGGCACTTGTCCATCTCGATGCCCGACTCGAACTGGCCGACTTGAAACGGCGTCGTGTCGGTGTAGGCGTCGCCGATGGCGCCCATGAGCACCTGGGGATGCGGGATGACGCCCTTCTCCACGAGCATCGTCATGAGCCCGCCGAGCTTGTGCTGCGCGAACTCGATGGGGACGCTTCCCATCGAGCCGGTCACGTCGAAGAGCACGCCGATGGCGTTGCTCTCCGGGTGGTCGGTGGAGTCCCGGCTTTCCCTGACCTTCACCCCCTTCGGGTCGAGGCTCGGCTTGAGCGACGTGGAGAACACCTTGGACCGGACGGCGTCAGCGTCCATGCTCCTGCGCGGAGTGCTGATGTGCTTGTACGCATCGTCTGACCAGCCTGAATAACCCATCTCGACCTCCTCTTCCTTCATCTCGACGGCATCGCGAACGCACGATACGTCCGCTTGCCGAAGTTCTTTTTGAGCAGCTCATCGTAGGTGCAGTAAGCCTCTGCACCGTTCTCGGTCTTGCCCTTGCAGCAGTGCTCGAAGAACGTAACCACGTCCTTTGGTACGTCAGCTCGCAGCTTGCCAACCCGGTCGGATAGCAGCAGGAGCGCACACTGGCCAGCGAGCTGAATGTCCAACGCGGGCGTGGCCGGCTCGCGTCGCAGGACGGATGCGGGGTACATGTCCTTGCGTGACGCGCTTATGGCGGTCAGTCGCATGCCGGTCCTCACCGCGTAGGACCAGCCGACGAGCCGGGCTCCGTGCTTCTGCGGGTGCACGAGTACATGCTCCGGGAGCACCGCGCCGTGGACGTAGCCGAGGTCGTGGATCCAGCTGAGTACCTCGAAGGCGCGGCGAATCATCCACGCGGCGTCACGCGTATCGAGCCCGTCGGGGTACGCTTCGCGAACCTCCGCGAGCGAGTAGTAGCCGTCAGCCACGTTGAGGACGTTGACCTTACGCTGCCTGCCGCCGCTCTCGATGAGCGCGAAGCTGTCGAGCAACTTGGGCAGGTACTTCTGGAAGACTGTCGCCTTCTCGCCCGTTTCTCCGTGCAGAGCCGCTAGTGTTCGCGCTTCGATGTCGAGGAGGTCGTTGTCTCTCGGCTGACGCACGACCTTGAGCAGGCAGCGCGTTTCGTCTGTCTCGCCGATGAACAGGTCGGCGATGTCACCCACCCGGAACTCTTCGAGCACTTTGTACGTGCCAGCGCGCGAACGCAGCACAGCAGTGAGCGTCGCCCTGCGGGGCTTGCCGTACGTGCCGTCCTTCAGAAGCTTCTCGGCTGCAGCCCGGAGATCTTTGAGTCGCGCGACGTGTTGACCAGCGTCAGTGACGTCGGGGTTGCGGTCCGGATGAAGCAGCACGACGAAGTTGTTGAAGACGTGCTTCACCGCGAGCAGGCGCTCGGACAGCGGGCCCTCTGCGATGGGGCCAAAAACGTCCTCAGGCTTCCGAGCGGTCCGAAGACGCCCACAGAGCAGTGCGGTGGAGCGGTCCATCATGGGTAGACCGGCTTGGGTCTGGAGGCTATTGGAAGCCCCTGTATCTCGTCGGCCGTCAGGAACGCCAGGGCTGCAATCTCGGCCGGCGGTGGCCTGTCCCAGTGCGGTTCGTAGTCCTCACCGCAGTCGAGCCGTTCAGCAGGCCACATGTCGCCGCCGCCAAGAGTACGCAGGTGCTCGTGGATGGTCTGGCAGCGCAGGCAGCGCTTGTACGTCCCGGCCTCGTGGTCGAACACGTAGCTGATGTACATGTACACGTGCCCTGGAGCGATAGGCTCGTCGCAGGCACAGCACTTGTGCTGCTTACGAGCCCGGCGACGGCGCTCCCAGTAGACCGTGTAGTACTCGTCGCAGCTCTCGCTCACGCGCCTATGATAACGCGGTGCGCTCGGCGTGCAAGTACTTTCGACCTACGGTCAACGCGGCCGGCACCAGATGACTATGTCGCCGTTGACAAGCTCGGTCGCAATGCCGGACCGGAGCAGCGATTGCCATAGCGCGTGCGCGTCTCGGCTGCGTGCGAACTGTGGCGAGCGTAATTTCTTGCCCTGCAAGCAGCCTTGTGCTGCGGCTTCGAGGTACATCATAGTGCCGATGCCGCGGCGTCGGTACGCTGGCGCAACCTCGGTAGTCCAGATGTCGTTGTATCCGCCGAAGAACACCGTGGCGAGGATGCCGACGCGCCTACTGCCGTCGTAGGCGCGGACGACGAAACCGGAGCTGTCCTTCTTGACGCGAAGGCGAAGCATTTTCTACGGTGTCGGTAGCCCAGGCGGCGGTTCGAGTACCTTGACTCCCGGTTCTCCGACGGCCTTCGCATCTCTGTTGACGTGCCCTAGCCTGGACTCGATCAACTGCACGAGGCTTGCCTGCGCGATCTCCGGCAGGCCGCGTCGTTGGACTTCGGCGACTGCGAATGTGACGGCGTTCGCCATCCTCTCGTGTCCTGGCGCAACCAAAAGCGGATCGGCCTTGGCGGCGGCGATGGCAAGCTGTTCGGCGTACGCGACGGCGTCGCTAGCGATGTCCGAGACCTGCGCCTCGATGTGAACGTCGCGCTCGATCTTCATCTTGCCCACGATCCAGCGGTAGAGCGCGAGCGCCAGTATCGGGACGATCGGTGTGAGGACGGCGAAGACGATGCCGATGCCGGCGAGGAGCACGTCATTCCAGGTTTCCATGGAGCCGAGTGTAACAGTTAGGCGGGCTTGCGTGACAGGCGGAGCGTGACGTGGGCTGGGTGGAGTGTTGACGGCCGTTTTTCGTCGCGTTCTTGGCGATAAAACGCGACGACCAGGTTACAGGCGCAACCTGTCGGGACTCGCAATCCGAGCATGAAGTGAGCGCGAGGCGGCCAGGTGTCGTCCTGCGAGTGATACGGCGGTCTTGTCGGGGCCGTTGGCGGGTCACGTGACCATGTGGTCACGGAGATCTGTGGCATGTCCCCGCAGATCATCTGCACCACAACGGTCTGGTAGGGCTCCGGTGCCACGACCTCCAGCAGGTGCGCTTCGATGATGATGGGGCCGTCACGCGCTATCAGAAAGTCGTCTGGTACGAGACCGCCGAGTTGGACGAGGTACTCGCTACCAGCGGGTCGATGGAACACCACGTCGCGTGTTTCGATGTCAGTCACGGGCGCCTTGCCCCAGGATGCCGTTGCCGATCTGCCAGTCGGCCATCGCTTCCTCGATGTGGTCTCTGTACTTGCGCACCTCACGACGGTAGTCGGAGCTGCTGTTGGCGAGGATGTTCTTGACGGCCGCCTGATCGCGTTCGAGCGTTTCGCGACTGCGCTTGGCGTCGGCGCGAATTGCCTTTGCGATACACGGGTCGCAGGCTCGGCCGGGCATGCCTGGCATGAGCTTCCCGCACTTCTCGCAGGCGTGCGTGCCGAGCCGTCGGAGCGCCGCCTTTGTGCGTTCGATGATGGACGTGCTCACGATTCAGTGACCTCGACGAGCTGGCAGAGGCTGTGGCGGACGATGACGGGCTCCGCCGGTCCGCGGTCATCCTCGTTGAGGAAGTGCGCAGTGCCGTCAACGATGACGCCGTGAAGCCACTCGTCGTCGAAGCTCGTGACTCGCACACGAAACGAGCCCTTGCGCTCGTGCACGACGTCGTAGAGCGAGCCGACAGTGGGCTCTCCGCCGAAGATGGTCTGTCCCTGCCGGTCGCGGATGATCCATGTTCCCATCAGCCCCTCCCCATGATGCGTCGGAGCAACGGTCCAATCGTCCCGTTCGTAAAGTCGTCCACGTCAGTGTACACGCCGCCTTCGTCGGCTTCCATCTGCTTACCGTCCGATGGTCGTGTCCAGCGAGCGCGGAAACGGAGCTTGCCGAGCCGGTCTCGGTAGACGAGCGTCTCGACGGCGACGGCTGGCTCGGTTTCGGTCATGCTGACTTCTCGTCGAACAGCAGTTCCTGGTTGAGATCGACGTCGAGTGCTTCGGCGACCGAGCGGATGGCGGACCTGGCCCTGACGATGCGGTTCATGAAGCGAAGCACGACGAGAAGTGCGATACCTTCCTCGGGTCGCATCCCGTAGCGACTGGGCTGATTGGCCATCTTCTCGACGAGGTCCACGGCTTCCGCAATACGCATGCCGCTACAGTACATTCGACAGACGACAGGCGCAAGGGGTCGGTGCTATCCTCGGGCCCATGAAGGCGTTCGCGGTGATGGACCGGCAGGGCGACATGGTGGCAGTGTTCGACTCCGTGGGGGCGGCCATCGAAACGGCCAAGGAGGAAGCTGCTGGCGCTCCCGTGTATTTCGATGGGCCAGGTGAAGACATGGGCATTGAGGAGCCTCCGCCGGTGGAGATGGCTCTCGCTGCGAACGCAGGGGCGGCACGTGCTGCGGCGAAGGCAATGAGCGCGTGCCAACTCAAGGCGTACGACGGAGTACGTGACTTCGAAGAGATCATGGAGATGGATGAGGACGAGGCGTGGGAACGCTTGCGCTCCTACTTTCCGACCCGGCGTGCGTCTGGTCGTCGGCTCAAGGCGTACGACGACGCGCCGACGATGGCGGGCAACCTGCTTGGACAGAATTACAAGACCGAAAAGAAGACTCCGCGCGACGTGAAGCGACTGGTACGCGAACGCACCGGTCGTTCGGAAGCGACCGTCATGGGTCTCTCGCTTCTGCCACATACACAGGTATTCAACACGCGTGCGGCGGGCGGCGCTGACGTGCAGGACATCCTCAGCGTTGCTCGCAAGCGCTACGGTCTCAGCGTCATCGAGACCCCCAGGGCCAACGTCTGCGTCCGCTCGACGAAAGAGTGTCGTGCGTCGTGTCTCGTGTTTTCTGGTCGCAATCTTGCCGACGACTACAACACGATGAAGAAGTACTCGCTGATGCAGGCGCTCTACGGTGACACCGAGGCCTTCATCCGGATGCTGGGTCGGGCTATTCAGCGGCACTCGGTCGGTTCGCATAACGTGCGCAAGACGCCGCTCGTACGACTCAACGTTTTCAGCGACATCCCGTGGGAGCTGGTGTGCCCTGGCATCTTCAGCTACTTCGGTGACCCCGAGCAGAAGGACGCGAAGCGGGGCTACGTGCAGTTCTATGACTACACGAAGGTGCCGGGTCGGGTCGTGCCGGACAACTACGACATCACGTTCAGCTACGCCGGAGACGAAGAGAACGCGGTCGGTATGGATCACGAGGTGATGGAAAGCGGTCGTCGCGTGGCTGTCGTGTTCGGGCTGGTAGGGTCGCGCAAGGAGAAGGGGCTTGCGCGAGTAGCGATCCCCACGAAGCCACCAAAGGGTCCAGGAGGCTTCCCGGAAAAGTTTTTGGGGCTCAAGGTCGTTGACGGCGACAAGAGTGACCTGCGGCCATACGACCCGGCCCCGAGCGTCGTGGCACTCCGCTGGAAGATACCGGCGAACCAGGGCGCAACTCTCGTCTCGGCCGGCGCCTTCGTTGTGCGTGGTGCGCTGGTCGAGGGGCAGTTCATCTGCGCGGAGACACCGATTCGGACGCGCGACTACGCAGCGTTCGCGGACGAGGAGAGCGAGTAGCTACGTGAGCTGCGTCTGCTGCGCGAGCTTGTCGGCGTAGCACTTGGGGCAGATTGCTCTGGCCTTGAACTCGGTGTCGTTCGCGCCCCTGGGCATCAACCGTGCGCCGCAGCGGCAGTCGCTCGGTGCGTCGGCCGCCTTGCCGTCGAAGACGAACTCGCACTCGGCGCAACACATGTGCGCTTCCCAGGGGACGTTGCCGTGGCAGGTGCATTCGATGAATTTCTGGTCAGGCACGGGTCCTCCGTCGCATGAGGCGGACTGGATCGGAGCGCTGGGCGGACGCGAACGTTGAACGCGCGCCCATTCGTTGAGTGCTAGGAGTTCCAGTGGCCCGCGGGACGGCGCTGGCGCATTGGACACTCGCGACGCCCCGAGCAGCTCCTTGAACGACTTGCTCACGCCGCGTGGACGTCTTGCGGCCGGAACTCGTAGTTCTTGCCCCTGATCGCGACGACGACACGCACGAGACGCGGCTTGCGAGGCACGCGCTTCATCTGCACCACCTTGCCCTTGGCGCTGTCGCCGAGCTTCGGGTGCGACTTCTGCATTCGTGCCGGGATGCTCACGGTGACGCGCTTGGCCTTGGCCTTCATGATCTCAGCGATGTTCATCTTGTCTCCGTTGACTGTCAGCAGTCAGGAAGAATGGATACTGTCGGACACCGCGGTGTACGTCAAGCGAAAGTGCTATGGTTATCGGCGTGGGGCTCGAAGATCTGGCCATGGTTCCTCGCCAGCGCGACGCGCTCGCGAAGTTCGGCAAGGGCGACGAACGCAAGCTCAAGCAGTACTTGCTAGCGCTCGTGGCGTTTCTCGACGGTCGCAACGAGAACACTCGCAGTGCGTACCGGCACTCGGTGAAGTTGTTCTTCGACCTGTTCAAGTGGCCGTGCCCAGAGGATGTCACGGTCGCGCATGCGGTCGCGTTCAAGAAGTGGCTCATCGAGCAGGGGCACAAGGACGCGACGATCTACGCGCGTCTCTCGGCCCTGAGCGCGTTTTTCGACTTCATGCGCAAGCCCGGCGGCGCCAACGAAGAACCGCTTATTCGATTCAACCCATTTGACGCACTGCCGCGCTCGGACGTGCAGCCGACGATGTACGGGCGCGCGACAGCGATGGAGTGGAAGACGTTCCGGCAGATCCTTGAAGGCCTCCCGACCGACCCTATGGGACTGCGCGACAAGGCCATTCTGCTCTGCTTCGCGTTCACCGGTCGGCGTCGCACGGAAATCGCCTCGTTGCTGGTTGGCGACTTTGACGTCGAGATCAGACCGCGGCGGTACACGGTGCGAGTGAAGGGCGGCAAGCTCAAGACGTTCGAGTTGCCGGACATCTGCTACGAAGCGATTCGTGCGTACTGGATTGCAAGCGACCGGCTCTCTGGTCTCACTGCGAAGAGCGCCGTGTTCACGCCGATGACGGACAGCTTCGCGCAGACGAGCGAGTCGAACGGGTCCATCAGCCTGCGTAACATGAACGAGATCTTGGAGCGTGCCGCTCGCCGCGCCGGTGTCTTCGGTCCGACGGTTCGATTGCATGCGGTGCGGCACATGACCGCGCACGACCTGGAACGTGCCGGCGTGGCGGTACAGGACATCCAGAAGTTCCTGGGTCACGAGCACCTCAACACGACCGCCGTGTACCTGCAGCAGCTCTCCGGCCCTGCCCCGGCGCACGAGGAGGAGCTGCTGCGCGTGCGCGAGGCTGTCGCGGAGATCGCCAGGAACGTCAGCGGTAGCTAGTAGTCGAAGACGACCGGGTAGTTCGTCAGCGTGAACGGCGACGGCTTGGTCGACGTGGCGTTGATGTCTTGTCCGTTGATATCGTCAGCAACCGTTCCGGGGCCCTCGATCCTCCACGCGTTGGCGCTGATGTACGAATTGCAGATCCACCGGTTGGTGGTGACGCCAGGGATAATCGGCGTCGCCAGCTGAGTCTTGACGTCGGCGAACCACTGCTCGATCTGCGGCGCGCTCGGGATGCCGGCGCCTCCCACCGCGCCGTTGATGCCGAGACTCGTGGCCGGCGCGAACGTGGTGCTCTGGTCGTTGCCGAACGTGAACGCGGGGACCTGCTGTCCGAGCTGTGGGCTCTGGTAAACAGCGCCAGCGAAGGACGCCGAGTAAACGCTGCCGTCGCCAGTGTGCAACTCCACGGTCGTCCCGTCACCGTTGAAGATACCGAGCAGTGGAACGACGAGAGCGGGAGCAATCTGGTCTGGGGAGCTTGCGAGCACGCTTGCCGTCGCCGCCGCAGTCTTGGCGCTTACGAAGTTGCCGTTGGTGTCGCCGATCTCGAAGTTGAGACTGCCGTCCATGGCCACGAAAAGGCGCCATCCGCCGATTTCTGCGGGCTGTGACAACCCTTTCGTCGCTGCGATGGCTTCTTGATCGACAACGCCCGCTCCAGGACGGATGAAAAGCACGGCGCCGCGCCAGAAGCCGCCAGCGCCGGCCGCCCCCTCTAGCGCAAGGCTCGCCGGTGGATAGCGGCCGTAAATGGCCTCCTGCCCCCCGAGCCCCTCGAAGATCCATCCTTCGATGAACGGCATGTTGGGCAGAAGCTCGGCGCGCTTCTTCCACGGCGTCTTCCACTGCATGCCGGGGCCCTTGAACCGTGGGTTGCCGCCGCCGCTCGGATTGCTCATGCGGCGAGTTTACGCCGTGTGCGGCTTCGCTTCCATAGCCCTAGCGCCAGCAGTGCTCCGCCGCCGATGATGGCCACGACAGCGATGGCGCCTAGACCGGTGGCCAGCGCAGCACCGCCAGCAACGCGCCCGTCGTAGTTGATCGTTACTTGGTCGGCAGGCCAGCGAGAGGACGGCGCGGTCGCGACGTACCAGTTGCCGGCCTGGAGCACGACACGGCTCCCGGGGTTGCGGCTGAGCCACGACTGGGCGGTCGATGGTGCGGCGAAGTCGACGGCGCTGGGCACTGGGTTCGGCAAGAGCCCCGTGGCGAAACGTACGACCTTCTCGCGGATGCCGGAGGCGATGCTCGACCACGGTTTGGCCTGCGCTGCGAGCCGGCGAGCGATGAGCGCGGGCGTGCACTTGGACGGGTCACGCACGCAGCCGGAGCCCGTCGGACTGCTCCAGATGGGGTTCATTGGCTGGCTGTGCGAGCGCACTAGGTCCGCAAGCGATCCCGTGCGGCTGGCCGCGACTTGACGCTGGGCGTAGGTCCAGATGGTGGCTGCCGGCGCGGTGCCGCCCTCGGCTTCTGTCGAGCGAGCCAGCCAGAGCATGTCGTCCGGCGTCATCTGATAGCGGTAACCGCTCTTGCTCTGGATGACGCCGACGCCCTGCGGCACGTCCGCGATGGAAACGCTGATGACTGCTCCGAGTCCGCCGCTGTAGCTCACGTGGCCGAGTATACAGGGCCGAAGTACCTCTTGCATCTGTCTGACAGCAGCGGCATCATCCGGCTCAATGCCGACCGAAGAAGAGCTGCGCGTCTACTACGATAAGCTCAAGACCGTGCTCGACGAGGGCACCGTGCTCATGGGGCCGCGGCAGCTCACGGGCATGATGGTGACGATGGTGCTGCGGCTACCAGAGCGGCACGACGTTACTGCGAATCACATCCTCGGCGCGCTGTTCGGCGGACTGTCGGGGAACATGACGTCCGGGCGAGTGAACATTCAGGCGATCTTTGATGCTATCGAGCAGGCCGAGATCAACCCTATGCAGGCGCAGCAGCTCTTGTCCGTCTTCACGAAGCTCGTCGGGCTTTTTGCGGGGAAGCGAAATGGCTGACGACGAGCCTCTGTTTCGCCCAGACGTAGTGCGTGCCGCGCTTGTTCGGATGGGGAGCATGTCGAAGGCCGTCCAGGACATGATGGAGCAGGAGGAATCGCTCCACTTCGAGTTCTGTGTCGTGAACAACAGGGTCACGTACACCCATCCCCCGACAGCTATCCCACGCGACTGGCTCGCGGTCGCGATGATCCGTGCGGTCGAGGAGTGGAAGCTCGTGCCGGAGGAGTACGATGCGGTCCGTCGCTTCGGCGGCTCGAACGGCACGAACGGCACACCGGTGAAGTACAACTACCACATCACGTTCAACTGGCTTCACAAAGAAATTCGCACGTCCATCCCGTCAGACGCTGGCGATGAGTTTCTGCAGGTCGCGGCGTACTTCGTTGGTGAGTTCCAGAGGCAACACGAGAACGAGCAACGGCGAGCCGGAAGGCGAGGCACGGCGTGACGCGTGATGAGTTCGAGGAGTGGGTCGAGAGCGCGCACGAGGACGCGGTCGAGGGCATGCCCGGTTCTGCCACGCTGTCGCTCGGCGGTTGGACGAAGCTCTACGCGTCCATGCTGAGGCATCTCGCCGCGGACGAGCTGAAGGCCAAGGCAGAGACCGGGGAAGAAGATCTCGACGGTCCGGACGATGACGACGAGGATGATGACCTACCGGATGACGGGGAGGATGTTTGATGATGCGCTTTCGGTGCGCTGAGGATGAGCAGCGCTACAACGAGCTGCGTTCGCAGATCTACGTGCGGCTTGCCACCTCCGGCATGCCGCCGCGCATCGTGAGCGAGGTGCTGCGCAACTTCGGCAAGCTCGAAGCACTGCTGCACCTCGAAGGTCTACGGCAGGGCGTGGCAGCGCAGACGCTCTACGAGATGTCGATGGTGCTGGAGAAGCCGCTCTGCCCGCCCGCGAAGGCGTACCAGCTGCACAGCGCCGTGTACGGGAGCAGCGACACGCCGCTCCGTGCTGTCGAACTGGAGTGGCTTGAACGCTTCGAGCAGGACGCGGACGTGCTCAGCGAGAGCGCTCTCGATCCGAAGCCGATGCGGTTCGCGCCGACGACGTTGGCTGAGGCAGTGGCCGCCGGGCGTTTCGTCCACAAGCAGGAGGATATTCTCGAAAGCTTGCATGTGGCTCCCGAGCAGGTACGCGTGAAGCCGATGCCCGAATCCAAGCCAGTCCTCGACGTCCTGGACGAGATGCTGGGTGACGCGCCGCCGCCCATGAACGAAGAGGAGAGCGAGACTCAGCAATCTCCAGACGCGCTGGAGCGCGTACGCTCGATTCTGCAGATTCTGACGCGCGGTGGATGGCGACCGTCGGACTGGCCGTCGCTCGTGATGAAGCTGCATCAGCATCTCGGCATCGACGCTGGGTTTCTCGACCTGCAGCTGTCGAGCCCGATGGGTGTGACGGTGCTCGCCCAGTGCGGAGTCGACGTGCGTCCCGGGCCGAGCGTTGGACTGCACGACTTTTCGGGACCGTTGGAGGATGTCAACGCGGGTCGGGCGGGCGATCCCGAGCCCGGAGCCTAGCGTTTGCGCCGGCGACGCAGCGCGATAAGCAGTGAGATGGCGCCGGTCACGAGCAGCACCGGAGCGAGCCACATCTTCGGTGCGGAGCCACTGCCGGCGTTCGGCTGACGTCGTCGCCAGATGCCGTAGAGCGCGTCGGCCCAGGCGCGCCCGGACGCGGCTGTGAAGTGGATACAGTCGGGCGCCCTGCCAACACAGTCGCGCCGCGTCAGCGGTCTGGAGTCGATGAACCGTGCGCCGAAGACGGCCGCAACGATCGGCGTCGTGAGCGCCGTGCGGCTCGTGAGGTTGCCGCTCTGGTAGCTTGGCGGACCGATCCACCACGGGTTCTGACCGAGCCCGAACAGCGCTCGCGCCGTCGGCGCCGTGCGGTTGGCACGGTAGATGTCGTTCGAGCCGAAGACGTAGAACACGACATCCGGACGCCAGGTTGTGAGCAGCCGACGTAGCTCCGTGCCGCGCTCAGCGAGCCATCGGTCCGCCGACCATCCCACCTCAGCGAGACGCCGGGTCTCGAAGCTGTCGGCCCTGAGCAGGGCTTCCAGGCGCTGCCCCATGGCGCCGGCAGCGTGACTGTCACCGACGATGAGAGCCCGCATGGAGGAAAGTGTACTACATCGTACGAACAGCCCGTATCCCTGCGCCACTGAGCCGCTTCTCAACTTCCTTGACGGCGCACTGGAACCGCGGAAACCCGGTGGTGATGGCGCCGACGACCGTCTCGGCGAAGTACGCTGCTCGGAGCCCGACAGACGTCTGCGCGATACCCTGGGTCACGTGAGCGACCTGACGGCCGAGCTGGTCTCTCCAGACGACCATGACGCGCGCTTGGCTCACGGTCCGAGCCTCCGCGGTCGCGTTACCGAGCCGTGGCAGTGGACGCACTGGACGAGTCGCTTGTCGTAGCGAATACGCTCTCCAAACACCTCGGAGCCGATCGCGTCGGCACGCCGCTCTATGCCAGCCGGAAGATGTCGGCCGAAGATCTCTTCGAGTGCTCGGCGTCCATATCGGAAGTCGATGGCGTGCCCGAACTCGTGGGCCATGAGCCCGTCGATGTTCGACTGTGCGAGACGCTCGGTCTTTGATGCGAAGGCGATCTTGTAGGCGCCCTTGCCGTCGGGCTCCCGGCAGTATCCGAACTGACGCTCTGCGCCAGCACCGTTGTCTACGCCGGCCGCGTCGTCGATGTGCAGTTCGATCGTACCGAAGTCGGGAAACAGCGCCTGAAGCCGATCGAAGTGGCGCCGAAAGGCGTCGCAGACGCGCGGAAGCCGCTTGGACACGACTGCGATGGTAGCACGTACCATCGAGCCAGACCTCACCGTCGCGACCGTCACGGCGTCGCGCAGCCGTTGCTACGTGCGTATCGGTGGGCCATGCTCCGGCGACCGCACGCAGGTCGCGCCTTCCACGGCGTCGCGCAGCCGTTGCTACCGCGCTTACGGCTTGAGTGTCCATCTCCTCGGCAACCGTCGCGCCTTCCACGGCGTCGCGCAGCCGTTGCTACCTACTGATCTTGGCGCACGAGGTCGCCCACGCCGTCCTCCACGTCGCGCCTTCCACGGCGTCGCGCAGCCGTTGCTACAGCCGGGCCCCCGCGAACGGCGGACGGGGCCCCGTTGTCGCGCCTTCCACGGCGTCGCGCAGCCGTTGCTACGGCAAGACGGCGACCGGTGGCAACGTGCGTCCCCACGTCGCGCCTTCCACGGCGTCGCGCAGCCGTTGCTACAGCCGGGCCCCCGCGAACGGCGGGGCCCCGTTGTCGCGCCTGCCACGGC
>Ga0214473_10002884_pt1 | contig 21038 bp, 20 predicted proteins | sample RVTome_7_FD_203509 | JGI IMG/M metagenome (GOLD analysis project Ga0214473, IMG submission 203509) | Soil microbial communities from uranium-contaminated site in the Upper Colorado River Basin, Wyoming, United States - RVT98D197 | ecosystem: Environmental > Terrestrial > Soil > Contaminated >... | reverse complement strand
AAATTTGACTCCTACGTTCCCTGCACCAGGTTTGAGGAGATGGTCTCAGACCCGTAAACTACTTGAAGACAAAAAACTGCGAACGGCTCCTTTGCCAAATAGCAGTTTGTCCTTTGTCACTATCCGGTCAACTATCTGCAAAGAAGGATTTTTTGAACCAGTGTCGAATTATATAATTTAGATGGACAGTAATACTCCAGAGCGTTTATGAGTGCAACGAGCAGATCACGCTTGCCTGACAAAGCTAGAGCGCAGTGAGTCTTTTGGTTAAAAGACGGCTCAGGCTGAACGTGATTGCGGTAGTTGTTGTGGGCAATAATAGTCTGTGAAATAACGGACGGGAGATATATGATAAATTGAGCAACTAAATAGATGTTTAGAGGCATTGCCAAGGAGGGGCTTGACCAGCGAATGAGCGGTTAGCTCTTTCTTTTTTGTTTTGAGGTGAAAATATGTTTGGAAAAAGGCATTTCATTTTTTTAGCAGGATTATCAATTCTAATAAGCTTTCTCTTGGTCGGATATCATGTTCAGGAATCTTGGAAAGACAGGATTGAACAAAAAGACAGAAAGCTATGTTTGTTGAAAAGCAGACTGAAAGAGGTTCGTGCTACCAGCAGAGAGTCGGCGGAAGCACATGAAAGAGAAATCGTCGAAAAGAATGAGCGGCTCAAAGAATTGAAAGAAGCTCATGAGAAAGAAGTAGCTGAAAAAAACGAAGAGGTTAATAGGCTTAGATACGAACTGACTTCTCGGCAGAAGAAAAGAGATGAGAAAGTCCAAAGGATCAGACAGTTTCTTGAAGGCCGGGGATCGCCTATGGCCGCAACTGCGGAAGAACTTGTGCGAATATCAGAAAGTCAAGATATCAGTACGGCTTTGCTCGTTGGCATTGCCGGAGTGGAGTCGTCATTTGGCGTGCATTGCTATGGACACAATCCTTTCGGATATTTGCAGGCCGGGAGCGGGACGGGCCTTAGACGTTATTCCGGCTGGGTGGAGGGATATGAAGCAATCTGTAAGTTTATCAGATCTCACTGGGGAAGAAGGGGGCAACAAATTAACTCATCGTTTCAGTTGAGAGGATATTGCGTTCCGGATTCTCCTTGGATGGAGAAAGTTGACGCCATAAGGAAAAAAATCGAGTAGCGGCTATGTTGCTAACGTATTAGCATTTGATGAGGAACATTCACACAGAATAAGTGATGGATGTTGTGCTATCTGATGAGCAGGCGGTAGAAATTGAAGATTTGAGGTCCAAAAAAAAGAGTTATCAAAGACCCCAAGGCCAAAAAAGGCCCAAAAGCGATGGTGTCTTTTCTCCCCATTTTCTTAAAGAGAATGAGGATAATTCCAACAACTGCCGACAACAAAGAGCCTAGAAGCAAGGCCAAGAGAATATATCCCCCTAAAAAAAGTCCCATGAAAGCCGCCAGCTTGATGTCTCCCCCGCCCATCCAATCTGTCTTTATCATGGCCGGGATAAGCAATAATCCTCCTCCCAAAACCAGACCGATCAACGGATAGGCAACTGAACTTGAAACTCCCGTCAGAGGAATAAAGTCGACCCGGAGAATCAACTCAAGAATAAGAAAAAAGAAGCCTGCGCCAAGACCCGGCAGAATTATTTTGTTTGGGATTAACTTGTGCTCAAGATCAATCACCGCTAACACGGTGAGAATTGACACAAAAAAGAAAGCTACAGGAGTCTCAAAACTCCACTTAAACTTCAAAAAAACAGCTAGAAACAGGAGCCCGCCAGCGAGCTCGACCAGCGGATACTGAAAGGAAATAGTCTGTTCGCAGTATGCGCACTTTCCTCTCAGAAACATGTAACTAAAAAGCGGAATATTTTCCCACGCTTTCAAAGGATGACCGCATTTGGGACAGTGCGCCGAGGGCAAGACTATGGATTGCTTCTGCGGTATGCGGAGGATGCAAACATTAAGAAAACTACCTACAATTAATCCTAAGAGAAAGGAGACAATAGCAGTTAAGGAAAGCATAATTATTTAATCTACCTCTGAAGATGGCCACGTTTTACCTAGAATTTTGCCGCAATAGTTCACAAGTTGTCAAATCCTACTACTTCATCGGCCTGGGCAGACAAGAACTAGAGTTATCGGCTGCCAAAGAACGGCAGCAACGAGGAGGCAATTCGAATACCTGCCGGACCCAGGATCACAATCAAAGTGGCCGGCAGAATGCACAGGACCAGCGGGAACACAATTTTGACCGGTGTCTTCATTGCAATCTCCTCCGCTTTTTGACGGCGTTTCACCCGCATCTCGCGCGCTTGTGTCCGCAATACCTTGCTGATACTGATGCCAAAAATGTCTGCCTGGATAATGGCTGTAACAAAAACTAACACTTCAGGCACGGTTGTCCGGTTAGCCATATTTCGTAAGGCGTCTTTGCGGTCAGCTCCAGCCTGGCATTCTGAGAGCATCTTGGAAAATTCCTGAGCCAGCGGTCCGGAACTGTTTTTGATCACCTTAGTTAGGGCTGCATCGAAACCCAATCCCGCCTCTACACTGATGGTTAAAAGATCCAAGGTGTCAGGTAGCGCCAGACCAATCTCTTTTTGGCGCTTCTCGACGCGATGGCGTAACCAGATATCCGGTATGAAGAATCCGCATGGCACCAAGAACAGACCAAAAAGGATGAGTCTCGATTTGGGAAATATTGACAAAACTGCCAACAATATCAACACAGCAAAAATGACTAACGAAGAAAGAGCCTTGAGGGTCAGGAACTTGTCCACGTCCAAGTCATGGGGATTGCCTGCCAATTTTAGTTGCCGATTTGTCTGATCAATCACTCCCTTGGGAGTCATCCGTTTGGCAAGGTTTAGAATCCACTCAACAGAAGGCTGAACGACTCTATTGGCAAACGGTAGTGCCGGCAACTCCGGCCTGGGTATGGATTCGACATGAGAAACAGTTGGCGCTTTCATATCATACGCTTCAAGTTGCTCCAATGACTTACTGACCTGCCGCTTCTCGGCAGCTGGCACAACCAGCAATAGCAGACTCAAAATGAAAACCGATAAGAAGGTAAGTATAATGCAAAGTGTTAATTCCATTTTCCATCTTCCTCCTACACTTCAATAGTTACTATTCGCTTGAGCCAAATTCCGCCAAGCAACAAGAACGTCAATCCCAAAGACAGTATCACCAATCCTGCCTGCGTGGTGACCAGGAGTGACATTTGTCCGGGGGCCAAACGAAATAGGATAAGCGCCTCGACGAATGGTAGTACCACCAGGATAATAGCAGATAATTTTCCCTCGGCGGTAAGGATCTTTATTTGTCTTCCAACCCGGTCTCTATCACGGATTGTTTCCGCCAAAACTTCCATCAGCTCGGCAAGATTCCCCCCCACTTCTCGCTGTATGTTAATTGCCATAACGGTCCAGGTGAAATTTTGCTCCTGCACCCTTTGAGCCATTTTCTCCAACGCTTCCTCCAGAGGAAGTCCCAGTCGCGCTTCCGCCAAAACTCTTCCCAGCTCCGAAGACATCGGCGGCGAACTTTCATCAACTGCAGCGCTAATAGCTTGCATGAAACTGTATCCGGCCTTCAGCGAACCGGCAATCATGGTCAGGGTGTCAGGTAGTTGCTCATGGAAAAGCGCTCTCCGTCTTTCGATGATGACAGAGAGCACAAGAATGGGCAGCGCTGCTCCAGTTGCTACCATAAGGATGAGACCGGCACCCTTTGCAAAAATGCTCCCCAGGATTCCCAAGGTCAATGTGAACATGAAGTGAAAAAAGATAACCTCCAAAGGCCGCAGCGGCAGCCCGGCTTGTTCCAATTTGAGCTGAATAAGATCCGTGAATCCTCCGGGACGGGCGAAAAAATCTACGACTTTCAAGATGTTATCCTTTAACCTGGAGTCTGCCAATGAATCGATGGCAGGCCGGCGGTGGGATTTTTGCCATACCGTATCGTAGAACTTGAGCTGTTCCCTGACACTCTCATTCCGCGTAAAGAAAGTAGAAAGAACAGCAAAAACAAGCAAAGAAACGGTCAAGAAGCTGAGCGGGATTGCGCCTAAAAGCAAATAGGAAGGTTCTACGTATCTTGGCAGCTTGCCGGGAGATTTTCTCGGTTGCCCAGCGCTGGGTTTGCTCAAAGGATTAGGATTGGGCAAAACTGTTTGAGCATGCGCAAACCTTCCTGAAACTTTTACTGCTAAGTTGATTCTCAGCTGTTTCGCCGAAGAGCGCCCGCTTTTATAAGTTATTCTGTATTGATTGTGCAGATATTTCGCCAAACGGGAAAATAGACTACTAAGCGCACCCGAATCGGGTGTCAGAAGCAATTCACCTCCGGAATTCAGGCAGATACTTTGCAAAGCAGCCGAATCAAACTCGGGCGATTGCAGTCCAACCCCAAAGATCGGGATATTTAGTTCTTTTGCTCGGTTAGAGACAACATCCATTGAATTGGCGCTTACAGTGTCTTTTCCGTCGGAAATAACAATCAAATTCTTGTTCGTCCGCGCAGTCTGCGACAAGACATCGAAACCCGATACAATTGCGTCATATAGTGCTGTTTCGCCTTGCGCCGCAAGGGTATCAATTCCAGCACCCAAAGCATTTTTGTCAGTCGTCGGGTTGGACAAAGTTTGTGGTTTGGAGCCAAAGGCAACTATTGCAACTTCGTCTTCGGTTTGCATTAACTGCAAGAAGTTCTTTGCGGCTGCTTTTGCATCATCCAGGGGTTTTCCCTTCATACTGCCGCTTGTGTCGATCACCAGCACCACTGCCATAGGCTCCTGTTTCTTTAGAACCGGCTCAATACTAATACCGGAAATCGTCTTCCCATTCTCGTAAAGCAAGCAATCTTTGTCGCTTAGAAGCGGCAGATGAGTCGCTTCTCCATCAGCCAGGGACAACAGAAAAGAAACAGTAGGATATCGAGTGGTATTCGGATGGCGAATCGAGATATACGTTTCTTCCTCGCTCCAGGCCCAGTCAAACCATAAGAGCATTGTCATGAGTATGGTGATAATTAAGAAAATTGCCGGAGCAAGGTTCCTTTTTCTCTTTTTTTCGCTCATCTCTTGTTACTCCTAACACTTTGCCTAATAGTCAGGCTCATCTTCTTGCCATCGGTTCAAGCTCAAAGATATCAGCCGGAAGGGTAATACCCAAATCAAGCAACTTTTCGGTGAATTTTGGTCTGATGCCTGTTGACTTGATCCGTCCCTTAAAGCGGCCGGTCTCATCGATCCCCATCGAAAAGTCGAAAACGAACAGGTCTTGCAGGGTAATCACATCTCCCTCCATGCCTTGTACCTCCGCAATGTGGGATATTCTTCGAGTGCCGTCTTTCAGACGAGCTTGATGAACAATCAGATCAATAGCCGACGCAATCTGTTCTCTAATAGCACGAACAGGTAGATCCATTCCTGACATCAGAACCATGGTCTCAAGACGGGAAAGCACGTCACGGGGCGAGTTGGCGTGGATCGTAGTTAGAGATCCTTCGTGACCGGTGTTCATCGCCTGAAGCATATCCAGTGCTTCTCCGCCTCTTGCTTCCCCAACCACTATTCTGTCGGGACGCATCCGCAAAGCATTACGAACCAAGTCCCTTATGGTCACTTCTCCCTTTCCCTCGATGTTTGGAGGGCGGGATTCTGCTCGAAGCGCATGTTCTTGATGAAGTTGCAGTTCAGCCGCATCTTCGATGGTGACTATTCTTTCATCATTTGGAATAAAGGAAGAAAGCACATTTAAAGTGGTTGTCTTACCGGAACCTGTTCCGCCGGAAACAATCACATTTAGCTTTCCTTCCACAGAAGCCGCCAAGAATTGAGCGATCTTGCTGGTCAAGGTTCCGAATTCAACTAGGTCTTCAGCCATAAAGGGGTCCTTGGAAAACTTTCTGATTGTCAGAAAAGGGCCATCAAGAGCCAGAGGATGGACCATGGCGTTTACTCGCGAACCGTCAGGCAATCTGGCATCAACCATTGGGGAGCTTTCATCAATATGTCTTCCCACCTCGCCAACGATTTTATCAATAACCCTTCGCAGATGTGCTTTGTCCAGGAATTTTCCACCGGTCGGATAGATTTTGCCGAAACGTTCAATATATATGGTATCAGCGTTATTAACCATTATTTCCGTAACTTCCGCATCCCTGAGAAACGGCTCAAGTGGTCCATATCCTAGAACATTATCCGTAACATCGGCGATAATGACATTCTTATCTTCCAACGACAACGGCGTGGACTCCGTAACAAGAAGTTCCTGGAGTTTCAACTGAACCTTCTCATTAAGCAGTTCAGGATCATGCTGCAGTTTGTCAAGCTGCGGTCCAATCTCATCGATGAGCTTCCGGTGAAATTTCTGCTTCACCGCATCTAAATCGCTGGATGACTCCACCATGATCTCCGGCTGGCTTACTCTTTTATTAAAGTTAACGTTGGATAGTCTATCATGCAATGACATCTATGCTCCTCTCACTAAGCTTTTTCCATCCTGTGCCTTGCGCTTTGGATTGCCGCGTCTTGGCCATCTTTGATCTCATCTATAAACTGGAACAGACTTCGGGCGACAGGCGCTTTTGGCGAATCTATGATAACCGGTATGCCTTTGTTTACTGAAAGCGGTACAATGATGTTACTTGGAATGGTAAGTGTTGCCCTCGTCTCCAGAGAATTTTCTACATCCTTAATACTAAGCTTTACCTTACTATTGGCTCGATTGAGCACAAGCTTAATTCTTTCCTTTGGGTATCTGAGAAGTTGCATCATATTTAAGGACAGCTTTGTGTCCTTTAGGCTCGGAACGTCAAGCGACGTCACCACGCATATTTGATCGGCGTTGTCGAGAGCCACAAGCACGCGGTCGTCTAGGGCTGTCGGCGTATCCACTATCAAATAGTCACACATTCCTTTTAAAACATCGATGATTTTGAGGATATCCTCGCTGGAGACAGCATCGGCTTTATCCGGAAGAACCGGAGCAAGCAATGCTTTCAGGCCTGACGTGTGAGTCGAAAGAAATCCCTTCATCATGTCAGCGTCCAGTCTCTCTATGGCTGAAACAACATCAAACATTGTATGAACTGGCTTTAGGCGAAGCATTACTGCTACATCACCAAATTGCAGATCCAGGTCCAGAATTATTACCTCGCTCTTCGTTTGCCTAGCCAATCCAACAGCTACGTTAGTAGCAATAAAGGATGTTCCAACACCGCCTTTGGCCCCGAAGAAAGTTAAGACATTGGCGGAATGCTTTGTTGTACTTTCTTCTACTGCGCTTTCCGGCAAGTGATCCTTGACAGCTCTGCAAATTCGCTGCGAGCTTTGATAGGCGATTAAGATGGTTTGCACAATTTGTTCGCTTGTAGCCGTGACAGGAAGAACGTCCTTTACTCCGGCTCTTAAACCATCTCGCAGCAAATCCGTGTTTACGTCGGAAGAAATCAAGATTATTCCGACATACGGGTACTTTGCAGATACGAGTTGTGCAAATGAGATCATATCTTCGTTCATAAGACTTGGACCAAAGATCAGAATATCCGCACGGTCTTTCTTGAGAATTGTCTCCAGTTCTGAAAAGTCTCTTGTTGCCGTAACTATCTTGACCTTGTTACTGCTTTGAACTTTCTTTGTCATATCAAGAACGAACTCAGTGTTGTCATCAAACAAAACAGCAGTTACCATTTGACGCCTCCTTTCTAAACAGACTAGTTTTATTTGAAGACTGTCTCCTTTGTCTGGCCGGGTGTTGTAACAGTTGGCGCAGTGTCCGGGGCTGGCAACAGAGACAACCAGACACTTCCCTTTTCTGCTACCAAGACCAGCTTCTCAGCGTCAGCGGCAGACAGCGAAAAAGTAACCGTCTTCTTTGCAGATTGAGATTGGCTTGAACCTGTACCAATAGCTCCAGACTGTGGTTCTTGCGCTCTTCCTTTGGGCGGTGCGATGGTACTATTAACTGCAAGGACCCTCACTTTTTGTAGCAAGGTCTTGGTTTCGTCGTCGCTTCTTCCAGTGTCCAGTGTTGCAATAATGTTGACTAAGTCGCCTGCCTTGATCAGACCGGAAACTCCTTTGACCTCGTCTACAGAGATAGAGATAGCAACATTTTCTTCAGGCACAGTAAAAGCAAGCCCTGCTTTCGTATTATATTGAAAGCGGTCAACCGTAATCTGCTCACCTTCTCGCACTGGAACTGCTAAAACTTGACCGTCGAGATCTTGAGATGAAGAAATAGCTCCTTTGGCAATGTATTTCTGGGGAACTTTTTTGAAGCCGGCAAGTCCTTTAGTCTTCATTTCTTTCATTCCTATGCCTAAGCCGATATCTTCTTCGGCCACTAGGACTTTGACCATCTTCTGCTGCTCTTTTACCTTCCCATTTAGCCCTATTGTGTAGAGAAAAACTCCGTAGGCGGCAATTAGTCCGAGAATCACAGCAATTATGACCATTGCGAATCTGTACTTCATTTTCAATCCTCCCTTCTAACGGACTGTTAACAAACTACTTTATGGTGTCATTGCGATCTGTCGCTCAAATCTAACTTCTGCCCACATCTTTCTAAGAGACTAAGTTCGAGATTGCTTCGCTCCCTCTGGTCGCTCGCAATGACACCATAGACTGGTCATTGCGAGGACAAATAGAAACACCAAATCAAAAATCCGGCGTTACCAGTACCGCGCTCTCCATATATAATCCACTGGGCGGTGTGTATGTGTATGAGCCGGGTGTCACATACTCTATGAAACGGCCCGTGATATTCAAACCATGGTCGGGAATGTTTTCAATAAAGAATGCCGCCATTTTGACAACAATCACTTCTGATTTTCCGTTGAGCCGTTCAATTTTCTCGATTACCGGCACACATATTATTTTGTTGCAGTTTGGATGGGTATCACGGTTTGCTTTCCACCAATCCCATGTATGAGATGCACACGTTCCGAATCTGTCTTGAAGTGCCTTTGCGGTTGTGGGCGCTGAAAGATTACCGGTTTGAGTCGCGATGATGTCTCCGATGTGAATCATACCCGGATAGTTACCCGATATGTTCTCGTAATAATCGGAAGCAGCATCGTTTAGACCGATGTTTTCCGTATAACCTGACTCAAAGGACCACACATACCTGAAGTCGAGGGCATTGAAATTGCCGCATTCTCCACCTTGGACAACTTTCAAGTCGTATATTTCTTCAAACACATAGTCATTGGTTTCAACAGTCACATCTGTGTTAACGTTTTCAAGACCGCTTGAATCAGTATCAATAAAGCAGGTCTGATCAAAAACTATGGACTTAACAGGATATGTCGAGCGGCCGACAACAAGCACGGCTGCATTTGTGAGCGCAAACGCTCCCGATCCTGAACCTACATCGATGTCTATTGGAAAGTACTCAACGGCATTTGTGATGGACGGAGCGGTCAAATCAATGTAGTAAAGGTTTCCTGACTGAAGGCTCATTGTTAGGTTCTTCCCGTTGAATCTTACTTTCGGCGCCCCCTGTGTACTTACCGCATAAAGCGTGGTTGTCTCGCCTGATTTCAGGAAATTATTGTTGCCATCGGCAAAATATATGTCTTGTATGGGGTCGGTTGGATTTAGGGTCACGATGTAGGCAGCAGGAAAGACTGTCTCCGGAAAATCCTGCCCGTTGTAGACTTTCACGGTCGCCGCATACCCACTATTTCTAGGAGCCAAGGCCCCATCTACTGGTCCCTCAAAAGTCGTGTCATTGATTGAATCAAGGTCAAACTCTGGTCCTCCCTCAATTTGAGCCGTGGCTCTTGTGGGTGTTATGATGATTAACCCCCAAGGTACTAATCCTTCGGCTCCTGTGATATAGACAACTTGGGCCTTTGCCTGAGCTGCAATGTTGGTGTCCGACATGCCAAAAATCCTCGCAAAGAAGAGATCTACCTTTTTCTCCACTGTCACTTTGACATAAGCCGGATTTGGGTCCCGGTGAATTTCGGTGGTAGGAGCCGCGGTATGCATCCAAAGCTCTTGTGAAGTGCCAAGATCAATAGGAAAATCATTTTTCTTGGCATACTCCTCGGCTTTGGTTAGAATCTGGGAATCATCCGTATCTGGTTTCATCATCTCCTGAGCACCGGCTAGCGCTGCGGCATCTGCGGCGGACTGAAGCTGGCGCCGCACTTCATACATATAGCCGACATCCACTGCCATGGCTGTGAATCCAATTAGCATAGTGATTGTGATGGCGACGATTATAGCAACAGCTCCGGACTGGTTTCTTCTCAGGTCCAATTTCCTTTTTATGATCTTAATCACTCTATCCTTTGAGTCGCCGCGCTAGTCAGCGCCACGCTCGATCCGAGAAAAGTCTGCATCAAAGGCAAATCTATCGGCACTGTGTACAAGACAGTAACCGTCACTGGCTCTCCCTGATCATTGTTAGTAGGAGCCGGATTGCTTACGGTAATATCAGATGCGGCTATGCTTGGACTAAGGCTTGGTGCGGCATCAATGGTCTTTTGTTTTACGTTGATCTCCAGCTCGTGCAAGGCCGCCCAGCGTACGCCCTCTCTTGCGGCGTGAGTGATGGAGATGTAATCGTAAAAAAGAATGCCAAATTGGACAATGCCGAACACCAGAAGTACTAGCACTGGCAAAACCAACGCAAACTCAACTGCGCTTGCGCCCTTCTCTCCCTTGATATTCACTTTTGAGCGTGTAAAAAAACTGAACATTGTCAACACCTTTTGACACCGAAGATTATGATAAATAAAGACAGTTGAGACTTTTAGGATTGGGGCTCCGCACCCTTAGAGCAGAGCCCCTTGAACTTGCTAGAGGCCTAATAGAGCAGTCGATACATCGGTAAAGGCAGTTTCTACCTGACCACCAACAGTAATAACGATTCCAATGATTACTGCCGCGATTGCAGCTACCATGATTCCATACTCTACAGCGGTTGCTCCCTTTTCGTTCCGCACACCAGCAATTTTGGTTTTTGCCCAGCTATAGTAAACACTCAACATTTTGCAAACCCCCTTTCCTTAGTTCTTTCTATTGAGCAGTTTCGCTCATTTTACCTCTCCGAGCTGCTCGTCTCACGCCCGGCGAGTATCGACTTTCATTTTCAAGTTTCGCTAGGGACCAATGCCAGGTATTTTAGCTATTCCGTCGCGAGCCATTATGAAACAATCCTGAGCCTTCAGACCAAGAGTGATTACCGCTGCAGTGACTACGGCTGCAATTGCCGCCGCCATGATGCAGTACTCTACCGCCGTTGCTCCTTTTTCGTTCTGCAAGCTACTAGGTCTTGGTTTTGCCCGGTAGTAATAGACACCTAACATCTTTTTGCCCTTCGTTGATCGGTCCATCTGAATATCATGCTACCCAGCGGACTGTTTGGTCTCAGGTGCTTCATGCTCATCGACAATGATTTGAATAATGTCTTCTATCTGACAGTTCTTGATGAGATACGCACTAGCACCAAGTTTTATTGCTTCGTTTACCAAGCCCTTTTCCCCGTAAGCGGAGAGCATAATTATTCTGATCTCAGGATGACTTTCCTTTATGCACCGGGTTGCCTGCAACCCATCCATCTTCGGCATCTTGATATCCATAAGAACAACCTCGGGAAACAGTTCCTTAACCTTGGCAATAGCTTCTTTTCCGTTAGCCGCTTCTCCGACAATCTTTAGCCTCTTATCTAAACTCAAGATTTTTGCCAAAGCTGTCCTGGTACCCTTGTGGTTGTCCACAATCAAGACCGAAATATGCTTCATCCTGGTCCCTTTCAAGTTAACAGCTTTCGGTAGGACGGCCGTCTCGGCTGTCCTACTTGGAGCGCGATCTTCTTGCTTGAATCCTTCTAATTAAATTTAAACAAAAAAGGAGACCTATTTTTAATAGATCTCCCTGCTCATTTCGTAACCGGGACAATTACCCAGTTATTTTATGGTTTCTTCCGGGTAGCCCACAAACTAATGTTCGATTCTTATCAAGCCCAAACGGCTGCCCTCCAGAACAGCCTGAGTTCGGTCATGGCAGTCAAGTTTTGAATAAATATTGCAGATATGATTTCTTACAGTCTTTGAACTGATGAATAACTTCCTGGCAATTTCCCCGGGTGTTTTGCTCCTGGCTAGAAGCTGCAAGATTTCTATTTCTCGGGCAGTCAGTTTCTTGGAATCCGCCTTGTCCGGTTCCTGTCCCAATTTTGCAAATTCGCTCAGTACTCTCGTAGCAATGGAGGAGCTCAGAATGCTCCCGCCGGAAGCAATTTCATTGATAGTAACCAGCAATTTTTGTAGAGGAGAATTTTTTAAAACGTATCCGTTTGCCCCCGCTCTTATTGCTCCAAAAAGATGGTCGTCGTCTTCATGCATTGTAAGGGCTATTATCCCGACATCAGGGTTATTTTCCCTTATTGTCCTAATTGCTTGAATACCATCTGTGTCAGGCATCTGAAGATCCATCAACACAACGTCCGGATACGTCTGCCGGCATTTTTGGACAGCTTCATCCCCGTTTGACGCTTCACCTACAACTCTCAGCGTCCTTCTCGACTCCAACGCTTTGCGGAGTGTGTAGCGAAACATTGTGTGGTCATCTGTGATTAGTATCTTAATTTCATCCGTTTTCGGCTTCAATAACAACCTCCAATAATCCTTGCGAGAAACTCTTTAAGCAAACTCTATTTCGCAGAATTGCCCTTGTCCAATGGTATGTCAAGGATGACTGTTGTCCCTTCTCCAGGAATACTCTTCACACTCAACTTGCCTCCTACGATTTTTGCCCGTTCTCTCATTCCCTTAATACCAAAAAATTCATCTTCTTGTTTGTCCAAAACAAAGCCCTTTCCATCATCAGCAATTGTCGCCTTGAGGCGGTTGGGTGCAAGGTTAAGGCTTATTTTTGCATTATCCGCCTCAGCATGCTTTCCAATGTTAATCAAAGCTTCTTTGATAATTTGAAGAAGATTGTCTTTGAGCTCTCCTGAAATATTCATTTTTTCTCCCTTGATTTTCATCTGAATCTCTATACCAGAAATATTTGAGAATCTTTCTATGTGAGATCTTAGAGCCGGCAGAAACTGAGTACCTTTCTTTTTGCAGCCGTGTTTTGAACAAAACTGGTCCAGGCATTGGATGTTGTCTAATAGCAGGTTGTTGAGACTGGGATATTCTTTTCTCGCTTGGTCGAAGCCCAAGTCCAGCAGCTTTTGACAGAGCTCAATTTCAAAAAGGATTGTTGTGAGACTTTGAAGCACTGTATCATGAAGATCTCTCGCAATTTCTCGCTGCCAGAACCGATTTCCGGATACTTTGTTTTTGTACATAGCCAACTTACCAATGGCCGTACAATTCTCGGCTGTTACAAGCGCAATATAGTTGCGAGCTATCTCTATGCTTGCCCGGAAAAAGCTTTCAAGTCTCTGAAGGATTTCTCCAGCCGCAAGAGCGTTTTCGTTCAATAGGCTCTCTTTGTAAACCTGGAGATAAAAGGAGTGTGCAGACGAATGCAGCTCCAGTCTCAAGTCATCAACAATACGGCTCTTCTCTTCCCAAATCAAAGATCTATAGTCTTCCGGTAGTCCGTCTTGAGCAGATGGTCTTTGAGTCATCCTTTTTTCCTGCCTCCCCAGCATTCGATTTCAAGTCTACCCCGAAACTTCTTCCAGCCCTTGGTTGCCTTTAAAAACGCAAAAAAACCGACCATGCCCGTTGGTTTAATTCATTCAGTAACTGGTTTGGTCGGTTTTTCGAAAATATTGCTCTTCTTACAAGGTCTTGACTGACTGCGACCCTTGGTGTTAAAATGCAAACAAATTCTTACCAAAACTGTTACTCGATATGGAAGCCTTTAGCAGGTCAGCTTTTGGTTTTTTCGCTTATGTATGGTATCGCGCTCCCCCGGCTCGTGCTTTTAAACTTTTGCCCCTTCCTATTAAATTCTATGGTTCCCAAAAAAATCCTGCAAGAATTTAAAAAAACCTTGAAAAGTTCAAGATTCCAAAAAAGGCTTGCTTCTATTTGGCAATACTATCGGACAGCTTCGACCAGCCCTTCTCCAATCGCGAAAATAACTGCTTTTGTTCGGTCAGCCTGGTTCAATTTCCTCAAGATACTGCTGACATGGGTTTTGACAGTTTTTTCACTAATCCAAAGCCTTTGTGCAATTTCAATATTCTTGCAGCCGGTAGCCATAAGGCTCAAAACCTCTTTTTCTCTTGACGTTAAATTAAAGGAATTAGCATTAATGTGTGAGTTTTCGTCTTGAGTCATCTTTTCCATTACCTTTTGAGTTATAACCGGATGAAGAAAAGATTCGCCTTTTGAGACGACTTTGACAGCCCTAACTAGCTCGTCGGCATTAATATCTTTTAGTAAATAACCTGAAACCCCTGCCTTAAGTGAACGAAAAATTTCAGTGTCGTTCTGATAACTGGTAAGCACGAGGATCCTGGTTTTTGGTGAGAGCGATCTAATCTCACGGCATAACTCTATGCCCTTAAGCTCTCGCATCCTAAGATCAACAAGTAAGACGTCGGGCTCAAGAGTTCCTACCTTGTCCAGAACATCGTACCCGTCTATAGCTTCACCAACAATCTCGAGATCTTCCTCGAGATCAAACACAGCCCGCAGTCCTTTTCGTACTATCTCATAGTCATCAGCAATTAATATTCGAACTTTGCTATTTGCAGCCACCACTGCCGACTCCTCCAATTATTAAGACCAATACAGTAGAATTTCTAAGAACAAAAAACGAACGCAAGCGACGGAACCAAAGGTATTTGCCCGCAAGTTGATGGATTTACGCTGTTCATTCAAAAGACGGATAGCTACGATTCTGGTGAGATTGTAGAATACCTCTAATGAAAAAAGACACTTAGCACAGATTGCCAGGTCAAATCTGCTATAAGTGCCCCTCTTGCGAATACTAAGTTCTTTGAGTCGTTCCCCTGGCAACCTTATAATTTCTTCCCCTATGCTTTCGACAGAAGTCTCTTACATCCTTCTTTTATTTTGGATTCTTAGGGATTTTACCGTTGGAACCTACCAGCAGAAAAACCTGGTTCCAATATCATTTTCTAAAGACGAAATCAGGCAGGTAAAACTGTGGCCCTGCCGCCGGGGGGGCTTGTTGACAAACTGCTCGACGGTGTCATTGCGAGAGAAGCGAAGCAATCCCTATCTGCTCAACCTGGCATAAAGAGATCGCCCGTGTTGGCCTACAGCCTCCTCCTGCCTGCCGGCAGGCACTGCGCGATGCCAAAACAAGGCTTTTTTGACTTTGTCCACAGTCCCCGGCCACTGTGGACTTCACAAAAAAGGCTGGTCTTTCACCGAGGGGCACCAGGGTGAAAAAAACCAGCCATTCCCATTATCGTACTCAGCAAAGAAAACTTTAGATTTTTCGAACTCTATGATTCGAAGACGAACTTTAGCGGAAGAAAGAGGTTGGGGGAAGATCAGCCGATGCCGACCGCTTCTTGCAGAGCACGGATTTCTTCGGAGCTTAAAGGCCGGGATTTTCCGGACCCAAGAGAGCCCAGGCCTATCGGGCCAAGTGACAAGCGTCTCAAGTTAATAACAGGGTGCCCGGCTTTTTCGAACATCCTCCGGACCTGTCTTTTGCGCCCTTCCTTGATGACAATTTCCAAGACCGAATTGTCCCTATGCCGCTCAAGCAATTTGACTTCAGCCAGCGCAGTCAGGCCGTCTTCCAAAATAATGCCCTGTCTTAGACATTTCAGAACATTTCCTTCCGGATGACCTCTCACCACAACTCTATATGTCCGTTTCAAGCCAAATGTCGGATGCGTCATTCTGTAGGCAAGTTCTCCGTCATTGGTCAAGAGTAGGACACCTTCGCTGTCTCTGTCTAAGCGTCCAACAGGAAAAACCCGAGGATGGGGTCGATCAAGAAGATCGAAGACAATCGCTCTCCCAAAGGGATCCTTAACGGTTGTGAGATAACCGGCCGGTTTGTTTACTAATATGTACACGCGTTCATGGGAGAAACCGAGAGGTTTATCGTCAACCTCTATTTTATCCTTGAACGCATCTGCCTTCGTCCCAAGTACCCGAATCGTTTGACCGTTAACCTTTACTCTTCCGGCCAAAATATATTCTTCACACTTCCTCCTGGAGGCGATACCGGCGTTTGCCATGACTTTTTGTAATCGCTCCATTTAGAACCTGGCCCTCTGCTAGTAGCCTCTTAGATTAGCTTACGATAAGCCGCCCCAATGATTATGGAACACGCGCTTAAGCTAATGACAAATGCAAACTGCTCTACGACACGCTCAGAGTAAACAAAATAAAAAGGGTACATACTAAGCAGTATCTGAAACTGAGGTATTCAGCTGCTCCTTTATTCTGTCTGCACTCTCTCTGTCTGGAACAAACTGTTCCAGCAATGGAAGTTCATTCAAATCGTTCAGACCCAGAGTCTCCAAAAAGGACTTGGTCGTCACATAGAGAATTGGCATCCCCCCGGCCTTTGCCCTTCCATCTTCTTTTATGAGGCCCTTTTCCACGAGACTATTCAAGACTGTCTCTGAGCTTACACCTCGAATAGTGTTAATCTCAGCTCTCGTAGCAGGCTGTTTGTAGGCTACAATTGCCAGCACTTCCAGCGCCGCCTGCGTTAGACGCTTAGGATTGGCTGATTTGACCAGTTGGTCAATGTACAAACTGTTTTCGGGGTTGGTGTAAAAACCGTATCCTCCGGCGACTTTTCTTATTTGGATCCCCTTGTCTCCATCCGTATACTCAGCCGTCAACTCTTTCAGGACCGTTTCTACATCAACCTCATCTGCTCCGATTATTCTACTGAGTTCAGTTGCTGAAAGAGGTTGACCCGAAACAAAGAGAAGAGATTCCATAATGCTCTTGATGCTTGCAGGGTGTCCCATTTTGCTCCTTGTCGGCTTGTGTGAGATCAAACGAGTTTTCTACATGACTGTCGGCATCTTTTGCACGCCATCAACCATGTATTCTTCCGGCATTGGCAGCTCTTCTACATCCTTTAGCAGCTCTACAACTATCTCGCCGAAGATTTCCATTTGCCTTATGGTTATCAGTCTTCTTCGGTATAACTCAAGAAGTGCTAAGAAAGTAACGGCCGCATCAATTCTGGTCCTGGAGCTCTTTGTTAAATCAAGAAAAGTCTCACGGCCGTTGTTGCGCAATTTCCTTAAGACGAAACCTATTTTATCATTCAAATTAACCGGCGGCGCTAGGATGTGATCGGTTCGTATCACCGGATTGCCCTTTTCTCTGTCAAAAAACAGTGCCACAAGCACGTAAGCCAAATCCTCTTTTGCTATTCCTTCCAAGAAATCAGAGCGAGCCAAGACTCTTTTTTCCAGCTCACCCTCTCTCTTACAAAAGCCCCGCTGGCTTTGCATCAGGTCAATAAGAGCCTCGGAAGCATTCTTGAATTTCTTGTACTCCAGCAGGCGCGCGACAAGCAAATCTCTTGTCTCGGCAACTGATATTTCTTCCTCTTCCGCGTCTGAATCAGAAGCGAGAAGAAAACCGGCCTTGATCTGCAATAAGGTCGCGGCAATAACCAGGAACTCGGAAACAACTTCCAAATCCAGAATCTTCATTTCATCCAGATATTCAAGATAATCCTTGATTATGGTCGCCAGAGAAATCTCATAAATATCCACTTTTTGTCTGCTTATCAGGCTCAAAAGCAGATCAAAAGGACCTTCAAAGGCTTCCAGCTTCACCTGGTATGGCACATGGCCCCCCAATAGGAATCTTAGTTGCACTCCAAAGAGGCTGACCGAGAATAGCATCTGAGGAACTTGTTGGCGCCACATATTGTAGTTGCTCGATTCATCGAGCACAACATGGTGCGCCTGACCTGCCTGCCGGCAGGCAGGTAAATCAGGCAACTACATTCTCGGTTAGCTTGCAAACATTTGACTCTACGGCAATCAGCAGAGCAAAATACACACGAAGTTTAAAATCCAAATATCAAAACCTGTCCTGCCTGTCCCAAGCTCGGTCGAGAGGAGCGGAGTCGAAGGATCCCATTGTCAAATCGTGCTCCGCCACCGCTCGATTCTAATCAAAATAGTCCAAGTGCATTGCCCTTCTCACATCGGTCATCGTTTCCTGGGCTACAGTTCGTGCTCGCTTAATACCGTTGATCAATATCTCAGTAATCAGGTTTGGATTGTTCTCATATTTCTTGCGACGTTCTCTCATTGGTTCGAGCACCGTCTCGATAGCTCTGAAAAGCCTGTTCTTGCATTCGACACAGCCAATGCGGCCGTCTTTGCAAACCGATTCCAATTCCCCCGCAAAATCTCTATTGAAAATGCTCTGATAGCTAAAGATTGTGCAAATATGAGGGTGACCGGGATCCGTCGGATGAATTCTCGCCGGATCGGTAATTGCTGACCACACCTTCTTTTTTATTGTGTCCGGGGAGTCCGAGAGATAAATGGCATTATTCAGACTCTTGCTCATCTTTGAGCTCCCGTCCAAACCTAAAAGCCTGGGGCACTCTCCTACCAACGCTTCAGGTTCAATAAGCACCCGGCTATAGAGTTCATTAAACCTCCTAACAATTTTTCTGGTGAGCTCAATGTGGGGAACCTGGTCTTGGCCAACCGGGACGAGGTGGGCTGCGAAAATGGAAATGTCAGCCGCTTGACTCACAGGATACCCCAAAAAGCCATACATCATTTCTTTATAGCCGCGTTCTTTTGCTTCCGTCTTGATTGTGGGATTGTGCTTTAAAGAATTCACAGTCACGAACATTGAATAATAGGTCGTGAGTTCAAGAATTTCCGGTATCTTCGACTGAATGAAAATGGTGCTCACTTCAGGATCTATTCCGACTGCCAGGTAGTCTGAAGCTACTTGCCGAATATCTTCCTTTAGCTTTTCAGGATGCTCGAAGTTTGTTGATAGGGCCTGAACATCGGCGATTATTATAAACGTCTCATATTCATACTGCAGTTTCACTCGATTTTCCAAAGAACCCACATAATGGCCAAGATGCAGCGGTCCTGTGGGCCGATCCCCCGTTAAGATCCTTTTCTTCTTTGAATCCGGCATTTTGTTTATCACCCTTTATTTTGAGTCTGCAATATTCGCACTTTGCGGTGGTTGGAGACCAGCCCCAACGCTACACTTGCCTCGTAGCGCGGAAGTTCATCCTTCGCCTTCCCTCATCTTGATTTCCCCTAATAATTTAGACAGGTGAGCCTCATTTGTAAAGATTTGCTGGCTACATCCACTGCGATCCCGGTAGAAGAAGATTCATGATCAAGTTCAAGATAGGAGCCAGAACTATCGAAAAAACACCCCTGAAGGCTATCAGGATGAGAAATAGGATGAGGAAACCGTACTGTTCAAGCCATCGCACGGCTGGCTGAGCCGAGGCCGGGAGAAATGCCTTTAGAATGTGAGAACCGTCAAGGGGAGGAATCGGTATAAGATTAAAAATTGCCAGGGCGACATTAATCATTACGACATACAAAAAAATGCCTGAAATGATTCCGATGCTGGACAATAAACCCAACCTCAGCACCAACGCAAACACAAAAGCGGTTACAAAATTCGCGACCGGTCCGGCCACCCCGACTAGAAGCATGTCCCGTTTTGGGTCTTTGAAGTACCTCGCATTGACCGGAACAGGCTTTGCCCAGCCGAAATGAGCTATTATTATCATCAAGGAGCCAAGTAGATCCAGATGAACCAAAGGATTTAGCGAAAGACGTCCACTTTGGCGAGGGGTGGGATCACCGAGAGCATCTGCAACCATCCCGTGGCTAAATTCATGAACAGTAATTGCAATTAGCATTGCAGGTAATACCAACAAAAGATCTAAGAAAGAACTCAAACGAAGAACCTCCTTCTACAGACTCCCGATTTTTTCACTTTCAGCCTTTTCAAGACGATCGCGCACAAAATCCTCCTCTTCCGTTTTGGTCCGCACAGCTCTATCAAGTTTAGCTTCCAAAAGCTCGTTTAGGACCATACTAAAGAGCGATGAAGGCTTAAATCCCATCTCAAGAAGTGTTTTGCCATTAACGTGCACCCTGACGTTCTTCAAATTGCCCAAATAAAAGTCGATCCTTTGTCTAACCAGAAGTTGAGAGCTTTTTCCGTAAATGTAGACCAGGGATTCATGAGATAATGGATGCAACAGCAAATACAGCTCACTGTTCTTTAGTTTGGCGGTTGAGGCGAGAGTTTTTAAAACTGCGGGAGTTTTGAGAACCCCTTCTTGCAGTGTCCTCAAATCATCCTTTTTGAACCTCATCCGGTTGCCCCAGTCCTCCAACTGATCGCTGGTTAGGTTTCGTATCAAGGCTATCAAAAATATCAACCAACGACGGGTTTTGGCAGGAAAATAATAACTCAACTTGGGACTTGAGGATTGAATCGATCTGAACAATGTCCGAAGGCGCGCATCGATTTTGATCTGTGGATGCAAGTTCTTCAAGGCCGCCAGCCTTGCAAGACGCTGAAGCGCATCCCATGCCGTGTCCTCGGAAAGAATTAGTCTAAGCTCATCTCTTATTCTCACGTTTGTAAGACGGCCGACCAGTTCCATCTCAATTGCTTTTTTCGCAAGTCCCTCGGTATGGGTATCCATTTGAAAGTTGTATCTTTGCTCAAAACGAACCGCCCTGAAAATACGCGTAGGGTCTTCCACAAAGCTCAAATTGTGCAAGACTCTTATCGTCTGATCCTGAATGTCCTGCTGGCCGCCGAAAAAATCCAGCAAGTCACCGAATTTAGGCGCATTAAGTGCAACAGCCATGGCATTTATCGTGAAATCCCGGCGTGCAAGATCTTTTCTTATGGAGCTAAACTCAACCTCGGGTAGAGCTGCAGGGTGTTCGTAGAACTCAGTCCTCGCTGTCGCAATATCTATTCGAAAATGGTTCGGCAAGATCAAGACCGCAGTTCCGAATTTCTTATGGGTTGTCAGCCTCTCTCCCAATTTGTCAACGAGCATTTTGCCGAAAGCAGCACCGTCGCCCTCAACAACAATGTCGATGTCCAAATTACGATGATTCATTAGAATGTC
>Ga0214473_10002883_pt1 | contig 21040 bp, 20 predicted proteins | sample RVTome_7_FD_203509 | JGI IMG/M metagenome (GOLD analysis project Ga0214473, IMG submission 203509) | Soil microbial communities from uranium-contaminated site in the Upper Colorado River Basin, Wyoming, United States - RVT98D197 | ecosystem: Environmental > Terrestrial > Soil > Contaminated >... | reverse complement strand
GGCTGACCATCTGGTCACCGGGCCAAAGTGCCTTCCTCCAGAGAAGGAAGGTGGCTGAAATATTTGGCATGCCGGAGGGTATGATCAGATGGATTACCCCACATGTAGGTGGTTCCTTTGGCAAGTTTGGTGCTCTGAGTGTTGAGCCTATTTGTGTTGCACTGGCGAAGAAGACAGGCAAACCAGTGAAGATAGAGTACAGTAGAGAGGAAGATTTTTGTGGGACGGAGACCCGGCAAACGTATGTCGCCACCGCGAAAATGGGAGTGAAGAAGGATGGCACAATCACCGCCCTCCAAGAGAAACTGATCGTAGATGGAGGCGCTTACTTTTCACGTAACAGCACAACAAGTATGGTGAATATGGGTGCCTTCACCGGACTCTACCGCTGCCCCAATGTGGCAGCGGAGGCAGACTGCGTCTATACAAATGTCCTTACGACCGGCGGTATCCGTGGGTATGGCAACTCGGAAGCAATGTCTGTATTGGAACACCTCATGGACAAGGCGGCCCAAGAAATCGGGATGGACCCGATCGAGTTGAGGTTAAGAAACATCAAGAAAGTTGGTGACCCTGACAATAAGGGACTTCCTATGGAAACCTGCACCCTGGAGGAATTAATCAAGCTGGGTGCAGAAAAGATAGACTGGGCAAAAAAGAGGGCACAGAAGAAGGAAAACGGAACAAAGAGATACGGAGTTGGGATGGCCATCATGATGGATGTGAGTGGGGCCCATCCCTCGTGCATACAGCACAGAAATGCGTACATAAAATTCAATGAAGACGGCTCGGCCAGTTTGATCGTAACCGCGTATGATATGGGGCAGAACCTCCCAGGTACATGCGCCCAAATTGCTGCTGAAATACTGGGGATTCGCTATGAGGACATTCATATCGTCAACGGGGATACGGATAGCACGTTGTTTGATACCGGGATCGGAGCGAGTGCCGGTCTCTATCAGGTAGGCCATGCTGTGATGAATGCAGCGCAGGAAGCAAGGAGACAACTTCTCGAGCGAGCGGGAAAAAGATTGGGACTGGCGGCTGAAGAATTAGAGGTTAAGGATAGGCGGATCTACGTTAAATCTGACCCGCAGCGAGGAATATCTGTTGGCGAAGTCACGAGGCAGGCCACCTATAACTTCGAAGGAGAACATCTGAACATCTCCGGGAAGGGCTCGTTCTCTCCCACCCAAAGTCCCCCGCCTTTTGCAGCCGTTTTTGCTGAAGTTGAGGTGGATATTGAAACCGCAGAAGTGAAGATATTGAGAATATTGTATGTCAACGACTCGGGTAGAGTGGTCAACCCGGCAACGGTAGAAGGCCAGGTGGAAGGCGGAATAGCACAGAGCGTCGGCTATTGCCTGACTGAAGATTGTGTGATCAATAAGGAGACCGGAGTATTGGCAAGCGATAACTTCACTACCTATAAAATTCCTTCGGCCCTCGATATGCCAGAGACAGAAGTGATCCTATATGAGGAGCCAGTTCCTTCCGGTCCATTTGGTGCAAAGGGGGTGGGGCATGGTACAACCAATGCTGTCAATCCTGCTATTGCGAATGCGATTTATGATGCTGTTGGCGTGTTCATAACAGACATGCCAGCAACGTCAGAGAAGATTTGGAAAGTCCTGACGAGAGCTAAGTCGCAGGCAAGTTCAAATTGACTCAGAAGGACGGGAACCCTTCTGAAGAAGGGCATTGTTTACCGCAAATAGCAAGGAAGGAGGTTAGCAACAATGAGAAAAGTCATCGCTATTTCGTTTATTTCATTTATTACAATAGTAACGGTGTTGCGTATAAGCACGAACATAGGGATTGCTGCAACGCAAGAAGATCGATTTCCATCCAAACCAATAAAATTTATAATTCGAGAAGGATCTGGAGGAACTTTGGATGTACCATTTCGTGCCCTAACTAGAGCGGCAGAGAAAATTTTTGGTCAACCGATAATATGTAATAATATTCCTGGAGGTGGAGGCACTCGTGCCTTAGGCGCATTACTCCAAGAGAAACCAGATGGATATGCATTAAGTACATTTACAATGGGCACTCTAGTATTGGCACATGTAGAAAAAGTTAGTTTTTCCATTCCTAACGATTTTACCCCGATTATGAATGTTCAATGCGTCCCGATGCCTCTCGCAGTGAGAAAAGACGCACCCTGGAAAACATGGGAAGAGCTTATTAAATTTGCTCGCGAACACAAGGAAGAAGTTAAAGTAGCTGTATGGGGGGCTAATAGCACTGCGTGGCTATGTTTACAGAAAATAGAAGAGAAAGAAAAAGTAAAATTTACTTATGTCCCCTTTCAGGGCACTGGGGAGGTTATGGCATCGATTCTAGGGGGGCATATTGATATAAGTACTCTTGGATCAGGAATAATGTATTCAAAATCCGGACAGTTAAGGTCGCTATTGTTACTTGCGGGTGAGAGAATGAAAGCCTTACCCGGTGTGCCCACAGCTAAAGAGCTATATGGAGACCTTGGATTAGGTTTCACAGGAGGTTTATCTGGAATAGTAGCCCCTAATGGGCTGCCCGAGCCAATCCTTATAAGATTGCAAGACGTTTTTAAAAAGGCTATAGAAGACCCAGACCACTTGAAAGTGATTGAACAATTTGATCTTTTGATCTCATACAAGAACGCTGAAGAATTTAGGAAAGAGATTAAAAAATGGGATGATGAATTAAATAAGATTTTCAAATAAGGCTCTTGTTCCGTTTAAACTAACGGCAAAAAATAACATTACGAGAATATATAAAGGCCTATGATGGAAAATCATGAAACCCCTAAAGATCACCAGTCCGAAAGTAATGGAAAAGAAACTTCTCTAGCAAGGCTCTCTGAACCTTGGGGCAAGGGCAGGGATTCGGATTACTGTCTTGATCTTGGTATTACAGGGTTGGCGATCGACAGCTGTAACGAATTTGTTTGCGCTGAGTCGCCCAACAACTGCCACCTGGATCCGAGATGCCAATGTTCGGGGTTTGGATTGTTTAGAGGATCATCCTTCGTGGAAACCCCCTTGGGTGACCCCGGGAGCGGCCAAAGAGTTAGAAGCGGCATTGGAGAACGATCCCAGAGAATTTGAAATCCATCGATCTTGTTGGGATGGAATTTCGGTGACGGAGTATTTGATATTTGAGAAAAGCCTGGGGTATTTCAAACAAAGCCAGGCAAGCTCGGGTATTGGCCCCGAAGGTTGGGATTCGGTCTCAAGAAGCCCGGTATCGTTTACCCCAAACCACAGGAAAGGAGGTATGCAACAGTGAGAAAATTTGTGAGGGTTTCGTTTTTTTTCCTTGTGACGATAGTATTGTGTGTGGGCATAACCATAAATATTACTTTAGCGCAAGAAGACCGATTTCCATCTAAACCGATTAGTTTGATAATTGGCACCGCACCTGGATCTTCTACAGAGGTACCAGCTCGGGCCTTGGCCAAGGCGGCGGAGAAAATTTTAGGTCAACCAATAGTGTGCTCAAATACCCCTGGGGCTGCAGGCGCTCGTGCGTTAGGCCAAGTACTTAAAGCGAAACCGGATGGGTATACGTTGGTTTGCGTACCTTCTTCCGGTCAGATAACCTCAATAGTGGAAAAACTTGATTACGCGCTGCCTGATGATTCTACTCCAATCATCCAATATCAAAGCGTCCCTATTCCTTTTGCAGTGAGAAAGGACGCCCATTGGAAGACATGGCAAGAGTTTGTTAAATATGCTCGTGAACATAAGGGAATTGTTACGGTAGGTGTTTTTGGGAGCAAAGGCCTGAACTGGTTATTGTTACGCCAGATAGAAGAAAGGGATCGTATAAAATTCGTTTACGCTCCCTATTCGGGAGGTGGGGAGGCTGCAACAGCAATTTTAGGAGGACATCTTACCGCATCTACTGTTGTTTCGTCCATAGTGTATGCGAAAAGCGGAGAGCTAAGGTTGCTCTTGGTATTTTCAGATCAGCGATTGAAGAGTTTTCCAGATGTCCCCACCGCAAAGGAGTTATATGGACCAAGGGGGGTTGATTTGGTCGGAGGCTTTGTTGGCATATTTGGTCCCAAAGGGCTACCTAAATCAATTCTTATGAGGCTCCATGACGCTTTTAGAAAAGGCATGGAAGATGAGGAGTATATAAAAGTAACCGAAAGTTTTGACCTCGTAATTTCATACAGGCCCCCCGAAGAATTTGCAAACTCGCTTAAAAGGACAGATGAAGTAACGAGAGAGTTTTTAAGAAGAGAAGATGGAAGACAATAGAAATCTAGGGACTAACTCTCTGCCCCCAATTTGCCTCCAATAAAAGTTCGATAGGGGAGATGATAGACAGGAAAGATGTGGTAAATAGCCTTATAAGGATTTGGGTAAGGATAGTTAAAATAACATATCACATCCTTCCTACCATGGTAGTATCAAGAGGGGAAGATCTAGTGAGTAGGTTAAGTATGGTTACTCATAGGGTTATGTATCATTATTGGGTCGGTTTCTTCTTTAGACGTAGGGCTGGTGGAGAAGGAAATTCTTTTAGTACGAACCTTTTCCAATTACTAAGTTGCTGAACTTTCGAACAATTGTAAAAAGGAGAATAAATCATGAAGGACTGGCATGAAATTGTGTCACAGCCGAAATACCGCGTAAAATCAGAAACAAATGTGTATGTAACGATGAGGGACGGGGTGAGATTATGTGTTGATATTTATTATCCTGAGGCGCAAGGCAGGTTTCCGGCTCTTATTGCTGTATCACCTTATGGCAAGGAGTTGCAGAATCTTCCGGATCCCGTTCGTCCATATAATGTTTTTCATGGGGCCGGGGGCGTAGAAGCAGGGAATACAGAATTCTGGGTGTCAAGAGGATATGCACACGTTATTGCAGATACCCGTGGTTCCGGTTATTCAGAGGGGAGGTATTGTTTTTATGGCAAAAAGGAACATGAAGATGGGTACGATCTGGTGGAATGGATCGCAAAACAACCTTGGTGCAATGGCAACGTCGGGATGATTGGGATGTCTTATTTTGCCATTATTCAATATCCTATAGCAGCCCAGAATCCACCCCATCTTAAGGCGATTGCTCCTTGTGAGGGTCTGACGGATCGCTATCGTCAATCCTGTTATCATGGCGGCATTCTGAATTATGGATTTTATGCGCGCTGGTGGAACCTTCTTGCGGTTCCCTCATTTGAGCCTTTGAGCAAGAACGAGTTTTCAAAAGATAAACTGGATCAGATGATCGTGGAGTTGAGGAATCATGTAGATTTTAAGACCTTTCCTGTAGCCTATTTACCCCTCATCTGTCCTGAAAAGAATCCCATTCTTTTTGATTTATATATGCATCCGCATGACGGCCCATTTTACTGGGAGCGGTCTGCTTACACGATGTTTGATAAGATCAAAGTTCCAGTTTATATATTGAACCGTTGGAGTGGGTGGGGCATTCATTTACCGGGGGCATTCAGTGCTTATCGAGGAATAGATGCTCCTAAGAAATTGATGATTTTTACTACAGGTGTACGAGGACCAGATCGGCCATGGAGTCAGAACCATTATGAAATTTTGAGGTGGTATGATCATTGGTTAAAGGAAGTAGATACAGGTTTAATGAATGAACCACCGATCAAAATATGGGTTCAAGGAATAGATGAGTGGCGGTATGAAAATGAGTGGCCATTGGCCAGGACAAAGTGGACAAAACTCTTTTTGAGAGAGAAGGGAAACCTTACAGAGGAACCCCCAGGATCTGGAGAGAAGCCAGATAGTTTTATTAATCGACTCTACTGGGATCCAAAAGAGCAGACTCCTTGCGTGAAATATACCACAGACCCATTCACAGAAGATGTCGAGATTACGGGTCCCATTGCTCTGTATTTAAAAGCAATGCTATCTACAGAGGATGCGAATTGGATGGTGGATATTGTGGATATCGCTCGAGATGGGTCGGAGAGGTTGGTGACCAAGGGTTGGTTAAAAGCATCGCACCGAGCGATTGATCAGAGTAAATCCAAATTGTACCAGCCGTTTCATCCCCACGCAGAGAGTGTTCTGGTTAAACCAGGTGAAATATTAGAGTACGCTATCGAGATACGTGAGACTTCGAATGCTTTTAGGGCAGGGCATTCCTTACAATTGGTAATTAAAGGGGAGAATTCACCCTATGAAGATCCGGTATGGTATCATCTTCCCAATATGAGGGAAACCAAGCATTCCGTGTACCATGATGATCATAATGTTTCTTATTTGCTCATTCCTATTATTCCGAGATAATCGAGCATTGAAGAACAAGTGAGTCTTCCGCTTGAGAAAGCAGAAGATAAAAAACCACCCTTTCGGCATTCCTTAACAAGAATGGTTATCACAAAAATCACAAATCTTTTTCTTGACAAGTAAACGAGAAATTAATAGAATGCTTGAAATTTCGTTTAGTGAAATATTATCTCACTCTTTGAAATATTCATGAGAAGGATTCAAGACGCCGATAAGTACTCCATTCGCGCCATAGAACGAGCCATTCAAGTGCTGAATTGTTTCTCCTTCCAAGAAAAAGAGCATACGATGGGGGAATTGGCTCGGTTGGCAAGCATCTCCAAACCTACTGTGTTTCGAATCCTTCAAACGTTGGAGAAACATAAATTTGTTTCTTACAACCCTCTATTGCACCGATACTCTCTTGGTATAAAACTGTTCGAATTGGGAGGGATCGTCTTCTCGTCCCTTTCCTTGAGGAAGGCTGCTTCCAGATTCTTAGATCTCCTCCACGCCAAGGTCAGTTACACGGTTCTGCTGGGTGCATTAGATGGAGGGGAATTAATGATCCTTGATAAGCGGGAGGGCGAAGACTCCGGCATACTGACCCTTCAAATTGGGAGGAAAAGACCTCCGCATTTTGGGATGTTGGGAAAAACATTAATGGCCTTTTTGCCCGAGGAGGAAGTGGACAACTTACTGGATCGATACCCTTTAAAGAAGGTTGCTTCTCGGTCGATCACCGACCCTGAGAAATTTAAGCGGAATTTAAGGGATATTCGAAAGAAGGGCTACAGCCACGGGAGTAGTGAATCAATCGAAGGAGTAACAGGGATCGGTGCCCCTATCCGAAACCATCTTGGGGAGGTGGTTGCTGCAGTAGGGACGGCCTTCCCCACCTTTAGCGCCAATAATCGAAAAATTGAGCAGACTATTCAACTAGTCACTGAAACCGCTAAAGAGATTTCGGTGGCATTAGGGATTGGCGATATTCCGAATAAAGGGAGAGAGAGAAGATGCACTTTTGAATCAAAAACGGTCAGATAGAATTTGCCGAATTTCTTGTCGACAATTATTGGATAATAGATTCTATATACTTCGTAACATAACATATTGAAAGGAGCCCCAAATGATGATGCGAAAACTTACGAAACTTTTATTTATTTTGCTCATTACGATGGTATTCACAAAAGTGTTTTGTGTAAGCACAAATGTTGCTTTTGCGCAAGAAGACCGATTTCCATCTAAACCAATTAGTTTGGTAATTGGTGCCGCGCCTGGAGCTGCTACAGAAGTGCCCGCTCGAGCCTTGGCTAAGGCGGCGGAGAAAATTTTGGGTCAACCAATAGTATGCTCAAATACCCCCGGGGCCGCGGGCGCTCGCGCTTTAGGCCAAGTGCTTAAAGCGAAACCGGATGGATATACGTTGGTTAATGTAAATTGTGCCGGTCAGATAACCTCTATAGTGGAAAAGCTTGATTACGCGCTTCCTGATGATTTCAGTCCAATCATTCAATTTCAAACCATACCCTTACCTTTCCTAGTCAGAAAGGACGCACCCTGGAAGACATGGCAAGAGATTATTAAATATGCTCGTGAACACAAAGGGATGGTTACGGTAGCTATTTTTGGGAGTAAAGGGACACCCTGGCTTGTGTTGCACCAAATAGAAAAAAAAGAAAATGTAAAATTTGTTTTTGCTCCGTATTCCGGAGGTGGAGAGGCTGCGACAGCTATTTTAGGCGGGCATGTTGCCGCAACTATTACTGTCTCCTCGATAGTGTATGCAAAAAGCGGGGAGTTGAAGTTGCTCTTGGTGTTTTCAGATCACCGGTTAAAGAGTTTCCCGGATGTTCCCACAGCAGCTGAGCTATATGGCCCAGAGGGGGTTGCCTTCGGCGGAGGCTACAATGGAATATGTGCCCCTAAAGGACTACCTAAACCTATTCTTGCAAAGCTGCATGACGCTTTTAAAAAGGCCGTGGAAGACCAGGATTATGTAAAAGTAAGCGAGAGTTTTGACCTCGTAATCTCATACAGGAACCCGGAAGAATTTGCGAAACTACTTAAAAGGACAGATGATGTGGTAAGAGAGTTTCTAAAGGAAGAGGGAAAGTAATAGAAATCTAAAACCCAACTTTCTCACTCTAACTTGCCTACCATCACAGTATGAATAGGAAAGATCTTCTAAGTAGTTTAATATGGTTGTTCATAGGGTTATCTATTATTATTGGATCGGTCTCTTCTTTAGAGATAGGGACTGCATCCGAACCCGGACCAGCTCTTTTCCCTTTACTCGCAGGAGTCTTGATTAGTTCTCTTTCATTGGTAATTCTATTGAAAGCCGCTTTCGCTAAGACATCGGAGAAATGGAGTCCACGCAAATTATGGGAAGGCTTAAATTGGCCGAAGATTTTTTACACAATAGGAGCTCTTTTGATTTATGCGATAATGTTGGAGAGAGTTGGATTTCTGTTAATGACTTTACTCTTATTCATCTTCCTTTTTACAAAGATAGAGCCACAAAAATGGAAACTTGCTATCGGATTATCGATTCTTGCGTCCGTTGGCTCGTATCTAATATTTGATCGATTATTACAAGCCCAGCTTCCAAGGGGCTTATTGGGATTTTAAATTTACTTTTCGATTGGGTTTTACCCATGTTTGATCATATTTTATTTGGCATCCAGGTTGTTTTCCAACCGGCGAATATCCTTTTTTGCTTTTTAGGATCTGTTTTGGGTACCCTTGTAGGGGTTTTGCCCGGGTTGGGCCCAGTCGGAGCGATATCTATTTTTTTACCGGCCACTTTACATATGAATCCTTTGCAAGCCCTCATCATGGTGGCAGGCATCTATTATGGCGCCCAGTACGGCGGCTCCACCACATCCATATTACTGAATATTCCCGGGGAGCCCTCCTCTGTAGTGACGGTCATAGATGGTTATCAAATGGCAAGACGAGGTAGGGCGGGGCCAGCCTTGGGGATGTCTGCTTTCGGATCTTTTATAGGTGGGACAGCAGGAGTTTTGCTGCTCATGATTTTCGCTCTACCTTTGGTCAAAATCGCCCTTAAATTTGGCCCTCCTGAATATTTTTCTTTGGTAGTCGTTGGAATAGTCTTATTGACTTTCCTATCCAACCTTCCGACGATTAAATCTTTAGTTGCAGGCGGATTTGGAATATTTTTAGCTACTATCGGCACAGACCTAATGAGTGGTACTCCAAGATTTACCTTTCAAATGTATACGCTTATGGATGGTGTAGGAATTGTACCGGTTGCAATGGGACTTTTTGGAATAGCAGAAATATTGACAAATCTTGAAAGTAGATTAAAACAGGATGTGTATGAAACGAGAGGTTTGATCAAAACCATATTTCCTACCCTCCAAGATTGGATTGATAGTAAATGGGCCATTATCAGAGGTACCTTTATCGGGTTTTTCTTAGGAATCTTACCTGGGGGTGGTGTAATATTAGCCTCTTTTGTTTCTTATGCAATAGAGAAAAGGTTTTCCAAGCACCCTGAAATGTTTGGGAAAGGTGCCATTGAAGGAGTCGCTGGCCCAGAAACAGCGAATAATGCAGGAGCGCAAGGGGCTTTTGTTCCACTATTAGCTTTTGGATTTCCTTCTAATGTAGTGATGGCTCTGCTCTTATCCATATTCCTGATTCACGGTATAACCCCTGGTCCCTTATTAATAAAAAACCAACCGGATATTTTTTGGGGCCTGATCATGAGCATGTATTTAGGGAATATCATGCTCTTAGTTTTGAATCTTCCGTTAATAGGGATTTGGATAAAATTTCTCAAAATACCTTATCCGTTATTTTTTCCATTTATTATTCTCTTCTGCCTTATTGGAGTTTATACCCTAAACAACAATGTAAACGAAATTATCATAATGGTTATATTTGGAGTTCTCGGGTATTTTATGAGGAAATTTGAATATGATCCAGCCGTTTTGGTCTTAGCAATGGTACTTGGCCCATTAATGGAAAATGCCTTCCGGCGGTCATTGATAATGTATCAGAAAAGCTTCCTAATATTTTTTGAGCGGCCAATTTCTTTGGGATTCCTGCTTGTTGCTATTTTTCTGCTGTTATATCCAATCTTCAAGAAGGGGAGAAAGTTTCATTTACAAGATAATTGAGAAAAGTTCAATGATAATTTTGGAAGACGTGAGCTTTAGTCGTCAAGAAAAGGGAGAAAGTAAGAGAGAGACAGAAATATTGAACCAAAGGTAAGAAATGGAATATTTTACATAGAAGGGGGTGAATATAAGATAAATGTCCAGGAGAGTTAGTTATAGGACGAAGCAGATAACTGTTAGGTATGAATAGACTTAAATAGAAGAGGAGGTATGAAATGGCTGACGAAAAAACAGAGAAAAGAATACAGGATTTTATTGAAGCGATGAAGAAAGAAAGAGGTTATTTACCAGCTCCGTGGGGTTTCTTAGCTCCGAAAGATATTGATTTTATGGAAGCTTATAATAACCTCTACGAAAGAGGACTTCAGGAAGGTAAGGCGCTTCCAGCAAAATATAGGGAGTTAGTCTGTATAGGTATTCTTGCGCACAGAGGGAGTGACGATGCTGTATATAACCATGTCAAGAGGGCTTTGGAACTTGGAGCTACTAAGCAAGAGTTACTCGATGCGATTGAAACGACAATTGTACCCGGCGGAGCACCTACTTTCGGAACAGGGTTGAAGGCTTTGATGAGAGTGGAGGAAGAGGAGAAAAAAAAGAAGTGACGTTACTTTCTAGAATATTTTGTCGGATTTTTTTCTTTAAGTAAGCCTATGGAAAAGCTAATTTGTTTGAGGCGGGAGCCACTCGTTAAAGTGGCTCCCGCTATGGAAGAGATAGGTTGGTTTGAGGAGAAGGCGGGTTTTTAAAACTGAGCCACCGCACGAAATAGGGGAAAAACTTCCAACCTTAAGAGGCTTTGCTACACATCGAAGGACTGCTAAGTTGTGCAAGGATACATGGAAACAGGGCAGCTTTCGCAGCGGGTGTTACACCGGGAACACCAGAGAATGTTATAAGTTCTGGCCTATCAAATACTTGAGGAGGTTAAAATATGATAATCGATACGCATCAGCATTTTTGGAACCTAGGAGCGGGAAGCGCGAAAGCGCCGGAGGATTACAAGATTCTTACCAAACCAGAGGGTGTAACCGGCACAATTCTGCGGTTGAAGGAAAACCAATGGGCTTTGGACCTGGCCGCTAAGGAACCTTTAATCGTAGGGGTATGTGGAGCAATCAACAGCGGACCGGAGTTTGGAGCAGAGTTAGAAAAGTTCGCAGCGAATCCCCTTTTCCGAGGTATATGCTATTCGGGGCGGGATATTGAGGACGTAGAAAAAGGCAGCTTCCTGTCAGATATGGAGCGCCTGGCGGCAAAAGACCTGGAGTTAGATCTTTTACGTGTTTGTCCGGGTTTTTTCGGGGGACCAAAAGCCATGCAGGTTTATACTGGAACCCCGCAGAGTTTGGCGGGTCTGTTTAAGATAGCGGAGCGGGTGCCCAAATTGCGCCTCGTCGTCGAGCACATTGGGGGTATGCCTGTTGACGGGAAGCCCGTCAACAAGACCTGGGAAGAGATATTTAAAAAGATGGCAGCATATCCACAAATCTATATGAAGGTATCAGGCTTGATGGAGCGAGCTACAACGCGAGCGGAGAATGAACGGGCAACAGAGCTGTTAAGCTTTTATCGTCCGACTCTCGACGCCTTGTGGGAGATTTTCGGGGAAGACCGACTCATCTATGGCAGCGACTGGCCGGTTTGTGAGCATGCGGGCGACTTCATTGTGAATGGCCTTCGTATCGTCAGGCCATACTTTGCCGAGAAGGGCGAAGAGGCGTATGCGAAATTCTTCTGGAAGAATTCCAAAAAGGCTTACAAGTGGGTACCGCGCTTGCCCTCTCAGCGATAATCTTATGTTTACAATCGCGAAGAATATTTCGAAACACTGGGTAAGGGTGTAAGCACGTTTTTTTCTGAATCTGGTTCAGGGTAAATTAGGGACGCTGGATCTCGGATCACATAAGATAAACAGAAGGATGGGAATTATGTATTATGGATATGCTGGTAAGATATTGGAGGTTAATTTAAATGCCGGAAAAGTGGTGGAAAAAGAACTGGACCTTCAATTCGCACGCAGGTTTATAGGGGGACTAGGGTTCAATGCAAAGATCCTATATGATGAGGTGGGCCCGAGCGTTGATCCATTTGGCCCTGATAACGTTGTAGCAATTGCTCCCGGTGCGTTATGTGGAACCGATGCTCCAACCGCCGCTAGGACGGAGGTGACTACAAAGTCTCCGTTAACCGGGATTATTGGATCGGGAAATTTTGGAGGATATTGGGGCCCTGCGTTGAAGCGTGCCGGTTACGATGCTGTTATCATCAGGGGTGAATCTGAAAAACCAGTTTATCTCTGGGTAGATAACGATCGTGTGGAAATCAGGGAAGCAGCACACCTTTGGGGAAGAGATACTTTTGAGACCACTAATGCGTTAAAGAAGGAGTTGGGGCAAAATATAAATGTGCTCTCGATTGGACAAGCGGGCGAGAATTTAGTCAGGTTTGCCGACGTAACTGCCGACTACTACTACTCCCCTGGGAGGTGTCATGCCGGGGGTGTTTTGGGAGCCAAGAGATTAAAAGCTATAGCAGTGCAAGGAAAGAAGAAAATAGCCATAAAATCGCCGACAGAATTCAAAAGGGCGATAAGAGAGGTTGAAGACAGAATACCTCGTTACCCTGGATGGAAACCTAGGGAGAAAGCTGGTTCAATAGGTGACACCACCCCAGCCTTAGCGGAGACCGTCGCAAAATATTTGACGAGGGGAGATAAATACTGCTACTGTCATTGCCCACTGGGTGAATACTACGGATGCACCCTAATAGCTGATATCAAGACAGGCAAGTACGCTGGAACAAAAATAATTAATGCTTCCTATACACACTATGGCGTATATGTGAAGGCTTTGGGGATTGATTTTCCAGCAGCATGGAAGATCAAGGAGCTATCTAACCGTTATGGTATGGACTCGCATCCCGGAAGATTGTCGTATCTGATGAGGATCTTCCAAAAAGGGATCATTACCAAAAAGGATACTGATGGCCTCGATCTGACCAAGGGTAATGATGATGCTTTTATAGAGATGCTGCGTAAAATAGCCTACAGAGAGGGGTTCGGCGATTTCCTTGCCGAGGGGTTTGTGAGAGCCGCAAGAAAGATCGGAAGGGGCGCTGAGGAAGAGCTGCTAACGGTGAAAGGAGCAGAAGCGCAGGGCGTATTGCCTCCGCGCCAGGAATTGGCGCGGCTAGCGGGCATGAGAACGCAGCTTAGCTTTTTAACTTGCCCAAGAGGTGGTGATGATTTGAAGAATCAACACGCGTTGCATGATTTCCCACGATTTTCGCCGTGGGCACGCGAATTGAACTGGAGTGAAGAGGAATATATTGAGTGGCTACTTGGCTGGCTTGACATGTTTGAGGATGTAAAGAACAAAACCTTCGGGGTGCCGCCGAGGCTTCGAAGTCTTTCCGATTTAGACGAACAAATGATAACAGTGTGGTATGGTGATTTAACTTGTGCCTACGATGCGTTAGGACTTTGCATGTTTGCCGTGAACGCTACCAATGTGATAGGCGCAACGCACTGTGGCAATCTTCTTGCAGCAGCCACAGGTTGGGATATTACAGCCCAAGAGTTCATGAAGACTGGGGAGAGGATTTATAACCTCATGAGAGCATACAGTGTTAGGGAGGGCATGACGAGGAAGGATGATCACTGGCCCGCGAGGTTTTATGGGAGGTCGTTCCCAAAAAAGAAAATCGATCGATTGCTCGATAGATACTACGAATTAAGAGGATGGGATAAGAAAACAGGAATCCCCACCGCACAAAAATTGGTTGAGCTTCGGTTAGATGAGGTAATCGATCAGTTACAGAAACTCGGATGTTTGTAAAATAGCGTTGTCTCTAATAGCAAGAGTGCGTTCGAGAGCTGATGGCGAGCGTTTCATGCACTAGTATTATGATTCGAAATTAATATTGCAATATGTTTTGTTTTATGGTATCGCCGTGTACCCCTTGGGAGAGGAGGATACCACGATGCCATTCGTAAGTAAGCGAGCGAAGTTGGAGGTGTCGGCAGAGGAGATGGATTATTTGATCCAATCCAGTCGTTCCCGGACCGAGGGCTCAGCCAAGGTCCATCGAGCCAAGATCCCATTAGCTTACCACCAGGGGAGTCGGTTTCGAAGATCGCCAGGGAGATGAGGACGAATCGTCCCAAGGTGGAGCGGACCGTTGAGAAAGCTCTGGAATGCGGGGTTCGATCGGCCTTGCGGGATCTGCCTCGTCGTGGTCGGTTACCACGGATCTCTGCCGAGGCCAAAGCATGGCTGGTCTCAGTGGCTTGTACGAAGCCCAAAGACCTGGGCTACGCAACCGAGACCTGGACGACTCGAGAACTTGCTCGGCATGTCCGCCAACATTGTCTGGAGAGTGATTATCCATCTTTATGTCATTTATCTCGAGGGACCGTATCAAAGATCCTTACGCACAGCGAAGTAAAACCACATAAGATTCAGTACTATTTGGAACGTCGAGATCTCGAGTTCGATCTAAAAATGGCCCAAGCACTCCTGACCTATAAGGAGGTGGAACTGATTCGAACCTCCGATCCTAAAACCAAGGAAGCACCTTATGTTGCCGTGTTTTCTTATGATGAAAGGCCAGGGATTCAAGCGATCCAAAATGTGGCCCCTGACCTTCCGCCGTTCCTGCAAAAACATCCTTCCATCGGAAGGGACTATGAATATAAAAGACACGGCGTCGTTACCCTTTTGGCCGCCATTGATTTTCTTTCTGGCCACGTCCATGGAGATGTTCAAGACCGGCATCGAAGTGCAGAGTTCACAGATTTTCTTAAGAAACTTGATCACTTCTATGCCCCAGATATCAAGATTCGAATGATCCTCGATAATCATTCCTCCCACATTTCTAAAGAAACGAAACGATACCTCGCGACTGTCCCAAATCGCTTCGAGTTCATCTTTACCCCAACGCATGGGTCTTGGCTCAATATCATTCAAACGTTCTTCAGTAAGGCCACGCGGTCTTTTTTTAGAGCCCTCCGCGTCAAATCAAAATCTGAACTTAAACAACGAATCCTCCAATACATCGAAGAGATCAACCAGATGCCAGTTATTTTCAAATGGAAATACAAAATGGATCAAATTACTATCGGCCATATGGACTCTATTAATTGATATGTTAAGTAGGAATCGATATACTAGGTGTATTAGAAGGAAAGGGTAAGCTTAGAAGGATCCGCAAGCAGATAAACAAAGATGCCGAACTCCATCCTTTGGTTAGGTGGCAATTTAGGGGGTTGTCTGAGTCAGAAAGGACTGGTTTTCTTTTTGAAGATGTCACAGATATGAAAAGGAACTCATATAATTGCAGAGTAGCAACATCGATCATTGCCCCTTCTAGAGAGGTCTATACCCTCGCAATGAAGTGCGGACCGGAAGGCGTACAAGACCGTTGGAGGGAGGCCTACCAACACCCTTACCCTCCGGTCTTGGTACTACTGGCCCCATTAAGGAAGAAGTGCACGCCAGCGACACTTTGTCAAAGCATAACGGGCTTAAAGAGTTTTCTATTCCTACAGTCACGAATGGGTGGGAATCGCTTATTCGTCTTACAGCGATTTGCTGGATTACCAAAGATTTGGATACAGGAGGACGCAATGTCGGGACTTACAATGGCTACATGCTGGGCCCATTACGCTCTTCTATGAGAAGTTTCCAGGGTCATATTGCGACACAGTGGAAGAAGTGTCGTCAAAAGGGAATCCCATTGCAGGCTGCAACTGTTTTAGGTCCAGTTCCGGCTGTATGTATGTTCAGTGTAACCAGGGTACCTTACGGCACCGACGAATTAGCTACCGCTGGGGGCATAGCCGGCGAACCCATTGAGGCAGTCAAGTGTGAGACAGTGGACATTGAGGTTCCGGCTTCAGCAGAGACAGTAAAAGAGGGGGAAATACCTACTGACTATAAGGAGCCAGACCCAGCCTGCGGCGAGCATTTGGGCCATATGATAATTAACTGGTTGGCAAATGCATTTGAAATCAAATGTATTACCCATAGAAAGAATCCTATTTGGCATGACATCATCAGTCAGTTTCCTCCCAGTGAATCCAGCGTCATAAGAGGCATTGGCATTGAAGAGAGAATGAGAAACTTTCTTGTTAGCGGCTGTGGTATTGCTCAAGTTAAAGATGTTGCCTTCCACCACTGTGGAGGAGGCTGGAGGTTCTGTCTAGTAAGGATGCGGGATCTTGGCGGAGTCAGGACTGACAATTTCACGGTTTGGCAGACCTTGACTGCAATTCTCTCTCTATCTGTTGACTACCCAAAAATAGTAATAGCCGTAGACGAAGATATTGATCCTTGGGATTTGAAGTCCGTGTTCTGGGCAGTAACTGACAACGTTCAGGGCACCGTTTACTATCATTCTTTGATGATCGAGTAGCCACAGCCCATTATATCATAGAGACCTACTGGAAGACTGATATGATGTAGTGCACGGTATCGCGGAATATCTAGCCTTAAAGGTTTGGGTAAACGATGTTGTGACCATTTTTTCAGTAAACGATGTCCTGAACGTTAACAAGTAACCTTTAGATATACTAGATATACGCCCCATCGTGACAGCAAAATCATCCAGGGGCGAGGTGCTGTACTAGATCTTCTACTATAGATCCAGAGGAAGTTAGCTTTCCAACTTCACGAGTAGGGCCCCAAGGTGCCTCAGCCATCCTTATGGATGCCACAAGAAAATGGAGTTATACACCGGTGGCTTTGCCCAAGCGATATTATATGGAAAGAGCCAAGACGATTTGGAATGAATTGGGGTTTCCACCACTTAAGCCAAGAGAGCCTTTGTACGGTCGAGATCTTGGACTGTGGCCTGAGCAATACGGGCGCCAAGCGGAGATAGGTGAGACAGGAGATTTTGACCAAGTAACTCAAGGGTTGATGAGTGGGAGACAAAAGATCTAGTTGAGATGACCGGGAATTAGCTCTTGCATTGGAAATTAAGAGGGGCTTTTTATCGGGGTGATTCATTTTTCAAGTTGGTCCAAAAAAGGAAGGCAATGAAACTCTTTTATAATATTCTTTGCAGAAAGGAGAGGACGAAACATGGTTGATCGAATCCGAGAACTATCATTGAATGAACGGGATCGGAGGTACAAACTGGTCCGGGAAGAGATGGAAAGAAGGGGGCTTGATTGCCTTGTGATCTGGGGGGATAGCGGAAAATGGGATACCAAATTTGCCAATATCTACTATCTGACGCAGATAGGGGGAAACGGTGAGGTGGGGATCTGCGTTTTCCCTAAAGAAGGGGAAACCACGTTGTTTGTTTGGGCGATCTATATGATCGATGAATGGCTGGAGTATCAGTCCTGGGTCAAGGATGTCAGGTCGAGCCGGGTGAGTCGTTGGGCTAGACCCTACTGGTCCAACGCCGTTATTGACCGGATCAAAGAACTCAAGTTAGAAAATGGCAGGATCGGAGTGGTAGGTCTCGAAGGCACTGAGCTTGAAGGCGATATCCCTTACGTGACCTACAAAAAAATACTGGAAGGATTGCCCAATGCTACCTTCGAGAATGCGACGGATATCATCGAAAACATCAGATTAATTAAGAGCGAGGAGGAACTTCGATGTATCGAAAAGGCTTCAGCGATTGGCGATCTCGCGGCTGAGGAAATGTATCGCAAAGCTAAAGTTGGAGCGTCAGAAGAAGAACTGTTTGCTGGCATGATTAGAACCATGATTGTCAACGGGTCAGAGTATCCTATCATGTTTCTCTGGTCGGCAGGCAAATATAATCGGGCCAAGCGTCTGACTTATAATAAGAGGAAGAAATTGAGAAAGGGTGATATCATTCTTACAGAATATAGCCCTAGGTATCGAGGATATTGTTCCCATCTCCAGAGACCGATCTGCATCGGTAAACCAGACACGTTGGCAAGGAATCTCTATGAGGCATCCGTCGAATCGTTCTATGCAGGAATTTCGGTGCTGAAAGCCGGGATTACACTGGAGGAACTTTGCAAAAAAATGTATGAACCGATTGAACGGCGGGGTTTTGTTCTGTACCCTGGAGTTCTCTTCCATGGTATGGGGCTATACTGGGACAGACCTCATGGTACCCCGTTTCTATCCCCGGAGGCCGCGCGAATGGAACTCAGAGAAGGAATGGTCCTCGCTTTTGAGCCTGGAGCGTCAGATCCGGATCTGAAAAGAGGGATCCATGTAGGACATCCTGTCGCTGTCACAGCAAAGGGATGTCGAGAGCTTAGCAAAGCGAAGGTGGAATTGAAATTTAAGGCGTAGACTGGCTGGAGAGTTTGGATGGATTTGGGTTTGAAAGGAAAAGTCGCGATTGTTACAGGAGCTACGAAGGGAATAGGCCTGGATGTAGCTGAGGGGTTAGCCGCAGAAGGAACCCAACTCTCCATCTGTGCAAGGAATGAAGCCGCCCTAAAAGAGGTAGCGAAAAAGATTGAGGAAAGGTATGGCGTTTCTGTTCTTGCCGTCAGGGCCGATGTCTCGAAATTTAGAGAGATTGGAGACTTGGTGGAAAAGACGGCGGAAAGATTTTTCCATCTCGACATTTTGGTGAATAATGCCGGTGAAGGGCCAAGAGGCCCTGGAGCCGTCAGTGACGAAGGATGGCAGACCCATGTCGAGCAATATCTCTTCAGCGTCGTTCGACTTTCGAGAGAAGTCCTTCCTTACATGATCGAACGGAAGTGGGGGAGGATCATCAATATCTCTTCGGTAGCGGGGATACGGCCTAACTCCGTTTCGCCCATCGCTGTAATGAAGGCTGCTGTGAACAATTTCAGTGAAGGACTAGCAAGGGAGGTTGCCCAGTACAATATACTGGTCAATAGCGTTTGTCCGGGTCTGGTCTGGACAGAGAGGTTGGGGGTGGCTGGCAGCATTATGGAAGATATTGCCAAATTGATAGGGATCCCCAAGGAAGAAGCTATTAAGAAATATGTGGCTCAAAATATCCCTCTGGGTCGCTTTATCCAGACACGAGAAGTCTCAGATGTCGTCGTTTTCCTCGCATCGGACAGAGCAAGCGGAATAACCGGAACGACGATCAGCGTGGATGGAGGGGCGGGCAGAGCCATGTGGCCTGGAGGGAAATTTGTCAGAAAGGAGAAATAGATGATTCGAAAATTGAAAAAATTTCAATTTATTTCACTAATTACGATAGTACTGTGTATAATCATAAACATAGAGATTGCCAGAACTGAAGAAAGTAGATTTCCGTCAAAACCAATAAAATTTTTGTTCCGAGAGGGACCCGGAGGTTCCCTGGATATAACATACCGTGCTTTAGCCAAATCGGCAGAAAAAATCTTGGGTCAACCCATAATATGCACAAATATTCCTGGGGCTGGAGGTAACCGTGCCATAGCAGCGGTCATTCAAGAGAAACCTGATGGATATACACTAGCTACAATAACAATAGGCACCCTAGTGGCCGCACGGTCCGAAAAACTTGATTATTCCACTCCTGGTAATTTTACCCCTGTCGTTAGAACTCAAGGGCACCCCCAACCCGTAGCCGTTAAGAAAGATGCACCCTGGAAAACGTGGCGAGAATTTGTTGAATTTGCTCGGGAACACAGAGGAGAGCTTAAAATAGCCGTGTGGGGGGCTAAGAGTGTTCCCTGGCTTGCGCTGCAACAAATAGAAAAGAAAGAAAATGTGAAGTTTACTTATGTTCCATTTCCAGGCACTGGAGAGGCAATGGCCTCAATCTTAGGGGGACATGTTGATGCCATCACTCATTCATCAGCAATAATGCATTCAAAGCCCGGAGGAGAGCTAAGGAGCCTGTTATTATTTGCACATGGGAGAATGAATAGCTTCCCGGGTATCCCCACCGCTAACGAATTATATGGAACCGGATTAGGCTTCACCGGAGGTTTCACTGGAATAGTAGGTCCCAAAGGAATGCCTGAGTCCATTCTGATAAAATTGGACGATGTTTTTAGAAAAGCCATTGAAGACCCAGAATATCAAAAAGTGCTTCAAAAATATGACCTTTTGATTGCCTATCAAAACCATTTAGAGTTTAGGAAAGAGCTCGAAGAGATGGACAAGGAAATAAGGAAGGCCTTACAGACACAATAGAATAGCTGATATATTGGGTTCAAAAGAAGAAAATACATTTTATTAGATTTTACAGGGACTTAAGATTTATTCAAGGCTGAAGGGGGGCTCCAGTTACAGAAATTCGTTGAGCACAACACTGACCTGTTATTGGTTCCCCCAAAATCATTTCCCATTGGAATTGCCCGGCGAATAGTAACGGATTAGCCGAAAATGCAAAGGGAGGGATTTATGAACAAAGGGCATCTTTCTATTTATGCATTTGTGGGATTCTTTGTTTTAAGTCTCTCTACAACCGGGAGGGCAGCACCGGTGGCATCTATTACTAATCTGGTCATTAATTAAGTAGCATTTTATTTCAGAATAGTGTATGCTTATGAGCATGAAACGTGATGCTCGTAAGCTCCAACCGATTGTTCAGGAAGAACTGCGTCGCCGTGCGGTTGCTGCAATTCATGGCGGCATGAGACAGGTTGAAGCGGCTGAAGTCTTCGGGGTCGCACGTAAGACCGTCTGGCAGTGGCTTACGGCTTATACGACGTCCGGCGATTCGGGTC
>Ga0214473_10002882_pt1 | contig 21045 bp, 8 predicted proteins | sample RVTome_7_FD_203509 | JGI IMG/M metagenome (GOLD analysis project Ga0214473, IMG submission 203509) | Soil microbial communities from uranium-contaminated site in the Upper Colorado River Basin, Wyoming, United States - RVT98D197 | ecosystem: Environmental > Terrestrial > Soil > Contaminated >... | reverse complement strand
ACACGATGTCTCTGACCCTCTCGATGACTTCCGTTTCTGATCGCTTCGCCCAGACCCGGCGATAGGTCCAGATTTCTTCACTTCTTCCTGATCGCCAACAACCAACCTCGTCCCCGCGCATTCATGGCCTTGGCGCTTGGCGCTTGGCGCGGCTGGATCGAACAGCAGACCGTCTGCGGCAGAGCCAGCCCCAGAGTGGCGGCGATGAATCAAGCTACCAAGGGGCCTGGGCTTGTCCTAAGGATCAGATGAGTGAACCGAGCCTGAGCTCCCACTCATCACACACAACGTGAGTACGTCCGGCACTATCGCCGATGTAGTCACTCGGGTTTTCTAGCACCCCTCGTTCTTCATCCGACAGACCGCGGAGGAACTCCTGCAGATCAGGGGTTGCCCGAACTTCGTCGGCGAGCGAACGCCTGTTTCGCTCCGAGGAACGTACCAATTCGCGCACCCGGTCGTACGCGTCGGGATCCTTCTTGTGAAGAGCAAGAAGAATGTATAGCGGCTCTGCGAGAATAGCGGCTCCAGCTTCGTTCAGGTTGTCCCGCATCTTGTCGCGGTTAATCTCGATCTTAGAGAGCGCGTCCCTCATCCGGTACGTCGCGTATGCGAAGGCCGTGAAGAGTTCGATGAGGAATCGGGAAGACGCCGAATTCGTCAAATCGCGCTGATGCTCAGAAATTCCATCCAGGTACACCGTGGTCATTCGAGGAACAAAAGCCTTCCAGAGGCTCTTTATGTTCTCGAAGTTCTTCGGATTCGTCTTGTGCGGCATCGTAGACGAACCGACGCGGGCCCCGCGATAGACTTCCTGAACCTCTCCGATCTCACTTCGATGCAGGTGGCGAATGTCGTCTGCAAGGTTCGCAAGGACTGTGAACGCCGACGTTACGGCGTGAGCAAGATCCTGAACGGGTTCCGGGATGACGATCTGAGAAGAGATATGCGTCGTCGGACGGGCCAAGCCAAGCTTCTCTAGAAAGGTTTGCTCAAAGGCGCTCGGGTCGTTGTACCCTGTGAGCACCAGAGCGTTGTACGCACCGACCGCGCCCGACAGCTTGCCTCGGAGCTGCTTAGCCACCTGATGAATCAGCTCGGTGCGGGTACCAAGCCTTTCGATGTATAGCGCGACTGCAAAGCCGAACGTGATGGGTTCAGCGAATTTTCCATGCGTTCGGCCGATCTGTTTCGTCTCAGCTTCCTCGCGGGCCAACGAGATGAGATCACTCAACAGCCCCTTCAGATCTGGCACGATGATATCAGCGCAAAGCCGTTTCAGGCGGAGGGCATTGGCTGTGTCCATGATATCGGCTGAGGTCGCGAAGAGATGGACGACGCGCCTCGCTTCTTCATCCTCGAGGCGATTCCTGATGCAGTTCACAAGAGCGCGGACGTTGTGCTGTGTGCGCTGCTCCTCGTCCGAAACCTCCTGAGGAGTAAGTTCTAGGCAAGCGTTCCTGATCTTCTTCGCAGTGCCGGTCGTGCAGATCTCGATACTCGCGAGCGCTTCCGCGAGCGCGGCTTCCACTTCCGCCATGTACCGGATGTAGGCGGCCTCAGACACGTAATCGTGCAAGCGCTCGTAGAACGACGGATCCGTGCCGTAGTAGCGAAAGTCGAGCGGACTGACGGCGTCGAAGGGCGAAGTCAGCGACTTCATCTTGTCCACCAGAGGAAGGTTATCTTCAGTCTCGGACCGCGTCGTGCCCGAGGGGATAGCGACACGCCCTGACCCGAGTTGGACCCGCGGTCCGTAGGGGTTTTAGCTGGTAACCGCTTGCGGATGCAAGGATTATTCGTGATCTCCCCATCAGACCGGCCGTACGTTAGCCGAATCGTCCCGTATGACCACCCTGAAGAACGGCTGGTGGCCTGTGAGAAAGGAGGCGCGACCGCGTTGCGATGGCGGCCGGGCTCCCGACGAAGTTGCGTCCCGGTAGCTCCCATCAGGTTGCGACCTTGATCTCGGCGTTGCCTCCGTCTTCCCAGAGCCCTGTGGTCAAGCTGGGTTGAACCATGCCGCTTCCTCTTCCACCGGCCAACGTGGTAGGTCGCTGGCGCTTCCCGATTGAACCTAGGGGCTCCCTCTGCCCCGTGGTGCGAACGCCTCCCGGCGGCTTCTGAATGTCCTTCATCCCCGAGGGGAGTGCCAGGTTCGGCACTGGGGCCCGACAGCTACACACGGGCGTACGGCAGCGGCCCTGAAGAGGCTCGCAGGCCCAGGCAAAGTTCCACGCGAGGTCAACCTCCGTCCGACGCTAGGTGAATGATAGGGGGCGGGCCCCCAGGCCCTAGCCCGCAACCGACCAAATCGGCTCACCAACAACCGCTGAGACTCCGTCGGGATCGCCCCATCTCCGGCGCAGCGTCTTCTGCACCAGGGCGTCCGGCAGACATCGTGCGAACTTGAGCGACGCGACGGCGGTCGGAGGCACGGGCACGTCGGCCGCGATCTCTTCCGGTGAGCGACTCCCGAGCTTCTCCCGGAGAGTTCCCTCGTCTGCGCTTGGATCGAGCGGGATCGAAAGGTTGTCCGGCTGGCGAGCACCCAGGCCGGAGGCCGCGCCGAGCGCACCGTTCGCTCTCAGCCCCGCAAAGGTCCACCAGCGGAGGTCTCCCGAGCGTTCCCGGAGGAGGGTCGTCCCCTCCGCGTGAAGCCAGGAGAAATCTGTGGCGAGCTCATCGAGCTTGGCAGTTGCGCGGGCCGTAAGCGTACCGGGGCAGGAATGACTCGTGAGCACTCGCCGGATCGCTCGGCAGAGCTCGAACGAGAGGGCGCGGCCGTCGCCCGGCCAGCGTGACTTGCCGCGCTCCGCAGTGGGCTCCACGTAGGCGAGCCCTCGCTCCCAGTCGATGTGCTTCACAAGCCAACTCCGGCCGCCGAGCAAGAGGATCGGGAGTTCGCCCTTCCTGGCCTGGAATGAGGAGTGATGCACGCGGCCGAGGTCCGTACGGCCGTGGAGCACGGTGAAGAGCGGCAGCGTACTGAAGACCGAGAAGAGCTCGAGGAAGTTCCAAGAGCCGTAGGTGCGCTCCCCTTCTTTCCCGAAACCGAGGACACCTTGGTCGTTCGCGAGAATCTCTGTCTGGAGCATGTGCTCGAAGATCTGCTTTTCGGTCTCGGACGTGAGTCCTGCGAACGCGGGCATGCGCCCGACCCAGTCCCGCCACTCGCTCCGGCCGAGGGCGTGCTGCTGGAGGATCAGCGCCAGGATCTGCTGGGCGAAGACGTGCACAGGCTCGGGCGGCGGAGTCACTGGCTCGACGAAGCCTTCGTCGTAGAGCTGGATTAGGCCCGCGGCGTTCAGTAGCGCATCCCGGTCGGTGGTGAGAAAGAGGCAGTTGCGCGGAGTGCCGAAGCGTCTTCCCGTACGACCCAGCCGCTGAAGGAAGGACGCGACCGTCGCGGGGGCGTCGACCTGGATCACGCGGTCGAGATCCCCGACATCGATCCCGAGTTCAAGGGTACTGGTCGCCACGATCACGCAGTTGCGGCCCTCGGCGAAGGCTTGCTCTGCGCGGCGGCGTTCGTCGAGGCTGAGGGAGCTGTGGGACACGTAGGTGTCGACCCCGCCCTCACGTAGCGAGACCGCGAGCTCCTCGACCCGCGAGCGGCTGTCCACAAAGACCAGACGCTTCTCGCCCCGATGCAGTCTCGCAATCAGTTTGCTCGCGTTCTCGGTGCTCCCGACGAAGTCGAGACCGATCTCAGCCTTGGCCGCAGCTCCTGCTGCAGGAGCCACGACAACGCGCTGACCCTCGCAGGCCCCCGCCAGCCAGCCGAGCAGTTCCTCAGGATTTCCGATCGTCGCCGAGAGCCCCACCCGCTGAAGCTCTCGGCCCGCGTGCCGCCGGACGCGCTCGAGCACAGCCAGGAGATGCCAGCCGCGGTCGTCCCCGGCGAAGGCGTGAAGCTCATCGACGATGACCACGCGCACGCCACCGAAGAATGCTGCACGGTCGATTCGTCCGGTGACCAGCATGACCTCGAGCGACTCCGGGGTCGTGAGGAGCACGTCGGGCGGCTCGCTTCGGATGCGCCGACGGTCGCCTTCGCCCACGTCTCCGTGCCAGCGCTCCACCCGGCGGCCAACGAGCGAGCAGTAGCTCGCAAGTCTTGTCTCCAGGTTATTCAGGAGCGCACGGATGGGGCAGACATAGAGAATCGAGAGCCCTCTCCAATCTTCGCTCAGCATCCGCGAGAGCAGCGGGAAGAACGCAGCCTCGGTCTTGCCGCCGGCGGTCGGCGCAAGCAGGAGTGCGTGCGCACCATCGAGAAGCGGCGGGATCGCCTCCTCCTGGAGTGGACGGAGCGTCTTCCAGCCCAGGCTGTTCACGATGTGATGTTGCAGCGCCGGGTGGAGACGATCGAACCCGTTCACAGCGAGAGCTCGATGTCGTCCGGGCGAACGTCGCCACGCGCCTCGCGCTCGACCAGCGTCAGCTCACCGTCCGCCACCGTGAGCGCGTAGTGTTGCCGCGGGTCAAAGTCGGGGAACTGCTCTATGCGATCGAGCACATCCCCCACAAGTTTCTTCAGGAAGAGCCGAGGGGCGACTCCCACCTTGCCACCCAGGTTCCCCGCCACCGCTCGCGCCAGATCCGCTACGTAGCCGTCGTCGGAGAGCGCAAGGAGACGATCTCGTTGGGGGGAGCCCTCCGCGTAGAGATCCCGGACGCGACGGCCCACTTCCTCGAGCCGAGCCTGGTCGAAGGCCGCGAGCCGGAGCTGCGGCGCGCGGGGGTTGTCGAAGCGGGCATCGGTCGAGAAATCCACGTTCAGCCGTTGTGCGAGGGGGGCGAGCCGCTGGATCCCCTGCGGGCCCTCGAAGAACGCGGGAGTCCCCGTGATCATGAGGTAGAGGCCCGGAAACCTTCCCGCATCGACCTCGTCGAGGAGCTGCCGCAAGGCGTTGAGCCCGCGCTCCCGCACGTCGCCGCGCACGCGCTGGAGCGTCTCGACCTCGTCCAGCACTACCAGAAGCCCCGGGTGCCCAGCATCGCGGAGGACCACGAGGAGCCCCTGCAGGAACGCTAGGGCCGCATAGTGATCGACCTCTCCCTTGATCTGGGCGAAGCGCTTCACCTCTGCCGCGACGTTGGGCTGGCCGCCCACCCAAGCGAGGAGCCCCTCGGCGACGCCGCTCCGGCCCTGCGCCAACGCCCCCCGGTAGCCCCGCATCGCCGCAGCGAAAGCAGGCGCCGTGCGGCTGATCGAGGAGAGGCGCTGCTCGAGGAGGACGGTGCTCCGCGCGATCAGGGCCTCGGTGTCGCCCTCGCCGACTTGCCCTTCGGAGAGCACATCCTGCTCGAGCGCGAAGAGCCAGGCATCGACCACACTGCGAAGTGCCCCGCTCGGAACGTCGGACGTAGCCAGTCGCTCGATCAGTCGCCGATAGACGGTCTCGAGCCGATGGAGCGGCGTCTCCGTCTCCGAGATCTGAACCTCGGAGGTGGCGAACCCGAGCCTTCGGGCGCGCTCCTCGAGCCAGCGCGCGAAGAAGGTCTTGCCGCTTCCATACTCCCCGCGCACCGCCTTGAAGACGGACCCGCCGCGCTGAACCAGGGCGAGCTCTTCGTCGAGCGCCGCCTCGAAGCGTTCGAGTCCCACCGCGAAGGCATCGAGGCTTCGCTGCGGTACGGTTCCGCGCCGCAGCGCATCGAGGATCTCGCGCCGCCGCTCCGGGCTAATCGTCGCTGCTCCGCTCATTCGCGAATCCCGAACTGCACGATCAGGAGCTCCCGGTTCAGCTCGACAGTCTCCGTCTCATCGTCGAGCGAGAGGACGGGATAACCCTCCACGTTCAGCACGCGACGAAGAGCAGCGAGGAAACCACCAAGACGGACGAGCGGAAGCCCGACCGCGCGGGCGAGCGCCGCACGGGTGAGCTTCCCACCCCGCGCCTCGAGGGCAAGCAGGCTCGTCTTCACCCGATCGTCGGGAGGTGCGCTGCGGGAGGCGAGACGTTTCTGTGTTCCGTAGACGGGCGACGCGAAGAGCGCACCGATCCAAGCAGCCTGGACGGGCGGTGCGGGCGCTTCGCCCGAGAAGGGCAGCTGGATCTGTCCGCGCCGCGGGGGGCCGGGAGCCACCACGTCCGGCGGGACCACGGCGGGCGGTCCCTCGGCATCCCACCAGGAGGGGAGCTCGGACGGGACCTCCACCCAACCTTCGACCGAGACGCCGGTCGGCGCGAAGACGGCAACCGGCACGACCACCTCCTGCGGAGAGGCCCCGCCGTGATAGCCGTTCTGCTTCGCCCCGTACCGAAGCTGCTCGCTCCAGGCGGCGATGAATGATCCGCCGGGCAACCCTACTACCCGCGGCCCTCGCAGGGCAATCTCGCCCTCGTCGACACGGCCATCGTCGGTGCGGCACCGTGAGCTCTCTGCCACCTCGCGGCGGAGCGACGATCCGCGCTCCAACACGTGGCCGTGGTCGCTCGTGAAGACCACCACACGGCCCGCTGCCCGGGCGATCTCGAGCAGCGACTCCAGCGGGCGGACCGCCACAACACCCCAGCGCGGGTGGATCTGGTCGCCCTTCGACAAGAAGTCATCGATGGCATTCAGCACTACTCCCACGACCTGCCGCGAGCTCCGCGCGACCTCGGCTCGCACGGCATCGGCCAAGCCAACCCCGCCGGGGGCGGCGAGATCTCCCTTGTGGAACAGGGCCGGAGGTTGTCCGCTTCGGGAGGCCGATAGAAGCTCGAGATGCGCCGCGAAGCCGGCCTGCTCATCGTTGCTGGTGCCTCGGCGCAGCGCGCCGCAGAACAGGCTCGTCCGAGACACCTCGGTGAGCGTCGGGAGCGCCGCGATGGCGCGAGCGCGTTTCGGGGCGGCCTCGGGAACCAGCTCGCACCAGCCCTGGTCGATCAGGTCGGCGGCCAGCTCCTGGTAGACGGGTCCGCTCATGCCATCGAGGACCAAGAGCAGAACCGGGCTCGTCCGGGCCAGTGGGGCAACGAATTCGGTCAGCACTGACTCGATCGGAAGTACGTCCGTGGACCGGCCTGCCGCTGTCGCCTCGCTCAACATTCGGGCGAACTGCTGGTTCTCGCGCTCGCGGCGCTGCGTCGCCTTCTGGACGAGCGCGGCGTAGGCCGCCGACACTCGCTCCGCCGGGTCGCCGTCGGCCAGGGCCTCGCGCGCCCAATCCGCGAAGCTCGACTCGCCGGCGTAGCGCTCGACAGCCTCGGCGAGAGAGCCCGGCTCGCTCCCGACTCCTGCCGAGAGCCAACGAAGAAGGCGGAGCGACATCGCAACCGCCTGACCGCGCCGGCCACTCGCCGGCGCGACCTCGTGAGCCAGCGCCAGGGCACCCGCAGCCTCCGCGCCCGAAAGCTCGCTGCCGTCTGTTAGGGCGCGACCTAAAGCCGCGGCAGAATGCTCGAGGCGCTGCTCGAAGCCGAGCGGAAGAACCGAGCTGCGCCAGACCTGATCGGGAAGGCGTAGCTCGTCGAGCAGCTCGACCGCACGGTCGAAGACGGCCTTCAGCGTGGCCTCTCGATCGCTCCCTCGCAGCCCTCGTGCGACGGCCTCGGCGGCGTCCGCCCATGCGACTCCCAGGGTCGGCTCGATCGCCTGAGCTCCCACGAGGGGCTCGAGCCGGATCCCCGCGTCACGGAGTCGCGGCTCGCTCTCACCGCTGGGATCGAAGATCACGCGACAGGCGAGCCCGATCGCAAGCGCATCACGGCTGCGACCGGCCTCCACACAGAAGAGCGCCCGGGCGGCCACACCCCCTGCGCTTTCGCCCATCCACGCGGCGCACGCTGTACGAAGCTCCGACGAAGCGGCCTGAAACCGCGCGGTCCTCTCCTCATCGAGCGTCCACTCGAGCAACGCCCGGGCGTCCGGACGCGCGCTCCCGAAGCCGAGGTGTGCCAGGATCACTCCCCAGGCGAGCTCGGCGTCGAGCACACCGCTCGGCGCAGGCGGCGGCCCCTCGGACGGAGCCGCTTCGAGGAGCGCCTGGGCCAGCCATCGCTCACGGGAGATGCGCGGATCGACCTCTCGCGCCCGAAAGAGCGTCATGACATCCCGCCATGGGTCGCCGCGCAGGAGCCGCCGCTTCGCCAGCCGGGCCAACACATCGTCCCCGAGGTCGTTTTCTTCGCACTCAGTGAGAACCAGGAGCAGCCGGTCCTCGTTCTCGTGCGAGACAAGCGCCTCGCGGACGGCGAGTGCAGAATCGCAGAAGACCACATCGGCCTCTTCCTCGCCCACTCGAATCCGCGCAGGTCCGGTCCACGGACCTTTCGTGTGGAAGCCGATCCTCCCGGCGGTGGGAAGCTTCCGCCGAACGGCCGCGGCCTGCGCCCGGAGCTGCACCTCGCTGAGCGGCGCGCTCACGACCGGGGCTCCTCCTCGGTGATCCGCCACCGGAGCGAGAGCCGCCGGTGCGGCGCGGCCGCAACCTTGCTCCGCACCTCGCCGAGCACCCGTTCGGCGTCCGCGGCCGAGAGATCCTCGCGCTGGGAATCCTCCACCACGCGCGTCCCCGGCCGCGGTGGAGCAGGCGGAGGCGGAGCCAGGAGCCGCACCGCGTCGCGCGCGGCTGCCTCCAGCACAGGCGCGAGCGCAGTGGCCAGCTCGTCCTGCTCGAGCGCTTGGCGCACGCGGCCCAGGAGGGCGCGCCCGGCAGCAAGACGCTCGCCGTCGAGACGCGCCACGCCGTCGAAGAGCTCCCAGCGGTCGTTCTGCTCGAGGCTATCTCGCATCGCCTGGGCCTTCGCGAAGTGCGTCCCCATCGTGTCGACCGAGGTTGCGACCGTGGCCCGGGCGAGGACGCTCATCACGCCGTCCTGCAAAGCCCCATCCAGCGCGTCCAGCAGCGCCGCCACTGCGGTCGCGGTCTGCATGCGCGCACACGAGTCGGGTGTGGCCCCGAGCTGATGAAGCCGGTCGGCCAGGAGCGCTGCGATGCGGTTGCAGCTTGCCCTCTCGGCGCTGGCCTTGGCCTTCACCTGAGTAGAAAGCGCGGCCACGTTGGTGGCGTTCCGCAGCGGCGAGCCCGGGACTCCGAAGATCGCTCCGGCTCGCGCGGCCGCCAGCCGCCAGTCTTCATCGCTCGGCAGCGCCTGCTCTCGCAGCTCCGCCTCGTCGGGGAGCTGGTCGAGCCCGGGCGTGACGGCCCCGCCGTGGAGGAAGAAGCTCCGGCTGGTCTGGTCGGCAAAGAGTAGGATCACGAGGTTCTGCACTTCGCGCGGAAGGCCCATCGGTCGCGGCTCATCCATCCACGCGCGGAGCTTTGCCACGGTGAGCGCGCCTCCATCCGCCGCGGCCTTCTGGTGGAAGTGCTGCCGCCAGTGATGACCTAGCGTGAAGGCGTCCTCGTGCATCTCGCCGAGGAGTAGCGGGTTCGCGATCGCGCGGAGCTCCGCTCGCTGGGACTTGTCGACTCGGATACGCCCGTGCGGCGCATGGATCGCTCGCTCCACCTCGTCGTGCACGCGCCGGAGCACCCCGGACTTGATCTCAGTCTCGAACGCGGGGTGCGCCGGCAGCTGGTGCGAGAGCATCTGGTCGAGCATCTGCTCGAAAGCCGCACCGAGGCCCGCCCCCACGGGCGGACGCGGCTCGAAACCCTGATCCAGCGACTGGAAGGCTTCGGACGCATCGTGCGCCGCATCGAGCGAGCCCGGAATCGGTGTGGTCACGCCGTAGGCCCCCCCCAGGTAGAGCAGGAGCTGCTGCCGGAGCGTGCTCTTGCGGTTCTCGAGCAGCACGCGCGCCGACTGGCGATCCACGGCCGAGAGCTGCGAGGCGTACTGGTCGAAGCGCTCGCCAGCCAGGATGTGATCGAGTTTCACGAGTGTCCCGAGCTCGTCCTGTGCTCGAAGCGACAGAAAGGACGGAAGCCAGCAGACCGTCCGCGTGGACTCCCCCCGCTCACGGAACTCGGCCACCCGCGCATGATCGTCAGCCGCGGTCCGGCCTTCGGCGTCGAAGGGGAAGTCGATCACGACCTTCCAGTCGCTCCCCGAGGCTCGTAGCGACTCATCGGGGAGCTCCCGCACGTTCCCGTACACGACCTGCACCCGTCGCCGCGTCCCGCGCCAGGAGATCTCACGCTCCTGGAAGAGCCCCTCCTCGAAGCGGATCCCGAGCTGCCCGAAGACGAGGTCGCGAATCTTGGCGCGTCGCGCACCCACATTGTCGACGTTCTCGGCCCTGGCGAGGATCGCCTCGGTATCGACACCTGTGACCTGCACCGAGATCGTCGGGTTCATCCCCTCGCCGATCTTGATCTCACCGACGCGAGAGGCCCAGTTCCGGCACTTTCCGAGGACGAGCTGCCCCTCCTGGCCCTGGATCGGGGCGCGGATGCTCCCGTGGTTCAGCGCCGAGAGCTTGCTTCCGGTGAGCGAGCGCAGCGTCTCGACCTCCGGGACGAGCGCCGAGAGCAGGAGCGTCTTCACGAGCCGATCGTCGGCGCGGAAGGCACGCCCGGCGGGGTCCTCGGGCGGGCGCGCTCGCAGCTCTTCGGCGCGCGCGCCGTGTTCCCCTTCGAGCAGCGGAAGCAGCTTCTGGAAGTAGAGCTTCTTCGCGTTCTCGAAGTGGATGCGCATGTCGTCGCTGAAGGGCTGGTCGCCCTCCGCGATGACGTCGAAGAGGTCGCCCACCGGAACGAGCTGGCCGAGCTCGAGCGTATCGCGCTGCTCGACGAGCAATTGCACCATGACCTTGAGCGCCGTGCGCTCGCGCTGGAGTACCGACGAGACCGCGATCAGCGCCTGCACCAGCGCGGGGCTGAACGGGTAGACCTGGCGGAACATGGCCTCGTCCGCCTCGCTCCCGAGGAGCACGCGGCGGACCTCTTCGCGCACGCGCTGGGTCTCGCGGAACGCCTGGTCGATCTCGATCCGCGCGGCCTCCGAGCGCGGCTTCAAGATTCGCTTCTCGGCAATGGCCGGGAGGTTCCGGTCCTCCAGCCTGATCGTGTGGAAGCGGTCCTCCCAGTATTTCAGGACATCCGCAAAGGCCAGCCGCTCGGCCCCCGGGGCGTGCTCGCCCACGAGCTCCCGCAGATCCCGCTGGCGCGCCACGAAGGAGACGATCGGAAGGGGCCGGTCTGAGCGCCCCGCCTCGACCAGCTTCACGAGCTTTTGGCCCTCGCGGTTCACGAACTCCATCTGGGCCATGTGGCTTGCGAGCCAGAGGATGAGCTCGTCCAGGAAGAGCACAAGCGCGTCGTAGCCCAGGCCCTTCGCGTGCTGAGCCAGGATCGAGAGGCCATCGTCAAGCGGCACGAAGGCTTCATTGCCGGTCGTCGCGACCTCGCGGTACGCCCTGAAGAACTGGGTCACGAGATCGCTCACGAGGCGCGTCCGCTCGGGCGAGGTCGGCGCCGCGCGAAGCGCCGCATCGAAGGTGGCCGCGTCCCAGCTCGTGCCGAGCGCCCCCCAGCCGCCCTCCCCGCCGGCACCTCCTGCGTTCAGGCGCTCGAAGAAGCGCTCGTCTCCCATCGTCGCGCGCAGGCCCTTCGCATCCTCGAAGATGCGCTCGGCGAGGTAGACCCCGGGGAGGGGCGCCTCCGGGTGGAGCCGGCTCACGTGCTCGGCGTAGCCGCCGAGGATGGCGGCCTCCATGCTCCGCGCGCCGATCATGTGGTAGGGGACGAGTAAGAACTTACGGCCCTCGAGCCAAGTGTCGTGCTTGCGGACCACCGCTTGGAGCTCGGGGATCGAACGTGCTCCCGGATCGCGCTGGAGCAGCAGGTGCAGCACGGCCATGAAGTGACTCTTACCGCTGCCGAAGCTGCCGTGCAGGTAAGACGCCTTGCTGCTCGCGCCCTGGACCGCGCTCTGGATGAAGGCCAGCGCCTGGTCGAAGCAGCTCGCGAGCTGGGGCGTCACCACGTAACTCGCGAGCGTCTCCGCGCCGCGCTGGACACCCTCGGTGAGACGCAGAACAAAGTCGCCCTTGTGGACGTGCTCGGGGATCTCGATCAGCTCGGCGATCTTCTTCGTCATGCCGATCGGCCTCCTCGGCTGCGTCGCGTGCTCCGCCGCGGCGGCTGCCAGGCCCGGAGATCCTCGAGCGTGAGCCCGAGGCCGCGACACTCTTCGTCCAGGAATCGCGCGAAGTAGTCGCCGAGCCGCTGCCCGCTCGCCGGGTCGAGCTCGTTGTGCCACTGGCGGAGCCACGGGAGGAGCTCGAGGAGCCCAGCCAGGAGCGGGGTCAACCGCTCCGGAGGCCACCCTTCCTCTTCCTTCATCGCGAGCGCATGGGCCGCGAGCGCCTGGGCCTGTTGGAGCGCGTCGAAGCCAGCCCAGGTGAGGACAGGCGTCGGGTCAGCGTCCCGCTCGGCGTGCGGGTAGAGGACGAAGCGTTCCTTCGGGACATCGAGCTTGCCCCGGAGCCTCCAGAAGCTGGCCTTCAGGAAGTCAGCAGACGTGTACTTGGGCGGAACCTCGATGGTTCCGACCTCACGGGCCTTCGTCGCTCGCGCTTCCGTCTCGGAGAGGCCCCGGGCGTCGATCTCGTCTTCCTGGCGCTGCTCGTCCCAGGTGCGCTCCCAGAGCGCGCGCTTGCGGAGCCCCGGGGGCTTGTAGCGGAGCACGGGGAGGAAGGGGACGCCTTCGTCTTCGACCAGCTCGACGACCAGCTTGGTGAGGTCGAAGTCAGCGCTCCCGCGGTAGAGCTCCGCGACCTGGAGGAACTCTGGATCGCTGCGCACGGCGTCGGCCAGCCTCGCGGCCGAGACCAGTCGCGGATCGGGCCAGAAGCGGCGGTCTTCGAGCCGGTCGCAAAGCCAGCCGCGTAGTGCCTCCAGCGCTCGCTCTTCGTAGGTCGCACTCGCGTGCCCGAACACACCCTGTTGACCAAGCCAGAGGCGCTTGAATACCGGAGTCTCGATCAAGGTGAGCGTGGCGTTCGCTTGGACTAGCTCCCGGCGATGCTCGTATAGCGGGCGCACCTCGGAAGACAGTGTGGGAGGAGCCTTCTCGTCCTCCCATGCAAACGGTCGCTCCCCGGGTTCGAGGCCAACGGACGGATCTGACACAACGTCCGAGTCAGCCCCGCTGTTGCTTAGTCCGAAGAGGTGGTAGCACTCCCAGTCAAGCTCCTCTTGCAAGGCAACCATGCGCCGCCGCATCGCCCTGCTTCGGACAGCACCGTCATTCAGCAAAGCCTTCAGGGCCTTTGCATCTACGTCGCTAGCAACACGCTCTACGATCCGAACGGGTTCAATCTCCGAACGCTCGCGAGCCAAGCGGTCCAGCTCCGTAGCAAGGGTCGCGACGACATCCCGGTCGGCTTCGCTTCCGGGGACCGGAAACGAGAGCAATCCCGTTCCCGCAAACTCGTACCGATTTGACTCGGGCTTCCCCTTCTCGATGCTGATGTCCCCAGAGATCGTGGCCTTCGGATAGAAGACCTGCTTCATCCAGAAGCACGCCGTCGAGCTGTTGAGGAGGCCGAGCAGTCCGAGGTGCTCGGCCTCGGAAGCGCCCGCCGGCAGCTTGATCACGGGCGCAGACTGCTTGAAGACCTTGCCCCCGCGGTCGAGCACGAAGTGGTTGTGCGTCGCGACGAATGCGAACGCGATCGAGAAGAGGGTACGGAGCTTGTCGGCATAGAGTTCCTGCCATTCGTACCACGCGAGCCCCCGCTCCAACATCGGCGTTCCAAATCGCTTCCTGCGTGACAGGAAGGCCTTGCATCTCCACAACAACTGAGAGGTATGGGGGAAGTCGCTGAGTGGAAGAAGCTTGACATTGTTCTCATAAAGCCAAATCGCAACGTCGGGCTCACCGTGCGTCCAATCGCGGATGCGATCTCCAGTGAGGAGCTGACGCACGCTCTCAATACCGAGACGCTGAGCAGACCGGAAGTCGGGAAGCATGTAGAGATCATCTTCGCCAGTGACTGAGGTGATACCGATTGCCTCTGCCAGATCTCCTAGAGCAACGCCAGCACACTCCTCTAGCTGCTCCTTCAACTCCGCGGCCCCGCCACCTCCGATGCTCCACGGATGCTTCTCGAAGCGCTCGCGCGGCACGTCAGCGACGCTCACGAAGTCGCTCTGGGTGCCCGGCCGATCGACCAGCTCGACGATCGAGCTCCAGACCTTCCCCTTGGCCGGATTTTCGGGGCTGGAGGGCTCGCCGCGGATCCCCATCACGGCGCGGATGCTTGACCCAACGGGCCTTCGGCATCTGGCGACCAGGATCACGGTCGGCGTTCCGTGACCCGGGACATATGCACCGGACGTATCAATCACGTGGGTTAGATCCCAGCGCGGGACGTACTCCTCGACGAGTTTCTTCCCGAACTCGCGCTTCATGAACGAGGTGGCGGTGATCATCCCCACGAAGCCGGCCGGGGTCGTCGCACTCAGGGCCGGAGCCACAGCAAGGTCGAAAAAGCGCTCGGTGAACGGAACCGCCAGTGAGTATTTCCCATGGCACGAGGCGAATCGGTCTCGATACAGCTTGTTGAGCGCGCGATCCCTCGGCGTGATGTACGGGGGATTCCCAACCACGACGTGGTAGCGCTGCGAGAGGAGCCGCTCGACCTCCGCCGCGTCTTCGATCGCGTAGTGGTGATGCTTCAGCGGATCGTCGAGGAAGTCACGCTGGATCCTGCTCTCGTCGTGGGGGCGCGCGCCGTGCAGCAGAGAGTCGCCGGCGGCGATGTGCAGACGGAAGTCTGGAGCGTCGCTCAAGCGCGTGATGCGGCACACCCTGAGCGCAGCCAGCAGCAACCGGAAGCGGGCGATCGCCACGGCGTAGGGGTTGAGATCGACGCCCGCGATCTGGTCGAGCGCGCGCTGAGCGAGGACGCGCGGCTCGATCGCGGGCTCGGCCTTGGCGTAGCGCGCGAAGAGCCGCTCGAAGGCCCCGAGCAGGAAGTGCCCCGACCCGCAGGCCGGATCGATCAGCCGCACCTCGCGGAAGCCGAACTCCTGGATCGCCGGCTCGAGCGTGCGGTCGAGCAGGAACTCTTCAACGAAGACGGGAGTCTGGAGCAGTGCGTAGCGGGACTTCGCCTCCTCCGAGAGGTCCTGGTACAGGTCGCCCAGGAAGCGCGTGCTCCAGCTCGGATCGTGGAAGTCGTGGACGAGCACCACCCCCTCGCGCGAGGGGTCAGTGCGCCGCCAGAAGTCGAGAAGCTCGCGCGCAGCGTCGGCCGAAGGGCCGAGCAGGAAGAGCGGGTTGTGCTGCGGGTCGAAGAGCGAGCCTAGCGCCGGGAGGCGTGCGGTGTCCGCGAAGACCGCGAGCAGGTACTCGCGGACCGTCTCCTTCGGATTCTCCTGGAAGAAGTGCTCCTCGTGGTCGCGCGCGAGCGCCAGCCGGGGGCCGGAGCCTGCGAGCCGGGGCTCGCCCACGAGCTCGTTGTCCTCCAGGAAGCGCACGAAGACGCAGGCGAGCACCCAGGCCACGGCGATCTGCGTCAGGAGATCCTCGCGCCACGGCTCGTAGGGCTGCGCAGTGCGATCGCGCTCTTTCGCCTTCGCGAACTCCTCGCGGAGCGGGACTTCGAGCGCCGGCGGCTCCTGGCAGCGCTCGCGGAGATCGTCCGTCAGGCGCTTCACGCGCTCCTGGAGGTCGGCGAGGAGAGCCTTCGAGTCGATCACGCGCTCTCTCCCTCGCTTCGGCCGCCGCGGTGGCGGTTCGCAACCCACGCCTCGGGGATGCGCGCCCATTCGCCGGGCGTCACCACGGGGACGGGCTTCCCGTCCACGAGCGGAGCCTGGGCCTGCTCTGTGCAGGCCACGAGGAGCCAGGCGCCGAAGAGAGGCTCCTCGGCGGGTGCGCCGGGCCGGCCCACGCGATCGCGCAGGCCCTCGAAGAACTGCATGCGGTCGTAGCGGGCCAAGAGACCGGGGCGCGTGAGGAGCAGTGTCTTCGAGCTCGACGCGAGCTCGCGCTCGACACGCGGAAGCACGCGGTCGACGAGCCGACGGAGGTTCAGGCCGTCGGGGCTCGCCGCCGGAGCGGCGTCGGCTCGCAGCACCACGCTCCAGTCCGCGCTGAGGCGCACCGCCTCGTCCTTCAGCGCGCGCAGTAGGAGCTCCTCTAGGCTCCGAAGATCGACCGGGAAGCGCCGCACCAGCTCGCGCTCGGCGCGCTCCAGGAGCGACGGGCTCACGGCCAGCACGAGCCAGTCGCCTTCCCGGGCTGCCCACTGGAGCTTCTCCTCGAAGGCACGCGCGGCAGCGACCTCAGGGCCGGGGTCGATCGGCGGAACCGCGACGGTCGTCGCGCGGTTGAGCGAAGTCGCGCCCGAGGAGAGCGTGCTGATGCCGGAGCTCGGGGCGCGGTAGGTCCCCGCTTCGGGGGACCAGGACCAGCCGAAGCCCGCCTCGGCGAGGAGCGCGTCGAGGGCGGGGCGCTGTGGGAGCGGCTGGGCTGCGGGGTAACGGGCGGCCACGCGCGCCTGGAGCTGTTCGGGCTTGAGCTCGGGCGCACCGAGGAGGGCTCCCTGGGCCAGGCGGAGTGCGCGGCCCGCCTCCATGCCGCGGGGATAGAGCTCGAGCAGGTTCGAGACGGCGGCGCGCTGCGAGGCTACGGCCGCGAGCCGCACCAGCCGCTGCGGCGGAACGGGGAGCGAGCTCGCGGGCCTCGCGATCGAGGAGAGCTCCTCGATCACGCGGTGCGGGCCGGGGAGCGGATCCGTCTCGGCGAGGCGGTCGGCGCGCCGGCCCAGCGCCTCGGCCCAGTCCGCGAGGGCATCGCCATCGAAACCGTCCGAATCGAGTGCCAGGAGGACGAGCGCCCCGGCGCGTCGCATCACCCAGCGCGGATCTCCGCGGTCGCGCTCGGCCTCGGTGGCGGCGCGGCCCACGGCGGCCGCGTGGCGTGAGCGAAGCGGTTCGCCCTGGGTCGAGCCGTGAGCCGCCAGGAGGGCCGCACCGATCTCGGTGGCCGTAACCACGCCTCCCTCCCCGGCCAGCAGCGTCGCGACCTCTTCGCGCACCGCCGTGAGAGAGGGGTTCTTGAGCCAGCGCTTGCGGGCCTGGGCCAGAATCTGGCCGATGCGGGCGCGCGTTACGTCTAGACGCGCGGCGACCTCGGTCTGGCTCGGCCACTCGCCGGGTGAACGCGCGCTCTCCGCCTCGAGGCCTAGAAGCTCGCGCAGCGCCCTGGGCTCTGAGGTTGCCTTGGGAGGGCGAGCAGGCAGGAGCTGGCGTACGAGGAGGTCGATGCTCGTGACGAAGGGCTCGGCACTCGTCTCCTCGTCTTGGCCAGTGACCCGCGCGGGGGGAGAGGGCTCGACGCCCGGGAGCTGTTCGTTGAGCGCGCGCCGGAACTCCCAGAGCTCGCGTCGGGTCTTGTTCCCGACGCCCCGCATGTGCGAGATGCCGGCGTTCGGGACCTGCATCAGGTCGCGCACCGTGAGCACGTTCGCCCGCTCGAGCGCATTCCGGGCTCGGGGCGAGAGGCCCAGCAGCGAGATCGGCGTCTCGGGGGTGGCCTGGGCCAGGGCCTCCGCGATCGTGATCTCGCCCGCCTCTTCAGCGCCATGGTCGGTCGGCGTCGTGGGCTGGTCGATCCGCTCGAAGACGTGTCGCCACGCGCGGCGCATGTCCTCGCCGGTATCGAAGCGCGCGCGGGCTTCGCGACGAAGCGACTTGCGGAAGAATTCGGTGAGGGCGTCACGTACGCCGCTGTCGAAGAGGTCGCTCTCGATCGTGGCCTCGTCGTCGATCAGGGTGGGGTCGCTCCGCCCGTCGCCCCAGCGCGGGAGCGTCCCCGTCGCCATCTCGTAGAGCGTGACGGCCGCGGCGAAGCGCTCGGCGTAGAGGTCCCAGCGCTCGCGCGTGGACAGGAACGGCTCCAGGTAGGGTACGGTGCCCGCGCGGATGCGATCCGCGGGCGTGCGAGAGAGCGAGAAGTCGAAGAGCACGAGATGCAGCACCCGATCGCGTCCGACCTCGGCGATCCCCAGGTTGTCGGGCTTGATGTCCCGGTGTGGAATGCCCTTCTCTTCGAGGAAGCGCACCACCTCGAGCAGGTCTTCGCCAAAGCGGCTCAACAGGTCCACGCCGAGCCGACCATCTTTGCGGAGGCGCTGCGCGAGCGTCTCGTCGCCGGCCTTCTCGAGGAGGAGGCCCGTGCGTTCGCCGATCCGCACCTTGTCGAGGAGCGCCACGACCCGCGAGTGGCGCAGCTGCTCGATCACCTCGCCCTCGTCGCGCAGTCGCTCGTCGTGCTCGGAGCCGAGCGAGAGCTTGAGGACGGCCTGCTGGTCGTCCTTCTCGACCAAGTAGGCCACGGCGCAGCTCCCCGTCCCGAGCCGCCGCTTCACTTCGAAGCCACCCTCGAGCCGGTCGCCCGTTCTGGCCTCGGTCGGATCGGCGGCGATGTCGGCGTCGGGCTCGGGGCGCGTGAGCTCTTCCTCCACGTCTTCGAGGAGGCTCAGGAAGTCGGCCGCGGTATCGATCCGAGAGGAGACCTCGGGGTGCGTGCTCCAGAGGATCAGCTTTCGGAGCTCCTCGCCGGCTCCGTCGAGCGCTCCGGTGACGTCGAGCCCTTGGGCGGCGCGGAGCTTCTCGCGGAGCTCCGAGAGGCTCGCCGCGGGCGGCTGCCCGGTGAAGAGGTGGTAGGCGATCGCTCCGAGCCCGAAGACGTCGAGCGTCTCCCCGCTGGCATCGGGGTCCGTCCAGACCTCGGGAGCCATGTAGGGCATCGCCGCGTCTTCGACTAGCTGCCCGACGTGCTCGGTAAAGGTTCGGCCCGAGCTCGAGCCACGGGCGGAGCCGAGATCGCGGGCCGCCGTCTGCCAGTTGAAGAGCACCGCCCGCGGGCGCGGCGAGCCTGGTTGGACAACGAGGACGCTCTGGGGAGAGAGAGCGCGGTGCACCAGCCGTTTCTCGTGGGCGTATCTGATCGCCTCCGCGATCTGTCGCAGCAGGTCAAGGCGCTGGTCGACACTCAGCTGCGCGCCCTGCTCCGCGAGGAAGTGGTCCAACCGGCGCGCGCTCGGGTCGTGCTCGAAAAGAAGGGCCGGCCCCGTCTCGTGCTCTCGGAAGTCGTGAACCCGGAGGATCCCGTCGTGCCGGATACCTTCGAGGAGCTCGAACTCGCGCCGCGCGGCACGCTCGATCGTCCGGCGCTCCTCGGCGCGGGCCGCGCGCGCTACGCCGTAGATTCGAACGCGGCGCAGCGCCGTCGGGATCGAGACGTGCTTCGCCACCCAATCCTGGTAGCCCGGGCCATCGAAGAGCTCCTCGCCGAGCAGGTAGTCTCCCACCCGACCCGCGGCCAGCGAAGGGCGGATGCCAGCGTCTTGCATGGCCCGCACGAGCCCGCTCATCGTCGGGCGGTCGATGCGAGGGCGACGCGGATCTGCATGCTCGGCGGGCGAGACATGCGTGAGGGCGAAGAGAATGCCTAGACGGGCCCCCTCCTGGGCCTCGCGGTCACGGAGGAAGACCGCCTCGCGAAGACTCGGATCGACGTGCGCCTTCGCCTGGAGGTGCGACAGGAAGATCAGCGGCTGGATGAAGGGGAGTCGGACCCTGTCGAGTGCGCGCTGCCGCTTCAGCAGAGAGGCGAGCTTCTTGGACTTGCGGTTGGCGAGAAGGTACGGGTTGTCGCGGACCTTGATCTGCCCGTCCTGGTGGACGGTCCACGGGCCGGGCGTCGCCTCGGTGTTCCCCGGCCAGCTCTTGATCTCCACCAGGAAGAGCCCCTTGGCCGTGAGCACCAGGGCGTCCACCTCGTAGATCGACCCCTCCTCCGCGATGAACTCGAAGTTCGACCAGACCCGGATCGGGTCGCTGTCCGGCAGCCCTTCCCGCAGGAACGCGAGCGCCTCCTGCTCCCAGGGGAACTCGGAGGGGGTGATCTCCTTCCAGCGGGGCGAGGTGGGGTCCAACCTGGTCCCTTCCGGCTGACTTGCGAGAAATCCGTCATGGGAGGGCGTCGGACTGCATTCTAACGGTTGGAGGGCGTCCGGCGGGGCCTTCCTCGACCTCTCCAGCCGACCAGATGATATGTGGGATTTTGACCACAGACACCTCAATTCTCAAGGAGGAGCCCACCACCCCCGAACAACCTGACAACCGGACGGGCTCGCAAACAGGCGAGCGGAGCAGAGATGCTTGAAGGACCGACTGAATCAACGAGAGATCCTCGCGGAAGTGAAGAGGCTCGCGGTCGCGTATTACGCGGTCGCGGGTAAGCCCCTCGGTGTCACTGGCGAGATCGCCGAGTTCGAGGCCGCAGACAAGCTCGGACTCACGCTCTGCAGTGCTCGCACCGCGGGCTACGACGCCATTCGCGAGAGCAACGGCCGGACCGAGAAGGTGCAGATCAAGGGACGCCGCCAAGATCGGCTCTACAAAGGACGGGTTCCGAGCATCGATCTGGACAAACCCTTCGACGTCGTGCTGCTTGTGCTCTTGGACGCCAACTACGATCTCCTGGAGATCTGGGAAGCGCCTCGCGGCGTAATCGTCGAGCGACTCACGGCGCCGGGATCGAAAGCACGAAACGTGCGCAGATCCATGTCCGTCCGCCAGTTCCTCTCCATCGCGGTACGCGCTTGGCCCAACGAGTCTCGGTGAAACTTCTCATCCCGGGTTGAGTTCTGATCGCTCCGCTCGCGCATGTACTGACGTCTCGACTCACTGCAGGTCGGGGGCCAACGCCCGGCCGAGGGCCACGGCCTTGGCCGCCTTGAGTGATTGCACCGCGCAACGGGACATCTGCGAGCGACGCGCGGCGAGCAGGCCGAGCAGGGGCTACTTGCCCATCGGAGGCAGCGGAGCGCGTTTCCTGTGGTGCCCGTGCCTGGCTCGCTGCCAGTAGCCCTGTGGCGGTGTCGGGACGTTCATCGCTTTGCACCGTTTCCGGAGCCCGTTGTCCGAGAGCCCGAACCTTCTAGAGAGGCTGAGCAGAGGCTCGGACCACACGAGTTCGTAGAGCTCCTCCCGCGACAGGAGGCTCCGCGTGTTGGCGATCACCTGAAAATGAAGAAATCTGGACAGCTCGCCGGAGAATCGCCAGTCGTGGCGGTTCAGGCCTGAATCGCTTCCCGGTGTTTCAGAAAATCTGAACGGCCCGTAGGGCCCGCGGC
>Ga0214473_10002881_pt1 | contig 21047 bp, 17 predicted proteins | sample RVTome_7_FD_203509 | JGI IMG/M metagenome (GOLD analysis project Ga0214473, IMG submission 203509) | Soil microbial communities from uranium-contaminated site in the Upper Colorado River Basin, Wyoming, United States - RVT98D197 | ecosystem: Environmental > Terrestrial > Soil > Contaminated >... | reverse complement strand
TCAAACCGCGTGTGGGCCGATGTCCGATAGTGCTCCATGCACTCAGTTTAACTGAAGTTTTCGCCTGAAGGCGAGGGTTTTACTCCCATCGTGGGACAATAATTGAATCGCACGCATTCAACCTTGACCGGCCAGCAAGGCCGCGGGCCCGCTCGTAGTGACGCCGCAAGGCGTTTCAGTAGCATGGGCGTCCCGCCCATGATTCAGGACCACGGGCAAGATGCCCGTGCTACGTGATGCCCTTACGGGCACACTACAAACAAGCTGCGCTTGACGGCCACCCGGCCGATGTCATTCCCGCGAAGGCGGGAATCCAGCCACGTGCCGAACTATCCTGGACCCCCGCCTGCGCGGGGGTGACATGGAGAGGCTCGTTCCGTTGGAGCCTCTTCGGATCGATTCAATTCGCCTACGCGAAAATGATATAGAGCGTGACCATCACAACAAACAGCACCCCGGCCAGAAGCTTGTAGTTGAGCGGGCCTTTCCAGCCGGGACTGCTCAGGGCCTCCCAGGGGTGCTTCCAGACGAGTTTCTCGCTCTGCGGCGTGTGCTTGTGCGGCCAGATCAGGGACGTGACCACCAGAACGGCCGAGCAGATTATGAACAGGCCGAACGCCGCGTACATGAACTGAACCGGCCAGTGCGTGTACTCCTTGTACCAATCCAGCAGGAACACCACCAAGCCAAGGAACGATCCTATGGTTAGTGTGGCCAAAGCCCCCCGGCTCGACGCCCGACGCCAGAACACGCCCCAGATGAATACCGTGGTAATCGGCGGCGCGATATAGCAGATCACGGTGTTCGAGCCCTGGTAGATGCTCTCGAATTTGGCGATGAACGGCGACCACAGGATGGCGAGGACCATGGCGACAAAGGTGGCGATCCGGCCGATGATGACCAGTTGACGGTCGGGCGTATCCGGCCGCCACCGACGATACAGGTCATAGCTGAACAGCGTGGCGATGGAGTTCAGCGCTCCCGAAACCGTGCTCATCAGGGCCGCCAGCAGGGCCGCCGCCATCAGACCCGTCAGGCCCGGTGGCAGAAGCTTGGTAATCATGAACGCGTACACATCCTTCGAATCCGCCAGGGGCGGCAGCTTGCCCTGGTGAATCAGCGCCAACGCAATCGTTCCGGGGAAAACAAAGATGAATACGGGGAGGATCTTGATGAACCCGGCGAAGAGCGGCCCGACCCGGGCGTGGTTCTCGTCCTTGGCCCCGAGCACGCGCTGGACAATCGTCTGATCGGCGCACCAGTACCACAGCCCGATCACCGGATAACCCAGGAAGACCGACAGCCACGGCAGATTCGCGGGATCGCCCTTCGGGCGAAGCATCGTCAACTTCACCGGATCGACATTCGCCGCAATGCCCGACCAGCCGCCCGCCTTGACGTACGCAACCGCCGTGATCGTGATCGCGCCGGCCAGCAGGATGATCGTCTGCAGCGACTCCGTGAGCACCACCGCCAGGAGGCCGCCGATAATCGTGTACAGACCCGTCAGTACGGCGGCAACCACGATGCTGTACATGATCGGGATGCCGAACAGGCCCTCCAGCACCACGGCGCCGGTGTAGAGTGTGAATCCGATGTGAATCACGATGGCCGAGACGATGGAGAGCACCGCCAGCCAGTCCCGAGCGCCCCGGCTGTATCGCTGCTCCAGGAAGTCCGGCAAGGTCGCGACCTTCGACCGGAAGTAAAACGGGGCAAAGAACAGGGACAGGGTAATCAGCAGGAACGGCGCCATCCACTCGAAGTTGCCGTACGCCAGGCCGTTCATGTAGCCTTCCTGGGCCTGGCTGACCAGGTGGATGGTCGAGATGTTCGTCGAGAACAGGGCCAGGCCAATGATGGGCCAGGTCAGCGTGCCGCCGGCGAGGAAGTAGCTTCGGCCCGCTTCGCCCTTTCTGCGGCGCAGGCCCACCCAGCAGCCCAGACCCACGATAACCACGAGATAGAGAATGATTACGGCCAGATCGGCGGTCCCGATGGCCATGCGACCCGCGGCGAGAATACCTGCCGTCATGCAAAATCCCCTTAATTCTGCTGAATGCCCCAAACCAGTCGTCGGTGCAGTATACTCGCCCCGCCGCAGACTGCAACCCCCGCGATGCATTGATGATGGATGATTGATGATGGATGATTGTGCACGCCAATCATCAATCACCCTTCATCAATAATCAATTGGCCCAGCCGTTGACACGGCTGGACCCAACGCTTATCATAGCGGCTGTACGTGTTGGGGCATGTCGCCACAACGGGAAGGACTCTGGATCGACGATTTTCAATTTACGATTTGCGATTCCGGTCCATCGCAGCGAGTGTGGGTAGCAGGTCGTGAGCAGCAATCGTAAATCGTCAATCGTAAATTGTAGATTCAGGTGTGTAGGGTGGGTTCTTAACCCACGCGTTCGGGTTTGCCCGGCGTTCGGGTGTAGGGCACTGTGAAGATCGTCGTTTGTATTCCTGCTCGCTACGCGTCCACCAGGTTCCCCGCGAAAGTTCTCGCCAAAGATACAGGCAAATATCTCATCCAGCACACATGGGAGCAGGCCCGCAAGGCGAAGCTGCCGAAGCGCGTGGTGATCGCCGCCGATGACGAGAGGATCGTGCAGGCGGCCCGCACGTTCGGCGCCGAGTGCGTGCTGACCTCGCCGAACCATCAGAGCGGCACGGACCGCATCGCCGAGGCCGTCGGCAAGAGCGACGCCGAGATCGTGATCAACGTCCAGGGCGACGAGCCCCAGATCAACCCGGAGCACATCGATTACCTGGCCCGGATGTTACTCGACAACCCCGATGCCCCGATGGCCACACTGGCCGCCGCCTTTGCCACCCGCGAACAAATCGCCGACCCGAACGTGGTTAAGGTGGTGGTTTCGAGTGCGGATTGCGGATTGCGGATTGCGGATTCGCAGCCAGAGGACGCTCCACGACTCGCGCATGCCAGTAGGGCGATTTACTTCTCCCGCTCGGTGATTCCCTACGACCGGGAGCGGGGGGGTGTGGGTGATGTGGGCTATTATCTGCGCCACATCGGAATTTACGCCTATCGCAGGGATTTTCTGTTGAAGATTACCACGCTGCCGCAGACGCCGCTGGAGAAGTTGGAGAAGCTCGAGCAACTCCGCGTCATCGAAAACGGCTACACGATTCTCGTCGGCAAGGTCGAGCACACCTGCGAGGGCATCGACACCCCGGAGCAGTACACCGCATTTGTGAAGAGATATGAAGGCCAAAGATGACTGTAGAGTGCGATAACACGGTGATAAACGATGTCTGTTGGCTGGCATGCTTCGACATCCTCGGTTTCAAGAGCCAAATTTCTGCCTACAAGAAGCAGTATCAACATCTCTACGGGGTAGGCTACCTAGACATCTTGGTCAGGGAGTACCAAGCGAAGATACTAGCTGCCATAGAGGAGGAACTCACATATCAACGCCAGTGTCAACGCCAGTTTTCGAGGGTTCCGTACTATTATGCACATTTCTCCGATACTTTCATTTTTTACTCGCAAGGTGATTCACGAGACTCCTTCCTGACCCTTGACTCTGTTGCAGGCTCTTTCTTTCTTGCGATGCTCGCCCAAGGGATCGCGTTCAGAGGCGCTTTGACATGTGGAGAATTCTACGCTGACAGGACGAGAGATATTTTTGTAGGCCCAGCCCTGATAGAGGCGTACAAATATGCCGAGAAGCAAGACTGGATTGGCTATGTATTGACGCCGCAGGCGTCTCTGAGACTATCCTCGATGGATCCTCCGTGGACGCTGCCGAGTTTGGACTATCCAGAGTATGACGTGCCTGTCAAACGCGAAGAGCCAATCGCCATTGACGGAAAGAGGGTCACTACGATTGGGAAGGAGGCCCTCTTTGCGTTCCGGACCAGCAAGTATTCCTGGGCCCATGACTGCATTTGCGAAATGCAGCAGGTAGCAAGGAACGAGACGGAAAAGGACTATGTAGCTTGTCAGTCAAAATACGACAACACGCTGTCGTTTCTGGAATCCACCAAACTGATAAACCCATTAGAGAAGGAAGAAGTGCGTAAGTGATGGCAACAGTGGATGGACTATTGGCTTCGGTGAGCGATACATCACAAGAAAGCGAGTCTTTCTCACCAATGCCAGCGAACCGCAGCCATGTAAGGTCCGGAATGCACAGCAATATTCGAATCAAGGATGATAGAGCCGAGAAGCATGGAACGCATTGAGGTTGGAAATCAGATGGTTGACAGCAGGGAACTATTCACGAAGATCAGCGACACCTCCACGGACAGCGAGTTCTTCTCGCCGCTGCCGCCGAACTACAAGAAGGGCAAGACCCGCTATGTGTTCGTCATGGGCACGGTGATGAGCGGGCTGGGCAAGGGAATTTTCTCCTCGTGCCTGGCCAAGCTGTTGCAGGACAAGGGCCTCAAGGTGGCGCCCATCAAGCTCGAAGGCTACCTCAACATCGACTCGGGCACGCTCAATCCCTTCCGCCACGGCGAGGTCTTCGTCCTCGACGACGGGATGGAAACGGATATGGACCTGGGCACGTACGAGCGGATTCTCGACCAGGACCTGAGCCGGGCCAACTTCGCCACCAGCGGCCAGATCTTCAGCTCCGTGCTCAACAAGGAGCGGCACGGCGACTACCTCGGCCGGGACGTGCAGATGATCCCGCACGTGACTGGCGAAGTGAAGCTGCGGCTGAGGCAGCTCGCCGCCGACAGCAAGGCCGATGTCGTCTTCGTCGAGATCGGCGGCACGGTCGGCGACCTGGAAAACGCCTACTTCATCGAGGCCATGCGAGAGCTTGCCTACGAGGAAGGCCCCGGCAGCAGTTGCTGCGTCGCCCTGACCTATATCATGGAGCCGCCGGCCCTCGGCGAGCAGAAATCCAAGGCCGCCCAGCTCGGCATCAAGCAGGTCATGCAGCTCGGCATCCAGCCGGACATCATCGTCTGCCGGGCCACCAATCCCGTCAACGAGAAGGCCCGACAGAAGATCAGCGTCTATAGCAATGTGCCGCTGGAGCGGGTGATCAGCCTGCACGACTCGGCGAGCATCTACATGATTCCCGCGATGCTCCGCGACAACGGCCTGGACTTCGAGGTCCTGCGACTGCTCAAGATCGAGGACCGCATCAACCTGCGTCACGAGCGAAAGGCCTGGGCCAGGTGGTCCGACTTCACCGACAAGATCGGCGCCGCCAAGTACGAGACCACCATCGGCATCACCGGCAAGTACACCTCCGTGCGCGACAGCTACGCCTCGATCATCCACTCGCTGGAACACGCCGGCATCGCCCTGGCCTGTGACGTGAAAATCAAGTGGATCGAGACCACGTCCATCTCCGATGAGAACGCCCGGCGGCATTTAGCCGAGGTGGACGGCATCATCGTCCCCGGCGGCTTCGGCGCCCGCGGCGCCGAGGGCAAGATCGCCTGCGTCCGGTACGCCCGCGAGAACGACCTGCCCTACCTGGGCCTGTGCTTCGGGTTCCAGATGGCGGTGATCGAGTTCGCACGCAACGTCTGCGGCCTCAAGGGCGCCAACAGCACGGAGCTGGACGCCAATGCCCCCGAGCCGGTGATTGACACCCTGCCCGAGCAGAAGAAGATCGAAGGCCTGGGTGGCAACATGCGCCTCGGCGGCAGGGACATCAAGATCACGCCGCAGACGCTCGCGTGGGACCTCTTCGGCCAGAAGGACTCGGTCCGGATGCGATTCCGGCACCGTTACGAGGTCGATCCGCGCTACATCGAGACGCTGGAGGCAGGCGGCCTGGTCTTCTCCGGCCGGGCCCCCGACCAGCCGATCATGCAAATCCTGGAACTACCCACCCATCCGTTCTTCATGGGGACCCAGGCCCACCCGTGCCTGACGTCGCGCCCCTTGCGGCCGCAACCCATGTTCGTCGGACTCGTCGCCGCCGCCATGCAGCGACACCACCTGCAAGGCAACCTGCCCAGTTGCGTCGAAGCGGTCAGAAGGGTTTGCGCCTACGCCGAAGTGTAGGGCGGTCGCGTGAGCCGGGCCGCACGCAGGATGAGCAAGCCACGAAAGGAGCGACATGCCGACAATCCTTGAGATCCTGGGCTGGCGCGTCTTCTTCTATGCAAACGAAGGGCATGAACCCATCCACGTGCACGCCAAAAAGGCCGACATCGAATGCAAGTACTGGATTGATATCGACGATTATGATATTGTAGAGGCGTACGCGTTCAATCTTGGTCCCAAGGACAGGCGTCAAATCCGAAGAATCATCTTCGATCATTTTGACTACATTGTCGAGCAATGGGACGATTTCCAGAGGAGACGCTCGAATGAATAGGGTGCACGAGATCGGCAGGGTGCATTTCGAGAACGACTGCATGCGAGTGCAGATCGATGGGAAAGAACACGTATTCGACCTGAAAAAAATCTCGCCTCGCCTCCTCCACTCGTCCAGCGAGCAACGCGCGAAGTATGAGGTCTCCCCTTCCGGCTATGGCATTCACTGGCCATTGATCGATGAAGACCTTTCCGTTGACGGATTGCTGGGCATCTCCCACCCCAGACCGCAGCGGGCCCGGGAACAGCGAAAGGGCACACTCGCTGATCGTTGACCGGATCCGTTGTTCTTCATGGGGACCCAGGCCCATCCGTGCCTGACCTCTCGCCCCCTGCGGCCGCAGCCCATGTTCGTCGGACTCGCCGCCGCCGCCGTGCAGCGTCACCACCTGCAAGGCAACCTGCCCAGTTGCGTCGAGGCCGTCAGGAAGGTCTGCGCGTACGCGGAGGTGTAGGACCAATAGGACGAATAGGACCTATGGGACCTATGACTGATTCGGGTCAGCCTTGAGCTTCTTGATCTCCGCTTCGAGCCGCTCGATCTCCTTGCGCAGGCGCGCGTTCTCGTCCATCACCTTTGCCGTGACGTCGCGGACGCGCTCGGCGATGCCTCTTTCGAGGTCCTTCTGCAACTGCTCCGCACGGGCCCGGCACTTGGATAATTCCTGCTCCTGCTGCTGGAGTTTCTGAGCCTGCTGCTTTTGTACCGTCTCCGCGCGTGCCTGCTGATTCGCCAGCCGCTCTTTGAACTGGATATTTTCCGCCGCCAGGAGCCTGGCCTGTTTTTCATCGGGGGTCTGCGGCTGCCGGCAGCCTGCAAGTATCGCCGCGACGGTAAACAACGTGACAGCCGCAACGATGCGGCCGGAGAGTCCATTCACCATGTCCCTGCCCTTTCCATTCTCGACACCGGTCGGAACCACCCGCCATTCTACCGGCGCGCCCCATGCCGTCAAGCACTCCGGTCGCAGCAACAGACAAGCACGCCTTGTTTGTAGTGTGCCCGCAAGGGCCGTGGCGAGGGCATCCTGCCCTTGCGTCACACGGCCATCTTGGCCGTGTCATAAATAATGCACAAGGGCGAGACGCCCTCGCCACGAAACGCCTTGCGGCGTCACTACAAACGGGCCTGTGGCCCATCTCCGCGCCGGTGCAAAAGCAGTTGCGAAGTGGCGTCAAAACAGCTACAGTGCACGGCCCGCAACGCGGGTCGTGGCAGTTGTGTCGTTGAATAGTTGGGGTACTGTGTGTTTGATCTGAACTCATCGGGTTGGTTCATCGTGGGCCTGTGCGCCTTCCTGGTCGGCGTGAGCAAGACCGGGCTGCCGGGGCTTGGCATCCTCATCATTCCGCTGATGGCGATGGCCTTTCCCGAGCACACGCGCCAGTCCACCGGGATCCTGCTGGGCATCCTCATCCTGGGCGACGTGTTCGCGGCGGCGTACTACCGCCAGGCGGCGGAATGGGGACACGTGATCCGGCTGCTGCCCTCGGCGTTCGCCGGGATCATGGCGGGCTGGCAGGCCATGCGCTTCGTCACGAACGAGATGCTCCAGCCGATCATCGGCGTCATCGTGCTGGCCATGCTCGGCGTCAACTACTGGCGCACCCGCCTGCGAGGCGGGGACGCTCCCATCCCGACGCAATGGTGGTTCGCCATGGCGCTCGGCTTCGTCGCGGGAGTGACCACGATGATGGCCAACGCCGCCGGACCGGTCATGGTCATCTACCTGCTCGCCATGCGTCTGCCCAAGCTCGCCTTCGTCGGCACCAGCGCCTGGTTCTTCTTCGCCGTCAACTGGCTCAAGGTCCCCTTCAGTGCCCACCTGGACCTCATCACGCGCGACTCCGTCCGGCTCGACCTGACGATGCTGCCGCTGATCGCCGCCGGCTCCGTCGCGGGCATCCTCTTTCTGAGGCGAATCCCCCAGAAGGCATTCAACAGCGTCGTCCAGGTCCTCGCCGCCGCCGCCGCCATCAAGCTGCTCTTTTGACCGCCGCGGGATGTCATGGATTCGGAATTTCAGAGGGTGTTTGAAAAGTCGATTCCCCGTAGCATGGGCATCTTGCCCATGAGTCACAGGGCCATCCTGACCCTGCCTTCACGGGCCAAATGCCCGTGATACACACGGGCAGGATGCCCGTGCTACTTTCCAGACACCATGCAGGGCAAACGCAAAGTCGTCCAAGAGATGGGTGGCAGCGTCAAGCGCAGCTTGGCGATGGCGTCTTTGGCATGCGCAGGACCATCGCCAAGGCCTTCGGCCTTGACGCTGCCACCCGTCTGCCGAGCTGGTCGCAGCCGTCAAAGCTCAGCTCAGAGACTTTGCGTTTGCCCTGAGACACCATGTGGCATGTCTTGACGGTACCGGCCATTGTGGTACATAAGGGTGTTTCCGTGCTCTGGACAAGACGGAGGCGTATCGAGATTTCGGCCGTAAGGAGCATCAGACTATGACCGGCAGGCAAAACACGATAGTCCTCATTGTAGTCGTTTGCTGCGTTTTCGCCGCGAGCGCCGGCGTGCAGAACGCGTACGTCGACCGGCCTTTCCTCCAGGACTTCAGCGAGAAGGTGCCGCTGATACCGGAGCTGCGCGACGCGAAGCTATCCAAGGTCCGTGCGGACCGCAATGGGCGCATCGTGGTTCTATCGGACAAGGGACTGTTGCAGGTCTATGAGGGCCGGCTCGTGCCGGACTGGCTCCATCGGCCGTTTATAGATGCACACATTCCCGATATCGAAACGCACGACGGCCAGTTTGTCTATCTGACGGACGAGTTCGTTCTGAGCAACGCCTGGGCCGGCCGACTTGAGTCCCCGCATCATGTACCCGACGCGCGGTTGCTGGCGATGGGCAAGGAGTTCCATTTCCTCGTGGCGGGGAACACACAGATTGGACCTCGGGAGAAGGACTCCGTTGAACAATCTGCGGGGGGAAAGGTCCGACAGATCGGGTTCGACGCCGGGCGCGGCGTCTTTCTGGCCCTGCGGGAGGATTCACTCCAACGCCTCGACCCCAATGGGCGGAGCACGGCTGTGTTCAAGGGCGACCATCTGAACTGCTTTGCCTCGTCGAATGATGGAGCGACGCTTCTGGTCGGGACATCCGATGGATTCCTGCGGCTGGATGCGGATTCTCTTGAGACGCGCGGCGAACGCGAAACAAGACTGCCCTGCGCGGACATCCGCTGCATCAGGGCAATGGGCGGGCGAACGTGGTTCGGCACGCCCGAAGGCGCGTTCGCGTTGCACGGCGACGGGCGGATCGACTACTACGCATCCGGGCGATGGCTCCTGGATGACGCGGTCGTGGATATCACGCCGGGGCCCGACGACGCCATGCTGGTTCTCACTCAGAAGGGGCTCAATATCATTCGCTTCAAGGAGATGACGCTCGCGGATAAGGCGGAGCATTTCGACAGTGCCATGCGACAGCGCCACATCCGGTACGGGTTCAACAGCGCGCTGGCGATGACCGAGCCGGGCGACTTATCCACCGGCACACTGATCGACACGGACAACGACGGCCTGTGGACGGCGATGTATCTGGCCGGGGAGTTATTCCGGTACGCCGTTACAAAATCGGATGATGCGCTGCACAACTGCTACGAGTCCTTCGAGGCGATGGAGCGCCTCACCACGATCACGGGGATAGAAGGCTTCCCGGCTCGTTCGTTCGACCGGGCCGGGTACCAGGTCTCGGACAAATCCCGCTGGCAGCCGGCCGACGACAAGCGGTGGGCCTGGAAGGCGACTACCAGCAGCGACGAGATCGTCGGGCATTTCTTCGCGTACACCATCTTCGCCGAGGTCATTCCCGACCCTGCCTGGCGGCAAAGGGCCGTCGCACTCATGGACGCGACCATGGGCCACATCATCCGCAACAACTGGTACCTCGTCGATTACGATGGCAAGCCGACGCAATGGGGACGGTGGCACCCGGAGTACGTCAACCAGTTCCCGCGCCAGGTGGGCGACCGCAAGCTCAATTCCGCCGAGATCATCTCCTTCCTGCAGGCCGCGTACCACTTCACAGGCAAAGAACTCTACAAGCAGAAAGCCTACGAGCTATTCGACAAGCACGGCTATCTCGACAACATCACGATCCCGATCAAAGGCTTGAGTCAGGTCCCCGGCATCGACCTCACCACGGAATGGAACCATAGCGACGATGAGCTGGCGTTCCTGACCTATTGGAACCTGTACCGCTACGCGTTCACGGACGAACTGCGCGAGAAGTACCGCCAGGCGATCCGGGAGCACTGGGAGATCGAGCGGCCAGAGAAGAACCCCCTGTGGAATTTCATCTACGCCGACACCGGGGCCAAAGAATTCGACCTCGAAGAATCGGTCTGGACCCTGAAGGAATTCCCGCTCGATACGATTAGTTGGACGGTTCGCAACAGCGGCCGCAAGGACCTCGATTTCCTGTCGCCGAATTTCCGCGGGCAAACCACGAAGGCAGTCCTGCCGCCCGACGAGCGGCCGATGAGCAAGCACAACGGCAACGCCTTCGACCTCGACGGCGGCGACGCCGGCCGCGAGGAATTCGCCCCCGACATCTACCTCCTGCCCTACTGGCTCGCCCGCTACCTCGGCATCATCCGCTGACCACTCTCCAACATGGTGAATGAGCCTGGCCCGAAGTACCCGTAGGGTGTGCACGGCACACCAGCGTCCTCGACAAAGGTGTGCAATGCACACCCTACATGGACCGAGGCCATATCCAACAAACCGGACGAGCCTACTTCCCGCCGCCTTCGTCGATCACTCGAATTGTATCGCTCCCCTCGAAGGGCGTTCCATCCGTCAGGTTTCCCGTGACCACAAGCTCGACCGCGACCGGCGGAACGACGCCCAGAACAAGATCAAGATAGGCCGCCAGATCCTCTCTGTCGAATTTGACCATGAGCACGCCGTCCTGAATGTCGCTCTGTTGAACCTCAAGCAGCCCTTCCAACGACACGCTGTCAACATCAATGTCGGTCGCCTCATGTCCCTCGGGCAGTTCCACATAGCACGTTACCCATTTGCCCTGGCTATTCAGGTTGAGCGTGTCGGGATCTATGTTAAGGGCACCTTCAATAACGCGTGGCTCCATTTCATAGAGGAAGCCGTGGCCTGGGCTCCCCGGGGCATCGTAGTAGCCGGCGATGAGGCTGCCCTCGATGCCGAACGGATATGTGCCAACGGCTCCTGGGAAATCGAGTGTGGTCCAGTTGGCTCCGTCATAGAGAAAGCCATGCCCTGTACCTCCGCCATCATAGTACGTGCCGATGATGTTGTTTCCCTGGATATCGCACGGAGATGTCAGAGCCCCTCCCGGGCCATCGAACGTGGTGAATGTCTTCGTGTCAATATCGTAAAGCCAGCCGTAGTCGGTTCCCGTGACAGCGTAACCAACAATGACGCCGCCAGTTCTGGCGTCCATGTCGATGCCCTGTGCGTACGTCCGGCTTGCTCCGGGGGCGTCGAGGGAGGTCCACGTTTTTGTCACCATGTCATAGAGAAAGCCGCGGTCGTCACTCCCGTCCAACCGGTGTCCGTAGTAGCCCACAATACTGGTGCCATCGATGCCGGATGCAATCGTAAACGGAGCCCCCGGAAAGCTGAGGGTCGCCCAGCTTGTCCCATCGTAGATGAAACCGTTGCGCGATCCTGCGGCCCAATACTCACCAACAACAACGCCGCCATCGACGTCGTACGCAGCCGTGTGGCCCGCTCCCGGGAAGTCGAGGGTGGTCCATGCTCCAGTTGCCATGTCATACAGAAAGCCATGGTCTCCGCCGAGTTGATACCAACCGACAATCTTACCGCTCCCCATGCCTTGTATATACGACCTGGATGCTCCGGGGAAGTCGAGGGTGGTCCAGCCTGCCTGTGCGGGCTCCACAGCAAACAGTACCAAGGCCGCAATTGCACTCAAGCAGAGTGTCGCTGTCCTTTGTCGCATTATCATACCCTTCCTTTCCAAATTCGTGTCATTGCACCACGCGATAGGCTTCGTGGCTTTCTCTCCACCTGCCAGGGCGCAGGCCGTGTTCAATCTCAACCGAAGCTGAGGGTGCGGACCCGGAACGTGAGCGCGCACCGCAAGCGCCCCAGCGAACTGGCAAACTTCAGAAACTCTCACTCTCTACAGTCCTTTGTGTCTACGGCAATCACCTGCCCAGGATCATGGAAATGGTTCTTGTCCCCTCCGTGGAATGTACGCCATATACGCTACAGAGTCCCTCCGGATTTGTCAAGCGGGAAGTCTTATAAAAGTGTGTTTTTTTATACAATGTAGAGAATCGGACTTGTGGGAAGCTCGTTGCAACTCGACGTCCCTGCAACCCGGCATCTTCTTTCCCCTCTCCGTGGTCTCCGTGCCCTCCGTGGTTCAAAACCTTTTCTTCTGTATTTACCACGGAGATCACGGAGGACACGGAGAATGAATGGATTCACCATTGATGGCACAGCGCCGCCTTCAATGAAGCCCAAGTCCTTTCAATCTGTTCTTTTTCTTTTCTGTCTCCGTGGCCTCGGTGTCCTCCGTGGTTCAGAACCGTCTTTTCTTATTTACCATAGAGAACACAGCGCGGCCAGGAGGAAATGGTGTGCACAGCACACCCTACCGATCTGCCTCGGCGTCATCGGGTGATGTTCCAGCCGTGAATCGCCAGGGCGGGCGGCTGCTCTGTCGAAAGGAACGTGGCTGTCAGGGTCTTTGTCTCGTTCGGCAGGAGGGTCACGTAGTTGTCCTGCCAGAAGATCGGGACGATGGGCTCGGCAGTGGTTGCGTCGGTCAGCAGCAGCTCGATGAAGAACGCGATCTTATCACCGCGATTTACCAGCTCGACCGTGATCCTCCTTTCTTCGCCGACGGTCTCAACGCGATGGGTTACATCCACATCCGCCGGCAACAGGGAATTGAGCATCGTCAGATCGGCATAGCGCTTGCTCGGCGTGTAGTACTCCCAGGGTGTGACCTTGGCGCTGTAGTCCAGGACATCCGGCTTTGTGGACAGCCAGTAGAAGTTGTCGGCGACCGTCGCGCCGGCCGCGTCCAGCAGCCGGAGACTGAGGAAGTATGTCGTGGTGGCGTTCTCGAATCGCGGGGGCAGAGACGCAAGATGTTGCGTCTCTACAGCGTCGCCTGCCGGTTGAATGGGGATGTACTCGGCGAAGAATAGTCTCGACTCGATATCGTAGACGCGTATTTCGGCCGTGACGCCTGTAGGGTGGGCAGAGCCAACGCCCGTGGCGAGGGCATCTTGCCCTTGCTCTTTTCCTTTGCCGGCCCACGGACGCAAGGGCGGGACGCCCTCGCCACGCCACCCAGCAGACCGAGGCGATCGCTGTGCTACGAGCGAGTCGTTCACAAGGCAGATACTGTGGTCGCCGTAATTGTAGATGAGCTGGAGCGGCTGGCAGGCCTTCCTGGCCCCGTAGAAGGCGCCGGTGGGCATGAGGTACCAGTCGTAGAGCTGCCACCACATCTTGGGCCAGGCGGCGTTGAGCATCCACTGGATGACGCCGGTGGCTCGGCCGCGATGGACGCGGAAGGCCTCGAACATCGGCCGCATCAGCTCGTAGTTCAACGCCTGCGCCTTGCGGGCGAACTCCTCGACCGTCTTCGCCTCGCCGTAGCGTTTTGTCAGGCCATTCTCGTATTGGTCCAACGTTGTGAATTCGTTCAGGCCGCAATGAAAGTGCCAGTACTCGTCGATGGGCCACAGGTGCTCCGGCGGCAGCATCTTCTTCAGACTTTCGAGCGTGGGCACGACCGCGCCGGGCGAGGTCTCCGTGTTGAAGCCGTACGCGCCGCCCCGCCGTGTGTCGGTGTACCAATAGACCGGCGGCGTGTATTCATAAGGCCCGAGCATTTTCACGCCGGAGCAGCCGCTGATCTCGCTGACGATCCGCTCCTTCGTCACGATGGCCTGCTCACTGCCCACGCCCCCGGTCGAGGCGAGATACGGACGAGTCGGGTCGTATTTGTGGAAAATCTCGATATACCGCCTTTCGAGATCGGGCGCACAGGTCTTGTCGCTGGCGACGGCCCAGACGTAGATGCTCGGATGGTTGCGCAGCCACAGGAGCTGGTCCTGCCACGACTGGCTCACGAGCTCGATGTCCTCGGGCGACACGACCCCGCCGTAGCGTTCATCGACGGGCTTGCCGAGGTACTGCTCGTGCTCCCACTGGCAACTCCAGCCGACCATCATGAGGATGCCGTACTCGTCGCACAGGTCGTACAGCGTCTCGCCCTTGCCCCAGATGTTTTCGCAGCGGATGCAGTTGAGGTTCATGTGGCGCACGTAGCGCAGCTCCGCGTCGATGGTGTCGCGCGTGTCGGCCAGCAGCAGGTCGTCCGTCCAGCCCGCGCCCTTGATGAGCACCTCCCGGCCGTTGACCTTGAACCCGCGATGGCCTTCCGCTGTCCAGTAGTCCGCGACCTCGCGGATGCCGAAGCGGACCGACGCGACATCGGAGACCTGCGAGCCCGCGACGAATCTAAGAGGGTGTGTGAGACGCTGGTTTGTCGTAGCATGGGCATCTTGCCCATGAGTCGCAGGGCCATCTTGGCCCTGCAATCTGTCCTCTTCCACGGGCGAGACGCCCGTGGGACTCACGGGCAGGATGCCCGTGCTACGCATCACACACCCTCTAAGCTCCAACTGATACAACTCCGGCGTGCCGAGATCGTGCGGCCACCACACCCGAGGATTGGCGATATGAAGCTGCGGGTATTCGTCCGCTGTGAAGGTCACGGTCTTTTTCTCTCGCGCCTGCAGGTGCACCTCGCGGGTGAAATGAATTCCCTCGATGCGACCTTCAAGAGTGCCCGTGACGGCGTGATCGCTGCGATTCACGACATCCGCCGTGATCGTCAGATGTGCTTCGGCCAGCGTGTCGAGGTTCAGGCGGGTCTGCACGAACGGGTTCTCGATGGACACGCCGTCGCAGAAGCGCAACCTGACCGGCCGGAAGAGGCCCATGTTGCGGTCCGGGGCCGGCGGGTTCCAGTCCACAAAGCCAATCGTGAAGTCCCCCGGCTTCGGAGGGACCACCTCGACCGCAAGCACGTTGACGCCCGGCGTGACCACGCCCGAGGTATCGTACCGGAACCGGCGGAACGCGCCCTTCGCTCCTTCGGCGGCAGCAATCCGCCGGCCGTTGAGCCAGATATTGGCGGCATAGTTGATCCCGTCGAATTCCAGAAGGACCGTCTTGCCCACCTGCATCTCCGAGAGCGTGAACTCCGTCCGGTACCACCACGCCTGCTCGAACGGCCCGCGCGGTATCTTCTTGAGGTTCATCCCGAAGTACGGGTCTTCGTACTCACCCGCCGCGACCAGTGCCGCCAGGACCGTGCCGGGGACGGCCGCCGGGACCCAATCCCAGGTGTCGAAGCCGGGCAGAGAGACCTCGTCGCCGGGGACATCGACCTCGGCACAAGCGCGAATCCGCCATGCGTCGGAAAGCTCTCGTCGGTACTCATCCATGCCCGAAATGCTATAGGATTCGCGACGGGCGTGCAATGATGACGGGCGTGGACGACAGGATTGTGCTGAAGCAGGCGCCGGCTCAGTGGGTGGCGCCCTCAAGCGCAGCTTGGGGGTGGCTTGCCGCGACCGCCGCCCGACCATCGCCAAGCTGCGCTTGACGATGCCACCCGTGTCAACCGCCACCTCTTTGTGGGATACCCTGACGACTGGCGCCGGTTGAAAGATCCGTGGACTTCGAGTATTGTGGTATGCCAAAGAACAAAATGCCTGGCAACCGATGAAAGGGACACGATCATGGGCCGATTGGCAATCAACGGCGGGGCGCCGGTTCGAAACGTCAAGCGTAATCCGTGGCCGAGGTGGCCGGTCTGGGACCAGCGGGACGAAAAGGCGCTGCTCGGCGTGCTGCGCAGCGGCGTCTGGTCGTACAATGGGCCCGCGGAGAAACGGTTCAACAAGGCCTTCGCCGAGTACATCGGCAGCCGGTACGCGCTGTCGCTGGCGAACGGGACCGTCACGCTGCAACTGGCCCTGGAGGCCTGCGGGGTCGGGTACGGCGACGAGGTCATCGTGCCGGGACTGACCTGGCAGGCGACCGCGGCTGCGGCCCTGGACGTCAACGCGGTCCCTATCCTCGTCGATGTCACCGAGGACACCTGGTGCATCGACCCGGCGGCTGTCGAGGCGGCGATCACTCCACAGACCAAGGCGATCATCCCCGTCCATCTCTACGGCTGCATGGCCGACCTGGACGCCATCCTGCAAATCGCCCAGCGCCACGGCCTGCGCGTCATCGAGGACTGCGCCCACAAGCACGGGGGCGAGTGGAACGGCATGAAGGCCGGCAGCATCGGCGACATCGGCAGCTTCAGCTTCCAGCTCTCCAAGCTCATGACCGCCGGCGAGGGCGGGGGCCTGACCACGAGCGATCCCGATCTCTGGGAGAGGCTCGACGCCCTTCGCAACTGCGGCCGGCGACCCGAGCAGGAAGGGGCCGCGGACAAAGGCGCGGGCGTCTACGGCGACGAAGGCAACTTCATCCAGTCGGGCAACTATCGCATCACGGAATTCCAGGCCGCGTTGCTCACCGAGGCCCTGCGCCGGCTGCCCCGCGACAACAAGGTCCGCGAGAAGAACGCGGCCTACTTCAATGCCCAGCTTGCCGGACTTCCCGGCGTGCAGCCGATGCGCCGGGACGACCGCGAGACCGCCCAGGCATTCTACAATTTCTCGTTCCGGTATAACCATAAACAATTCAAGGGTGTATCCGTGACCCGGTTCCGCCAGGCTCTGGCCGCCGAGATCGGGCGCAGCGTCGAGGCCAGCTACCAGCCGCTCAATGCGTGCTCCCTCTACGCCCCGCACACGAAACCCTGGCGGTACAAGCTGACGGAGCGGCACTGGAAACGGATCGACCCGGCCCGCTTCAAGCTGCCGGTCTGTCACCGCATTCATGACGAGCAGTCCGTGTGCCTTCACCACACCGCCCTGATGGGCACGAAGGCCGACATGGACTCGATCCTCGAAGCGATCCGGAAAATCCACGACAACGCCGACGAGCTGAGGTAGTCGTCACCGCCGTCCTCTGAGGCGATAAGCCTTGTACATCATCGCGGCGCCGATGCCGCCGATGATGACCCCCGCGCCGAGGTTCGTCAGTTTGCCGATTCCTGTATCGGTGAAGAAGATCGACGCGAGCACCACCAGGCCGAAGAAAACCAGAAAGGCGCCGAGCGCATTGTTGATCTGCACGTCATTGAGCACTCGCGTATTGTCACGGTTCGGAGCTTCAGCCATTCCTGCCCTCTGTCAAAAGATGGAATAGATCGTGAAGATAATCGCGAGCACGCCGAGAGCCCAGAGCTTGAGGTTGTGCCACCACCGCGGGTCCTCGACACCTTCAAGGACCGATGCCTTCGGAATCGTCAGCACGAGCAGTCCCGAGACGGCGAACAACGCCAGGAACACCGCCTTGGCCGCCGGCATCGGCACCCATTCGAGCCAGTCGAAGTTCAACATACCGCCGCCTCGCAACTGCCCTTGGCGTCTTTCGGCAACCCGAACACCAGACCGGCCAGTCGCCCCTGCGGGTGCGGCCGGGTCGCCAGGCTCACCGCCACGTTGAGCAGCACGCCCGCCACGAACGACCACCACGAGACATATAAGAATGGGTCCTCGATCGTGAACAGGCGATCTTTGAAGATGTAAAGCAGGGCCGAGGTGGATATGCCGCCGACCAGTCCGGCCAGGCCGCCCCACTGCGTGGCGCGGCGCCAGAACATCCCCAGCAGCAGGACGGAGAACGCCGGACCCTGGAAGAACGAGAGGAACGTCTGAATGGCGACGTAGATACCTGGGAATTGCTTGCTCAGCGGCGAGGTGATGACGCCGAAGATCAGCAGGACCACCGTGGCCAGTTGCCCCACGACCATGTAATGGCGGCTGCTCGCGCCCTTCTTCAAATATCTCTCGTAGATGTCCTTCGTCCAGAGGGTCGCCGTGGAATTCAGGATCGAATCGATGGTGGACATCAGGCCGGCCAGGAACCCGGCGAATAGCAGCCCGCGCAGGCCGGGCGGCAGCAGGCTCTTCACCAGCGTGGGAAACGCCTGGTCCCCATCCTTCATCCCGGGGTACGTCGCGAGGGCGATCAGTCCCGGAAACATGACCAGCACCGGGATGAACATCTTGAAGAACGCCCCGCAGAGCATGCTCGCCTTGGCGTGCCAGACGCTCTTGGTCGCCAGGCAACGCTGCACGATGGCCTGGTTGCCGATCATGTACGCATTGGACATGACGAGAGTCAGGCCGAAGAGGATGCCTGTCCACGGAAACGGCGTCTGCGTGTCGACGGGCTGGATCAGCTCGAAGTGGTTCTGATAGGCGTCGCCCATCGCGGCTATTTTGTCGGTCAGGCCGCTCCAGCCGCCGGCGTGGTAGAGTCCGACGACCACGACCGTCGCCCCGCCCACGAACATGATGATCATCTGAATAACGTCGGTCATCACCACGGCGGTTAGGCCGCCGAAGAAGGTGTAGAGTCCGACGACAAAAGCCGTCGCAATGATCGAGAACCAGGGGGGCCAACCCATCAGCGGCTTGAACATGACCGCCGCCGCCCAGAACAGCACGCCCAGGTCGAGAGCGAAGAAGATGATCCAGGTCAGCGACGCCACGGCACGAACGCCGTCGTTGTAGCGCCGCCCCAGGTATTCCGGGATCGTGTACAGACCCGCCTTCCAGAAGTACGGGATGAAGATGAACGCCGCCAGCAGCATGGCCGGCATCGAGCCCAGCCAGTCGAAGTTGCCGACGGCGACCCCGAAACGGTAGGACTGCCCCGAGACGCCCACGAAATCCATCGCGCTGATGTCCGTGGCGACGATGGACATGCCGACGGCCCAGAACGGCAGCGTCCGACCGGACACAAAGAAGTCGTCCGCAGACCGTACGAACCTCGCGAAGTACAGCCCCAGCACCATGATGCCCACGAGGTAGGCGATGACAACGAAATAGTCGATTCCGTGCAGCACGGGCCACGCTCCGTATGTCGCGGACAATCAATAGCCGGTCCCAACACCCGGCCGACAGCCCATGATACTCAGGGACTCTCCCAACGCCAACGAAAAGTCCCGCCGGACGACCCATTGGTTTCGTTTCCCACAATCGCTCACCACGGTATGAGCGGCATCGTCAAGCCGTAGAGACGCAGGGTCTTGCGTCTCCATCAGGCGATGGTCTTCCTATACGCCTCAGATTGGCTTTGTTTCGCACGGCGTACTTTCCTGCGATTGGCTTTGGCTCGCAGAATCAGTCCCGGGCGCCCGGCCGGCAGGGGCTTCACTGTCTTGGCCCCCGGAAATTGGGTTTGTTTGGCGCACCAGGCCATCCTGTCCCAATGAAGGGGATCCTTCACCATCGGCGGGGCCGGTTTGGCGGGCCGTGCTGTGCCCATCGGACGCCCCAGATTGGGTTTGTTTCGCACAATCGCTCACCAGCTCCCCGCCGGCACAGGTGGCATCGTCAATCCGTAGAGACGCAACATTTTGCGTCTCTGCGAAGCGATGGTCCGGCTCAGATGGAATGGAGCTGTCGCGGGGTTCGAGTTTGCGTTTGAGCCGCAGGTGCTCCAGGTTGGCCATCGTCCTGTGCAGACTGCCTTCGATCCGCCGCTCATGCATCAGCAGCCGGTCCAGGACCCTTTCATGGAAGAAGTCCTTTGCCACCATCCGGCCGACCGCAAAACTGGGATCGGTGCCCGGATCGCGCCTCAACCTCTCCTCGTCCTTGGGCGACAGCTCGTCGAGGAAGGCCCTCATCGACTCCTTGAGCTCCTGGGCGAGCAGGGAATCGAAGACCTCGTTCTGCACGCGTTCGGCCCGTCGGAGCCGCCAGGTGAGGCTGACGATCCGCTCGGCGAGGAAGGTCTCCATCGTCCCGGCCGGCGCCAGCTCGTCAAGGAACTGGCCGCGATGCAGGTCGAACTCCTGCTGGTCTTCGCCCATGATGACGTTCCGGCGGGCGAGCAGGCCGTGCTTGATGGCGTTCTGGGCGACGATGGCCTTGCCCTGCGTCGTCTTGGGACCGGTGGACTTGGCGGCGTTGCTGCGGTTGGCGGACACTTGTGCTTCGGTAGCCATGATAGGCCCCTCCAAAAAGTGAGTGGTTACTATTTACAGTTCACTATTCAGTTGCGTCAACATCATACAACTGCCCCACTTGGCCGTCAAGTGAAAACCTGAAAAAGGCGGAGATTCTTCCCGCTCACGGGGGGAACGCGCCAAGTCCTTGTGACACAGGGAGTTACAACGGATAACCGGCTGCCGCCGGTGAGCCGCACAGAGCCCACCCCCGCGAAGCCGTGGGGGCGATGACGAGGCGGAGCCATTCGCGGGATGGGCCTCGGCTCATCACTCGTCACGCGCCATGCGTCACTTTGCGCCCCTGAAGCTTGAAGCAAGGGTTGAACCCAAACCCGACCCGAACCTGAGCCCGGCCGCTTCAGGCCACTTCATGGGTCTGGACCAGCAGGTGGTAGTAGTTGCCCATGAGTACATGGGCGAAGATGTCCTGACCGCGCTCATACTCCGCCCGCCCCCTCCCGCCTCGTGACACCTAAATCCAAAGCCTGACCCCTTTTCTCCCCCTGACCGCGCTCATACTCCGCCCGCCCCCTCCCGCCTCGTGACACCTAAATCCAAAGCCTGACCCCTTTTCTCCCC
>Ga0214473_10002880_pt1 | contig 21059 bp, 20 predicted proteins | sample RVTome_7_FD_203509 | JGI IMG/M metagenome (GOLD analysis project Ga0214473, IMG submission 203509) | Soil microbial communities from uranium-contaminated site in the Upper Colorado River Basin, Wyoming, United States - RVT98D197 | ecosystem: Environmental > Terrestrial > Soil > Contaminated >... | reverse complement strand
GACCGCCGGAGCGCGGCGCGCGTCCCATTCCCGGCGAAATCCCCTGACGCCTCTGGGAAAAAAAGAAAGGCCGCCCCTCTTCGCCGGGAAGAGGAGCGGCCAAGGGCGGAGGGAGCAATTTGTGAAGGCGGAGAAATGACCTTCAGATTGTGATCATGTCCTTCATTTGGTTGAAAATTTTTTCCCCGATCCCGCGGACCTTCATGAGATCCTCGGCCTTCTTGAAATTCCCGTTCTGCTTTCGGTAATCGATGATCCGCTGGGCGACCTTCGGGCCGACCCGGGGCAGCTTTTGCAGCTCTTCGAGCGTCGCGGTGTTGATGTTGATTTTTTCACCCGCGGGCTTACCGGTCTGCGCTTGCTGGGCGACGAGCGGGAGGATAAAAAGACCGAAGATTAAGCCGAAAACCAATCCTTTCATCATAAGACGATTCATGAAAACCTCCTTTCGCCCTTTCTTAAAGCAAAACCGGTGCCAAGCCGGATATTTTTATTTCTTTTTTGTAATCAATGCGTTACGAATGAGCCAAACTCCGGAACGCCAACCGATGTTCACCTTCTTCGGACGAAAGCAGCAACTTATGTTGACAATAAAAGGCTTGAGATTGTCTCGAATCCGGAGACACTCTTAAGACTCTGAATAAGGTATTATTTCGCCCGGGGGTGGCTCTTGCGGTAGACATCGAGAAGGTGGGCGATGTCGAGATGCGTATATTTCTGCGTCGTCGCCAGGCTTTCGTGACCCAGGAATTCCTGGATGACGCGCAGGTCCGCTCCTCGGTTGAGAAGATGAGTGGCGAACGAGTGGCGGAGCGCGTGGGGGCTGATATTTCTGCGCAGAGCGACCTGTTGAAAATATTTATGGACAAACCGTTGCACGGACCGCGGCGAGATCCGCGTCCCTCGATAATTCAGAAAGAAGGCCGTTTCTCCAAGATTCAAGGGTAACGTCGAACGGACGGAGAGATAAGCGCCGAGACTCTCCGCGGCTTTCCGGCCGAAAGGGACCATCCGCTCTTTTTTCCCTTTTCCCCGCACCCGGATCATTTTATCTTCCAGACTGAGGTCCTCGAGATTGATCCCGACCAGCTCGCTGACCCGGATGCCCGTGGCATAAAAGAGCTCGAGGACGGCCTTGTCCCGAAGGCCGAGAGCGTCGTCCGTCGGAGGAACGGCCAGGAGCCTGATCATTTCTTCCTCAGAAAGAAAAGCCGGGACGTGTTGCTCCAGCCTCGGCGTGGAAACGGCTTTGGCCGGATTGTCCTCGATCCATTTTTTCCGGAGGCAGAATTCAAAAAACGAGCGGATGGCCGCGAGTTTTCGGGCCGCCGACGACTTGGACAGCTGTCTTTGATAGAGTTCGACCAGGAAGCCGCGAAGGGCGATGTTGTCCACGCCGTTCAACCTGATTTTCTTGGCTTCGAGGTAATCGACAAACTGAGCGAGGTCGATCCGGTAGCTTGAGATCGTGTGGGGCGAAGCGTTTTTCTCGTGACGAAGGAACGCCAGGAACGCGTCGACCTCTTTTTTCATGTCTCCGTCGCGGGGCCGGATGCGGAACCCATCGGCTCTTTCGCCGCCTTCTCTTTCTTGGCCGGGACCTCGGGCTTCGCCGGGTCCCGGTATCCGCACGATTCGTCCCAGCAATGGAGATAGGTCCCGTCTTTCTTCGTCGACTTTTGGAGTAAGAACGGCTTGCCGCATTTCGGACAGGGATTGTTCTGCGGCTCGTCCCACGTGGCGAAGCGGCACTTCGGGAAACGGCTGCAGCCGTAGAAAAATTTGCCGCGCCGCGTTTTGCGCTTGAGGATCGTGCCGCCGCAGGCGCTGGGGCAGGCGATTCCCGTGTCGGTCTGTTCCTTTTTGACGTAAGTGCACTTCGGATAGTTCGAGCAGGCGACAAACGTCCCGAACCGCCCCCGCCGCTGGACGAGCTGGGCCCCGCAGGCCGGACATTTTTCTTCCAGAAGCGTCGCCTCTTTCTTGACCATGCTTTCCTTGAATTGGCAGTCCGGATACCCGGAGCAGGCCTTGAAGCTTCCGTATCGGCCGGTTTTGAGCACGAGCGGCTTTCCGCACTTCGGACAGACCTCCTCCAGAGGGATCCCCGTCCCCTTGACGCTTTCGACTTGCATCCCCATCTTGAGATCCTTGTCGAGCTTCGCATAATAGCTTTTGAGCGAGGCCAGCCAGTCCTGTCCGGACTCAATTCGGTCGAGCTCCTCCTCCATTTTGGCCGTGAACTTAATCTGCATGATATCCGGAAAATTCTGGACCAAGAAGTCGGTCACGAACATCCCGAGCTCCGTCGGGACGAACTTTCCTTCGTTCTTGACGACGTAGACCCGGTTCTGGAGGGTGGTAATGATCGGGGCATACGTTGATGGCCGGCCGATGCCTTTGGCCTCGAGGTCCTTCACCAGCGAGCCTTCCGTATAACGCGGCGGGGGCTGGGTGAAATTCTGCTTGGCTTCGAGTCCGGCTCCGACGAGGGTCAGCTTTTCCCCGGCCTGGACAGCGGGCAGGGTGACCTTCTCCCCGTTTTCCCTGTTGGGATACACGGCAAGGTAGCCCTCGAACTTCATGACCTCGCCCTTGGCCGAGAACTGATATCTGCCGGCCTTAATTTCAAACTCCGTTTCCTCGACGATCGCCGGGCTCATCTGGGAGGCCATGAACCTGTTCCAGATGAGCTGATAAAGGCTGAACTCTTCTCTCTTCAGAAATGGCTTGACCACCTCGGGCGACAGCTCGCAGGTGGTCGGGCGGATCGCTTCGTGGGCATCCTGGGCTTGGCTTTTGTTCTTGTAGGTCGGCGGCTTGGCCGGGAGGTGCCTGGTCGAAAATTTCTGTTCGATGCACGTCCGGGCCCACGTCTGAGCCTCGGGCGAAACGCGGACCGAGTCCGTGCGCATATATGTGATTAAGCCGACAGGCCCGCGCTCGCCGATCGGTAAACCCTCGTATAATTTCTGGGCGATGGACATGGTCCGCCTGACCGGATAGCGGAGAAGACGGAAGGCTTCCTGCTGGAGAGAACTCGTGATATAGGGCGGAGACGGACTTTTCCGCTTTTCCTTGATCGTCACGTTGTTCAGCAGGAAATCGGCCGCTTTGAGCTCGGCAACGATCCCCTCGGCCGTTGCGCCGTCCACGATCTTCGTTTTCTTGCCGTCAATCTTGGCCAGGGCCGCCCTGAACGGCGGCGGGTTCGCGGCGGCGAGGTGGGCGAAAATCGACCAATACTCTTCGGGGACAAAGGCCCGGATCTCTTTTTCGCGGTCGCAGATTAAAAGCAGGGCGACGGACTGAACCCGGCCGGCGCTCAACCCGCGCCCGACTTTCTTCCACAGAAGGGGGCTGATGAGATAGCCGACGAGCCGGTCGAGGATGCGCCGCGTCTGCTGGGCGTTGAACAAATTCCGGTCGAGCCGGCCGGGGTGTTGGATGGCCTGTTCGATCGCCGATTTGGTGATCTCGTGGAGGAGAACGCGGGAGACATTTTTATTCGTGTCCCCGAGGACGGCGTTCAAATGCCAGCAGATGGCTTCGCCCTCGCGGTCGGGGTCGGCGGCGAGAATGATGTCGCGCGATTTCTCCGCGGCCGCTTTCAATTCGGCGACGACTTTGCGCCGCTCGGGAATGATGATGTACTGCGGCTCGAAATCGTGTTCGAGATCGACGCCGAGCTTGCTCTTGGGAAGGTCCCGGATGTGTCCCATCGACGCCAAGACGATATAGTCCGAACCCAGATAGCGGTTGATCGTTTTCGCTTTCGCCGGGGATTCGACGATCACAAGCGACTTTTCCATTTACATTCTCCTCTGATAATACGTCCCGGGGCGCTGGACGATCAATCCCTTGATCTCGAGATTGAGCAAAAGTGTCGCGAGCTCCGTCACCGGCCGCCCACTCTTCTCGTGCAGCAGGTCGATATGGACAACCTCGTCCGGCCGGAGCATGCCGTAGAGGGCCGCCTCCTCGTCCGTAAGCAGGGGCAGTGGCGGCGTCCCGCCCTGCTTTCGGGCCAGAAGGATTTCGCGCAGGGGCGAGGGCAAATCCTCGGCGACATCCACCCAGCTCTCAACGAGCTTGGCTCCTTCCTTGATCAGCCGGTTCGTCCCACGGCTGAGCTCGGAAGTGACGTTTCCGGGGACAGCCATCACTTCCCGGTTCTGTTCGAGGGCCAGGCGGGCCGTAATGAGCGAGCCGCTTTGCTCCGCCGCTTCGACGACGACGACGGCTAGGGACAGCCCGCTGATAATCCGGTTGCGCTGGGGGAAATGGCCGGCGAAGGGCTCCGCGTCCAATGGAAATTCGGAGACGACCGCGCCGCTCGCCGCGATCTTTGCCGCGAGCTTGCGGTTATGTCTCGGATAGATATTTTCCAATCCCGATCCTAACACGGCGACCGTTCGTCCTCCTTTGAGAGCTCCCCAGTGGGCATACGCATCGATCCCCAAGGCCAGGCCGCTGACGACCACAATCCCCCCCGAGGCTAGATCTTCGGCCAGCCGCTCGGCGAAGGCCCTGCCGTACGGCGAAGGATTCCGCGTTCCGACGATGGCCACCGCCGGGCCCTGCAGCCCATCCGCGCCTCCCCAACAGATGAGGACGGCCGGAGGGTCGAATATTTCTCGAAGGCCAACCGGATATTCGACGTCCTCGAAGGTTACAAGAGAATAGCCTTTCTTTTGGAGCCTGTCAAATTCTTTATGAGCCTCGGCCTGGCGCCGCGGAGAGGTCAAGCGCTCGATCCGTTCTTCATCCAGGCCGAGGGAGCGGAGTTCCGCGGGCGGAGCCTTCAGCGCGTCCGCCGGCGAGGGAAAGCGTTCGCGGACGACTCGAAACAGCCTGGGATAGTCGGCGAAAGCGCGGTGCAAACACAGCCAAGCCCATTTTGCCTCGTCCATCTCAGGAGAAAGACGCCCGTCGCGGGCATTCGTGTCAGGCGCTTGTCGATATCGCGAGCCCGGAATAGCCCAGGACCATGTCGATGAGGGATAAAATTCCGAGGAAGGCGAGCAGAAGGACGAGGATGCCGAAGAAGCTGATGAGGTTGTACATGCTCAGGGACCGTCCCTTTCAATGGAAACGCGCTTGAGTCTTGAGCTGGCGCCGCGGATGATCCTGATGTGGCGGCGGGGAACGCCGAAATGTTCGGCCAGAAGGACAATGAGCTCGGCGTTCGCCCGGCCGGCTTCCGGCGCCGAGTTCAGCCGGGCTTTATACTCCCCTTCTCCGATTTTTTCGAGGCCGGGTCGCGACGACCGCGGCTGGACCCTGACCGTGATGATGTCCAATTATTTGATGATGGCCTTGTATTTCTCGAAGACATCCTTGAGTTGTTCCTTGGTCACGATATAGCCGTTGAGGTTCATGGAAATGGTAGACCGGAGCGGATCGTTGGACTTGAAGAGCATGAATTCGCGGACCAGGCCGACGCGATCGAGGAGAGCGACCTTGATCTCGACTTCAACGTCCTTCCCGGCCGCGACTTTCAGCGGAAACTTGGCCGGCTTTCCGCCGACGGTGAATGTCGCATTCTGCAGGACGCATTCGAATTTGAGCTCAAGCTCTCCCCTGTTTTTAACGACAACCTTCGCCGTCAGGCCCTCCCCTTCGACGAGAAGGCCGGCGTCATAAGTATAGCGGTCGAGGTCGATCCGCGGCTGGGGCGGGACGTCCACGGCCGCCTTGATCTGGAGCTGGATCCGCGGATTCAGGGGGTCGTCGGTGTCGACGAAGATATATTTCGTCACCTCCCCCGCGTATCCCCGGGAATTGAAGACGACTTTGATCTTTCCCGATTTTCCGGGATCGACCTTTTTCGCCGCGACGAGCGCGGCCGTGCACCCGCACGTCGTCTCGACATTTTTGATCGTCAGGACATCGTCGCCGTCGTTCTTGAAAACGAATTCGTAGGCCAGCTCGTCGCCCTGCTTGACCTTGCCGAAATCCTTGGTGTCTTCTTTAAAGGCGATCTTCGGTTGCTTGAGGGACGTCCAAAGAAAGCCCGGGGCCAGGAAAAAGACCATGGCCGCCCAAAAAGCGCCTGCCCGCAATACTCGGACCCTCGTGCTCATAGCGACCTCCCTAACATGAAGAAAATACCACGATTTGTGAGACATGTGCAAGGACGGGAGACGGGTGTCCTCCCCAGCCGGCTTAATCCCTTGCATTCCAAAAGACGATGGCATATAAAAGAACGGCTCAACGATGCGTCTCCAAGCCGGTTGCGCCACACGGCGCGGAAGAAGAAACCGCGGTCTGCTTTTCATCGCCTTAGCCGCGCTCTTCGTTCCGGGGTTTTCTCTTCGGGGAGACGCTTCCCTCCCGAAGCGGATCGAGTTGAGCCTCTCCGCCGGATATGGCAAGTCCGGGGCCGAAGGACAATCCCTTTACCGGAATGGCTGGAGGGCTGCAGACCTCTCGGTCATAGTCGAGGATAACCGGTTCGAGCTCCATTCGCGGGCGGCGATTTTCGGAGGAGGCTTCTGCTCTTTCTTTTTCAAACCAAGAATCGGTGTTCAAGCCGGCTTCGGCTATCTCAAATCCCAGATGAAGGGTGAAACGATTTTCACCCTGACCGACCCTCGGAATCCGGCAGCCTCAAGACAGGATAGGTGGCCGGCTCGTGGAGAAATCACGGCCGTGCCCCTCTGCCTGAACCTGATCGGCCGGGTCGGAGCAGAACGGGTTCAGGGATTCGCTTCGATTGGAGCCTCTCTTTTCTTGAATTCGTTCTTCGCCGCCGCGCCGGCCGGAATCAGCTCCCAGATTTCTTCGGACGGGCCGGTCAACGCCTTCGAAATCCCGACGGCGGTCCCGGACGAAACCTGGGTTTCGTTCGGAGGCAATATCGGCGCCGGGATCGACTTTAAGCTCGGGCCCTCGGCCGCACTGACCGCCGAAGTCCGATATTTCTTTTGTCCGGCGAAAAGCTTTCATTGGCGTTGGCAGCCGGGCGAATACGCCGGACTGGGTCAAGATCACGTCCGCCTCGTCTTTGGCCAGGAACAGGCCCGACAGGCCGAAGCAAGGACGACGGCACTTAACGTCCGGCCGTCCTTTGTCCAAATCTCGGCCGGAGTCAAATTTTTCTTCCCCGGGCCGAGCCCCGCGTCATCGGCCGCGGGCGGGCGTCTCAAAAACTAGTTGTGCGTCTCGCAAGTTCTTTGACTAAATAGAACTTCATGGCGGACGCACAACCGCCGGGGAGTTTGAGGGGGGCGGAGTGGCCCCCCTCAGGGGGTCAGCGGAGCGAAGCGAAGCGCCGAGGGGGGAGCTTGACTCCCCCCTGGAAGTGTCCCGTCTCTAACAGGGACTTTCGCAGGGAAATTATGAGACGGGACATTAGAATGGACTTGAGTTGTCGTGTTTTCATGCTATAATCGAACCTGATTCGAGAGGGCAGTTAATGAAAAAAAAACATTTGCGCGTCTTTCAAACGGCGGCTCTCCTGATCTTGGTGTTGGGAAGCCTCTGTTTTTCAGCCGAGGCTATTAAGCTGAAGGTCACGGCCGAAGTGGCCAATATCCGGATCAAGCCTTCGATCAGCAGCCCAATCATCCGCCAGTTTCCCGAAGGCGCCGTCCTCGAATCCGTCCGCCAGGAAGGCGAATGGTATCTCGTGAGGTTCGAGCCCGATGAAAGCGGCGTGACCTCGGGATATGTCCACGAAAGTCTCGTCCTTCCCCTTGAGGAGAAGACGGCCGCTGCACCCAGGGCGCAAATTGCGGAGCCCGCAATAAAAAAGAACGTCGAAAAGCCTGTGAGGACCGAAGCCCCCGCCGCGGACGCGGAACTTCCCGTCGTCGAGGAGCCCATCGTGCCCCCCACTTGGGCCATTACCGTTTCGGCGGGAGGTCAATACGCCGGAGGCGGCGACCTGAACAAGGGCGCCGTCGGGCTTGCCGACTACTATGGCGCAGCCTATGGCGTCGAGGGCGGCAAGGATGTCAAACCTCCTCACCTCGGCTTAATCTATGGCGGCGAAGTCGCCGTTTCCCTCACCTCCCAATTATCCGTAAGCGTCGGCGTCGACTACTTCCGGACCAGTCAAGAAAGCTTGGTCACGTTCCAGGGACAGACGTCCGTAGATACCCTGACCATCAAACCAATGTTTCAGGCTATTCCGGTGAGAGTCGGCCTCGTTTACTATCCCTTCTCGAATTTTTATGCCAAGCTCGGGTTCGCCTATTATTTCGCCAAGTGCGGATACACTTACCGCTACGAACAGGATACTTCCTGGAAAGAAAACACCGGTGACGCCAGCGCCAACGGCCTCGGCCTCTGGGGCGGGTTGGGGTATGAATTCGTCCTTTCCGAAACGTTCTCCCTGGTCCTGGAAGTCCAAGGCCAATACGCGCCCGTCAAGGGATTCAACGGCCAGGATACGAGCGAGACGTCCGAAACGACGGAGCCGATCGTCGATCAAGGAAAGCTTTACGCGTATGACGTCAAACTCCCGGGTTCCCCGGGCTATCCCCTTGTCATTATCAGCAGCCGGCGGCCTTCCTCGGACGCCTATGTCGAAAACGAACGCGAGGCAAAGGTCGATTTCTCCGGTGCCGCCCTGCGGCTCGGCCTCAAAGTCAGATTCTAGAAATACGTTTTCCGGGCGCCCCTAAGAACAACTTCCGTTTCCTTTTTCTGCATTTTTGCGCAGCAGGGCGATGTGATAGGCGTGGAGGCGGGGAATGAGCGGCAAGACGCGGACGAGCTCAAAACCCGCGGCTTCAGCCTCTTTCTCAAAGCGGCCGGGTTCGATCATTTTAATCCGGGTCCGGCTTTTCCCAAAAAGACGCCGGATCCGCCTCTGCGTCAAGTGAAGGGTATTCATTCGATAGAAGGTGATAATGGCCCATCCCGAAGTCACCCGGAGGAATTCGCGGAGGACGGCCGCCCGGGCCGACGGATCATGAAGATGGTGGAAGAACCTGATGGAAAAAACGAAGGCAAAGGAATCCGATTTGAAGGGAAGCCCTTGTGTCGCATCCGCCACGACGCCCGGTTCTCCGGAGTTGGCCCGGGCCCGGCTCACCATCTCTATCGATAGATCGCAATCGATGATATCGGCCCCTCCCCTCCGCAACAACTCCGTGAACCTGCCGTAGCCGCAGGGGAGATCCAATATCCGGTTTGGGCCGGCCTCCTCTCCGGAATCGCGGATGGACGCGACCAGCTTCCGGATCAAACGGACTTCGCGGGCATGGACGATTCTCTGGTCGATCCCGCGATAGCGCCGGCGCTCGTACTCCCGGACGCCTTCCCCGGTGAATTTCGAACGGTCCCTTTCATGTTTCGAAGAAGACATAGATCGGACTCCCACTGACTCTGACCCTCCGGCCGGAGAAGACATGCCTTTCCCCGTTCCGGTCGACTATCGCCGCGGCCGGCTTCGGCAGCTCGACCTCGGCCGGCCGGCCGGTTGTCCAGCACGCCGCGAAATCGGCCCCGTTATTTCGGAAGAAATACATCCGCGAGTCGCAGGCTCCGCTCCTCCCGGTGAAAGTGCTCCCGGACAAGATTTTCCGCAACGTTGTCATAGCGGCAAAGCCCGGCCTTCGTCTCCATGGCGTCTCGCGGTTGTCGACGAGGCCGTATCCGGGAGCGACGAGCTGCCACCAAAAAACGCGTTCGATCAATCCGCTCGCCAAGCCGATGATATAATACCGGACAAGATAATCCGCCTGCTCGTCTTCGGTGATGTTCGGCTTCCCGGCGGCCGGCGAATACGGGCCCGTGCCCTGGAGCGGCCAATTGACTTCCGTGATCCAGCAGCCGCACTCCCGCCGCAGGGAGCTCTCGGCCAGCGCCTTGAACATGGCGATTTTCATCTCCGCGGTCCACCCGAACTGGGCGTTTTCCGGAGCTCCGACCCGATCGACGTAGAGGAGCGAGCTTGCTTTGTCGAAAGGGAGTCGGCTGAGGGTCGGCGGATAGAGGTGGAACTCGAAATCGATCACGGCCGGACCGACGAGTTTAACCCCGGATGTGTCGCGCAGCTTAAACGCGGGTTCGGCCAATTTCAGATATTCCGTGTAGTCCCAGACTCCCCATTTCGTCCTATTCCAGGCGTGGCCGATTTCGAAGAACGGTGAGGCGGAACGGAACCGGGAGAAGACAGCGCTCATGAATCCGGTCCAGCCGTCGATGTTAAAGACGTCTTCGCGCCGCTGGAGAAGGGCGATAGTCAGCCCGAATCCTTCGGCTTTGAGGAGCCCGATGAACCGCTCATAAGCGTCAAGCTTGTCCTTTTCCCAGGATGGGATTCGGACAAGGGTCTCCCGAACCCCGGTTTCTTTCAAGTGCGAGATGATCTCCTCGCTCCGGCCGGATGCGGGAGAAACGGAAACGGCGAACATATCGGGACGGATCTCCACCGGATCGGCATACATCCGTTTCCTCAAGCGTCGATAACCCGCCAAACCCGGAATCCCGTAGAGAATATCCGCCCAGGCCATCGAAAAATAGGTCCGCCAATGGCGGAGATGGTGGCGCGTCCGTTCGGAGCGGGGAGCGACGTTATGCGGCTGGTCGGCGAACTCATTCCAGGCGAAGGCGGATCTCATTGGACCTTCAACTTTCGGGCGAGCTTTTTAAGGCGCAACGCTTTTTTGACCCGAATCCAGTTGGTGAACGCCGATTTCGTCAGACGATACCAGAAAACGAACAGCCGGCCCGGCGGCCGGCGGCCGGCGGCCGCATACTCGGCTAAAAAAAAGGATCGAAGCGGGACGGGGACGCCGAGCCGGATGAGATTTTTCGCTCGGGTCAATTTCCCGATCCTCTTCCGGAGACGGACGCGGTTGGTATCGAGAAAGCAAAAGCGGAATCCGTCGGCCTGCCCGGAAACGAGGATATTGCCGTCCGAAAGATCGCGGTGGAAAATTCCCTTTTCGTGTGCGGCGAAAAGAACTCGGGCGAGGCCGGTGAGAAGCGGACGGAGTTCGTCCGCGGAAAGCTCCCGGAAAAGCACCCGGATCTCGCGGGCCGCGGAAACCCGCTCGGCGACGAAATAGCTTTCTTCGATCATCCCCCTTGTTCTCTTCTCGAGAAACGCGACCGGGCGCGGCGTTTCGAATCCCGCCCGGTCCAGGGCGAGGGCTCCCCGCCAGGCTTTCTCCGCTTTCGAAGGCCGTCCGAGCGTTTTCAGCTTGGGAATGCCGAGCGCGGAAAACTCTTTGAGAACAAGGTCCGAAAATCCGGAGGAGCCCAGGGGAAGGCGGACCGCAACCACTCGGTTGCGACCTTCGGCCAGGGTTTCCGCCCCGACTTCGTCCATAAGCCGCTTCGGACAAGCGAGAGCGGCGAGCATTTCCGGAACGGCGCAGGAGTCTGCGATCTCTCCTCGATAGGGGGGAAGGCTCAATGACCGAACGCCGGAAGGATCGACGCGGGTTAGAGCCACGGTCATCTCATCCTTTTCCAAAATGCTTCCGGATCATTTCGAGCAAACCGCGGCCGATCGCCGGGGGTGAGTAGTGGTCACGCATCAATGCCTGGCCGCGCCGGCCGATATCGCGCCTTAGGCCGGGATCATTCTTGAGCTCAAGAATGGCCGCGGCCAGCGATTCCGCGAGCGGCTCATCGCAGAAAGCGATCGTCTCCCTGTCGCGGAAGATTTCTCCGGCGGCGGGCGTTCGGGCGGTGACGACGGCTTTGCCCAGGCCCATGGACTGGAAGATCTTGTGCGGGACGACGCGGCGGGCTTTTTCCGTCCGGCCGAAAATGCCTAGGCAGACATCGGACTCGTCCATCGCCCGCCTGAGCTCGTCCGGCGTCAACCATCGCCGGAACTCGATATTCTTCAGCCCGACCGCCGCCGCCCGAGTTCTTTCCAGGGTCTGCCCGGAGCCGACCATTTTGAACTCGATGGACGGATCTCGAGCGGCGACGATCTTGGCCGCTGCGACGATGACTTCCGCGCCGTGGAGAGGCAAAAACGAGCCGAAAAATAAAACTCGGAACTTGCCCCTGCGCCCCTCGGAAACGACCGACCCGCTCTCGGCTGAGGGCGGAAACAGATCATCGTCGTATCCAAGCGGCAAGACCTCGATTTTTTCCGGTTTCAGGCCGTAAGCATCGCAATAGTACGCTTTATGGGCGGCCGTGTCGGCCAGGATGAGATCGGCGGCGGCAAATGCGGCCAAGTCGATCTGGCGGTTCCACCAGGCGGCGGGCGAATCCGATGGAATTCGCCTCCAATCGACGACTTTTGTTTCATACCGGGCGGCCAGAGGGTCAAAAATGACTTTTTTCGAGGAAAGGAACCCCAGCAGCCTGGCCAGGGGCATGTCTTTCTGGCAAAACTCGGGAACGAAAATGATGTCGGTCGCGAAACGATATTTTCCAAGCAGAAGAGGGTAGCGCGCCCACGCTTTCAAGCTCGGCGAGGCCCGGCAGACCCGGATCGAAGAACCGAGGCGGGCCAGCCCTTTCCGGATCACCGCGTTTCGCGGATAGTCCGGATGAAACGAGCCGAAGAACATAAATCGCATATTTTTCTATGAGTTCGAAAGTAAATTAATGCACGGGCCTGCCTTTTGTCAACGCGCGCGCCCGCGACCGGTTGACGGGACCTCGCGGTTTAGCCCATAATGATCCCCGGAACGAAATATAAAACAGGAGAGCCGATATGGCACTTGATCCCCAATTGCTCGCCATCCTGGCCTGCCCGAAGTGCAAAGCCGACGTCAAGCTCACGGCCGACAACATCGGTTTGAAATGCGTTCAATGCCACCGCGTCTATCCGATCAAAGACGATATCCCGGTCATGCTGATCGACGAGGCGACGGTTGAACCCGGCCGGCCGACTAAAGACTGATATCGCCAAGCGGAAGATCCTCCTTATCCGTTTAAGGCGCATCGGCGATATCGTCATGACGACGCCCGCCGTGGCCCTTCTCAAGAAATATCTCCCCGACGTTTCCCTGACATACGTCGTCGAGGAACCCTGGCGGAGGCTCGTCCAGGGGAATCCGGATCTCGAAAGGGTGATTTTCGTTCCGGCGAAGCAGAGGCTGCCTCAATTGATCGCCCTCATCCGCGAAATCCGGCGGGAACGATACGACTTCCTCCTGGATTTTCATGGCGGGCCGCGAGCCGCCTGGATCAGCCTTTTCAGCGGAGCGCGGACCAAAATCGGCTACGAGATCAAACGCAAGAAATTTCTCTACGACATTCGCGTCCCGCGGAGCGGGAAAGAGGGGCCCGTCCACAGCGTCGAAAACCACGCCAATCTCGTCCGCGCTATGGGAATCCATTTCGAGAAGGCCGATATTCCTCCGCTTTTCGTCCCCGATCCGAGCGAGGAAGAAGCGGCGCGGGTCAGGGCGCTCCTCAAAAAAGAGGAAACCGAAGGCGCAAGGCTCGTCGTGCTCCATATTGGCGCCGGAAACCGGTTCAGGGACTGGGGAGTCGATAATCTTGCTTCTCTCCTCGGGCTTCTTTCCTCGCTCCCCGGGGTGAAGCCCATGCTTGTCGGCGCGGAGGCCGATCAAGAGGCCGAAAGGCAGATTCTGCAGAGGGCGACGGGGCCGATTCTCCCTTTGGCCGGTCGGTTGAGCCTCCCAGAGCTCAAATTCGTAATTGGACGCGCCGCTCTTTTCATCGGGCCGGACAGCGGCCCGATGCATATCGCGGCTTCGACTCAAACACCCATCGTCGCCTATTTCGGCCCGACTCTTCCGGCCCACTTCGCGCCCTGGCGGCCGAACGGAGCCCCGGCCGTTATCCTCGAGCAAAACCTCTCCTGCCGTCCTTGCCGCCAGCGGGAGTGTGTGACCGACGATTTCCGCTGTCTCCGTTCGATCCTTCCGGAGGCCGTTTTCGACGCCGGCCGGATGTTTTTATTATGATATAATTGGCGATTATGATCCTCGACCGAACAGCCCTGTTTTCAGCCCGATCTCCGTGGGAGGCGCTGCTCACCGTCTTCCTCACCCTCTGTCTCCTTTTTTCCCAGATATCCATTTCCATGGAACAAGTCTTCCTCGGTCTCGGTCTTGCCTGCTGGGCCGTGCTTCTCGCCACCGGGAAAAAACGCCTCTCCTTTCCGCCTTTTTTCTGGCCTCTCTGCGGATATGCCGCCCTCTCGCTCGTCTCCTCCGCGCTTTCGGTGAATCCCGAAACAAGCTTCAAGGACTCGCGGGAACTTCTCCTTTTTCTTCTGGTTCCCATGGTGTACACCGCGTTTACAAGGTTAGAAGACATCAAGCTGGCCTCCTTCGCCCTGCTTCTTTCGGGCTTAATCAACGCGGCCTATTCGATCGGATATTTTTTCCTTAGGTCCTTCCCGGGGGAGAGAATAAAAGGCTTCATGGGCCATTACATGACCCAGGCCGGATTGCTCGTGCTGTTCGGCGCGGTCGCTCTGGGTTTGGCCTTTTTCGGCCCGGGCAAGAAGAGGATCATTTGGGCGGCGGCGTTCGTCCTCAGCGCCTGGGCCCTGGTCCTGACGCTGACCCGGAGCGGATGGATCGGCCTGGCCGCGGCCTTGAGCGTCATTCTCATTTTATGGAAGCCGAAAGTGCTTGTCCTGGTTCCGATCCTCGCCGCAGTCCTTTTTCTCGTCAGTCCGCGCCCGGTCAGAGACCGGGCTTTGAGCATCTTCAGCCTGCGCGATCCTTCCAACCAAGCCCGCCTCGCCTATGCCAAGGCCGGCGTAAAGATCATCAAGGATTTCCCCTTGTTCGGGACGGGACCGGACACCGTCGACATGGTCTTCCAAGAGCCCAAATACGGCCTCGACACTATCGCCAGGATGAATGTCCATCTCCACAGCAATCTCGTTCAAATCGCGGCCGAGAGGGGGATGATCGCCGCTCTGGCTTGGCTCGGATTTGTCGCGACGGCGTTTGTCTCAATGCTCCGGCACATACGAACGAAAGAGGCGGAAGTCTGCGCCCTGGCCGCCGGTGCGCTCGCCGCTCTCTCGGCGTTCTTCATCGCCGGTTTTTTCGAGTACAACTTCGGCGACTCCGAGATCACGACTCTCCTTCTCTTTATTCTGACTCTGCCCACGGCCCTTGCCCGGATCGGAACTGCCCGTCCTCCCCTGTCCGCGCCCCGACCTGGAAAAGATTGATGGAGCTGCCTTGAGGACGAAGAAGAGTATCCGGGGCCGGGTCATTCTGGCCGTGATCCTTCTCTACGTCATCTGGCTGAGCTGGCAGATAGGACATTTCAAGCGGTATGTCTCTGCTTCCCGAGGGGCCGAAACGGCCTCGGCCGGGCCCGAGGCTTTCGAAATCAAGGGCGTCTATCACATCCATTCACGGTTCTCGGATGGCCGAAAAACCGTTGACCGCATCGCCGCTGAAGCGGCCGCGGAGGGGCTCGACTTCATCATCCTCACCGATCACGGAAAACCGAACGAAGCGTCGCTCGCTGCCCAAGGCCGGAAACGCGGCGTCCTCGTTCTCTCGGGATGCGAGATTTCTTCCAACCGCGGGCATCTTGTCGCCCTCGGATTTGAACGCCCCGAAGCCGGCCGTCTCTTTTCTTCCGAAGCCGAAACCGCGGCCTTCGAAGTGGCCGCCCTCGGGGGTTTCACGGTCATCGCCCATCCCTATTCCAAGATCCGCTGGTCTTGGGGCCGTCCCGCCGGATACGCCGGACTTGAAATCATCGACGCGGACACGATGGTGAGAAGAAACGCCCTCCGCGCGCTTCCTTATCTTCCGGCTCTTCTCCTCAGGCCGGAGCTCACCATGCTCAAAATCATCGACCCTCCCGAGCAAACGCTCCGAAAATGGGACGAGCTTCTCCGCGGGGGGCCGGTCCTGGGCTTCTTCAGCGCCGACGCGCACTATCTCTATTCCGCGATATTGCCCCTCTTTCGTCTCCATGTCATGCTCGATCAGCCTTTGGCCGAGGAATTCGAAACGGCCCGGCGGCAGGTCTTCTTCGCCCTGAAACAAGGCCGCTTTTTCAACGCCGTGGACGCCGCCGCCGAAGCCCGGGGCTTCCGCTTCCGCGTCCAAGGGTCCTCGCTTCAGCTCGTCGCTCCTTTTTCTTTCGCCCACGAAGTGATGATTATTCGCGACGGAGAAGTGATCCATCGGACCGGCGAAAACGCCGTGTTTTTTCCCGCCCCCGGGCCGGGCGTCTACCGAGCCGAGGTTTACCTTCGGGTCAAAACGCCCCTCGATCCCGGAGTCCCGTGGATCGTGTCCAATCCCGTGATTTACGGAAAGGAAATTCCATGACCACACCCGCGCTGGATCTCTCCAAGGCCGAGCGCCTCATTCGGAAATTCCAGGGACGCCGGGTCCTCGTCCTGGGCGACCTGATGCTCGACCGGTACATCTGGGGCGACGTGTCTCGCATCTCTCCCGAAGCCCCCGTCCCCGTCGTCGAGGTGCGCAAGAGCACGTCCAACTTAGGCGGAGCCGGAAATGTCGGCCAGAACCTGGAGAGCCTGGGCGCGATGCCGGTTTACGTCGGCGTCGTCGGAGACGACGAGGAAGGTGATTGGATTAAACGCCATGTCCGGACTCAGCGGGGTATCTTCATTGACCCGAATCGTCCGACGACGATCAAGATGCGGATCATCGCCCATCAGCAACAGATCGTCCGGGTCGACCAGGAGAAAAAAAAGTCCATCGCCCCTGGAACCGAGGCCCGGATCGCCCGTTTCATCGAGAAAGAAAAATACGACGGGATCATCATCTCGGATTACAACAAAGGCATGGTCACAAAAAGTCTCATGGAGCGTGTCCTGCCCTTCGCCCACAAGCGCGGTTTGCCCGTATTCGTCGACCCGAAGGTCGAGAATTTCGACTTGTTCTCGCCCGTGACCTTCATCGCCCCCAACCATCATGAAGCCGAACGGATCGTCCATCATCCCTGTCAGACGGAGGCCGATGTGGAACGGGCAGGCCGGGAGATATTCTCCCGGATCGCCAGCCGATATTTGATCATCAAGCGCGGCGAAGAGGGGATGTCGATCTTCGAAAACGGCCGCAGACCCGTTCACATTCCGACCATCGCCCGGGAAGTGTTCGATGTCACCGGCGCCGGGGATACCGTTATCGCGACGGCGACCCTGGCCTTGCTCGCCGGAGCGACGATCCAGGAAGCGGCGGTCCTGGCCAATATGGCCGCAGGAGTCGTGGTCGGCAAAATCGGAACCGCCGTGTGTTCGAAAGAAGAGCTCTTCCTGGCGCTCTCCCGGGAAAACGCCAAAACGCGTTCCTAGTCGAATTCTGAGTCAACTCCGTGGGATTCCGGCCCGAGGTCGTCTGTCGCCGAATTCATGACCCGCCTTTCCGGAAATCCCGCAGCGTTTCCAAATAGGAATCGGGGAGTCCGATATCGAAGCGCGTTCCGTCCATGACGAGTCCCAGGAAGCCGTCGATCCGGCGCAGCCGGTCGAGGGCATTCGTCAGCTGGAACTCGCCGCGTTCGCGGACGCTGTTGGCGATGTTCTCGGCCAGAATCTCGAAAATTTCCGGCTTAATGACATATTGTCCGAACACCGTCAAGTACTCTCCCTGGGGTAATCCTGGAACGCGGAGGTTGTTCCGGGCATAATCGATCGTCGGTTTCTCGGCGAACTCGGAAACGTTGAGAAGCCGGTTTTCCTCGAGCCAGACGCCGCTGACCGTGCCGAAATTCGCGAGGCTGTCCTCCGCCGTCCGGCGGAGGCCGAGGATGCTCGTGCCGTGTTTCTGAAATGCTTCGAGAAGCTGGGCCGCGCAGGACCGCGGGCCGTCGGAACGGTAGATGTGATCTCCGAGCATAAGGAGGAAGGGCTCGTCGCCGACGGCGTCTCGGGCTGAACAGACCGCGTGGCCGAATCCCTCCTGGGTCGGCTGGACGACGAAGCGGACGCGGCGGCCCATGCCGAGGATGCGCTGGGCATAATCCTGAAAATGGCGCGGCAGCTTGTTGTAGTTTTCGATCGTAACCTGCTGGTTGAACAGCGCCTCGAACGCCCTGAGGTCGGGTTCCTGGACGATAATGATCACCTCGTCGATCCCGGCTTCCAGCGCCTCCTCGACGATCAGAAGGATGGCCGGTTTGGCGATGCCGTCACGGTCGATGACCGGGAACATCTCCTTTTTGGTCGCCTTGGTCGCGGGGAAAAGCCTCGTTCCGAATCCGGCGGCGGGAATGACCGCCTTCCGGACCTTGGGGCCCGTTCGGATATCGAGCTTGTAGCACGGCAATCCGAGCTCGGTTTGGATGATCCGGATGGCCTCGTCCCTCGCTTCGGGGCTTTTAGCCAGGAGCTGCGCCGTTCCATCGCCTTGCGAACCGACGCCCTTCCCGCCCCAGATATAAGGCTTGAGCGGCGCATAGTTGAGGACGCGATGAAGTCCGGGCGCGGTGAGCTCTTCAGGGCAGACGGGGGCCGCATACTGATCAAAATTGGCCTGAGCCCGGACCATGAGCTGACCGAATTCGTCGACCGCGGACTTCTCGAGGCATTCGATGGCCTGATGGACGATCGTCTTGTTGATCGGGCCGAGAAGGTTCTGAACGCCCCTCTCGAGGTCGTTCTCGGCGAGGGGATAGCAGCGGTTGAGCCGGTTCAGAATCTCGACCGTGTCTTTCCGGGACTTGAGGTCGGCGATGACGAGATACATGTCCCTCCCGGCCTGCAGCTCCCTCGTATCCAACCGGTCGCCGTCGAAAGTCATCAGAACCGGCCGGCTGCCGAAAGCGCAGCCCTGGTCCATCCGCCCGCAGCGCGACGGGGTCGTGATTTCTCCCTGATAAGCCAATTCCATTTCGCCCCGGACGGTCATCTTGAGGTCATAGACGCGATTGAAGGCCCGGACGGTAAGGACGCAAATAGCGGCGCTCGAGGACAAGCCCTTCTTGATCGGCAGGTCGGTTTTGTTATTGTCGATCACGAGGCCCCGGACATGGTAATTGGTCAGGACTTGATACGCGACGCCGCAGACATAGCTCCAAAAGCCGCCCTTCTGGGCTTCGCGGTAGAGAGCGCCAAGCTCCATCGGAATCTCGACCGGCCCCAGTCTCTCGCCTTCCGTGCTCACCGAGCTGAGGACGAGAGCGTTGGGATGGGGCTCGACATCGGCATAGATCCCCTGGTTCGTCCCGCTGATGAGCGTGTAGCCTTTTTCGATGTCCGCGTTCATCCGACGATAACCGCCCGCCCAGTCCGAATGCTCGCCGAAAAGACAGATGCGTCCCGGGACAAAAAGTCTCATCGAAGGACCTCCTTCCGGCCTGGGGTAAATCCGGACATCTCAACCATTTTATGCCGCCGGATCGTGAAGATCAACGAGAAGCGCGTCCGCTCTTCCGCCTTTCACCAATTTTAGTTGCGAATCCCGTTGCGGAAATCTATAATGCCCGGTGTGAATGATGAGCCGGGTCAGGGGGAGGATTTGATGACTCACTGCGGAAAAGGCGACGCGGTTTCCTCTTGAGATCATGATGAAGAAAAACGCCATAACTCCGATCGCCTTTCAAGTCGCCGGCGATATGACTCTTTTTTTCCTCTCCCTCAATCTCGCCTATTCTTTTCGCTCGCGTCTCGCCCGGATCGACACCTCGCTCTTAGACTTCACCCGGACACATCCGGCGCTCCTCGTCTCCATCCTAGCGATCTATCTTTTCTCCTTCTATGTTTTTGATCTCTACAACCCGAAAACGGAGTCCTCGAGCTCACAGCTGGGCGCTGCCGTCGTCGGCGCGCTCCTGCTCTCGACGGCCTTCATCATTATCCATTTCTGGCTCTTCCCCTTCCGATTCGGGAGAAGCGTCTTTGTTCTGAATATCCTGATCGTTGCCCTCCCTTTCTATGTCTGGCGGTTTATCATCTTCCATCGCATCCTGATGCAGATTCCGCCGAAAAGCATTTTCCTGATTGGAACTCCGGAGGAAAAGACCCTCCTCGGTTCCCTTCTCCAAAAACGCCTTGACTACAAAATCGCGGTTTTCACTAAATTCGGTAAAAACATTTCCGATCTCAGCCCTGCGGACCTCGGCCTCGCGATCGAGAACGCGGCCCAAGGGAATTCCGTCGACCTGGTCGTAATGAACATCGACGCCCTTCGAACCAAGGACATCCAGGCCGTTCTCCTCCGCGTCCGGATGAGGGGCATCCCGATCATCGATCTCTCCCTGTTCCTCGAAGAGACGATGAAAAAAATACCTCTTTCTCATATCACCCAGCACCGCTTTTTCCGGAACGACGAATTCCCCGGAGTCAAAAAGGATTTCTCCGAGAAGCTCAAAAGAAGCATGGACGTAGTCTTGAGTTTCATCCTAATCCTGGCGAGCCTTCCTCTATCGCTCCTCACCGCGGCGTTGATCAAGCTGACCTCCCGGGGTCCCGTCTTCTTCTTCCAAGAGCGCTTAGGCAGGGGTGAAAATCCCTACCGGTTGTGGAAGTTTCGGACGATGGTTCCGGGAGCCGAAATAGCCGGACCCCAATGGGCCGACGAGGCCGACGCGCGCATCACCCGCGTCGGCCGCATCCTCCGGAAAATTCGTCTCGACGAGCTTCCCCAGCTAGTCAATGTCCTGAAAGGCGAAATGAGCCTCGTCGGGCCGCGGCCGGAGCGGGAATATTTCGTCCGCCAACTTTCCGCGCAAATTCCATTTTACGAGCTCCGGTTCTACGTCAAACCCGGGATCACGGGCTGGGCCCAAATCAATTACCGCTACGGATCCAGCGTCGAAGATGCCACGGAAAAGTTGATGTACGACCTCTTTTACATCAAGAACCGGTCCATCTGGCTTGACTTCAAAATCCTCATCAAGACGCTGCGGGTGATCAGCCTCGGGATGGGACGTTGATTTGCGACGTCAAGGCCGTTAGTCCGGATTCCTCGTGTCCCTTGAGCCAAGACAGTCGAGAAAGGGAGGCCGCCCCGAGACGGGATAAAGAGGGAACGGGATGATGTCCGATCCCCGCTCTTCCAAACCCCCCGTTGCCCGGGCCCCCCGGAATCGATGGCGCGAGAAATATCAAAGCGCAAGAACGGCCGCAGCCTATCGGGTCTGGCGGAGGAAGCTCGTCCGTCTGGCTGGATTCCACAAAAACCAAACCCGGGTTATTTTGGAAG
>Ga0214473_10002879_pt1 | contig 21060 bp, 21 predicted proteins | sample RVTome_7_FD_203509 | JGI IMG/M metagenome (GOLD analysis project Ga0214473, IMG submission 203509) | Soil microbial communities from uranium-contaminated site in the Upper Colorado River Basin, Wyoming, United States - RVT98D197 | ecosystem: Environmental > Terrestrial > Soil > Contaminated >... | reverse complement strand
CCGGTGGAGAGATCGGCCATATACTTTGCCAAAGTCACGGGCAATTTGATCTTCATATGTATTGTTGAGCTGGTTGCCATCCCTATTTTCATCATTTTCTTCATACAGGACGCGTCCAAAATCAGCTTCCTGTTTCTGGCGATCATCATACTCTTAAGTAATTTCGGAATCGCGGCCATCGGCACCCTTCTTTCGGCCATTTCCATCAATACCCGGGCTCGCGATCTGATGATGCCCATCTTGTTCTTTCCGGTCATCGTCCCCGTACTTGTCGCGGCGGTTAAATCAACGACGATCGCCATCATCCGTTCGCAGCCGCTTGCGGACACCTATGGGTGGCTGAACCTGCTGTTGGTCTATGATTTGATTTTTCTGTTAATATCATATGCAACCTTTGAATACATATTGGAGGAGTGAGCGATGAAAAAAAACAATTTCCTAGTGCTATTTGCGGCCACTTTTGTCTGCATGATGTCCGCCATCTATACTGTCTTCATATTCGCTCCCGAAGAGGAGACGATGGGCGTCGTGCAGCGAATCTTCTATTTTCACGTTGCTTTGGCCTGGGTACCCTATCTGGCTTTCTTGGTCGTTCTCATTGCCAGTATTCTTTACCTTGTCAAAAGGGAGAGAAAGTGGGATGCGAGAGCTGCTCATTCAGCGGAAATAGGAGTTGTTTTTGACACGTTGGTCCTTATCACGGGTCCTTTTTGGGCCAAGGTCGCGTGGGGTGTCTATTGGAACTGGGAGCCTCGATTAACCACATCGCTGGTTGTCTGGCTTTTGTACATTGCCTACCTCCTCCTGCGACGGTCGCTGGGTGAGCAGGAGAAGAGGGCGCGCTTTGCCGCTGTCTTCGGCATCGTGGCGTTTGCCAGTGTGCCGCTCAACTATTTGACCATTATGTGGTGGAGACTTAACCATCCTTTGATCTTCAAAAGGAGCGGCATGGGTCTAACGTCTGAGATGTTGGTCGCTTTGATTGTCAGCGTTGTCGCATTTACCGTGCTTTATGCACTGTTCATGCAGTTACGCGGTGCCATCGACAGTGCTGCGGAAGAGATTGAGCAAATAAAAGATGCTATAGGGAGTTGATCCACAATGAAGGATTTGGGTTTTACTTACATGGTTGCCGCCTATTTTGCCGTCTGGATTGTACTTCTTGGTTATGTTCTTTTCTTGGGCCTGAGAATGGCCAAAATTCAGAAAGATGTCCAACACTTGGCGGAAGTAGTTAAAAAGAAGAGCAAGTAGCAAAAATCGTAATTGCAAAATGCAAATTGCAAATTGAAAAACTCGGAAACCAAGGCCAAAACCATTTTTCATTTTGACTTTTGCATTTTGCATTTGAGAGATCTGGAGGGGTAAATATGGAAAAGCTTGAAATTGTCCTTTTTTGGCTTGCATTAATCCTATATGCAGGTGCCTCCATAACCTACATTTATCACTTCACTTCGAAGAAAGAAAGTCTCGGGAGAATTGCCACCTTGGCTGTCTTTATGGGATGGCTCGCGCATGCTTTCTCAATTGTTTTCAGGGGAATTTCGGCTCAGCATTTGCCGATTGCCAGCCGCTATGAATCGATCTCAGCTATTTGCTGGTTTGTCATCTTGGCTTATTTGGCCATTGAATATTTCTCTCAAGTGAAAGTGGTTGGGATATTTGTAACGGTTTTGACGTCACTGCTCATGGGATTTGGCTGGACCCAGTATAGTCTTCCGGCCGCCTTGGGCGAGGATCTTCGAAGCTATTGGGTGACAATGCATGTTTCCGTTATTTTTATCGGCTACGGCGCGATAATTGTTGCGGCAGGACTTGCAATCCTTTACTTGTTGCAGCAAAGACAGCTAAAGAGCAGGAAACCCAGCAACCTATTCAAACGGTTACCGTCGCTGGAGGTCCTCGATGAGATGAGCTACCGTGCCATTGCCACCGCAGTTCCTTTCTTGACCATGGGAATTGCCGCAGGAGCTATTTGGATGCAGAAAGCTTGGAAGGGACGGCCCGACATTATTATCGTGGCTGTTGGGATTACCTGGCTGATCCTTGTTGCTTATCTTGTCCTTCGGCATTTTGCCGGCTGGAGAGGAAAGAAGGCTTCAATTCTGGCTGTTGCCAGCTTTGTTTCAATTTTGCTTATTCATTTTGTCGTTGTCCCATACTTGAGCCGTTTCCACGGAATAAGAGGGTAAGAGGGCAAATGCAAAATGAAAAATGCAAAATGAAAAATGTAGTGCGAAACCCAAAAATCGAGGAGGGTTGTCATTTCAAGCCTCTGTTGCGGACATGGCAATCTCGGTCTTTGAATTGTCTGAAGGTTTGAAATTTGCACTTTGCATTTTGATATTTGCATTTTGAAATGGAGTTACCGTGAAATACTATCCCATGTATGTTGATTTGAATAATAAGAAGTGCATCGTAATCGGAGGGGGAGACGTTGCGGAGAGAAAAGTACAGAGTTTCCTGGATTGTAAAGCCGATGTGACGGTCATCAGTCCTGAACTAACAAAACGCCTACAACAATTAGCACTTCAGAGAGTGATAAAGCACCTGAGAAGGAATTACAGGCGAGGGGATCTGGAAGGGGTGTTTCTGGTTGTGAGCGCGACCGATAATCCCGATTTAAACGCCATTGTGTGCTACGAGGCCGGCCAAAAAAACGTCCTGGTCAATGTCGTGGATGATCCTGAAAAATGCAGTTTTATTGTTCCATCGGTCGTGGAAAGAGGGGATTTGTTGATCAGCATATCAACCAGCGGTAGTTGTCCTGCTTTGACCAAGCGGATCAGAAAAGAGCTGGAAAAAATATACGGTGAGGAATACATTGACTACCTGCGGTTTTTGCATGGAGTGCGCGATGAGATTAAGAACAAATATCAAGACTTCGAAGAGCGCAAAAAGGCGCTGGAAAGAGTCCTTGATTCGGATATCCTTTCCTTGCTGAAAGAGGGAAAGAGGAGTTTGGCGGAAGAGAAGGTTGGAGAATGCATATAGTGGTTGTGGGTTTGAGCCACAAGACGGCTCCTGTTGAGACAAGAGAGAAGTTGTCTTTTGTAGAAAATAGATTGGAAGAAGTGCTGCATCATCTGCTGGCTTATGGTCACGTCAATGAGGGCATTATTATTTCCACCTGCAATAGAACGGAGATCTACATTGTTTGCGACGATGTCGAAGCGGGCAAAGATGATGTTAAGCAATTCCTGGTTGATTATTGCGATACTGAGGCCTCCGAGTTCAACAAGTATCTCTACTATCATGATTCCGTTGAAGCGGTTCATCATCTTTTCAGAGTTGCCGGTAGCCTCGACTCGATGGTGGTCGGAGAGGCCCAGATTCTTGGCCAGGTCAAAACCGCCTATTCCCATGCTTTTGAAGCCGACGCCACGAACGTTGTTTTTAACCGGCTTTTTCGGCAGGCGCTGGCGGTCGGAAAGAAGGTTCGAACGGAGACCGGGATCGGTGAGAGCGCGGTTTCCATCAGCTATTCGGCAGTCGAACTGGCGAAGAAGGTTTTCGAAGACTTGAGCGGCAGGACAGTTATGGTCATTGGGGCCGGAGAGATGAGCGAATTGACTGCCCTGCATCTAGTTGATAATGGAGTGAGCTCGGTTCTTGTCTCAAACAGGACTTATGAGCGAGCTGTTGAGCTGGCCGAACGGTTTGGTGGGAAAGCGATCAAGTTTGACGCTATGCTGAACCATATGGTCGATACGGACATCGTCATCAGTTCAACAGGAGCTCCGCACTTTGTTATCAACAAACACGATGTCGCAAAGGTCATGCACAGGAGAAGAGGTAAGCCGATTTTCTTTATTGATATTGCGGTGCCTCGCGACATTGATCCAAGTGTAAACAAGATAGATAATGCCTATCTCTATGACATAGATGATCTGCAGGCGGTTGTTGATTCAAATGTAGCTGAAAGGGAGAGAGAGGGCCAGAGAGCGGAGCTGCTGATCGACAAGGAAGTCGAGGAGTTTGTTGGCTGGCTTAACTCTTTGGAGGTTGTTCCTGCGATTGCTGAATTGAAAGAGAAAGCCGAGGAGATAAGGACTGCCGAGACGCACAAAGCTCTTAACAAGTTGGAGAATCTAACTGACAAAGAAAAGAATATCATCAACGCCTTAACTGGGGTTATCATAAACAAGTTGCTTCACGAGCCGATTGTCCGGGTTAAAGAATGCACGGGAAAGAAAGACGGCTATCTTTATGTGGAATCCCTTCGCTATTTGTTTGACCTGGGAAAGAAGAGAGAAAAAGAGAAAGAGAAGAGCTAAGAATCTGACTTTGTATTTTGACAAATTTTCGGAAATACAGCTGACTTAAGTGTAGTTGCTCCATTCATGGAGCCTTTTGCCTGTGAATTGGGTACCTACGTTTGCCTGATAAATCAGGCAACTACAGAATGTGCCGGATTCTCAGATATTTTTGTATCTCTGATCTTTTATTCCTAATCTTTGATTCAATCAGACTAGACGTACAGTAGAAATCTAGCAGGAGATCACATGGTCGATCAGAAGAATATTATCATCGGGAGCCGCGGTAGCAAATTGGCTTTGTGGCAGACTAATTTCGTGGCCGCCGAACTTAGGAAGCTTGCCGCTGTTCAGATAAGCATCGAACGAATCAAGACCACGGGTGACAAGATTCTCGACTCGCCCTTGGCGAAAATCGGCGATAAGGGTCTATTTGTCAAAGAGATTGAAATTGCTCTTTCCGAAGGCAAGATAGATTTGGCGGTACACTCAATGAAAGACGTGCCGACGGATATTCCCTCTGATCTTTTGATTGGCGCCGTACTCAAACGGGAAGACCCGCGCGATGTTTTGTTGTCGAGGGACAATCTTCTGCTCGCTGACCTTCCCAAGAATGCGGTTATTGGAACCAGTAGTCTGAGGAGAAAAGCCCAATTGCTAAAGTATCGGTCTGATTTTTCCTTCACTGATGTGCGCGGCAATCTCGACACACGGCTTAGAAAAATGGAATCAGGGCAGTTTGACGGAATGATACTCGCAGCAGCCGGCATTAAGAGAATGGGATGGGCCGACAGGATTGCGGAAATCCTATCTCCCGACACCTGTCTTCCCGCCGTTGGGCAAGGCGCGATCGGAATCGAGGTAAGAAAAGCCGATAACGAAGTCCTCGATTTGGTCGGCAAACTCAATGATGAAGAGACGCAGATTTGCGTGATGGCGGAGCGGGCTCTTATGAAAAGGCTTGAGGGAGGATGCCAGGTACCGATTGGAGCATTAGCGCGGATTGAGAATGGAAAATTCAATATGTCTGCAATCGTAGCAAGTCTGGACGGAAAGAAATTGGTGAGAGATACAATTCAAGGAGATCCATCGGAAGCCAACGCCTTGGGTCTTGAACTGGCTGAAAACCTGCTCATGAACGGCGCGGCAGAGATATTAGCTGAGATACGTCAGACTGTGTAAAAACTAGTCAAATAGCCGGCTGTCATTCTGAGCGGAGCGAAGAATCCCATTTCAAAGACTTATGCGATGACCAGATTCTTCGGCCAAGGCCTCAGAATGACACTTTTCACACGGTCTGACGCCTCATGGTTCAGTAAACGTTGATTTGATCCAAGATTTATCAGAGATTTACTTAAAAGCCTTTTCTTGGTAAGCTAGAAAGTGAAATCATTCACAAACCGGCCGAAAGTCTACCAGCGGGGTGAGGTACATGGCGGGAAAAGTCTATTTGGTTGGGGCGGGACCCGGTGATCCTGAACTGATAAGCGTAAAGGGCTTGAACTGCATCAAAGAGGCTGATGTTGTTGTGTACGATAGATTGGCCAGTTCGCGTTTGTTGGAAATGGTCAAGCCCGGCGCAGAGGTCATGTATGTCGGCAAGAAGGCAGCCGAACACAAGCTTGAGCAAGATCAAATAAATCAACTTCTTGTAGACAAAGCTCGGGAAGGAAAAATGGTTGCCAGACTCAAGGGAGGCGATCCCTTCATTTTTGGCCGTGGCGGCGAAGAGGCAATGGTCCTGGTCGAGAACAACATTCCATTTGAAATCATCCCCGGAATTTCTTCCGCCTATTCCGTCCCTGCTTATGCCGGAATACCCGTGACCTATCGCGGTGTAACCTCAACAGTTGCTTTTATTACCGGTCATGAAGACCCGACCAAGGATGAGACTGGCATTGATTGGGAAAGAATTTCAACCGGCGCCGGTACCCTTGTTTTTCTGATGGGAGTTCACAATCTTGCAAAAATTGTTCACCAGTTGTTGAAGTACGGGCGGAGTGAAGCGACGCCGATTGCCTTGATTCGATGGGGCACTCTTCCGAGACAGGAAATCCTTGCTGGAACACTGGCAGACATTGTTGAGAAAGTGGAGAAGGAAAACTTCAAACCGCCGGCGATAATAATTGTGGGAGATGTCATCAAGCTACGGGATAAGCTCAAGTGGTTTGAAACAAAGCCTCTCTTCGGAAAGCGCGTTTTAGTTACCAGATCGCGGAGTCAGGCAAGCGATCTGGTTGATCTCTTGGAAAAGAACGGCGCAGAGCCGATTGAGTTCCCGACAATAAAGATCGTGCCGCCCGACAGCTTTGGCCGGTTAGATAGTGCGATAACCAATCTGGAAAGTTATGATTGGGTAATTTTTACCAGCGTAAATGGTGTTGATTATTTCTTTGAAAGACTGAAGGCTCTGGGCAAAGATCTTCGTGAGCTCAAGGGAGTGCGGATTGCGGCCATCGGGCCCGCCACCGCAAAACGGTTTGAGAGCCTAAACCTTCTTGTGGATTACGTGCCTGATGAATACAGAGGAGAAGCAGTAATTGAGGGTTTCAAGAAGTTCGGTGTTTCCGGTCTCAAAATTCTCATACCGAGGGCGGAGGTTGCCAGAGAAATACTCCCTGATCAGCTAAGAGAAATGGGGGCGACCGTTGATGTCGCCGTTGCCTACAAAACCGTGACTGATGATTCAAAAGTGGACGAGATCAAGACGCTGCTTGCCAAGGGCAAGGTTGACATTATCACTTTCACGAGCTCTTCAACCGCAAAGAACTTCGTTAGGTCTCTCAAAGATTTGGACCTAGAGAAGCTGTTGGAAAAGGTAGCGATCGCATGCATCGGTCCGATAACAGCTGAGACCGCCCGCAACTTGGGCTTGAAAGTAGACATCGAAGCCACAGAGTACACGATCCCCGGCCTAGTTGAAGCAATCTGCGCCTGGAAGCTGGCAGCTGGAGGCTGGAGGCTGGAATGATAGGAATATCTAAACTTTATTGTGGGGCTGTTGAGCCGTCTGATGTTTTGAGGTATGGAAGGGAATCGGGCAAGCTTCCTTCTCATTTGCTTCAGTTTTCTGCGGATAAGAAACCTGTTGTCGTTTGGAATATGGGCCGGCGCTGTAATCTCAGGTGTGTGCATTGTTACGCCGGCTCTCGTGACATCCAATACGAGGGAGAACTGACCACTGCGGAAGGCAAAGCCCTAATTGACGACCTTGCTTCATTCGGCGTTCCGGTTATCCTCTTTTCCGGTGGTGAACCTTTGATGCGGGAAGATATGCCGGAGCTTGCTTTCTACGCAAAAGAAAAGGGCTTAAGGGCTGTCATCTCTACCAACGGAACGCTGATTACACCTGAGAAGGCTAAGATTTTCAAAGAAATCGACCTTTCTTACGTGGGTGTCAGCCTCGATGGCTTAAGGGAAACAAATGATAAATTCCGGGGAGTCAAAGGGGCCTTTGACGCCGCCTTGGAAGGGATTAGAAATTGCAGAAAAGAGGGCATAAAAGTTGGGCTGCGTTTTACCATAAATAAGAAGAATGCTCAGGAGATCCGGGGCATCTTTGAGCTTCTGGAAAAAGAAGAAATTCCGAGGGTCTGTTTCTATCACCTTGTCTATTCAGGCCGTGGCAGCAAGATGATCAAAGAAGATTTGTCCCACGAGGAAACCCGCGAAGCAGTTGACCTGATCATGGACCTAACGAAAGATATGTTTAGCCGGGGGATTAAAGAGGAAGTGCTCACTGTCGACAACCATGCTGACGGGCCGTATGTCTATCTGCGATTGCTAAGAGAGCATACCGATAGAGCCGAGGATGTGTATGAATTGCTCCAAATGAACGAAGGAAATAGCTCAGGAATTGGCATCGGCTGTGTAAGCTGGGACGGCTCGGTTCACGCGGACCAGTTCTGGAGACAATATAGTTTCGGAAATGTGAGGGAAAGAAAGTTCAGTGAAATCTGGATGGATACATCCAATCCGATTATGGCCGGTTTGAAGAACAGGAAACCGTTACTAACAGGTAGATGTGCCGAGTGCAAGTGGTTGAGTATTTGCAACGGTAATTTTCGCGCCCGTGCCGAAGCCTATTTCAACGGTATGTGGGCCCCCGATCCAGCCTGTTATTTGTCGGATGAAGAGATAGGGGTGAGAAGTGAGTGAGAGATTGAGTGATGAGGGATATCAGACGGAGGGCATGTCATTCTGAAGGAGCTTTGGCGACTGAAGAATCTTGGTCAAAGCTGCACCTGAGAGCTGCGTCGGATCAATTGAGATCCTTCGTTTCACTCAGGATGACAAAATACCTCTGTGCTTAAGTCCCAAGCATAAGCCTTTTCTGGTAGCCGGCAACTGGTAGCCGGCAGCCGGTAGCTGATAGCCGGGAACTAAATGACCACTCTCATGATTTCTTCAACCGAGGTTATTGCCTGAGTAGCTTTATTAAGTCCGTCCTTCATCATGGTCTGCATTCCCTCTTCGACAGCCGCTTCTCTGATATCATCGCTTGATTTTCTGGCCAAAGTCAGCTCCGCGATGCGGCTTGTCACCGTCATCACTTCAAACAAACCGATCTGTCCATGGTAGCCGGTATTGAAGCACTTGTCGCAGCCTTGTGCCCGGTAAAGCGTCAAATCTTTGGATTTACCAAGAAAATCAAACCGTTCCAGGAGTCTGCCGGAAGGTTTGTACGGTTCCTTGCAGTGATCGCAAAGCTTTCTTGCCAATCTTTGAGCAACCACGCAATCGATGGCCGAAGAAACCAAGAACGGCTCTATGCCCATCTCGATCAGTCGGGTGACCGCACTGGGCGCATCATTCGTGTGAAGAGTCGAGAAGACCAAATGGCCGGTTAGAGCTGATTCAATGGCTATTTTTGCGGTTTCGCGATCCCTTATCTCGCCGATCATTATAATATCGGGATCACATCTGACTATTGAGCGCAACGCTGTCGCAAAAGTCAGATTAGTCTTTAGATTGACTTGCACTTGGAGAACTCCGGCGACGATGTATTCGACAGGGTCCTCAACTGTGAATATCTTCTTTGTGGGAGAGTTCAATATGTTTAAAGTGCTGTATAGAGTTGTCGACTTGCCACAGCCGGTGGGACCGGTTACCAATATGGTGCCGTAGGGCTTGGTATAAGATAGCTTGTATTGCTGAAGCACCTTGGGGTCAAATCCCAACTCCTCGGCTTTCATCAAGCCTTTGCTCTTGCGATGAATTCTAGTACTTATGTTTTCTCCGTGGGCTGTCGGAATTGTAGCCACTCTAAGGTCTATTTGCTCATGGCCAGCGTTGAGGCTGTACCGGCCGTCTTGAGGAATTCGATGCTCGGTAATATTTAGGCCGCTCATTATCTTGAAACGGGAGAGAAGAGCCGGTTGGACTTTCCTCGGGATTGTCATTGCATTGTGAAGTACTCCGTCTATTCTGTATCTGACAGTGACCTTCTCGGATTGTGGTTCAATGTGGATATCGCTTGCTCCTTGCTCGACTCCCTGCAGAATAATCTGGTTGACAAGGCGTGTTACCGGAGTATCCTCCAGGGCCTCCTCGGGCTCTTCTTCTTTCGTGATGCAAGTTGTTTCCGCCCGTTTGACGGCATCCTTGATAAAACCTTCGTCGGTCAAATAGTGGTTTATTGCTTGCTGAATCTGCGACTCCGTGGCGACGACGACCTCAACTTCTGAGCTGGTAATGAGACTGACATCGTCTATAGCCTGGATGTCGAGCGGATTTGCTGTAGCTAACACTAACTTGTCATCCTTAAAATCGATTGGAATCATCAAATGCTTACGGGCCAATTCTTCCGGGATTTTATTAACTGCCTGTATATTTACCCCGTAGTCACCCAGATTGACTACCGGCAGACCCTTCTGGAGAGCTAGAGCTGTGGCAAATTCGTCCTCCGTCAGATAGTTTTGCTCTATCAATATGCGTCCCAAGCGTTTTCCCGATTCTTTTTGAATTTCCAATGCCTTTACAAGTTGATCAGCGGTAATTAGACCGAGATTTATGAATATTTCTCCGATTTTCTGATGATCCCAGCTCATTTGTCCTCCCAGGGTAGAGCTTGCGTGCGTCTTATCGACCTGCGAACGGAAGGACTTTAGCGCGGAGCCTGCCTGCCGGCAGGGCTTATCCTCCGCTTTTTGAGATTTTGTCTTGGACAAGCTCGGGAGCGGCCTTATCGCTTGTATTCTCGCCTAAATTCCTCGGCTGCTTTGGAAAATGCCCTACGCCAACTAGACGTGAATCTATTAACCACATTCGTGGATTTTTTTGCCGTTATTTTTGCCAAATTCTTGGATGCATTTCTGACCACCACTTGATCGCTTGCCACAATTTGTGGGGTCAACTCACATTCTCTTAAGACTTCATCGACTCTCTCAGGTGTTAGGGTCTTTAATACGGAATTTACCGCAAAAAAGCCGGCAAATGTGTCATCCAGGCGACCAAGAAGAGGCACGCTATCAGGGATGAGATCAAACGGCATGGCCATATAGCCAAGCGCAGCTTTGAGAGTGGTTTTTTGGGCAAAAGACAAATGTGTGTCAATGCTCAGGACTTTTATCAGCCTGGCGTATTTCGGAAGTCTTTTAATAACGGGAGTAAGCTCTTTTTTTAAGTCTTTGAATTTATACTCTTCCATATCCAACCAATTTGTTCCAATTTCAGTTTGGATTCAATCCGTTTGCACAGCCTAAATATACAACCATTCTAATGCGTTGTCATTTTTCTGTCTTTTCCAAGCATTTCTGCCTCCTTCGCAACCCTCCCCGTATTATCGTAGGACGGGCGTCCCGCCTGTCTCTGTATTGGCCGGTATTTTCCGTATCAAATCCCCCTTTTTCATGCGACTTTTGACATTACCAACCCTCCCTACACTATTTGTAAAGTGGTTTCAAAGCTCGGCAAGCTTGCACCGGTTCAGAAATCTCCTGTATTTGCCGATAATTCTAGTGAATAGAGAATCGTCTCTTGTGACTCAATTTTGTACCGTCGTCCGGACTGTACAAATAGTGGAGGAGTTCAAGTGAACTACGAAAACCAAATCGGCTTACGTCTGCGAAATATCCGTGAAAGTAAAAAGTTGAGCAGGAAAGATGTTGAAAACTTCACCAGAGGCGAATTCAAAGAATCTATTTTATCGATGTATGAAAACGGAAGAAGGAGGATCGCCGCACCACGTCTTAAGAGGCTCGCCGATATTTACCAGGTTCCGGTTTCTTTCTTGCTTGGCGAAGCCCCCTCTTCGAAAAGTTGGGAAGAGTATGATATTGAAGCTATGCTTATGTCAGACCCAAAATATTCCGACGACGAGAGAGACCTCCTTCTGCACGTGATAAATATCATAAAGGCTAAAAGACAAGCTGAAGGCAAGGACAAGGTGATCTGATTGATCTACACTCATTGGTACCTTCACAAGAAAGCCAGCGATCTTTTGGGACAGCTTGAAATTGACGGACCACCTGTTGACTTAAAACTGATTGTTGAGAGACTCGGAATTGAAATGGTTGAGATGACTCTTCCAACATGGTTCTTCGGTACCCTTCTGAATATCAAAGGAAGCTTCTACATCGTCATTAATCGCCTGATGCCTGAGACGCGAAAGAAATTCACGCTAGCGCATGAAATTGCACACTATGCGCTGCATGAAAATCAATTATGCTACATGAAAAACTGCAAACGAGACTACTTCCACCGCGAAGCCGATGTTTTTGCCGCCGAACTCTGCATGCCGACGGAAATGGTTAAGAAAGAAGCGCGTAACTGGTTCAACGACTATAAATTCCTTGCGCATCTTTTCGAGGTCAGCGAAGTCGCAATGGTCAGAAAGATGCAGGAGCTTAAATTGTTGAAGGGAAACGACTACACTTGGGTATTCGCCCAAAAGTAGTTTTTTCTTGCCCGGTTAGCCCGTGTGCCTCTTTGGTGCCGTCAAGTACCTTGTCCACTCCAATGGAACCGAGATCTTTGTATTGATTTCTTGCGCGCTATCCTTCTGAAAATCCTTGACGTACTTTCCTCCCCCGCGCGGGGTGTTTTCGTCCGCTGCAGATTCTGCAACTTCTTCTACCTCCTTTTCTTCCGCCGGAGCCTGTGTCTGTGTTTCATTGTTTGAGGGAGGCGCGATCTGCACGAGACTCTTGGTTGCCATGTCCATTAGGGTCTGGCAGAGCCTTAGGAGGTTAAGCCGGCCTTTTTCCTTTAGCTCGCTGATGCTTCTTTCTTCATTCAAGAGATATAGTATCCGCCACTCCTCAGGTTTGATAAGGATTTCTTCCTGTCCCTGGCTGGGCAATTCACTTATGTGGACTACCATTTGGGTTGAAGGGATCATTTCTCTGATCTTCGCCCACTCTTGTCTTCGCTTTTCTGTTTCCTCGATGACATTCTTGACTGTGAAGTCAATGCCGAAGTTTTCTTGACCAAGGTCAGGAACTAGGTCAAAAGCGTAATAACCATCTTCCCAGTCAAGGATTTCAAACAATGCATCCTGTATTTGTTCTTGTATAAATCCTTCCAGCTTTTCTTGCTTAATCAGGCCCCGTGATACCAGTATTTCGCCGACTCTTTTCTCCGAGTCATTGTTCTGTTGAAGGCGAAGCGCCTCTTCAAGTTCTTGCTTCGAAATGAGACCGGCATTCACTAATCGCAAGCCGATTGGAACTCTGTTCTGGGGAGTCAAGGCAAAACAAACCTTTCCGGTAAAAAAGCTTATCTTTCCTTCCTTTTCTCCTGCAGCAACTGTAAGATGTCCCGTTCTCTTGCTCCAGCTTATCAAGCGGAAAATATCCAGCAAGGGGAATTCGTTCATTTTTCCATTGAGTGACATTGCTATTACCTCCTTGGATAGCTCTGTTCTTGGTGTTTCAAAGACTCTGCGTGAAAGCAGTATATATTTTTATTACCGCTGGTCCGAGAACAATAACCAACAACGCCGGGAAAATACAGAGTATGAGGGGGAAAACCATTTTGACCGGCGCTTTCATTGCGGTTTCCTCAGCCTTTTGCCGGCGCTTTATTCTCATTTGTTGAGCTTGGACCCTCAAGACCCTTGCGACACTGATTCCAAAAATATCTGCCTGAAGCATAGCCAGGATAAATCCCTGGAGTTCGGGGACGTTTGTTCTGTCGCTCAGTTTCTTAAAAGCATCCCTACGCGACGTTCCCAGCCTTATTTCCTGCAGCATCCTGAAAAACTCCTCGGCTAAGGGGCCACGAGTGTTTCTGATGACCTTGCTTAAGGCTGAGTCAAATCCCAAACCGGCCTCAACACTTATAGTGAGCAAATCCAAGGTATCGGGAAGCATAAGAGCGATTCTCTTTTGGCGGTTTTGGATATGGCGGTTGAGCCAGATATCCGGAAGGAAAAAGCACGAGACGGCAAAGATGGTTCCTCCGTAGAATGAAAACAGGCCTGGCTTTAAGATGAAGTAAATTATTGCGAGAATACTTCCTGTGACTAAGCAGATCACTTTCAAAGCCAACAATTTATCAACGTCGATTTCTCTTGGAGAGCCGGCCAGGGCCAATTTGCGTTGCAGACTTGCGCTGATACCGGAAGGCGTGACTTTCTTGGCTATTCCTGCCAATGTCCGCATGGCTGGTAGGACCACTCGTTCTGCAAAAGATTTGGTCATTTCTTCCTCGTCGACTGAAACTATTGGCGCCGCCGGCTTGCTACTAACCAGTCCGGCAAGAGTTAATAGAAATGCTGATGCAAACACTAGGCTGAGTGCAATCAAGTAAGCAACTGACATTTGCTACAAACACCTCCACTTAAGGACAAAGGCAGTTCATACCTCTATTGAGATTATCTTCTTGAGCCAGATTCCCCCGACTATCATCAAAATGGAAGAGAGGCCGACCATTGCTATTCCAAAGATGTGAGTGAAAAGAATCTTCACATACGATGGGTTAAGAACAAAGATGACTGATCCTAAGACAAAAGGGAGGCAAAAGAGAATTATTGAAGACAATTTTCCCTCCGCGGTTAAGACGTCTATTTGTCTCTCTACACTGTCTCTTTCCCTTATGGTGGTTGCCAGTATCTCCAGGATTTCGGCAAGATTTCCTCCGACCTCCCTCTGGATCTTGACGGCCATGACCGTCCAGTCAAAATTGATGCTCTTTACTCTTTCCGCCATGTGCTCAAGAGCTTCGTCAGTAGATAGGCCGAGACGGGCTTCGGCCAACACTCTTTTGAACTCGCTCGCGGTCGGCGGCTTTGTCTCCTCTGTAACCATGCTTATCGCCTGGGCAAAGCTGTATCCTGCCTTCAGTGCACCGGCTGTAAGTGAAAGTGTGTCAGGGAGTTGGGCATGAAACAGCGCTTTCCTCCTCTTCTTAAGGACGTGGATCAAGACAAGAGGAGAAATCGTCCCAAGCAAGACAAATATGAAGGCGGAGAAGATGTTGCGTGTTGAAAAATAGCCGAACAGACCAGCCAGAATAGTACCTGAAAAGTGAAAGAAGACGAACTCGGGAAGTTTCAGAGATAGACCGGCCTGATCCAAAACATTTTGGAGCTCTGAGGCAAAGCTCTTCTTTTCGACCAGAGAAGACGTGATTCCAATGGCCTTATTAAGAGCCATATCTCTTTTGCTGCTCTTCTGCTCCGGTTTGCTATGGGACTTTCTGAAAGCCTTTACGAACGGTTCTAATTGTTGCTCCAGGACGGATGAAGGAAAAAAAATAGACACCATTGCATAGAGAAACAGACAGAAACTCAAGAAGAACAATATGCCAATAAGCCAAAGCATTGATTCCTATCTCCTTTCAAAGATCTCAAACTGAAAGATATCCAGCGGAATCTCAATTCCCAGATTGGTGAGCCTCTGCATGAATTTGGGTCTTATCCCCGTTGATTTGACCGTTCCTTTGAAATTGCCTTCAGCGTCGAGGCCCATTCCAAAATCAAACAAGAAGAGGTCTTGCAGAGTAATTATGTCTCCTTCCATGCCTTGAACCTCGGTTACGTGAGTGATCCTCCTGGTTCCGTCACGGAGCCTGGCTTGATGAATAATGAGATTAAGCGCAGAGGAAATCTGTTCTCTTATGGCCCTGATGGGCAGGTCCATTCCGGACATTAGAACCATTGTCTCCAGCCTTGATAGGACATCGCGGGGGGAATTTGCATGAACTGTGGAGAGTGAGCCATCATGGCCGGTATTCATGGCTTGCAGCATGTCTAAAGCCTCTCCACCTCTGACTTCGCCGACGACAATCCTGTCAGGTCTCATTCTCAAGGCATTTCTGACCAGGTCTCTTATAGCGACCTCTCCTTTTCCTTCAATGTTGGGAGGCCGGGATTCTAATCTGATAAGGTGTTCTTGGCGAAGTTGTAGCTCGGCGGCATCTTCTATTGTGACTATTCTTTCATCCTCCGGCAAAAAAGATGAAAGAACATTTAGGGTGGTTGTCTTTCCCGATCCCGTGCCTCCTGAAACAATCATATTTAGCCTGCCTTTTACGCAAGCCTCCAAAAACCAAGCTATCCTCTCCGACATCGTTCCAAACTCTGTTAGGTCTTTTACAGTATATGGATCAGCTGCAAACTTTCTAATTGTAAGCTTAGGACCGTCAATGGCAAGAGGCGGAATGATAGCGTTTACGCGCGATCCATCCGGTAGTCTGGCGTCAACCATCGGTGAACTCTCGTCAATTCTTCTTCCAACCTGGGCTACGATCTTATCGATGATTCTCATAAGATGTGATTCGTTTAGGAATCTCTGAGCCGTCAAGTGAATTCTTCCGGATTTCTCAACATAGATGGCGTCGAAGCCATTGACCATTATCTCCGTCACATCCGGGTCGTCCAAAGGCTTTTCCAAGGGTCCGTATCCCAAGACGTCATGCGCGATGTCTTCCAGAAGTTTTGCTCTTTCTGATTCGGAGAGTGTGGTTTGTTCATCTTCTATTAATTGGCGCAGTTTTGCCTGCGTCCTGATGCCCAACTCCGCCGGGTCTATGCTTTGGTTATAGAGCTCAGGACCGAGTTCTTTCACCAATTCTCGATGGATTTGACTTGTTAATTTCTCCAGAAGCTGATGACGAGATGTTCCCTCAGACGACTGTTTTGCTTCGACAAGCTTTTCATGTAGACTCATTGCGACTAACTCCTTTGCTTCTCAAGGGTAGCCTAAGCGCTTTTCCGCCTCGGGTTTTCCAGAATCCTGGAAAGCTGATAGATGCTTTTGCTAAACGGTGCTTTAGGGGCATTCAAAACCACCGGTATTCCTTTGTTTACGGAGACCGGTACCAGTCTGTCTTGAGGTATAGTCAATAGCGCCTTGGTCTCAAGAGCTTTCTCTATTTCATCGATGCTAAGACCGGAATGGCGCTGCATGCGGTTTATTATCAGCTCGGACTTTTCCTTGGGATAGCCAAGGAGCTGCAGAGTATGAAGGCAGAGCTTTAGGTTCTTGATGCTGGGGACATCCATTGTTCCCACAAGATAGATTTGATCGGATTCTTCGAGCGCGGCAAGCACGTTGTCGTTGAATGACGGGGGAGTGTCGATTATAACGTAGCTGCCAAGTTCTCTGGATAACTTTACTATTTTTTCAGTGCTCGAGCCGGCAATTAAGTCTGCAAGTTCCGGCTCCAGCGGAGCCAGCAAAGCTTTGACGCCGGTGCCGTTTACCGTGAAGAAGCTCGCCAGGGTCTTGACGTCCAACGTATCCGACATAAGAGCGGCGTCGTAGACCGTATGTTGCGGCTGCAGTTTTAACATCACACCCACATCGCCAAATTGAAAATCAAGATCCAGGATGACGACGCTGCTTCTAAAGCGTTGCGCCATGCAAACGGCCAGGTTAGTCGCGATAGCTGTCTTTCCGACTCCTCCCTTAGTGCTAAAGACCGTCATCAGCTTGCCTTTGGATTTCTTCTTCTTGTCAACCGGTTTGATTGTCTCGGTTTTTTTCTCCGGGACAGAAGCATCCGGGTTCTTAGAACATGTTTCAGCGCGCGTTTTGGAATATGCGTGACTTTGCTTGATTATTTCTATGATTTCTTGGCGGCTGGCCGGAAGGCTGAGTGTTCTTATTCGCTGGTTGTCCACACCTTGCTTTGCAGGTTCTTCTGATTCGCAAAACCTTAATGAGCAAACTACCTGCAGTGAATCGACTTTCTTCAGCAGAGGAACAATAGAATCCAGAATGTTCTTCTTTTTCCAAGTTGGTCCAATGAGTAGAACATCCGCTTTGTGAGTCAGAATCAGAGGCTCCAATTCCGCAGTTTCGTCTGTTGTAAGTGAAAGCTCAACATCAGGCACGTCACGCAAGGCCCATGAAATTTCTTTGGTAAAATCTCGATCCTTATCAGCGATAACTACTGAAATCATTTTTCTTCCTTTTCAGCGACCCCTAGGGGTCTTTGCGCAAACGCTATTTGAAAACAGAGTCCAATGTTTGACCACCTGTGCTTACCGGCAGGTTATTCTCGGACGAAACAAGTGTCAGCCAGATTGAACCCTTCTCTTCAGCAAAGACCAGTTTCTCGGCGTCTGACGGACTGAGGGCCAGAGTCAAGGTTTTTTTCTGATTGCCCTGCACGTTGCTTCCGCCGACACGCCCAGCGCTTTTCGAGTCAGCGTTGTTTGCAGAAGCAGAGAGGACCTCAACATTTTGCAGCAGCGTTTTTGACATGTCGGCTCCACCGGGTCCGGGTGAAAAAGTTGCGATTACATCTACACGGTCACCCTGTTTTATCTGGTCTGATACCCCTATCACTTCGTCTACCAGAATAGAAATGGCCGACATGGCCTCTGGAATCTGATATGAAAGACCTGCTTGCGATTTCTTCCTAAACTTACTTGACGTCAGTTGCTCTCCCACACTAAGGCTGGTGGTAAGTACTTCGCCATCAATTTGCGAAAGGTCGGAATAAGCTCCTTCCACCACATAACGCTTGGGAATTCTTTCAATTTCGGTAAGATCCTGGTCTTTCAGATCCTGAAGCGAGGTGCCTTCCCGGACGGGTTGCTTGGCAATCAAAACATTCAACGGAGTTGCTCCTTCTTTTATCCGGGCATTTATGCTTTGGATGTAAATCATTGCGCCGATGGTAGCAAGCGCCGCCAGGATCAACGCTGTGATAACCATTGCGAGCCTTGACTTCATCTTTCGTCTACCTCCCTATTCTCATGGTGCCGGCTAACTCCCGCCGGGCTCGTTAGCTTGTTAGCCAAACAACTGTGACTCCAAAATCATCGGTTGGGAGAATCCCATCGCTGGATCCCGCTGTTACAGTTCCTGTAGTAAAGTAACCGGAAACAGCTTTTGGTTGACCATGAAGGTCAAATCCGGTAATCATGAATTCAGCGAATCCGACTACATGGTATTTGCCGGGGCTTCCTCCTTCTTCGGTGAAGTTATAGAGAGGAAGAACAACCCTGGGATCGCTTTGCTGCCTTGCACTCAGCGCCTCGTTCAAAGAAGCCCGCACGCCTTCGCCGTTTGCAACAAATCCGACAGAGACATCTTCCGGATAACCGGATCTTATCCAGCTATCAAGATCGGGCGTTCCACCGGAGCCGGCATTGAAATCGCAAAGCCAAAAGAATCCTCTTTGCGGATTATTTCCGGAGACGCCGGCCGTAATTGTCTTGCTGGAACTGCTTGTTTTCAGATAAGCGGTATTATTGACGTCAGGCGCTTGGACGTAGAAACTCACTGTTCGGTTGTCGCCAGGTGCGATATTTGCAAACGTCCAGGTAAGCGTTCTGGTTTCTGAATTGTAAATACCGCCGTTTGTTGCGCTTCCTTCAACATAGGTGGCGTTTTCAGATAGCGGATCAGTTATAGTTATATCTTCTGCACTGTTTCCTGAGTTTATGTAGTTAATGATGTATTTGATCCGGTCTCCCTCAATTTGAGCCGTTTTCGTGAACGCTTCTTTCGGCCTATCTTCGCCAAGCTCAAAATTGGCGATATTTCCCGCTCCGGTATGAGATGCTACCTGTTCGATCGGAACGATGATCGGCACGAGGTTTTGAACCGAAGTTGCCGGGCCGAATCCGGCTGAAGCGCTTGCTTTGACTTGAGAGTTCTTCCGACCAAATATGGGTGCGATCATCAGGTTTCTTGTTGTGGTGCCTGTTACGCTGATTTCGTTTGCTTCCGGGAAATCGACGGAGACTTGATTTGGAGCAACGTTGCTGTTTTGCAGAACGTACAATTGTGCCGCAGCTTGCGCTTGTTCAGGGCCTTTCCCTTCTGCCAGATCAATTGCTCCGGCGAGGGCGGCAGCGTCTACTGCAGTTTGAAGTTGACGTCTCTCCTGATACAGCAAACCGATGTCTATAACCAAGGCGGTCACGGCTAACAAAGAAAATATTGCGAAAGCTGCGATAATTGAGACCGCTCCAGCTTCTTTCCCTTGTTTTTCCGGATGTTCTACAGATGATCGGGCCATGATCAAGACCTCAGTTTTATGCCTTTATGTGTTGTACCTCTATACTTCTATGCGCATTCGCGCCCGACTGGTGAGAGGTATATCTTGAACTCCCAACATGGGCAAATCAATTCTAATGTCACACCTGACGGTTACTTCGACTATCTCGCCGTGACTATCTCCGTTTGGGTAGTTAACCGAAACCGATGTTGGCGAGGCAGGATAAGCGCAGGCGCGAATCGCCGATTCGTCAAATTTTCCAACTGCCGCCATCCTCGCACCTTCTCTGGCGGCGTGGGTCACGGCTAGATAGTTATTGTAAGCCAGGCCAAATTGAAAGATTCCAAGTAAAAGAAGAGTTAAAACAGGTAAAATAAGAGCAAACTCGATTGCATTTGAACCATTTTGACATTTTGCTTTTATCCTTAATCTGTTAAGCATTTTTGGTCATCTTCTTTTAAGAGCCTTGTAGTTGCAGGGGGCTGGAGCGAAAACTCCACAGGCGGCCGCACTGTGGAGCTCTCCTTAGGGCGTCCTCTTTGCTCGGCTCTCTAGACGCCACCGAGTGAATCGGAAACATTCTGAAACACTGTGTTGAGCTGCGTTCCAAGGATTGCAACTGTAGTGATGATCACTACGGCAATTAATGCAACCATGACTCCGTACTCGACCGCAGAGGCTCCTTTTTGGTTTCTGTAAGCTCTTAAGAGCGTGTAATAAAGGGCGGCTAACATTTCTGACTCCTCCTTTCTACAATTAGTAGAGTATCTGCACTCTTTGTACAGATGTATCGGTTTTCCGCCACTTTTTCTTTAGAGCCGTCTGCAGAATTTGGACCAAAGGCCGTGTCGAGTCGCTGGTTGCTGGGTGAGAGGGGTAAACGGAAGGAATCTAAACGCTAAACCTGATCTTTGGGTCTGGGGTACATTGTTGCCTTGGAGATTGTAATTGAAGAAGGGAGCTTGCCTTTTTAGGTCCAGACAAGCTCCCCGTCTTTCTATTTACAGCGTAAATGCTTTGGTCCGTTTGACATGCTTAAGGAGACGCATACCCGATCGTATTATCGCCTCCCGTTTGGCCTCCGCAATTAAAATACATTGGCCTCTCGGCAACTATTTGCTTATTGGATTCCACCTTGATGGATACTTCCTTGTTTGATCCGGCATCAGCGTTTACATCCACGGTCTCCCTGGAGGTTGCCGCAACATTCTTAGCTGTCGTCTTAGTAGTTCCATCGCGGTACATATAGGTAACGGTAACAGTGGCTGCTTCAGCGTTGGGATTTTGCAGGGTAAGCCAGGTATCAAAACCTTCCGCAGTATACCCTTCAGCGAAATACCAGGTGGTGCTTGCGGCTGTGGCTCCCATGGTGTCATGGCCTCCGGCCCATTTACCTTCATAA
>Ga0214473_10002878_pt1 | contig 21060 bp, 19 predicted proteins | sample RVTome_7_FD_203509 | JGI IMG/M metagenome (GOLD analysis project Ga0214473, IMG submission 203509) | Soil microbial communities from uranium-contaminated site in the Upper Colorado River Basin, Wyoming, United States - RVT98D197 | ecosystem: Environmental > Terrestrial > Soil > Contaminated >... | reverse complement strand
CCCTTAGGAGCTTGCCCCTAGCCTTGTTTCTGCTCCCCTCCGTCGATGCGCTTGCCGAGCCGTCGGAGGGAATGGACGACGCGCGCGTTGCTCTCGGCGCGCGTGATCCTCTCGGGGCTCGGCTCGAGACCGCGCGTGAGCAAGGCGAGCCGGAGCGCGCCGAGCAGCGCGAGCAGGATTCCGATCGCCACGACCGAGCGTAGGCCGAGGCGCTCCATGCCGAGGGTGGCGACGATCGGAAGTCCGAGGAGGCCGACGGCCAGCAGCCGCCGCGTCTCCCGCCGCAGGCGCCGGTATCGCTCCTCGGTGGGAATCGCGTAGCCGCGGCCCGCTGCACCCCACGGGAAGAAGATCACGCGGCCGTCGGGCCTTTGGACGAAGCTCCCCTCACACAGGGCGTCTAGAAACCCCATCGGACGCTGCTTCGGACTCGAGCCTTGCATCGGCACCCGATCCGCAGGGCCGCGCGCGCAAGGGCCTTCGTCGCGCATCACCAGCCCCCGAAGCCACCGCCCACGGCGCCGGCGGAGGTTCCGGCTCCCCATGCGCTGAAGCGGAATCCCGAGAAGCCGACGGGGATCCCGCCCGCGTGGCTCGCGCCCGGCGCTCCAGGGTCGGGAGCGGGCGCCCCTCGCGAGCCGCCCGTCGGGCGCGCGCCGCAACGGCACTCGCTCCCACCGCGCTCGGGAGGCGCGACGTAGAGCGGGGTCGCCATCTCGAGGACGTCGGTGAGCGAGAAGGGCCCATGGCTTCCCGGGTTGACCTGCTGGTACACCGCCTCGGCGATCGCGAGCCCCAGCACCGCCCCGATCGGTCCGCCGACGATCCCGCCGAGCGTGGCACTTCCGGCGGCGGCGCCAGTGGCGGCTCCGACCACGACCCCGCCGGCGCCGGCCGCGGTCCCGTAGAGGAAGCCGGAGAGCTTCCACTCGCGCCCGTCCGGGTCCCAGAATGCGACGGGGTTCGCGAGCGTGTAGGCGTACTGGTTCACGGCCTGGAGCACGGGGTCGGGGGAGAGGAAGCGGCCCGCGGCGGGATCGAGCACGCGCGCTCCGATCAGCACGAGCCCCGCCACCTCGCGGCCGCCCGCGAAGCTGGCGGCGCCGTCGCCGGCCCCGAAGCTCGCGTCGACCCCGTAGGGCCCATAGCGGAGGTGGAGCGTCACCGCACCCACGTCGTCGCTCTCGAGCTTCACGTTGCCGCGGAAGTCGAGGTGGCGGTAGCGGTGCTCTCCGGTGTCGAGGCGGAGGAGCGCGGCTCCGAGGTCGAGGCGCAGAGGGAATCCCGCGCCGTCCGTCTCGACGCGGCCGCCGAACAGGAAGCGGACCTCCTCGCCTGCGACCCGGCGGCGCAACGGTCGCCCCTGGAGGTCCCAGTCGAAGTCCGCCTCGGAGCCGATCGCGGCGATCTGCCCGAGCGCCGTCCAGGCGAGCGGGATCCCGTCCCGCGAGACGCAGAAGCCGGCTGCATCGTAGGCGTACTGCCCGATCGGCTCGCCCGTCGCGGCATCGAAGCGCGCGAGGAGTCGGCTCGACTCCGCGTCGTAGAGGAAGTCCTCGCCTCCCAGGGCGATCGTGTTGGCCAGCGCGTCCACGGCGCTCGCGCGCTCTGCCGCCCCGTCGCTCCACGCGACGAGGCGCTTTCCGGCGCCTCCGAGCGGACCGAGCGCGAACTCCTCGCGCGTCGCCGCGGCGGCGGGCCCCGCGCTCGTGGTCTCGGACACGAGCCGGACCTCGCCTGCCGCGTCCCGTCGCTCGAGGGTGAGCGCGCTCGCCTCCACGACGGCTCCGTCCGGACGCACGGCCATGGCCCCCGCCGTCTGGCCGGTCTCGGGGTCGTACGCGTGGATCCGAACGAGACCGTTTCCGAAGCGCGTGCTCGCGAGCCGCCCTTGCGACCAGATCCGCTCTTCGACGAGCGCTCCGTCCTCGGTGATGCGGGTCTTCCGGCCGGCGGCGTCGTAGCCGAACCCGATCTCGCGCAGCACCGACCCGTCCGCGAGGCGGTAGGTCTCACGAATCCTCCGGCCGCGCAGGTCGCGGGCGATCTCGAGTCGCTCGCCTCCGGGGAAGGAGATCGCGAGCAGCGCGCCGATCGCGTCCCACGCGAAGGTCTCGCTGCCGCCCGCCCGCGAGTCGAACGTCGCCACGGGGCGGTCGTCGGCCCACAGCACGGAGAGATCCCCCTCGAGCGCGCCGTCACGGAGCGCGACGAGGCCCGTCGCACGTCCCGCCGCGTCCCAGGTCCTCTCCCTTCGCATCCCGTTGGGCAGCGTCTCGGCACGGCTTCGTCCGAGCGCGTCCACCTCGTAGAGCGTCGTGGCCAGCACGCCACCCGAGCGCTCGCGGCGGGCCGTGAGGCGCCCGAGCGCATCGTACGCGAACTCGTGATCGCCGCCGCCGGGGCGCTCGATGCGCAGCGGGCGACGGTCGCTCCTCCACTCGATCCGCACCGACGCATCGCCCACCGATCCACCGGGCGACGGGCCGGCCAGCGCGATCTCCGCGAGGTTGCGGTCGCCGTCGAAGCGACGCGAGATCTCGCCTCCCGGCCGCGGGTCGAGCCGCTCGAGACCCGACGTCGCGACGAGGTTTCCCACCGCGTCGAACACGCGCGTCGCGAGCTCGTCGGCGACCGCGACCACCTCGGCGTGGCCGTGCTCGCCGTGGCTCGCGTAGCTGATCGCGATCCCATCGGGCCCCGTCCGCCTCGCGAGCAGGTTCTCGGGGCCCCACTCGAAGGTCGTCCGCTCGCCGGCGCCGTTCTCGATCCAGACGAGCCGGCCCTTCGCGTCGTAGCCGCGCCGCTCCAGCACCCCGAGGGAGTCCTCGATCCGCTCGATCGGGCGCCGGAAGGGCGCGGTCCGGTCCTCGGCGGCCGTGATCCGGAAGTCGAAGCGCACGACGTTCCCGGAGGGGTCGGTCCGGACCACCTCGTCCAGACCCACGTACTGCCATGTTGTCCTCGCGCCGCCGGGGAGGACGAGCCTCGTCACCTCGAGGCCCGACCAGTTGCGGGTGGTCACCTCTCCCGTGGGAAGCGTCACGCGGCGCAGCCGGCGCTTCCCGTCGAAGCGATACAGCGTGCGGTGCCCCAGCGGATCGACGTGCGTGCAGGTGTGCGGCGCGTGCGGATCCTCGTCCACCGCGTACTCGAAGCGGTGCGCGAAGCCCTCGGCTCCGACGCCGCGCACCTCGGTGATGCGCCCCTGGTTCCAGTGCCAGCGGTAGTCGAGACGCTCCCCCTCGGAGTTGGTCATCGCGAACAGGCGCTGGTCGTCCCGATACTCGTAGCGCGTGCCCGGGAGCCCGCGTTCCACGTCGAGCGCGTCGCGTGCGGCGATGAGCCAGCCGTTCGCGTCGTAGGCGAAGTCGGCCACGCGGCCGGCGCGGTCGACGATCGAGGTGACGCGGCCGGTCGCATCGTAGGAGAGGTAGGCGACGGCCGAGCAGGCGCCGGGGGACCCGCACTGGCGGATCTCCGTCGTGCGCGGGGTGCCCGCGATCGGCTGCGCCACGTGCTCGAGGCGGGGGTAGGGGTCGCTCGCCCAGTGGACCGCGGCGAGGCGCCCGGTGGCGTCGAAGTCGTGGACGAGGCCACCGACGGACTGCATGCGCGAGGCGTCGACCTTGATCCAGACGGAGCCCGGGACGAGGGCGCCGGCCGCGACATACCAGAGGTCTTCGTGCAGGGCGCCCGAAGGGTCGACGAAGCTCGTTCCGTCGTAGCGGGTGTCGAAGCTCCAGAGCCAGCGATGCGTCTTCGAGTTGTAGACGGCACCGATCTCCCAGGGGCCGAGCTTCGTGTCGATCGCGAGATCCACGCGTCGCACGAGCAGGTTTCCGCCGGCGGCATTGAGCAGCCCGCCCGGCACGGAAACGAGCCCGGGCTCCTGGAAGCGCGAGCTCCCGGGTGTCGCCGCGAGGAGCGACTGCGGCTCCGAGTCGGAGCCCACGCAGCACACGGCGAGCAGTAGCGCCGCAATCGGATCGGATCGGCGCAGGGGGTCCCGGAGCATGGCGTCTCTCCCCGGGACCGGAGCGGCGGGGTGCCGCGCCGCCGATGCAGAGCAATCCCCGTGCCCGCCGCGCGCCGCGCGCGGGCGGCCCCGCGGCGAAGCGCGGCGGGGGCGGGCGGCTAGCGGCGGAGCTCGGGGAGATCGCGGAAGAGCTCGAGTGCCTCGGGGTTCGCGAGGGCCTCGCGATGGCGTACTGGGCGCCCGTGGACGACGTCGCGCACGGCGAGCTCGACGATCTTGCCGCTGCGCGTTCGCGGGATGTCGGCCACCTGCACGATGCGCGCGGGCACGTGGCGCGGCGAGGCCTCGCGGCGCACGCGCTCTCGGATGCGCTCCACGAGGGCCTCGTCGAGGCGCACCCCTTCGCGAAGGCGGACGAAGAGGACGACGCGCGTGTCGCCCTGCCACTCCTGGCCGATCGCGAGGCTCTCGAGGACCTCGGGAATGCGCTCGACCGGGCGGTAGATCTCGGCCGTGCCGATGCGCACGCCGCCAGGGTTCAGCACCGCGTCCGAGCGGCCGTGGATCACGAATCCGCCGTGCTCCGTGGTCTCGGCGAAGTCGCCGTGCGCCCAGACGCCCGCGAAGCGCTCGAAGTAGGCGGCGTGGAAGCGCCGGCCTCCGGGGTCGTTCCAGAAGCCGAGCGGTACCGACGGGAAGGGCGCCGTGCACACGAGCTCTCCCTTCGCGCCGCGGAGGGGACGCCCGGACTCGTCGAAGACCTCGACCCGCATGCCGAGCCCGGGGCACTGGATCTCGCCGCGCCAGACCGGGAGCGTCGGACTCCCGAGCACGAAGCAGGAGACGATGTCGGTTCCGCCCGAGATCGACGCGAGCTGGACGTCGCGCTTCACGTGGGAGTAGACCCAGTCGAAGCTCTCGGGGACGAGCGGAGAGCCGGTGGAGAGGATCGTCCGCATCCGATCGAGGTCGTGGGTGCGGATCGGATCGACGCCCGCCTTCGCCGCCGCGTCGATGAACTTCGCCGAGGTGCCGAAAACCGTGACGCCCTCGCGCTCGGCCAGGTCGAAGAGCGCGGTGGGCTCGGGATGGAAGGGCGACCCGTCGTACAGGACGAGCGTCGCGCCGGAGGCCAGCCCCGAGGCGAGCCAGTTCCACATCATCCAGCCGCAGGTCGTGAAGTAGAAGAGCCGGTCCTCGGGGCCCAGGTCGACGTGCAGCTGGTGCTCCTTCAGGTGCTGGAGCAGCGTGCCCCCCGCCCCGTGCACGATGCACTTGGGCGCGCCCGTGGTCCCCGACGAGTAGAGGATGGTCAAGGGGTGATCGAAGGGGAGACGCTCGAAGGGGATCTCGCCGGCGGCGTGCGGCGCCAGCGCGTCGGCCCACGAGAGCGCGCCGGGAAGCGGCGCCAGATCCGGCTCCGCGTCGAGGTACGGCACCACCACCACGCGCTCGACGGAGGGAAGCGACTCGCACAGCTGCGCCACGCGGTCGAGCGAGCCCAGGCGCTTTCCCGCGTAGACGGTGCCGTCCGCGCAGAAGAGGACGCGGGGCTCGATCTGTCCGAAGCGCTCGAGGACGCCCGGGACGCCGAAGTCCGGGGAGCAGCTCGACCACACGGCGCCGAGGCTGGTCGCGGCGAGCATCGCCACGATCGCCTCGGGCAGGTTCGGCAGGTAGCCGGCCACGCGGTCGCCGGGCCGGATCCCCCAGGAGCGCAGCGCGGCGGCGAGACGCGCGACCGAGGCGTGGAGCTCGCGGTGGCTCTGCTCGCGACGCAGGCCCGTCTCCGAGCGGAAGACGAGCGCGGGGCCAGCGTCGCGCCGGCGCAGCAGGTTCTCCGCGAAGTTGAGACGCGTCCCCGGGAACCAGCGCGCTCCCGGCAGTCGATCGCCGTCCGCGAGCACCTCCGGGCTCTCCTGCGTCGCGAGGATCCCGCAGTCCCGGAAGACGGCCTGCCAGAATCGCTCGGGCTCCTGCACTGACCAGCGGTGCAGGGCGGCCTGATCGGGCAGGTGGACCCCGTGGTCGTCCGCGAGGCGCCTTGCGAAGGCCGTGACCCGCGCGCGCGCGATCCGCTCGGCCGAGGGTTGCCACAGAGGTGCGCTCATCGCTCCGCGAGGTTAGGGTAAACGCAGGGCGCCGACCGGCCGCCGCGGCCGCCGCGGCCTCGGATCGGAGAGCGTGGGCTACCTCATCGCCGCATACGTCGTGGTGGTCGGCTCGCTGCTCGCCTACGGAATCTGGATCCAGGCCCAGCGCCGGGCGCTCCGTCGCCGCGACGAGGAGCGCCGCGTGGGTGGCCCCGCCGGCCCGCGGGACGCATGAGCGAGCACCCGCATGCGCAGCTCGCCCGCAGCGCCTGGGAGGCGGCGGCGACCGGCGATACGGAGACGCTGCGGCGCCTCTGCACGCCGGATCTGGTCTGGCACGCCTCGGGCCGCGGTCCGCGCTCCGGGAGCCACCGCGGGCTGGACGACGTCTTCGGCTACCTCGCCGCGATCGGCGACGCGGCCGAGCGCTTCGACTCGCAGCTCGACCGGATCCTCGTGGGGGACGACCACGTCGCCGTGCTCTTCCACGTGGTCGGAAAGCGCGCCGGCCGCTCCCTCGATACGGGCTTCATCCTGATCTTCCGCATCGCCGGCGACCGCATCGCCGAGATCTGGGCCGTACCACGCGATCAGTACGCCGTCGACGAGTTCTGGAGCTAGTTCGATGAACTCCGCTCGCCTGTCCGGTGAGCTCCGCTCGGCTACGCCTCGCTGCGCGCTCCGCTTGCGGCTCGCTGCGCGGGGGCCGACTCTCGAGTCGGCCTCCTAGCCGTGCAGGTCTGCGACCCGCGCGAGCAATTCGCCGAGCTGGCGCGGCTGCCCGACGCGAAGCTCGACACCGCCCTCGCGGCGCTCTGGATCGCGGCCGAGGAGTACCCGTCGCTCGACCCGCAGGTCACCCTCGCGCGCCTCGACGCGCTCGCCGCCGCCGCCGCGCCGCGCCTCGGCGAGGCCTCGGACGACGCCGAGCGAGCCGAGCGCCTGCTGCGCTTCCTCCACACCGAGCAGGGCTTCGTCGGCAACGAGAAGAGCTACGACGATCCGCACAACAGCTTCCTGAACGTGGTGCTCGAACGTCGCACGGGCATCCCGATCACGCTCTCGCTCGTGCTCGTGGAGGTAGCACGGCGCACGGGCCTTCCGCTCCGCGGCGTCTGCTTCCCCGGCCACTTCCTCGTGAAGCTCGAGCAGCCGCAGCTGCGGGTGCTCGACCCCTTCCACGGTCGCATCCTCGAGCTCTCCGACTGTCGCGCGCGCCTGCACGCCGCGCTCGGGCAGGACGCCGTCTTCCGGCCGGACCTGCACCTGCGCGCGGCCACGCCCCGCGAGATCCTGGTCCGGATGCTCACCAACCTGAAGCATCTGTACCTGCGCGCGCGCGACTTCGGGCGCACGCTCGCCTGCTGCGAGCGGATCCTGCTGCTGCTGCCCGACGCACCGCTCGAGCTGCGCGACCGGGGTCTCGTCTACGAGCGCCTCGAGTGCGTCGCCGCCGCCGCGCACGACTTCGAGCGCTTCCTCCAGTTCGCCCCCGACGACGAGTCCGCTCCCGCGATCCGCGAGCGCCTGCGCGCGCTCCGCGCCGGGCCGCACCGGCTGCACTGACGCTGCAGGCCGTCCGGACTCGATCGGCGACTACAGGAAGATCCCCGCGACGCAGGCGGTCATGAAGCTCGCGAGGCTGCCCGAGAGGATGGAGAGCAGGCCGAAGCGGGCGACCTCGGGGCGGCGCGTGGGCGCGAGGCCGCCGATGCCGCCGAGCAGGATCGCGAGCGAGCCGAAGTTTGCGAAGCCGCACAGCGCGTAGGAGGCGATCACCGCGGAGCGCGGGGCGAGCGCGTCCGCCCTTATCAGCGCGCCGAGCTCCTGGTAGGCGAGGAACTCGTTCAGCACAGTCTTGATCCCCAAGAGCGACCCGACGCGGGCAGCGTCCTGCCACGGCACGCCCATCAGCCACGCGAGCGGCGCGAGGAGCCAGCCGAGCACGCGCTGCAGCGTGAGGTCGACGATCCCGACCAGGCCCCCCGCGAAGGCCAGGAGGTCGTTCAGCATCGCGACCATCGCGACGAAGGCGACGAGCAGGGCGCCGACGTAGGCGGCCAGGCGCAGGCCCGCGATCGCGCCCTGCGCGGCCGCGTCGATCACGTTCACGGAGGAGATCAGGGCGGGGGCGTGGGCGAGGGACGCGGTCTCCGGCGTTCCCGTCTCCGGGACCATCACCTTCGCGAGGAGCAGGCCCGCCGGCGCGGAGAGCAGGCTCGCGGTCGCGAGGTGGCCCGCGTAGCCGGGTCCGAGCATGCCGACGTAGGCGAGCATCACGGACCCCGCGACCGTCGCCATCCCGACGGTCATCATCGCGAAGAGCTCCGAGCGCGTCATGCGCTCGAGGTAGGGCTTCACGATCAGAGCCGCCTCGGTCATGCCGACGAAGATGTTCGCTATGGCGGCGAGGCTCTCCGCGCCCGAGGTGCCCATGGTGCGCGAGAGGACTCTCGCCAGCGCATCGACCACGCGCTGGAGCACGCCGAGGTGGTAGAGCACCGCGAAGAGGCTCCCCATGAAGACGATGATCGGGAGCACGTTCACGACGATCGAGAAGCCCGTGTCGACGAGCGGGCCGAACACGAAGCGGACGCCCGCATCGACGTAGCGGATGAAGAGGTCGACCACGCCGTTCGTGACGCGGAAGAAGCCATCGCCGACCCGGGTCCGCAGCAGGAGGGCCCCGAGCGCGATTTGGAGCGCCGCGCCCCACCCCACGGTGCGCCAGGGGAAGCGACGGCGGTCCTGCGAGAAGCCCCACGCGATCGCGATCATCGCGACGAAGCCCAGGGCCGAGACGAGGCGCGCGCCGGGATCGCTCACGAGCGGCGGGCCCCGGAGACCGCGCGGACGAGCGCGCGCGTCGCCGCCTCCGGATCCTCGGCGCCGGCCACGGCCGAGATCACCGCCACGGCCGCGGCTCCGGCGGCGATCGCGCGGGCGGCGTTTCCGACCTGGATCCCGCCGATCGCGACGAGCGGGAGTGGTGCGACGGCCGCGGCGGCCTCGCGCAAGAGCTCGAGGCCGCGCGCCGCGAGCGGCGAGTCCTTCGACGTGGTGCCGAAGACGGGGCCGAAGGCGACGTAGTCGACGGGCTCCGCGCGCGCCGCGCGGACCTGCGGGAGCGTGTGGGTCGAGCGCCCGACGATCAGGCGCTCGCGCAGCCGCGGCGGGATCCGCTCCGGAGGGAGGTCCTCCTGACCGAGGTGGACGCCGTCGGCCTGTGCGGCGAGGGCGAGGTCGAAGCGGTCGTTCACGACGAACAGGGCCCCGGCGCGCCGCGTGAGCTCGCGCACCGCCTCCGCCCAGCCGAGCGTCTCTCGGTCGGGAGCAAACTTCGCCCGCAGCTGCACCACGGCCGCACCGCCGGCGCAGGCCGCTCGCGCCTGCGCGACCGGATCGCTGCCCCAGCGCGGATCGTCGTCCGCCAGCACGTGCAGGCCGTGGAGGCGCGCCGCCGGCGGGCGTCGCGGCGCTTCGGTCACTCGCGACCCGGGAGCTCGATGCCGAGCTCCACGATCTTCTTGCGCAGCGTGTTGCGGTTGATGCCGAGCAGCGCCGCGGCGCGGATCTGGTTCCCCCCCGTGCGGGCGAGCACGCGCTCGAGCAGCGGGCGCTCCACGCGCAGGACGAGGCGGCGGTGGAGGTCCTCCTCCCCGGCGTCGAGGGCGGCGTCGGCCTCGCCGGCCACGAGGTCCTCGAGCCCGGCCTGCGCCGGCTTCGGGTGCTTCGGCTCGAGGAAGGCGAAGTCCTCGGGCGTCAGGACCTCGCCCGTCGCGAGGACGAGCGCGCGCTTGATCGAGTTCTCGAGCTCGCGGACGTTGCCCGGCCAGGTGTGCTGCTCGAGGCGGACGAGCGCCTCCTCGGAGAGGAAGCGCGGCGAGCCGACCAACTCTGGCGCATAGCGCTCGACGAAGTGCGTGGCCAGCACGCGCACGTCCTCGCCACGGGCCCGCAGCGACGGGATGTGGATCGGCACCACGCGCAGGCGGTAGAGCAGGTCCTCACGGAACTCGCCGCGCGCGACCGCCGCGTCGAGATCGCGGTGCGTGGCCGCGATGATGCGCACGTCCACTCGCTCCGGGAGCCGCCCGCCCACGGGCGTCACCTCGTCGCTCTGGAGCACGCGCAGGAGCTTCGCCTGGAGCTCGCCCGGCATGTCGCCGATCTCGTCGAGGAAGAGGGTCCCGCCCGAGGCTTCGCGGAAGCGCCCCATCCGGGGGGCGATGGCCCCGGTGAAAGCTCCGCGCTCGTGGCCGAAGAGCTCGCTCTCGAGGAGCTCGCGCGGGATGGCCGCGGTGTTGACAGCGACGAAGGGCGCGCCGGCGCGCGGGCTCGCCGCGTGGATGGCGCGCGCCACGAGCTCCTTGCCGGTCCCGCTCTCGCCGGTGATCAGCACGGCCACGGGTCGCGGCGCCACGCGGCCGACCGTCTTGAAGACCTCGAGTAGCGCGGGGCTCTTGCCCACGAGGCGGTCGCCGGGCACGATCCGCACGCCCATCTCGCGCCGCAGCGCGCTCACCTCCTTCTCGAGCGCGCGCACCCGCAGCGTCTTCGTCACCAGCGCCTGCACCTCCGCCATCGCGAAGGGCTTCACCAGGTAGTCGAGCGCGCCGCGCTTCATCGCCTCGACGGCGTTCTCGAAGGTGTTCTGCGCGGTCATGATCACGATCGCCGGGTCACGCCCCGCCGCGCGCAGGCGATCGAGCAGCTCGAGCCCGCTCGGGCCGGGCATGCGGATGTCGAGGAAGGCGAGCTCGAAGCTCCCCGAGAGCAGCGCCTCCAGTGCTTCGTCGCCGCTCGTGGCCAGGGCGACGCTGCAGCCGATCGACTCGAGGGTCTCGCGCAGGACGAAGCGGATGGACGGCTCGTCGTCGGCGACGAGCACGCGCGCGGCGCCCGCCTTGTTCATCGCAGCGCCCGCAACGGAAGCACGACGCGGACGCGGGTTCCCGCGCCCGGCGCGCTCTCGACCTGGAGCGAGCCGCCGTGGCGCGCGACCCAGTGTTTCGAGACCGCGAGCCCGAGACCGGTGCCCTTGGGCCGCGTCGTGAAGAAGGGGGTCGCGAGCTTCGCCAGCACGTCCTCCGGCATCCCCGGTCCGCTGTCGCGCACCTCGACCGCGATCGTCGGGATCTGCTCGCCCCCCGGGCCGCGCAGCCGGTGCTCGAGCGTCATGCGGGTCGCGACGCTGAGCGATCCGCCGCCCTCCATCGCCTGGAGCGCGTTGCGCACGAGGTTCAAGAAGACCTGGCTGAGGCGGTCGGCGTCGGCCTCGATCTCCGGGATCGAAGGGTCGAACTCGCGGTGGATCTTCGTCCTGCTGGCGAGCGGGTCGTGGGCCACGAGGGCGAGCACGTCGTCGATCACGCGATGGACGTTCACGAGTCCTGTGCGCAGCTCGCCGTGCGTAAAGACCATCAGGTCGTCGACGAGCGCCGCGATGCGGTCGACCTCGCGCACGATCAGCTCGGCCGCGTCGAGGGTCTTCGCGTCGCTCGCCCGCGAGGCCAGGATCTCCGCCGCGCCGCGGATCCCGCCGAGCGGGTTCTTCACCTCGTGGGCCACGCCGGCCGCGATGCGCCCGAAGGCCTCTTGCGTCTCCCGCTCCGCGACGAGCCCCTGGAGGCTCTGGCGGATCGTGCTGTCGCGCAGCACGACGGCGACGCCGTCCACGCGGCCCGCGGAGTCGAAGAGCGGGGAGGCGGCGACGTCGATGGTCAGGTTGGGCTCGAGCCGGCTCTCGACGCGGCAGGCGTTCTCGACCGCGGATCCCCCGCTCGCGAGCACGCTGCGCGCGAGGCGCGCGACTGCGTGCCCGGCGCCGAGCAGCCGCTCCACCGGGAGCCCCCGGGCGGACTCCTCGGAGGTCTCGAGGAATCGACACGCGGCGGTGTTGATGAGCTCCACGCGTCCCTCGGCGTCGAGGACGACGACGCCCGCGAGGACGGCGTCGAGGACTCCGCTGAGATCGCGCGCCATCGCCGTCACGCCGCCGTTGCTTGGCCGGCGAAGAACTCCCGCGTGAGCGCCAGGATCTGCTCGGCCTCGTCGGACTCGAGGGCGGCCTGGCGGAACGCGGCGCTGCCGGGGAGCCCCTTCGAGTAGGCCGACACGTACTTCTTCAGGTTCGCGCCGAGCGCACGGCGGTCCGGGAAACAGCGCTCCATCAGCGAGACGTGGCGCAGGACGGTGGCGAGGCGCTCGCCGCCCGAGGGCACGCGCCGCGCCGCGCCGCGCGCGAGATCGAGGATCTGGGCGAAGATCCACGGGTTGCCGATCGCGCCGCGCCCGATCATGATGCCGGCCGCGCCAGTCTCGCGCAGCACCGCGAAGGCGTCCTCCGGTCGGACGACGTCGCCGTTCGCGAGGACGGGCGTGCCGGGAACCGACTCGACCACGCGCCGGATCACGTCGCGGTCCGCGCGACCGGTGTACTGCTGCGCGCGGGTGCGGCCGTGTACCGACAAGAGCTCCGCGCCTTCGGCGACGGCGATGCGCGCGAGCTCGGGCGCGTTCTGCGTGGCGGCGTCCCAGCCGGCCCGCATCTTGACCGACAGGATCCCGGGGAAGCCCCGCCGCATCGAGCGGATCACGGCGGCGGCGCGGGGCAGGTCGCAGAGCAGCGCCGATCCCGCGCCGTTCTTGATGAACTTCTTCACCGGGCAGCCGACGTTCAAGTCGATCCACACCGCGCCCGTGTCGGCGAGCCGCCGGCAGGCCTCTCCGAGGATCTGGGGCTCGGCACCGAAGAGCTGGAAGGCCACCGGCGCCTCGCGCGGCGACGTCTCGAGCAGGCCCCAGGTCTTGCGGCCGCCGTTCACCAGCCCCTTTGCGCTCACCGTCTCGGTGAAGGCCAGGCAGGCGCCGGCCTCGCGCGCGATCAGTCGGAAGGGCAGGTTCGAGACGCCGGCGAGCGGCGCCATGACGAGGTTGTTCGCGAGCGTGAGCCCGCGGAGCGCGATGGGGCGGATGGCGGCCGCGCGGTCGTGGAGCTGGGTCACCGGTGTCTCGATGAGGGCAGCCGGCGGTTTCGCTGGATGCCTAATTCTTGGGCAAGGTAGCGGCGGGGCATCCGGGCGTCGAGGATCGCTTTCTCGACTACCGCCGCGGGGTTGGGGCGGGTAAGGTGCGTCTCGTGCGGACCGATCTCTCGGCCTCGGAGGCCCTGGCCCTCGTCCTCGCGGAGACGCCCGTGCTGCCCGCCGAGCGGGTGGACCTGCGGGCCGCCCTGGGGCGCGTGCTGGCCGAGGAGATCATCTCGGGCCGCCGCCTCCCGCCCGCAGACAACTCGGCGATGGACGGCTACGCCGTGCGGCGCACCGACCTCGCCTCCGCGAGCCGCGAGCGACCCGCCCTGCTGCGCGTGGCCTTCGACGTCCCGGCGGGCGGCTCGGCCCCGGCGCCGCTCGGATCGGGAGAGGCTGCTCGGATCCTGACGGGGGCTCCGGTTCCCGCTGGCGCCGACGCCGTCGTGCGGCAGGAGGACGTGGAGCGCAGCGGGGACCGCGTGCGCGTGCCGCTCTGCCCCGAGCCGCGCGAGAACATCCGCGACGCCGGCGAGGACGTCGAGGTCGGCGCGCGGGTGCTCGGGCCGGGATGCGCGATCGGGCCGGCCCACGCGGGCCTGCTCGCGTCGCTCGGGCGCTCGGTCGTCGCCGTCCACCAGCGGCCGCGCGTCGCCATCCTCTCGAGCGGGGACGAACTCGTCGAGCCCGACGGCGACGTCGCGGGCGGGCGCATCGTCTCGTCGAACTCCTACACGCTCGCGGCGCAGTGTCGCGAGGAGGGAGCGGAGCCGGTCTACCTCGGCATCGCACGCGACACGCCCGAGGACCTCGAGGCCAGATTCCGTGGCGGGCTGCGCGCGGACGTGATCGTGAGCTCCGCGGGGGTCTCCGTGGGCGACCGCGACCACGTGCGCGACGTGCTCGCGAAGCTCGGCTGCGAGCTGCGCTTCTGGGGCGTCCGCATCAAGCCCGGCTACCCGCTCGCCTTCGGGCGCCTCTCGGGAGACGCCGGCGCGCTCGTCTTCGGGCTGCCCGGAAATCCGGTGTCGGCGATGGTGACCTTCGAGCAGTTCGTTCGTCCGGCGCTGCGCAAGCTGACGGGCCATCGCTGCCTCTTCCGCCCGTTGGTTCGCGCGCGCCTCGCGGAGCGACTCGCGAAGAAGCCCGGGCGTCTGCACTTCGTGCGCGTGGAGCTCCTGCGCCAGGACGGCGCGATCGTGGCCCACAGCACCGGCAACCAGAGCTCTGGCGTGCTCACCTCGATGGTGCGCGGGCATGGGCTCCTCGTCTTTCCCGCCGAGTCGCACGAGCTGCGCGCTGGCGACGAGGCCACGGTGCAGGTGCTCGACGAGGCCTTCCTCGCGTCGCAGGAGCCGGGCTTCTGAGTGCTACGCCCCCCGCGTCCGGGCAACGCGAGGGCCGCCTCGCGACGATCGCGGGCGCCGTGCTGCTCGGAGGGGTCTCGGAGCGCATGGGGGGCGACAAGGCGACGCTCCCGGTCGGCGGGATCCCCGGCGCCACGCGCGTGGCACGGCTCCTCGCCTCGCTCTTCGAAGAGGTGCTACTCGTCGGCGGGAGCCCGCCGCCGGACGCTCCGGGCCGCTTTGTCCCCGACGCGGAGGGACCGCGCTGCGCGCTGCGGGGCCTCGTGAGTGCGCTCGCGGCGGCCGATGCGCCGCGCGTGCTCGTCGCGGCGACCGACCTCCCGCTGCTCACGGCGGATCTCGTGCTCGCCCTCGTCGCCTGGCCCGAGGCCGATGCGGTGGTTCCCCGGAGCGCCGACGGCGCCCACCCGCTCTGCGCGCTCTACGCGCGAGACGCCGTCCTGCCGCTCGCGCGCGCGAGCCTCGCCTCGGGACGCCTCGCGATCTCCCACGTGCTCGCCGCGGTCGAGACCGCGTGGCTCGAGGGTCCGGACCTGGCCCTCGTGGACCCGGACGGGCTCGCCCTCTTCAACGCGAATCGGCCCGAGGACCTCGCGCGCGCCGAGACGCTCCTCGCGGCTCCGTCCCGATGAACTTCGCTCGCCTTCGGCTCGCTGCGCGCTCCGCTTGCGCTCGCTGCGCGCGCTTCGCGCTTGCGCTCACCAGCGCAGGATCGTGCGGCCCAGGGTCTGGCGCGCCTCCATCCGCTCGAGCTCCGCCGGAAGCTCGGCGTACGAGGCCGTTCGGCCGACGACCGGGCGGATCCTCCCCGCGGCGAGGAGCTCCAGGAGGTGCGCGTGCACGCGCTCCCCGGTGCTGCGCGGGAAGAAGTTCCAGCCGGTGGCCCGCTTCACGGGCGCGGGGTCGAGGGCGTAGGCCAGCATCACGCCCACGAGCGAGAAGTTCCCGAAGACCACCGGCCTCGGGACGATTCCCGCGTCCTCCGCCTCGATCCCTCCGGAGAAGCCCGCGATCACGCAGCGCCCACCGAGCGCGATGGCGCGGAAGCTGCGCTCGGTCGTCTTCCCGCCGACAAGATCGCAGACGACGTCGACTCCGCGCCCGCCGGTCGCGTCGAGGACCGCCTCGGCGAAGTCCTCGCTGCGGGAGTCGATGGCGAGCTCGGCCCCGAGCTCGCGGCACAGGCGCAGCTTCTCGGGGCCGCCCGCCGTCGCGAAGACGCGCGCGCCCTGCGCCACGCCGAGCTGCACGGCCGCGGAGCCCACGCCTCCCGCGCCGGCGTGGACGAGCAGCGACTCGCCCGCCTGGAGTCCGCCGCGCTCGAGGAGCGCCAGGTGCGCGACGTGGAAGGGGAAGAAGAAGGCCGCGGCGCCGGCGTCGTCGAGCGCCTCCGGCGCCTCGAAGACCATCGCCGCGTCGGCCACCACCGCCTCTGCATGGGCCCCGTGCGCGCCGCTCGCCGTCGCCACGACGCGTCGCCCGAGCCATGCCTCGGCGCCGGGCCCGGCGGCTTCGACGCGGCCCAGCAGCTCCATGCCGAGCGTGTACGGAAGCGCCGGATCCACCGTCCGGTAGCGGCCGTGGCAGCCGTCGATCTCGTTCCAGTTGAGGGTGCCCGCCGTCGAGCGCACGCGCACCTGTCCGGCGCCCGGCTCGGGGACCGGCACCTCGTCGAGGCGGAGCGCCTGCGACGGCCTCCCGTGGCGATGGACGCGCCAGGCTCTCATCGCGACCCCGTTCTCGCCGATCTCCCGACCGGCGCTCCGGCGCACGCTCAGCCCTCGAGCTCGACGCCGAAGTGCTCAATGTACGGCGCGAGGCGCGTGCGCAGCTCGTCCGCGTCGAAGCCCCACTCCGCGGCCGAGTAGCGGTGCGTGCCGAACTTGCCCTTCGGCTTGCCGGCGAGGTAGGCGCGCACGCGCTCCGTGTGCTCGGCGCCGAAGCTGCGCCCCATGCGAGCGTAGGCGGCGCGCAGCGTCTCCACCGGGCTTCGCAGCAGGCTCTGGAAGTGCACGTCGACGAAGCGGTCGGGGACGGCACCCTTCGCGCGCGCGTCGGCCACGCCGTTGAGCGCCGCTCCGAAGACCGCTCCGATGCCGGCCGCCATCGCCCCGACGTCGACGTGCTCCGCGCGCATCCACTGGACCATCGCAGTCGTGCTCACGGTCGAGGGCATCGTCTTCGCCGGGTCGCGGTGCGTCTGCACGATCCACGCGTCCGGATAGGTCGCGAAGACGAGGCCGAGGGTCATCAGGTGGCCGGGTGTCTTGAGCAGCCACGTGCGCGGCTCCGAGCCGTGCTGGAGCAGCTGGAGGATCCGGCGGTGGAAGCGGTACATCTCCTCTACGTCGGGCGCCCAGCTGGGCATCTGCACCACCATCGGCCAGTGCGGTCCGCAGAAGCAGGGCGCGGTCAGCGTGACGCACTCGACGGGAAGGTCCGAGCGCAGCTCGTGGATCGCCGCGAACTCGGGCTGGACGTCGGCCCACAGCTCCTGCTCGCACTCGCTGATCGCCGCGCGCCGGTCGCGGCTCGCGCCCGGGAGCGGAAGCGGGTGGAGCGCCTCCCAGGCGAGGGGCGCGCGGAACGCGGGGTCGAGCCAGAGCAGCTCGAAGAGGATGGTGGTGCCGGAGCGCGCGGGACCCGTCACGATCACGGGGGCCGCGATCCGCTCGACCGCGATTGCGGGCTTCTCGTCGAGGGCGCGGGCCAGCAGCAGGCGCGAGCGCAGCGAGCGCAGCAGCTCCTGACGGGTCAGCAGTCGGCCGACCACCGTGAGGTCGGCCGCGTCGACGGCGGCGACCAGCGAGTCGAAGCGCTCGCGCCAGCGCGGGTCGCCGAAGTCGCCGAAGGAGCCGCCGCCGAGCGAGTCGACGGCCGACGCGAGCAGGGCCTCCGCGTCGAGGGGGACGAGGCGCCGGGCGCCCCCGACGGACTCCCCCATCTCGTTGATCCGCCTCACCCAGGCCGGACGCTCGTAGCGCTCAGCCATCGTCGCGATCCGCATCGCACCGCCTCCCCTGCCTGCGAGCGGGGCAGCTTGGCACCGCGTCGGCTCCACGTCGAGCCCGACCGTCCGTCCGTCGCCTCTGGTAGGATTGGTAGGATGTCGGCCGCAATGGAACGCCCGCGAAGCCCGTGGCTCTCGCTGCGCCGGCTGCTGCTCCTGCCGGTGCTGGCCGCGGTCGTGGCCGCCTCGGCGCTTGTCGTCGCGTGCTCGCCCCACGATCGCCGTCCCGGCACCTGGCTCTCGGGCGAGCTCGTGGAGGAGCCGGTCACGGACTGGTCCTTCACCGACGAGGTCCAGGAGATCTTCGTCGAGACGCGCACCTGGTACGGCATCCCGCACTCGGTCACGACGGTCTGCGCGGCCGACGGCGCGAACCTCTACGTGCCCTCCGTCTACTTCGAGGGGGGCGAGTTCCCGGAGGCGCGCTTCTGGAACCGCAACGTGGTGCGCGATCCGCGCGTGCGGGTCCAGATCGGCGACCGGCTCTACCAACGGCGCGCCGTCCTTATCGAGGGCGCGGCCGAACGCGAAGCCGCCCTCGCGGCCTTCGCGCGCAAGTACCCCTTCTGGCAGGAGCTCGCCGCCAAGCCCGAGAGCGAGCGCCCCAGGGTCTTCTTCTTCCGGATGGATCCGGGGGAGGTTGGAGGAGGTCCCCATGCCCGAGCCCGATGAGCTTCGCTCGCCTGCGGCTCGCTGCGCGCAAGGCTTGCCCGATGAGCTTCGCTCGCCTGCGGCTCGCTGCGCGCTCCGCTTGCCGAGCGACGAGCTGCGCCGCATTGCCGAGATCCGCGCGCAGATCGACCACCCGATCATCGACACCGACGGCCACCTGCTCGAGTCGGTGCCGCTGCTGCTCGAGCACGTCGACGCGGATGCGGGCGCGGCGGCCGCCCTGCGCGTGCGCGCGGCCCTTCCGGGGCTCTTCACCGGCGGCGGCTCGGTGGAGCGGGGCATCGCGCGGGGGCCGTGGTGGCCGTCGCCAACGGACGCGGAGTACCAGGCGACGGTGATGATCCCGTCGCTCCTCGCCGAGCAGCTCGAGGAGATCGGGATCGACTTCGCGATCCTCTACGCCTCGCTCGGGCTCGCGCTCTGCACGCTCCCGGACCCGGACACGCGCCTGCCGGCGGTGCGGGCACTCAACACCATGCTCGCCGACCTCTGCAAGACGTCGTCGTACCGCCTCACCCCGGCGGCCGTGATCCCGATGCACACGCCGGAGGAGGCGGTCGCGGAGCTCCGCCGCGTGCGCCGCGAGCTCGGCCTGCGGGCGGCGATGATCCCGCCCGCGGTCGCGCGCCCGCTCGCGGCCTATCCCGAGCTCTTCCCGCGCCTGTGCCACCCCGACCGCTACGGCATCGACTCGGCCTTCGACTACGATCCGGTCTGGCGCGCCTTCGTCGAGCTCGGCGTGGCCGTGACGGCGCACGGCGCGGTCGGCGCGACCTACCTGCCCGACGGGCGGAGCTCGCCCAGCAACTACTCCTACAACCACGTGCTCGGCCACGGCTACCTCCAGTCCGAGCTGTGCCGGGCGCTGGTCTACGGCGGCGTCCCGATGCGCTTCCCCGAGCTCCAGTTCGGCTTCCTCGAGGGCGGCGCCGCCTGGGCGATGCAGACGCTCGCGTCGCTCTGCGAGCACTGGGAGAAGCGCGGGCCGGAGGGCATCGCGAACTACGACCCGCGGCGCCTCGATCACGCGCGCCTCGCCGAGCTGCTGACGAGCCACGGCTTCCCCGTGCAGCCGCCGGAGATGATCGGCGACGTGAACCTGCATCCCTGGGCCCGCGACGAGTTCGAGGACTCGGGGCTGCGCGGTCCCGAGGACATCGCGCGGATCTTCGGCGAGCAGTTCGCCTTCGGCTGCGAGTCGGACGACCTCTCCGTGCACCGGGCGCTCGACGGGCCGGGCAACAAGCAGGGCGTCGCGCTGCGCCCCGTCTTCTCCTCGGACATCGGGCACTGGGACGTCCCGAGGCTCACCGATCCGGTGCCGAGCAGCTGGAAGCTGGTCGAATCGGGCCGCCTGTCGCGCGAGGGCTACCGGCGCTTCGTCTTCGAGCTTCCGGCCCGGCTGCACCTCGCGATGAACCCCGACTTCTTCGCCGGGACGAGCGTCGAAGCGGCCACGAGAAGCCTCTTCGGATGACGGGCGCGAGTGCGCCCTTCGAGGGCAAGGTCGCGCTCGTGACGGGCGCGGGCTCCGGGCTCGGGCGGGCGACCGCCCGGCAGCTCGCGGTCGAGGGCGCGCAGGTCGTCGGCGTGGACGTCGATGCGGCTGGCCTCGCCGAGACGCAGCGCACCTGCCCGGAGGGGAGCTTCCACGCCCTCGCGCGCGACCTCTCCAGCTCGGCGGCTTGCCGCGAGGTCGTGGCCACCGCCCTCGAGCGCACAGCGGCGCTCGACGTGCTGTGCAACGTCGCGGGCATCAACCGCTTCCACCACTTCCTCGAGATGCCCGAGGCCGACTGGCACACTATCCTCGCGGTGAACCTCTCCTCCGTCGCGTTCCTGTGTCAAGCCGCGCTGCCGCACCTGATCTCTCGGCGGGGCTGCATCGTGAACGTGGCCTCCGTCGCGGCGCAGAAGGGGCAGGCCTATACCGTCGCCTACTGCGCGAGCAAGGGCGCCATCGTGCAGCTCACGCGCGCGCTCGCGATGGAGTTCATCGACGAGCCGGTGCGGATCAACGCCGTGGCCCCGGGTGGGATCGACACGTCGATGAACCGCAAGCTCAAGTTCCCCGAAGGCATGGACTGGAGCAAGGTCAAGCCCTACACGGGCCGGCGGGGCATGGCCCGGGCCGAGGAGGTGGCCGAGGTGATCGCGTTCCTGGCCTCCGAGCGGGCCTCGAACGTGCACGGGGCGATCTGGGCGGTCGACGGGGGCCTCACGGCGGGGTGACCCGAAGGCGCCAGCGAGTGCGGGGATGCGGAGATGACGGCGGACGCGCGGCAGGACCGGGAAGAGATCGAGCAGCTCCTCTACCGCTACGCCTGGATGGTGGATCGGCGGGACTGGCAGCTCATGGACGACGTCTTCGCCGAGGGCGCGACCGTCGACTACACGAGCACCGGCGGCCAGAAGGGGGCCTACCGCGAGACGCTCGGCTGGCTCGCTCGCGCGCTCGAGCCCTGGCCCGCGAACCTGCACTTCATCACGAACCTAGCGGTCGAGATCCACGGCGATCGCGCGCGCTCGCGCTGCTACTTCCTCGCGCCGATGGCGCGGCCCCTGCCCGACGGATCGCAGCAGGTGATCACGACCGCCGGGCTCTACCAGGACGAGCTCGTCCGCACGCCTGATGGTTGGCGGATCGCGAAGCGCGACTGCCAGCAGTCCATCACGCTCGGCCAGCTGCCGGCGGGCTACGCGATCCCGAAGTAGGCAAGCGCGAAGCGCGCGCAGCGAGGCGCAGCCGAGCGAAGTTCATCGGGCGCAGGCAAGCGCGAAGCGCGCGCAGCGAGGCGCAGCCGAGCGAAGTTCATCGGGCGCAGGCAAGCGCGAAGCGCGCGCAGCAAGGCGCAGCCGAGCGAAGTTCATCGGGTCGTGGCAAGCGCGAAGCGCGCGCAGCGAGGCG
>Ga0214473_10002877_pt1 | contig 21061 bp, 18 predicted proteins | sample RVTome_7_FD_203509 | JGI IMG/M metagenome (GOLD analysis project Ga0214473, IMG submission 203509) | Soil microbial communities from uranium-contaminated site in the Upper Colorado River Basin, Wyoming, United States - RVT98D197 | ecosystem: Environmental > Terrestrial > Soil > Contaminated >... | reverse complement strand
GCAGCGCGCGCAATGACTCCCCCTCGACGAAGGGCATGACGTAGTAGAGCGTGCCGTCGGCCTCGCCCGAATCGTGCAGCGGCAGGATGTTGGGATGGGTGAGCCCGGCCGCGATCTCGATCTCCCGAAGAAAGCGCTCCGGCCCGATGAGCTCGGACAGATCGGTCCGGAGGACCTTCACTGCCACGCGGCGATTGTGCTTCAAGTCGCGGGCGCGGTAGACCGCGGCCATGCCGCCCCGGCCGATCAGCTCCTCCAACTCATACCGTTCGCGAAGGGCCTGGCGGAGCGTGGCGGGGACCTCGGGCATGCGGGGAAGTTACATGGTTGGTGGCTCGAGCAACGCGTTCAGGGCCCGGAGGTAGGACCTGGGATCGCCACCGATGTCCTCGAAGAGATTGCGCACCCGCGTGGTGTCGATCGGTCCGCCCCCGGCGCCCAGGTTCACGACCCCCGGCTCCCCGGTCACCACACCGAGCTCGACCGGCGCCCAGCCGGCGTCCGCCGCGCCGGCGGTCAGCGCGTCGCACCGGTCCGACGGAACCGTGAAGACCAGCTCGAACTCCCCATGGGGGCCGGCCAGCATGAGCCGCGGTGGAAGGTGCGCCGCGGTCGCGGCGCGAAGCGCGTCCTGGTGCAGCACCTCCTCGACCGGCGTGGCCAGCGAGAATCCGCACCCGTTGCGCCTCGCCAGCTCGTCCAGCGTGGCGATCAGGCCGTCGCTCGTGTCCATGGCGCAGGATGCCACGCGCCGCAGCAGCCGGCCCTCGCGCAGCCGGGCCAGCGGGCGAAAGGTCACCTCCGGCGCCGACCCGGGCAGCAGGCGCCCCAGCGCGTACGCCCCGCCCAGGCCGAGCCGGCCGGTCGCGAACAGCCGATCGCCGGGCCGCGCGCCGCAGCGCGTGAGCGGGCGCCCCGGACTCACGAGCCCCACCGCCGTCCCGGTGAGCGACAGGGTGGCGCCCCGACTGGTGTCGCCGCCGATCACGGGCAGGCCGTGGGCGTCGGCCGCGGCGCCGAGCCCGGTCCGCAACCCGGCCACGAGGTCGTCCGACGCGTCGGGCGGCAGCGCGATGCTCATCAGGATCCCCAGCGGTTCGGCCCCGACGGCGGCCAGGTCGCTGGCGTTCACGGTGACCGCCATCCACCCGATGAGCCACGGATCGGAGTAGAGGCCGAACGCGATCTCCTCGACCACCGCGTCGGTGGTGAGCGCGAGGATGACTCCGGTCCCGGGGAGGCGCACCAGCTCGGCGTCGCTCTCATGCCGGCGATTGAGCTGAGCGGGCGACCCCCGGAAGGCGCCGGCCAGTCGCTCGATCAGGGCGTGCTCCCGCACCGGGGCCGTCACGCGCACACCCGGAGGGCCCGCGCCTGCACCGTGAAGCGGGCGACCCGCGTACACACCACCTCGCCGTCCGCTTCCACGGCGAACGGCTCCCGCGCGCGCACCGTCAGCCGGCGGGCTCGCCACGTGAGCGTCCCCGGGCGCCCGACGAAGCGCCCCCGCGCGAGGCGCGCCAGCGTACCCCAAAGTCGCCCGGTGGACACGGCGGCCAGGCCGTGCACGTAGAACGTCCCGTCCGCCGGCGCGAACGGCGTGTCGTAGCGCAGCACTCCGGTGAAGTGGGGGTTCTTGACCACGCCCAGGTTCCGGAGGCGGAGCGTGAACGGCGGGCCGCCGTCCAGCGCCAGCGTCAGCGCGCGCGGGCGATTGGTCGCCACGGCGCGTACCGCGGCCCACGTCAGGGCGGCGTCCGGCGACATGCGCCGCAGCAGCCGGATCACCCGCGTGGTGCCCGCGCTGAAGTAGTGGTTGCCGTCGGCGGTGGCGCCGATGCTGGCGTTGATGACCCAGGGCCGCGCCACGACCCGCCCCTCGACCGCGCGGCAGCGCAGCCAGCACACATCGATGAGGCCCGCGCCCGCGAAATCCAGCCGGCACGGCACCCCGCCCACCAGGTTGGCCGCGGCCACGGGCTTGTGGAAATCGTTGCTCGAGCCGAGTCCCACCGCGCCCAGCACGACGTCACCCGGCGCGCCGTCGGCCCGCGCGACCAGCGCGGCCAGGACGAGATTGACGGTCCCGTCCCCGCCGGCGGCGACGAAGCGGCGCTCCCCCCGCGCCAGGGCGTCACCCACGACGGCCGGCACCGCGGCCGCGTCACCGGGGATCACCACCTCGCACGCCGGGTCCGAGGAGCGGACCAGCCCCTCGACCCGGCGCCACCGCTCTTCCGCCCGGCCGGCACCCGCCCGCAAGTTCAGCAGCACCAGCATGGCCGGGCCTCACACCTGAGCCGGCGCGGGGCGCCGGGCCAGCAGCGTCGCGAACGTGCCCTGCAGCGCGAGCAACGCGAACATCCATTCGGGCCGGTACGCCACGGCCACCGCGGCGAGGCCGAACAGCTCGGCGTGGAGGACGGGGACCACGGCCCGGTGCGCCTCGGCGTCGACCCGCACCCGGTGGAGCCGGGCCTGGGCCACCAGGCTCACCAGGCCGCCCGCGCCCAGCAGGCCGGCCGCCGCGGCGCGCCCGGCGATCCCCAGGGCCGGCCACTGCCCCGCCACCACCGCCGCCGCTGCCAGCCACGTCAGTCCCGCGAAGGCGTCACTCACCCGGGTCGCGGCGGCGCGCCCGAAGACCACCGGCAGCGTTCGATACCCGGTGGCGCGGTCCGCCTCGACGTCCTTGAAGTAGCCGGCCAGGACGAAGTTGGCGTACCCGAAGAAGACGACGGCGAGCGCGGCCCCCAGTCCGGCCGGCCACGCCGGTCGCGCTCCCGCGGCTCCGGCGCCGGCCAGATAGGCGACCAGGCTGAGCAGCGTCACGATCCACGCGTTGTAGAACGGGCCGGCCCACCAGCGTCGCTTGAACGGCGTGTAGGTCGCGAGCCCCAGGACGCAGAGCGCCGCGAGCGGCAGATTGATCGGTTGCCAGACCGTCACCGCGAAGCCGCAGGCGCCGAGGCCGATGAGGCTCACCCCCATCACCTCGCCGGTGCGGAGCGCGCCGCGCACCAGGGGACGGTACGGCGCCGAGAGGGCGTCGGTGTCGGTCTGGAAGCAGTCGGTCAGCGCCTGTCCGAATCCGTACGACAGGAAGAACGCGGCGGCGAGCGCCAGCGCGGCGACCGGCGGAACGTCCGGCGCCATAGCCAGGCCCACCAGGCCGGCGAACCCGGACACGAAGCACAGATACGGCCGCATCGTGATGATGTAGTCGCGCCAGAATCGCCCCGTGAGGAGCCGCGCTGGCGCCGCGCTGATGGCCACCGCGAGAAAGGTCATGACGCCCCCACGAGAACTCTGCCGCGGCCGCGGGACCGCAACGCATCGAGATACCGTCGCCGCCCGCGGCGGCCGAGCCACACGAGCAGCGGGGCGAATGCCCGGATGGTCCCCGGTGAGAAGGCGATGATCCGTCCCACCAGTCCCCGCGCTGCCGGCACCAGCGTCTCGAGTCGCGGACGTCGCAGGACCCGCTCGACGGCGGCCGCCACCGCCTCGGGGCGGAGGGGGGCGCTGGTGAACGACATCGGCGAGCCACCACCCAGGGCTTCGGCCCGCAGCATGGGCGTCTCCGTCGAGTCGGGGCTCACGACGGACACGCGCACGCCCGTGCCCCGCAGTTCGAGCGCCAGCGACAGGCCGAGGCCGCGAACGCCGAACTTGGTGGCCGCGTAGACCGAGCCGCCCGGCATCGGGACGATGCCGCCCAGCGAGGCGAGCAGGATCAGGTGGCCGCGCCGGCGGGCGCGGAAGTAGGGCACGAACGTCTGCGCCACGTGCAGGGTGCCGAGGAGATTGGTGGCGATCTCCTCGCGCGCCACATCCGGCGGCACGGCGTCCACCGCACCAGGGTGGATGACCGCCGCACAGTTGATCACGGCATCCAGTTCGCCCAGGGCCCCGAGCGCCGCGGCGCGCAGCCGGGCGAGGGATGCGGCGTCGCGCACGTCCACCGGCCAGGCGCGCACCGGGTCCCCGCGGGTTGCGAGTCGCGCGCGGGTCCGCTCCAGCGCGTCGGCCGCGATATCGGCCAGCCCGACCCGCGCGCCGAGCCCGGCGAGGCGCTCGGCGATGGCGGCGCCGATCCCCCCCGCGGCGCCGATCACCAGCACCGCGCGGTCAGCGGATGGGCGCGACATCGGTCCTCCAGAACCGCCAGCCGGCCCGGAGCCCGAGCAGGCCACCGCCCACGCAGGCGGCGTTCACGCCCAGCTCCAGCATCACGGCGGGACTCAGCCGCCCGTACCACCCGTGGCCGGCGTAGAAGGTGAGATCCAGCAGCCCAAGGTAGATGCTGATGGCCGCGGCCCCGACCAGCAGGAAGGGGCCAGGGGCGTACCCGCGCACCAGGCAGTAACCCGCGAGCAGGAGCGCGGCCGCGAAGCCGGCGTCCGCCAGCGGAAAGGCGGCTTCGTACGCCGCCACGCGCGGGTCGCCCTGGCCCAGGGCGGCGCCGGTGGCGAAGTAGACGAGCCAGAACAGGGCGACCAGGCCACCGCCCGCGACCGCCACCCACCCCACCGCGCGCCGCATGGGGGCGTCGGAAATCCTCGCCTTCGTCCGCACCGTGTCCTCCGGAGTTCCGTCGGCTCAACGGTCGGGTGCCGCCGTCAAGGCGGGGTCAAGGGACACCGCGCACCCGGGCTTGACGCGCACTTGACCGCCGGCGGCCAGGCTTGGGGCGGCGCGGGAATCGCCCCCGGGAGGCCGTCATGTCGAAGCCCAAGCTCGAAATCATCGTGCTCTACCAGAACCTGGGTGACGCGCGGGCCTATTACGCGCGCTCGCCCGCCCCGCCCCTTTCGGGCATCCTGCTGGCCGGCCTGACGCCGGACCTGGTCGAGGTGGAGGTGCGGCACGAGATGGTGCGCCCGATCGACTACGACACGGACGCGGACTACGTGGCGCTCAGCTTCATGGACTTCTGCGCGCCCCACGCCTACGAGGTGGCGGGCCGGTTCCGGGCGCGCGGCAAGACGGTGATCGCGGGTGGGAAGTACCCATCCACGTTCCCCCACCGGGTGATGCCGCACGTGGACTGCGTGGTCGCGGGTGAAGCGGATTACGTCTGGCCCCGCGTGGTGGAAGACCTGGTGGCGGGCCGGCTCCGGCGCCTCTACCAGGCGCCGCCGTCGCCGACCCTCGAGCGCATTCCCCCACCCCGGTACGACCTGGTGGAATCGCGCTACGCGGTGGCCGTGGTGACCGAGGCGACGCGCGGATGTCCGTTCCGGTGCACCTACTGCCAGCTCAACATCGCGCCGGCGGCCCATCGCTGCCGTCCCATCGACGACGTGATTCGCGACCTCACGGCCACGGCCCGGCTGCCCTTCCCCAAGCGGAAGCTCGCGATGCTCTACGACAACAACCTCGGCGGGAACCTGGGATACGCCAAGGAGCTGCTGCAGGAAATCGCCAAGCTGAAGCTCTGGGCGCTGGGGACGCAGTTCACCCTGAACTGTCTGGATGACCCCGAATTCGTGGACCTGCTCTCCGCCGCGAATTGCCGGATGGCGTTTCTGGGCATGGAATCGCTCCACGAGCCCAGCCTGAAGGCGGTGCGGAAGCGGCACAACAAGGTGGCCGAATACCGCGACAAGTACCGCATGCTGAGGGAGCGGGGGATCCTGACGTTCAGCGGAGTGATGCTCTCGCTGGACGAGGACACGCCGGAGTACTACGCCACGCTGCCCGAGCGGCTGGAGGAGGTGGATCCCAGCGCCATCTTCCTGTCCATCGCGATCCCCATTCCCGGCACGCCGTTTCACCGGGACCTGGAGCGCGAAGGCCGGATCTTCGACCACGACCTGGCGCACTACGAAGGCGACCACGTCGTCTTCCGCGCCCGGCATGTGACCCTCGCCGAAGTGATCGCGGCCCGGAAGGCGCTGACGCGGTCGTTCTACTCGTGGCGGAACATCGCGCGCCGGTGGTGGAGGCTGGTGCGCGCGTCGGTGAGCGCGGGCCGGGATCGGCGGCGCTGGTTCGGCATCCCGATCATCACGTTCGTGCTATTCCAGCTCTCGCGGTTCCAGCGGTACCACGCCAAACGGCGGGTGTATCCGTCTCGAGTCCCGGAGGTCGGGGAGCCCGCGGAAATCGGTGAGGGGCGGCTTGCCCTTGGCGGCTAGCCCCAAAGAGCCGCCACCGGCGGATGGAGCCGGCCGTCCCACCGGAGCCCCCGTTCACGGTCCCGCGCCATCCACAGCGAGCCGTCGAGGTCCACCCACCGGGCCTCGGCCGTGAGCAGGGTGGCGGGCGCCATCAGCAGCGAAGTTCCCAGCATCGACCCGATCATGACGTCGAGCCCGCGGGCCCGCGCGGCCGCGACGAGGGCCATCGCTTCCGTGAGCCCGCCGGCCTTGTCGAGCGTCACCTTCACCACCTCGTAGCGATCCGCGAGCGGGGCGAGGTCGGCCGCGGTGTGGCACGACTCGTCGGCGCAGACCGGGACCAGGTGCGGGATCTCGTCCAGGGCGATGTCCCAATCGGCCGGGAGCGGCTGCTCGACCAGCTCGACCCCATAGCGCGCCATCGCGGGGAAAGACTCCGGGAGCTCGGATTCGGACCAGGCCTCGTTGGCGTCCACGATCAGGCGGGCATCCGGCGCCGCGGCCCGCACGGCGGCCACGCGCTCCAGGTCGCCGTCGCCTCCCAGCTTGAGCTTGAGCAGCGGGTGGCGCACGGCATCGACCGCGGCGGCGGCCATGCGCTCGGGCGTGTCCAGCCCGATGGTGAACGCGGTGAGTACGGGGGTCGGCTCGGGCAACCCGGCGAGCTGCCAGACCGGCGTGCCGGTGTGCTTGGCCTCGAGGTCCCAGAGCGCGCAGTCGAGCGCGTTGCGGGCGGCGCCGGGCGGCAGCAGGCCCGCGAGCTCCGGCCGGCCGGCGCCGTGCACCACCGCCTCGGACACGCGCTTGATTTGCGCCACCACGCCCGCCACGGTCTCGCGGTATCGCGGGGACGGGGCGCACTCCCCCCGACCCACGGCCGCGCCCTCCCGGATCTCGACCAGCACCACGTCGGCCGCGGTCCGCGAGGACGGCGAAAGGGCGTAGGGCGACCGGAGCGGCCAGCTCTCATGCCGTACGAGCACCGTCCTCACGACACCTCCACCACGAGTTTGCCGAAATTGGCGTCCGCCGCCATCATCGCGTGAGCGTTCTCCAGCTCCGCGAACGGCCAGACCCGCTCCACCACCGGACGGACCGTCCCGGCCTCCAGCAGCGGCAGCACCGCCTGGGCGAAGCGCGCGACCAATTCGTCCTTTTCTTCGGCCGGGCGGCTCCGCAACACGGTGCCCTCCACCCGGAGCCGGTGTCGCAGCACCAACCCCAGATCCACCTCCGCCGTCCGGCCGGCGGTGAGTCCCACCAACACCAGACGGCCGCGCGGCCGCAGGGCTTCGAGCGTCCTGGGGAAGAGGGACCCACCCACCAGATCCACCGCGGCGTGCGCGCCGCCACCGGTCACGCGGCGGACCTCCTCCACGAAGTCGCCGGCGGCCGTATTCACGCCGGCGTCGAGTCCCAGTTCCCGGGCACGATCGAGCTTCGCCCCGCTCCGGCTGGTGCCGACGCAGCGGGCTCCGCGCGCCCGTGCCAGCTGGAGCGCCGCCGTTCCCACGCCGCTTCCCACCGCGTGCACCAGCAGCCACTCGCCGGCGCCGAGTGCCACCCGCTCCAGTGCATCGTAGGCGGTGACGAACGCTTCGGGCACGGCCGCCGCCTCGCCGAACGACCAGCCTGCCGGCATGCGCATCACGTGACCCGCCGGCACCACCACGTACTCGGCGTACGCGCCGCCTGCCGTGATGCCCATTACTCTGTCCCCCGCGACGGCCGGACCCCCGGTCCGCCGGTCCGCCGGTCCGACCGCGTCCACCTCACCGGCAAACTCCAGCCCCAGGATGTCGGGCGGCGCACCCGGTGGGGCGGGGTACAGGCCCCGCCGCTGGAGCAGGTCGGCGCGATTGACGCCGAACGCCCGCACCCGCACGCGAACCTCTCCGGCCCCCGGGGCCGGAAGCGGCACGTCGCGCAGCTCGAGCGCCCCGCCCTCCGTCACGACGTAGGCCTGCATCCGTTCCCCCCGAGGGTCCGCCTGCTCTCCCCCGCCCTCCAAACCTGCCCGCACGGCGCCCGAATGGGAATCATGCACTCGCTTGACCACGGCCGAAGCGGCCCGTACGCTAGAGGTCTTCTCGCACGCGGCGAACGCCCATGTCCACGCTCTTCGAGCGTGTGCAGGAGGCCCTGGCCCCGGACTATGTGCTCGAGCGCGAGCTCGCGGGCGGCGGCATGGGGATCGTGTTCGTGGCGTGGGAACCCGCGCTCGAGCGCCGCGTCGCGGTGAAAGTCCTCCGCCCGGAGTTGGCGACGGCCCCCGCGGCCGAGCGCTTTCGCCGGGAAGCCACGACCCTGGCGCGCGCGGCGCACCCCAACGTCGTCACCATCCACAAGGCCGACGAGCGCGGGGGCATCTCTTTCCTCATTACCGAGCTCTTCGAGAGTAGCCTGGCCGACCGCCTGCAGGGTGGCCGGTTGCCCGTAGCCCAGGCCCTCCGCATCGCCCGGCGTCTCCTCGATGGGCTGGGGCACGTGCACCGGCTCGGCATCGTCCACCGCGATGTCAAGCCGGGGAACATCTTCTTCCGGGGCGACACGCCGGTGCTGGGCGACTTCGGGATCGCCAAGGATACGTCGTCCACCGGCGAGGTGCTCACCGCCACCGAGCAGCATCCCGGCACCCCGGCGTACATGGCGCCCGAGCAGCTGGCGGCGCGCGACGTCACGCCGGCCGCGGATCTGTACTCCACGGGCGCCGTGCTGTACGAGATGCTCACGGCGCGCCGCTGGGCGGGCGTGGGCGACGTCCGTCGCGCCGACTGGTCGGGCGTGCCCGGCCCCGTGGCCCGGCCACTCCAACGGGCCCTGGCCTACGACCCGGAGGAGCGCTGGCCCGATGCCGAGGCCTTCTCCCGGGCGCTCAGGGCCGCCGCCCGGGCCGGCGCCCGCCGCTCCGTCCTGGGCCTGGGCGGGCTGACGCTGGTCGCGGTCGTCGTGGCCATCTTCCTGCGTCCACACGACACCGAGGAGTCTGGGATCGTGGCTCCGCTGCCCGCCCGGATCGCCGTACTCCCCTTCCGGTCCTCGGCCGCCGATTCGGCCGTCGCGCTGAAAATCGCCCACGCGATTTCGCTGCACCTCGAGAACGCCTTCGGCGATGCCAGCTTTCGCGTGACCCCCATGCAGCAGGTGGCGCAATGGTGGAGTCGCGCCTCGGCCCCCGATGTCCTGCCCGCTTCGGTCTTTGACACGTTGCACGCGGAGCGGGTCGCCTGGGGCCAGCTCGAGCGCGAAGGAGACGGCTATCGCGCCGTGGTCGAGCTCCATGAACCCGGCGGATCCCCCCGCCCGGTCGCCAGTCAGCCGTTTCAGGCCGGTTGGGAAATGGACGCCGGGTACACCCTCGCCTATCACCTCGTGCGCGACGTCGAGCCGCGCCGGGCCTTCGCGTTCGCCGGCTCGCCGCTCCGCGACCGGAACAAGGCGGCGGTTGACTCGCTGATGGCGGGCGACTGGGCGTTCTGGCGAGAGAACTGGGCCGCGGCCGAACGACTCTACCGGGCGGCCATCGCCCTCGACACCACGCTGGGATGGGCGTGGTGGGGCTTGTACAACGTCGAGCGCTGGCGACGCGGCGGATTCGACGTCGATCTCCGCCGGGTGCAGGCCCTGTACCGCTCCGACTTCCGCGCGCTCGACCCGCTGCTGATCGCCGCCGACCTCGAAAACGGTCCCGCGCGGCTGGCGGGATACGAAGCCGCGGCTCACGCGTATCCGCACCACGCCTCCCCGTGGCTGTTGATGGGCAACGAGCTGTTCCACCGCGGGCCGCTGTGGGGCATCGGACTCGACAGCGCGGTCACGGTGCTCCGCGTCGCCGCGGCCCGGGACCCCTACATGGCCCCGATCTTCTCCACGATGACCTGGGCGCTCATCCGCCTGGGGCGCGACGGGGAATCCCGCGAAGCGCTGGACCACTACGCCACGCTCGCCAGCCCCTCGACCGAGCGCGAGCTCTGCCTGCGGTGCGTGCTGGACCTGGCCCGGACCGCGCGCTTTGCCCCGCAGGAGCTCGACGCCCGACTGGGGGATTTCCTCCAGGCACCGGGCGGAGCGGGCTCGATGGCCCGGTCCCTCCGCTGGGGACTGTCGTTCGGCGTTCCGGAAGCGCAGGTGCGGGTGAGCGGCATGCTGGCCGCCACGGCCACGAGCGCGGAGCAGCGGGCCGACGCCATGGTGGGGCGGGCGCTCGGCCTCGTGGCGCTTGGGCGGGTACGCGAAGCGCTGGCCGATCTCGACTCCACGGCCCGACTGACGAACAGCGCCGAGCTGGTCCTGCAGGCGGCGGAATGGCGCGTGGTGTTTCCGGCCGTGGCCCTCCCCGGCCTGGACTCGGGAAGTCGGGTCGGCGGCCGTGACGTGCTGCGACGCCTGGCCGCCGGCAGCGGATCCGGCGCTGCCCGCGCCCGCTGGGCGCTTGCCATCGATGCGTTTGCGTCGGGCGATACCGCCGCGGGCCGCCGATGGGGAACCATGCTCGATCCGGGCGACTCCACCGTGGCGGGATTGCGCGCGCTCGTCGCGGCCTATCAGGCGGTCGCGCAGGGGGACACCGCGGAAGCGCTCCACCGGGCCACCCCCTCCGCCCTGACCCGTCAGGACGCCCTGGGAGACCCGCTGGCCCGAGCGGTCCTCCAGCTCGCTCGCGGGGCCTGGCTCGCGGGCGCCGACCCCCGGGCCGCCGACCAGGCGTGGCTGTGGTACGAGAACAGCGACGCGGTGGGATGGCCTGCCGGTCCGCCCCAGGCCGCAGAGCTCGATTGGGCGCTGGAAACCTGGGGCCGGTACCTCCGCGCCACCCTGGCCGCCGCCACCGGCAACCGGGCCCGGTCCTGCGCCCTCGTCCCGGACGTCGTCCGCCGGTGGGAAGCGGCCGACCCCGCGTACGCCCCCGTTCGATCCCGCGCGGCCGACCTGCTCCAGCGTTGTGCCGGGTTGCCATGATCGCCTGTCGCCTGCTCGGCCCGGTGGAAGTCACTCAGGACGGCGGGGCCGCTCCGCCGGGGCTGCTCTGGCGGAAGCACCTGGCCTTGCTCATCTACCTGGCCCTCTCCCCCAAACGCACCCGCACGCGCGACCACCTGATCGGCCTCTTGTGGGGCGACCGGGAGGAGTCCGCCGCGCGCCACTCGCTGCGCGAAGCCGTGCGGCAGCTCCGCCAGGCCCTGGGTTCGGACGCCGTGCTGACCGAGGGGCAGCACATCCGGCTGGCCGGCGACTGCGTGGTGCTCGACGCCACCGAGTTCGAGCGCTTGATGACCGAGCGACACTCGGGGCTGGCGGCGGCGCTCGTGACGGGGGACTTCCTCGAGGGCTTCAGCGTGCCGGACGCGTCGGCCTTCGAGGACTGGCTCGCCGCCGAGCGGCTGGAGTGGCGTCGCCGCGCCGCGGCCGCCTGTCGCGACCACGCGACCCGGTGCGTGAATGACGGACGAACGGCCGAGGCGGTCGCCGCGGCGCGTCGTGCCCTGGCGCTCGAGCCGCTGTCCGATGTGGCGGCGCAGGCGCTGATGCGGGCCGAAGCGCTGCACGGCGACCGGGCCGCGGCCCTCGACGCCTTCGCGCTCTTCGCGCGCCGCGTACGCCAGGAGGCCGGCGCCGAGCCGGCGGCGGCCACGACCGGCCTGGCCGAGCGGATTCGCCAGGCCCGAGGGCCGGCGCCGCCCGTGCGCGACCGGGCCGACGACCGACCCTGGACCCGCCGGGCCCCGCTCGTGGGACGAACCGCCGCACTCGGCCGGTTGGTAGAGCTGTGGGAGCAGGCCGCCGCCGGGCGGGGCGCCACCGTGGCCTTGCTCGAAGGGGATCTGGGCCACGGCCGAACCCGCCTGCTCGACGAACTGGCGCGGCGGGTCACGCTCGCCGGCGGCGCGGTCGCTTCGGTCCTGGCCGTCCGGTCCGATCGCGACGAGCCCTGGAGCGGGGTGACCGGGCTCGCCCGCGGCGGCCTGGGCAGCATGCCCGGCGTGGCCGCTGCGCGCTCCGAGGCGCTGGCGCCGTTCGTCGCCCACGTTCCCGAGTGGGCCGACCGTTTCCCCGGCGCCCGCGAGGATTGCCTGGCCCTCGGGCCGGCTTTCCGGGAGATCGTGGCGGCGGCGGCGCACGAGGGCCCGGTGCTCCTCGCGGCCGACGACGCGCAGTGCCTGGACGACGAGTCGCTCCTCGCACTTCAGTCCACCCTGCGCGACCTCCGCCAGGGGCGCGTCATGCTCGCGCTGGGCCTGCTCCCCGGCCGTTGGCACGTCGCCCTGGACGAGATCCGCTCAGGGTTAGGCGAAACCTGGCCGGGGGCCGTGATCCCGCTCGAGCGCCTCACCGACGCGGAGGTCGGCGCCCTGGCCGCGTGGGCCCTCCCCTCGTTCGACGCCGCGGCCCTGGATCGCGTCACCCGTCGCGTCGCCCTGGATTCCGCCGGCATCCCCCTGCTGGTGGTGGAACTGCTCCACGCCGTCACGCTGGGGCTCGATCCCGCCCAAGCCGGCTCCTGGCCCGCGCCGTTCCGCACGCTGAGCCAGACCCTGCCCACCGACCTGCCGGACGCCGTCGTGGGCGCCGTCCGCGTCGGCTTCCGCGCCCTCTCCAAGCCGGCCCAGTCGGCTCTTGCCGCACTCGCGGGGCTGCCGGATCGCGCGCCCGAGGCGCTCATCGGTCGCGTCGCCCAACTCGACTCCGCAGCCCTGCAGCCCGCCCTCGCCGAGCTGGAATGGCAGCGCTGGATCAACGCCGAGGCCCGAGGCTACGCCTTCGTCGCCCGCATCGTTCGGGACATCGTGGCTCGCGACATGCTCACGCCCGGACAGAAACGCCGCTTGGCCGAACTCGCCGGCTTGACCCCGGCTTGACGCCGCGCGCCTAACCTCCTCCGCGTTCTCGAACACGGGACGAAACCCGAACAAGGGGGGGCGGAGATGCGAGCAACTTTGCTGCGATCGTCGCTCGCGGCGGCCGGCGTGCTTCTCGCGGCGGCGTGCGGCGACCGGGATCCTCTGGGGGTCGAGGGACCCGACGTGCGGGCGTCGCGAGGCACCTTCCCGGCCCCGGCGAACCTGGTCACGGTAGACGGCTTCAGGTTCTTCCCCTACACCGCCGACAACTTCTCCGCCGACCCGAAAGACCCCATCAACCTCATCCTCACCGGCCAGGTGGACCCGCGGATCATCCGGGCCGCGCTACTCGCGCTTCCCGATGGCGACCGTAGCGCCTTCGGCTTCCCCAACGGGTTCCCGTTCAATTGCACGTGGAAGGACGCGCTGGGCGGCGACGAGCAGGTCACCTTCGCGGCGGACGCCTGGACCGGCTCGGTCATCCAGCTGGCGTGCGGCGACTACGGCCCCGTGCGCTTCCACGTACGGCTGTTCCCCGCCGGCGATCGGACCATCGGCAACGCGCACTTCGAGGTTCTGATCGACGGCACGGCCGACCACCAGGTCCTGAGCTGGGAGCTGGCTGAGCAGCTGGTGACCGCCGATCTCGTTCGGGCCGGGATCGCCGCCCCGACGGGCATCGCCGGCGGAATCAACGCCGCCCCGTACTTCCGCCTGATCATCGAGCAGGTGTACGACGCCCTGCCTCCCGACCTCCAGGCGCTGGCCGTGCCGGTCGGCGAGGGCCATGGCATCGCGACCGACGGGAATGCCACCATCTTCACGGTCTTCGGGCGGCCGCCGCTGGTCCCGGGCATCGCGGACCAGAACCTGGTCATCGACTTCGACCAGGTCATCCCGAAGCCGTTCTGTGCGGCCAACGTCCCGTTCGTGTACGTGAACGGGCCGGTGACGCTGTCGCAGACCGACGGCCTGGGTGAAGGCGGCGAGTATTGGCGGGCGTTCAGCGCCGAAGGGACGTTGTCGGTGACGCCGATCGACCTCGGCACCGGCCTGCCCGATTTCTCCCGCACCTACCGGGCCCGCATCCGCGAGCACCACCGGGCCAAGTTCTGGAATGGCATGCTCACCGTGGCCAGCCAGAAGATGCAAATCGAGATCCCGCAGAGGGGGCCGGATCGCGGTCGGCTGTCGATTCTCTTGCGGCTAGGCCCGCACGGCGCCACGCGGTTCGAGGCGAACGAGGTGTGCCTGCCGTAGGGAGTCCAGATGGGGACGCGGAGAGGCTGGATCCAGACTCTCCGCGCCCCCATCGCCTTGCGAATCAGCCTGGACTAATTCAATATTTAGCTATGCCTAAGTTAAACCGAGCAGCTCTGTCGGGTCTCCTAGCATTGGGGGGCCTCACGCCGATCACCGCCCGCGCCCAAACCGGCGCCCCTCCGCTCATCACCGACCGCCCTGACCAGACCGAATCCGCCGTGGTGGTGCCTCCCGGCTCGTTCCAGCTGGAGCTGGGCGGGGCGCACGTCTTCGACCGCCCCGGGAGCGGCGCATCCACTCGCCTGGTCAACCTGGGCGCGGCCTTGCTCCGGATCGGCGTCGCCCGGCCTCTCGAGCTGCGGGTGGGGTTCGCCGGATGGCACCGGGCCGAGCCCGACGGCGCCCCCGTGCTTCACGGTTTCGGTGACCTCGACCTCGGAGCCAAGCTCGTGCTGGCCGAGGGCGCGGGGTTCTCACCCGCGGTGGCCGTGATGGGGGCGGTCACGGTGCCCACCGGCCACGAGGCGTTTCGCGCCGCCGGGCTCGACCCTGCGTTCCGAGTCTCGCTGTCGCACGAGCTGCCCGGCGGCCTGGGACTGGGCTATAACGCCGGCGCTCTCTGGACCACGGAAGGCGATCTGGCCGGCAATGAGTCGCTGCGGACCGACCTGCTCTACACGCTGACCCTGGCCCGCGGACTCACCGAGCGCCTGGGCGCGTTCGTCGAGGGGTTCGGCGTCGTGGGCGTGAGCGACGGGCAGCCGGCCTGGCACGCGCTCGACGCCGGTTTCACGCTCGCGCTGCGCGCCAACCTGCAGCTCGACGCCTCGGCCGGAATCGGGTTGAACGAGGCGGCGGAGGACTGGTTTGTGGGGGCGGGGATTTCGGTGAGGGTTCCGAGATAGGGAGGCGTGAAACGTGAAACGTGAAACGGGGATCCCGTGGCCCCTCGTTTCACGTTTCACGTTTCACGTTTCACGCCTCACCGAAGCTGGACTAGGCTCCGCGGAGACTGTACACGTACCCCGCGATCGCCCGCACCTGGGCGTCGGTGAGCGCCACGGCGCCACCCTTGGGCGGCATGATCGTTCCGGACTTCGACTGCGCCGCCGGAACGCCCGTGTTGATCTGATTCACGATCGCGTCGTAGCTGCCGTCGCTATGCAGCCATTCGGCGTCGCCCAGGGCCGGTCCCAGGCCCTGCGCGCCCACGCCGTTCTGGCCGTGGCACGTAAAGCAGATGCCCGCGCCGTGGAAGAGCGTGCGGCCCTCCTCCACCATCGCCGGGGTCACGCCGTCAGGAAGCTGCGCCGCGGGGGCCGTCGCCTGCGGGGCCGGGGATGCGGCCGCTTCCGCCGGCGGAGCCGCCTCCTCTGCGGTTTCGCCACCACCCCCACAAGCCATGAGAGTCAGGGCTGCCACGGCCGAGACTGCCAGGAATCGTGCCGACATCGCTGCCCACCTCGTGTTGAAGGTCAAAAGAAGAAGAACATCTGGCTCTTGAACGACATCTCGTTGGACCCCACCTGCGGCATCCACAGGTCGAGGTTGTTGTGCCAGGCGTTGCGGCCGCCGAAATGCACGATCAGGCCGGGTGTCACCAGCCATCCACCATCATCCGCCACGTCGCTGTCGGGATCGCCGAAGCTGACCCGCGCCACCGGCTCGATCCCGCGCAGATACCGGTGGCCCAGCACCGCCTTGTAGGTCGCGATCACCTGGCCGGCGAGGAAGCTCCCGACTTCGGTATCCGTGGTTCCGATCGTCCAGTTGCCCCCGCCCACGATTCCCGCCTGGATGTGCGGGCCGCTGGTGTAGTTGCCGATTTCGACGTCGGCGCCCCACCCGGTGGTGAAGCGGTCGGCCCCGCTGACCGGATGCTCGTAGTCCTTGCGGGCCCCGTTCACGCTCACCACCACGTCCCGGATCGGCGTGACCGACAGGCGCGCGGAGAACTGCTTGTTGCCCGTGGTCTCGCGGGTGTTGAGGCCCGCGCCGTTGGTGACCGCCACCGCGTAGCGGAGCCGATCGCCCGGCAGGGTCCCGTCCACCAGGAGGCCCAGGTCGCGATCCGTATACTGCAGGTCTTCGGTGAGCGTACTGAGCGAGCAGACGGCGCCCAGGGCGCCGCAGCCGTCCACGCCGCGAATGCCCCCGGTGCGCTCGACCACCAGCAGCTCGCTCGACGAAGTCAGCCCGAACAGGTCGAACGGCCGCTTGAACTGCCCCAGCGTGGCACGGACCGCCGGATCGAAGGTGAGCCGCACGTACGCGTCCCGCAGCGAGAACGAGCTCCCGGTGCCGTAGTCCGGCTCGATGCGTGCCGAGATCAGGTCGTTGAGCGTGACGTCAAACGTGAGCCGCGCCCGGCGAATCAGGATCTCGGACTCGGGCAGCGCCTCGCCGGCGGCGCTGTCCACCGAGGTCGTGTTGAACTGGACGTGCAGGCGCCCGGAGAGCCGCCCCGTGACGCCCTCGGGGAGGCGAAGCTGGGCCGGGAGCCGCGCCGGGGCGACCGCCGCCAGCCCTGCCACGCAGGCCGCGATGCGAAAGCGAATGTGAGTCATGAATGCCCTTGGTGGTGGGGAGCGCCCTACTTGGCCTTCGGCCGTCCCAGCGTCCAGACGTACGCCGCGACCGCCCGCACCTGCGTTTCGGTGAGCTGAGAGCCGCCCTTGGGGGGCATCGCCACGCCGCTGGTGGATTTGTCCGCGGTCACGCCCTGGAGGACCTGCCGGACGATCGCCTCGTACGACCCGTCGCTGTGGAGCCACGTGGTATCGGTGAGGTTGGCGCCCAGTCCCTGAACGCCTTTGCCGTCCGGTCCGTGGCACGCGCCGCAGATGCCGGCCCCGGCGTAGAGCTTCTGCCCTTCTCCCACCATGGCGGCAGTGACGCCGGTGGGGAGGGAGTCGGTGGTCTGAGCTAAAAGCGCGGACGGGAGCGCCAGGAGCGGGAGGGCCAAGAGCCAGGGGCGGAGCATGCCAACCTCTTGTAGGTAAACGTCCAGTCTACAAGAAGTAACGGGATGGCCCCCGGAAGGCTATCCTCGGCGCGGCGGCGGGGCGGCGGCCGGCCGCCCGGTCCCCTTGTGGAGGGCGCGGTACAACGGGCACTCCCGGGTCAATGCGGTCGCCATGAGGATCAGGCCACCCAGCACGGCGGCGAAGGACAGGAGGCCGCTGGTCGGGGCCGATACCCCGACCACCACCAGCAGCACCGCCAGCAGTGCACGGACCAGCGCGTCCGTCGTCCCCACGTTTCTCCTCATGAGCTGCCCCCAACCGTGTCCCACCGGAACATCGCCGACAGGGGGTGAAGCGGTCGGTAACTCGAGGTGAAAAAGGGGTAAACCGCCGAGCCGCTAAAGGATGGGCGCGGCCGGCTCCCGGGGCAGGCAGACCGTCACCCTGAGGCCGCGTTGCTCCGCCCGCTCGGCCCGGATCGAGCCGCCGTGTGCCCGGACGATCGCGGCCGCGACCGTGAGCCCCAGCCCCGCCCCCGCCCCCCGGCCCCGGGCCGAATCTCCCCGGTAGAACCGCTCAAACAGGTGCGGCAACACCTGTTCCGGCACACCCTCGCCGTCGTCCTCGACCGCGATGGCCACGGCGCCCTCGTCGCCGGAAAGCCGCACGGTGACCGAGGTGTCGGGCGGCGTGTGCCGGACCGCGTTGTCCAGGAGGTGATCGAGCACGAGGCCCAGCATCCGGCCGTCCACGGCGGCGTTGCCGCCTCCGCCGTTCGGCGCCGGCTCGTAGCGCAGGTGGCGACCGCCCACCCGGGGGCTCACCCGTTGCACCGCGCCGGCTACCACCGTCTGGACGTCGGTGGATACCCGCTGCGGGGTCAGGTCGCCGGTCTCGATCCGGGCCAGCAGGAGCAGCGTGTCGCTCAGCGTGCCGAGGTGGTTCACTTCCTCGAGCACGCTCTGGAGCACCCGCTCGTACTGTTCGGCCGACCGCTGATGGCGGAGCATGACCTCGACCTCACCCCGCATGGCGGTGATGGGCGTCCGGAGATCGTGCCCCACGTCGGCGATGATCCGGCGCTGCGCCAGCAGCCCGCGGTCCAGGCGCTCGAGCATCCGATTGAGCACCGTCACCAGCCGGTTGAACTCCTCGACCTCCGCGTGCGCCGTGATCCGCTGCTCGACCGCGCCGGGCAGCACGCCCTCCGCTTGCTCGGCGATCTCCGCCACCGGCGCCACCACGGACCGGGAGAGCCAGCCCCCGCCGAACACGGTGGCGACCGTGCCCAGGACCACCGTGCCCAGCATGAGGAGCAGAACCTGCAGGCTCGCCGTCTGGAGCGGCGCCAGCGAGGCCGCGACCTGCACGATCCGGGGGTCGCCGGACCGCTCGTGCGCTACCGCGAGATACACCGACCGCACCGGGTCGCCGCCCCAGCGCTCGGTGGTCCAGACGATGGCCCCGCCGGCGGCCTGGCTGAGCAGGGCGGTGTCCACCGGCAGCCCGGCGGCCAGCGGCGTGTTGACGTCGAGCGCCCGGCCCGAACGGTCCCGGACCGCCACGAACCGGTTGACGTCCCGCACGAACGCGGCCACGCCCAGGTGAGCGCTCTGGCGCGGCACGGCGCGGCCGACGGCCAGGATGGAGGACTCGATGCGGCCCACCGCCACCAAGCCCTGGTCCAGCTCCCGCCGCAAAACGCGTCGCGCCCCCAGGAACGCCCAGAAGGCGATCACCAGGAGCGCGAGGAACATCGTGAGCGAGAACCGCACGGAAAGCGTGCGGCGAAGCGACTGCATGACGGCTAGGCCGAGGAGGCCGCGGACGTCCCCGAACCATTGAGGCGGAAGCCGACTCCCCGAACCGTCTTGATCAGGTCTTCGTAGCCCGCTTCGCGCAGCTTGCGCCGGAGATTCCCCACGTGCACGTCCACCACGTTGCTCTCGGGGTCGAAGTGCATGTCCCAGACCTTCTCGAGCAGCTCGGTGCGCCGGACCACGTCGTCCTTGTGCATCATGAAGTGCTCGAGCAGCTGGAACTCCCGGGGCGTGAGGTCCAGCGCCTTGCCGCCGGCGTACGCCTGGTGCTTCAGCCGGTCCAGCTCGAGCGCCCCCACGCTCAATCGTTCGACCCGAGTCGCCCCGCCGCGGCGGACCAGGGCCCGCAGGCGGGCCAGCAGCTCGTCGAACTTGAACGGCTTGGCCAGGTAATCGTCGGCGCCGGCGTCGAGGCCACGGACCACGTCTTCCGTGGCGTCACGGGCGGTGAGCATCAGGATGGGGGTCGTGCGGCCCTCCCGCCGAAGCTCGGCCGCCACCTGGAGGCCGTTCTTCTTGGGTAGCATGAGGTCCAGCAGAATGGCGTCGTAGTCGTTCACATGCGCCAGGACAATCGCCTCATCTCCGTCCCGGGCCAGATCGACCGCGTAGCCCTCCTCCCGGAGGCCCATCTCGATGAATCCAGCGACCTTACGGTCGTCCTCCACCACGAGTATTCGCATAGGTAGAATGAACATTAAAGGCGGTACGTAATCCAATGCTAAACGAACGATGAAAGAGGGTTCATACTTGTTTGGACCGGCGGGGTAGGTCCAGAATGAAGTTGGCCCCGGCGCCCGGCTGACTGATCACCCGCAGGTCGCCCCCCAACAGCAGTGCCAGCTGGCGGGACAGGGTGAGCCCTAGGCCCGTCCCCCGTTCGTCGGACGTGGCACCTCGGGTGAACGCCTCGAAGATCCCGGCCAGCTCGGAGGCCGGGATCCCCGGGCCCCGGTCCGCCACCTCGAACCGGATCCGGTCGTCGTCCGCCGTGAGTGTCACCGCGACCGAATCGTCCGACGGGCTGTGCCGCACCGCGTTGCTCAGCAGGTTGATGAGGATCTGCCGGACCCGCTGTGGGTCGGTGAAACAGGCCACAGGCTCGCGGGCGCCGCTGGTGACGACGCGCACCGCCCGCTTGACGGCCGCGGGCTCGAGCGCGGCCACCGCGTCCGATACCAGGCGCGCCGCGTCGGTCTCCCGCAGGGACGGGCGCAACCGCTCCGCCTCGATCCGCGATAGCTCCAGGAGGTCGTTCAGCAAGGCCAGGGTCCGCTCGGACGATTCGTAGACTTCGCGCGCGGCCCGCGGCGGGTCCGCGCCCAGCTTGCGGAGCAGCAGGTCCGCCCAGCCGTACACCGCGGTGAGGGCGTTCCGGAGCTCGTGGTTGATCATCGCGAAGAACCGGTCGCGCGAGGCCTGGACCGTGCGAACCTCGCGCACCAGCCGGGCGCTTTCTTCGTGGAGCTGGGCGTTTTCGAGCGCTACCGCGGCCTGGGCGGCGAGCAGCACCGCCACGGCCTCGTCGTCCTCGCTGAACTCGGGGGCGCCGGTCTTCTCCGTGAGATACAGATTCCCGATCGCGCCCTTCCGGCCCATGATCGGAACGCCCAGGAACGACTTCATGTCCGGATGATGGGCCGGAACACCGTGGGACTTCGGATGGTGCCGGAGGTCGGCCAGGCGAAGCGGTCGCGGTTCCGAGAGCAGCAGGCCGAGAATCCCCTTGCCCCGCGGCTGGGCCCCGATGCGCGATATCTGGTCGGGATCGATGCCGGAGGTGACGAATCGCTTGAGCTCGGCCGTGGTGGGGTCGAACACGCCGAGGGCCGCGTAGCGCGCCCCGACTACCTCCCGGGCTGCGTCCACTACCGACTGGAGGACGGTGTCGAGGGAGTGCTCGGCGTTGATGCGGATGCCAGCCTGCACCAGCCGCCGTAGCCGCCCCTCGCTGTCCAGCCGTGGGTGCGCAACCATATGAGCCGAAACTAGTTGCGGCGACTGGCCCCGGCCAGCCCCAGCCGTCACCTCACCGGGTGCCCGCCGCC
>Ga0214473_10002876_pt1 | contig 21063 bp, 25 predicted proteins | sample RVTome_7_FD_203509 | JGI IMG/M metagenome (GOLD analysis project Ga0214473, IMG submission 203509) | Soil microbial communities from uranium-contaminated site in the Upper Colorado River Basin, Wyoming, United States - RVT98D197 | ecosystem: Environmental > Terrestrial > Soil > Contaminated >... | reverse complement strand
GCATCGTATTTCAAAGTTCCTATGCAAGTGCCCGTGCAGGTAAGGGCGCCTTGCGCCTCCCGCGTGGCGGACGGCCTTGGCGGCTGGCCCGTCCGCGCCCTGCTGGCTATCCGCGGACCCCGTGCCGGGGGGCGTTTGCGGTGCTCGCTGCCATCGGAGCGGCGGTGGGCGCCGTCCTTGCCGGCACTCCTCAGAAGTAGCCGAGCCCTTCCTCGATCCGCCCGAGCTCGATCGACGTGGTGCGCGTCCCCACGACCGCGCCGGTCGCGTTCGCGACGACGCACGCGCCGACCTGCCCCACCCCGTAGTTCGCCGTCGTGATCCTCGGCGGGACCTTCAGCACGGACTCCGCCGCCCGGAGCTCCGCCTCCGTCGCGTGCGGGTGCGCGAGCAGCCCCTTGTTCGTCGCGACCCCGGCGCTGCCGACCGTCCGCATCCCCGCCAGGGTGCCGCGGAAGGCCTCGACGCCGAGGGTCTCCCCGATCGCCCGGATCGTCCGGTCGTCGTACCCCGGGTGGACGATCGCGCCGCGGTCGTTGCACAGCACGTTGTTCCCCGCCGCGTTCAGGCGGTGCGGCAGGACGAACACCGCGAGCTCCCGGAGCGCCGCGAGTTCCTCCGTGCCCGCGAAGCCCGTGATGATCGCGCCTTGGGAGTTGAGGGCGAGGAGGGAACCGACCACGTTCGTTCCGCCGATCGTCGTCCGGACGATCCGGACGGAGAGCGCTTCCTCCACGCTCCGGGAAGCCTTCGGCGTCACGTCCGGGCCGAGGACCGCGATCCGGTCATTCGCCGCGGAGTAGACGCCCAGGTACGGGTTCCCGCTGAAGTCTAGCTTGCGGAGCAGCCACTCACTCCTCCGGGAGCGAGACCTCCACGAGCTCGTCCTCGAACTTGATCGCCTTCACCCGGATCCGGTGCGGCGGCCGCTCGATCCCCTGGCGCCAGAGGATCTCGTTGATCTGCGGGTCGATCCACACGTCCTCGGGCTTCGCCTTCATGTGGCGGACGACGTGCTCGCGGATCGCCTTGACCGCCCGCGGCGCGCGCTGCGTCCGGGGGACCGTGCGCACGACGCGCAGCGGGACCGTCAGAATCCGTTCCTCCTGTTCCGCCATGGGATCACATCTTGAGCTTGTTCCGCCGCCAGCTGCGGCGCTTCGGGTGCCGGGTGAAGCGGCGCTGCGTCCGCTGCATGACCCACGCCGGCACGCGCCGGTTCTGCTTCACCTTCGCGTTCAGGCGCCCCTTCTTCGCCGCCGGCTTGTTCCTGGCCATGTTCACCGCCTCTCGATCTTGATCTCGCGCTTCTTCGGGACGACCCGCCGCAGGATCTCCTGCAGGGTCCGGTCGTCGATCGCCTGCGTGACCCGGCCGGACTGGGCGAGCGCGATCAGCTGATCCCCGACGGACGCCGCGACCTCCGGGTACGCGAGCTCGATCCTCCCGAGCCGCTCCCGGGCCTCGGGGGTCAGGATCTGCCGGAGGATCGCCTGGCGCTGCGCGGCGATCTGCTGGGACTGCTGCTCCTGGGCCATGCGGAGCTGCGCGTCCTGCTGGAGCTCCGCCATGCGGCGGCGCCGGATCGCCTCGAGCTCCGCGTCCTCCTCCATCACTTCGCCCTCATGTACTTCGTGAGCTCGGGGTTCTTCGCCGCGAGCTCCGTGAGGATCGCGTAGGCGAGGTTGTCGAGGAGCCTCTGCCCCGCCGGCGTCACGCGCCGGCCGCGGGTCTCCGCCTTCGTCACGTAGCCGAGGGCCTCGAGCTGCTGGAGCGCCTCGCGGGTCACGGAGCCGCTCCCCGCGCGGGGGTGGGACGGCGCGGACCCGCCGTCCCGCTTCCCGCCGAACTCCTGCGACAGGCGCGCCGTGCCGATCGGCCCCATCGCGTACACCTTCCGCAGCACGGCCGCGACCCGGCGGTACCACCAGTCCGGCTGCCGAGGGGCGTTCTCCGTGTGGACTCCCGTGCGGGCGAACCTCGACCACTCCGGCGGGGTGACCTTCCCGCCCGCCTTCAGCTCCGCGGTGACCCGCTCGATCAGCAGGTCCGCCGGGACGTCGAATGCCGTCGTCATAGAAGCCTCGGAACTCCCGTTCCCAAAAGGGTGGTCCTATAAGTAGGTAACCCTGGCAGGAGGATTCCAATTGGGGCCGGGGACTCGTCCCCTCCGAGTGGATGGCTTGCGGCGAGGCCGACGGAAGGGATGGCCCGAGAGGTCCGCCGACCCACGAGCGCGAGAAGGGTGCGAAGGGAATGTCGCGGCCCTGGTCTTTTCCCGAGGAAAGAGACAAATACCATGCAAACACTATGATTTCCCTATGGAATCATCGCTGACCGTCAAGTTCCGCGGCGCAGAAGCCGAGCTCCTCGACCGGCTCGTGAGGTCCGGACTCTTCGCGACGAAGTCGGAAGCGCTCCGGGCGGCGCTCGTCAAGTACGGGACCGACCTCGGTCTGCTCCGGGCCCGCGACCTGTGGGCATCGATTGAGCAGACCCCGCGCCGGCGCGTCTCGGCGGCGAGGCTGCGGGAGGACGTGCGGAAGGCCGAAGATGCCGACTAGGGTGTTCCTGGACTCAAACGTGTTCGTCTTCGCATTCGAGCGCCCGGAGTCCAACTCCCATCGCATCACGGCATTGCTGGTGGCAGGCTCGTTCCGCGGGGTCGTGACGGACCGCGTCGTTCGTGAGGTGATGCGGTACTTCCGCAGGCACTACGGCAAGGACTTGGCAGGGAAATTCCGGGACCTCGTCCTGCTCACGTGCGACATGGTCCTCGAGGAGGACTTGCGGATCGACCGAGAGGCCCTGAGCCAGGTCGGTGAGAAGGACGCGGGTACGCTGGCCGCCACGCGCTCGCTCGGCATCTCTCGCCTGGTCTCGACGGACTCCGATTTCGAGACGGTCCCTGAGCACCGGACGCCGGCGGAGTTCCTCCGTGAGAGAGGGGAGCGTCCCCGTCCCGGCGACGAATGAACCACTCATCTGACCTGCCAAGGGCTGGACGCCGGAGGGTTCTGGCTCCTCGTCCGAAGTGCTGACTCGATTCGGAACCATCTCACCGCCAGGCCCGTTCCGAGCGCACCTGCGGGGGCACGTCCCGCACACCCGCGCAGGCTTCGCGCACGTGGGCGGGACATCCCCGTACATGCGCGGGTTCGTCCCGCCACCGCCGCAAGTCCCCGCCCCCGCGCGGGACGTCCGCGGACACGCGCGCGAGCATGCCGCACATGGCGCAGGGATCGCGGACACGCGCGGGACACTCCCGCCGATGCGCGGGGACTGCGCGCACATGTGGGTGGCAATCCCCGTTCACGCGCACAGGCCTCGGGAGTCCGCCGGGACTTCCCGCACATGTGCGGCACCTCCGCGCACACGAGCGGGACGTTCCCGCGAATGTGCGCGACGGCTGTGGCACCGCCGCCGATGACAAGTAGCCCTGCGGACCGCCACCGGCAGCGATCTTCGATCCACCGCTTTGGCGGCGGAGTTCTGGGCCTCTCCCGCATACCGTTCGGCACGTCACGGGGGACTGGGAAGCTTCTTACAGCCAAGCCAAGATGCCTCGCCCCAGCGGGATGACATGCGGATCGTTGTCGGCGTCACGGGCGCGTCGGGCGCGCAGTACGCCCTCGCGCTGCTGCGGAACCTGAAGGGCCACGACGTCGACCTCGTGATCAGCGAGGACGCGAAGAAGGTCATCGCCCACGAGATGGACGTGCCAGCGAAGGCCTTCGCGAAGTTGGCCGCGCACACGTACGGGAACGACGACACGACCGCGCCACCCTCGTCCGGCTCGTACCGGTTCGACGCGATGGTCGTCGTCCCGTGCTCGATGGGCACCCTCGGAAAGGTCGCGTGGGGGATCAGCGACAACCTGATCACGCGCGCGGCGGCGGTGTGCCTGAAGGAGCGACGGAAACTGATTCTCGTGCCGCGGGAGACCCCCCTGGCGGCGACGCACCTCGAGAACATGCTCAAACTCTCGAACCAGGGTGTCGTGATCCTGCCCGCGATGCCCGGGTTCTACCACGGGCCGAAGTCGGCGGACGACCTCGTCAACTTCGTCGTGGGAAAGGTGCTGGACCAGCTGGGCATCGAGCACCGGTTGTTCCGCCGATGGCGGGAGTGACCGTTCACCTCGGCATCTTCTCGACGACCGTCGGGAACGCCTCCGTGAATCGCCGACAGTCCTTTTCCGACACAGTGAAGGAAACGCGGAGAAACCTCCCGCCGGACCTCTTCGAAAGGTACGATCCCGCCCGCGTGTGCACGAGGTGCTCCTTGAGCAGGACCTCCTCGACCGCGTCCGGGTTCACGTCCGTGGCGGCGAGGTCGATGCAGAACATGTTCGCCTTCGACGGGTACACGGGCAGGGTCGCACCGTCGACCTTCCCCACCGCCTTCCGGATCGCCTCCTGGTTCGCGGCGCACGTCTTCCGGACGCTGGGGAGCCACTCCTTCTTCGTCTCCAGCGCCGCCAACGCGGCCCGCTGCGCAAGCACGTTTACGCTGAGGACGTTCGTGTCGAACCGCCGGAGCTCCTTCATCACCGCCGGCGGCGCGAGGATCGCCCCGATCCGCATCCCCGCCAGCCCGGGGCCCTTGCTGAACGAGTACGAGACGAGCGTCTTCTCCGGGTAGAAGTCCGTCGCGAGCACGTGTTCCGGGTTGAAATCCCGGTACGTGATGTCGTCGATCAGCCAGAGGCCGTGGTCCTCCGCGACCTCCGCAAGCCCCTTCACCTGCGATCGCGTGTACGCGGAACCGAGGGGGTTGTTTGGGTCGATCAGCAGGAGCGCCTTCGTCGCGGGCGTCACCGCCTCGTTCGCCCATTCCGGCGTGAGGACCCACGGCTTCCGGTAGATGTCGACCTCCACGGGCCTGGCGGCGGACATCGACACCTGGTCGTGGATCGGGAGGAACGACGGGTCCGTCGAGAGGACCTCGTCGCCCGGCTTCAGGAACGCCCGCGTCGCGATGTACTCCCCCTCGATCCCGCCGTTCGTAAGGAGGACGTCGACGTCCTCCAGGCCGAGGTCCGCCCTGATCGCCTCCGGGAGGCCGAAGACGCCGCGCTTGAACGGGTACAGGTTGTACTCCCGCTCTTCGACGGACTTTCGGATCGCCGCCTCGATTCTCGGATGCATCGGCAGCGTGTTCGTGTTCTGGGACATCCACGCGACGTCCTTCCGGTGCTGGTGCGCGAACTCGAAGTTGTCGATCGAGGCCATCGGGGTCCGCTCCGGGGCCTTCCATTCCAGGACCGACGTTAAGGGTTCCGCCCGAACACTCTATTCCCCGAGGAACGCCGCCAGGCGAGAGGTCACTTCTTCGCGACCGTCTCGACCTTGTCGAACTCCTTCCGCAGGAGGGTCATCTCCTCCGGCCCGAGGCCCGTCGACGTCACGGGCACGAACATCGTCACGTCGTGCACGCTCGCGAGGTCGTTCACCTTCTTGATGAACTTCAGGACGCGGTCGAAGGAGTTCTCGACGACGAGGTACTCGAGGCCGTCCAGCACGATCGCCGCGCCCTTGTTGTTCTTCACGAAGTTGCTGAGGGCGCGCATGATCTCGAAGTCGAGCCGCTTCGGGTCGAGGGTCCGGGGCCCCGGGTTCGTGTCCGAGACCCAGTACAGCTCCACGTCCGGGAGCCCGTACTCCCGACGCACCTTCTCGGGGAACGTCGTGCTCATGCACAGCCCGGGGACGCCCTTCCGCACGACGCTGTTGAACCACTCGTAGGCGACGTGGGGCTCGTCCCCGATCAGCAGGTAGTTGTACGCGCGCGCGACGTCCTTCAGGATCACGCCGCACGCCGTGCACTTCGCCCGCGAGGCGTCCGTCCCCTCCTCGAGCACGTTCACCTCGCCGCACGTCGGGCACTGGACCGTCACCATGCGACGCTCGGGCGGCGGCGGGGGCGCGAGCTCCCGCCCGCAGTTCACGCACGTGCCCCGCTCCGCGGCGTGCGCGACGTGGTACTTCTGCCCGCACGCGCACACGTACACGTCCTCGGGCTCCTCGATGTCCATGTCGCAGTGCGCGCAGATCGTCCGGGCCGGCTCCTCCGGGACGGCGGACGGTGGCGGCGGCGGCAGTTGGGACGCGAGCCGCTCGCCCGGCTCGAGCTTCACCTCCGCGGGGAGCATCGACTCCTTCCGGCGGTACCAGAACGTCGTGAACCCGCTCAGCCCGAACGTCACGCCGAGCGCCAGCACCCAGAACGCGCCTCCGCCCACGTTGAAATCCGCGCCGAGCGCCGTCGGGAAGAAGTAGAACAGGACGAGGACCAGGACCAGTGGAGCCACTTCGCCTTGACCGCCGTGGGCCGGAGCGCGACGGGGTGCATCTGGCGGTAGCGCTCCCACGCCTTGTCCCGGAAGAGGCCGAGGAGCCACGCGCACACGACGAGGAGCACGAACAGGATCTGCGGGTTCTCGATCACGTCGAACGTCGCGTAGCGCGCGCTGTCCGCGGGGATGTCGTCCGCCTCGAACGTCCCGTAGTAGTACATGACCTCGCCCACGGGCGTCCGGATGATGTGCGGCTTCACCCGCGGGGAGTCGAGGTGGGAGAAGCTGAGGAACCCGACGACGTAGTCGACGTGCTGCATGTCGATTGTGCCCTCGAAGAGAGACGGCGCCTCAATCCGCATGTTCCGGAGGAAGTAGCCCGGGCCGTCCACCGTCGCGTCCCCGTCCGCGGTGAAGTTCAGCCGCAGATACACGATGTCGCCAAGCCAGGGCGCGAGGTCGTAAACGGATGTCCCGACGATGGCCAGGTCCAGACGGTCGACCGCGGCGTTCCCATCCCCGTCGTTGGCGGCGGTGAGGTTCTCCCACGTCACCCCGTCCGTGCTGAGCTGGACGAATAGGGCGTCCTGCGTCGCCTCGATTCCCGTGCCGCCCGTGTGCTCGAAGGTGAGGCTCGCGTTCGTCGCGAACCGCAGGTCGACCGGGCTGACGGCCGCCCCGTCCGAAGAGTAGAACGTCGCGTTCGACCAACCCGGCTCGTACGCGTCGACGGTGGTGTTGTTCCACGGCTCGGTGATGCTCGAGTTCCCGTGCCACAGCCACGGACCCCCCACTAGGCTCCAGGGAACGACCCGCCAGCCGTTCCGCGCGGGGAACGGATAGCACGAGGGCGGGCAACCGGCGGTGCTCAGGGTCTCCTCGCCGGTGTCGAATGCGAACACGCGATGGAGGGCGTCGGCGAACGCGCGGTTCGCCTGGGAGAACCGGCGTTCCGGCGTCCGGGTCGTGATGGTCTCGAAGAGGAAACTGATCTCGAGGTTCTGGGCGGAGGACGCAGTCGTCTCGACGAGGCCCCGCGAGCTCTGTTCGGCGGGGAGGTCGCGCTCCGCGCGGTCCGCCGCCTTCAGCCGGACGAAACGGAAGTCCACGCCCTGGTAGTTGCGGAGGATCCCCTCGAGTTCGTTCTCGAGGTAGTTCAGATACATGCCGGCCTCGGCGGACTCGATCTGGCTGTTGTTGAAATCCGTGCCCGTCGCGCCCGTGGACTGGAACTGGAAGGTGAAGCCCCGCGGAATCGAGCCGCGCTCGTCGAACATCCCGAGGACCTTCGCGCGCAGGATCTGCGCCTGCTCCCCGACGAGCGTCCACTTGAGCCGCCCGCCGCCCGTGATTTCCCCGATGCTCAGGAGCTCGAGGTCGGTGTTCAGGACGAGATGTCCGGTCGGCTGCGCCTTCACGCCGACCCACGACACGAACGAGAACAGGAGGACGAGGACGACGAAAACCCGCCAAGGCTGTCCCATGGTTGGCGAGCGATACGGAATGCGGCTTAAAAGGCTTGTCCAACTGGTGGCCCGCGGGCGCGCACCGCGAAGCCTTATGTCGAGCGGCGGCTTGCCCGCGCGATGCTTCCGGAGGACCTGTCGAAGCTCCTCTCCTCTCCCGCGGACCTGGAGAAGGAGTACGAGAGCGTTTCGCGGACGCTCGAATCGATCGGCCTGTCGAGCTACGAGGCGCGCGGCTACGTCGCGCTCGTCGCCCACGGCTTCGGGAGCGCGGACGCGATCGCGGAGACCGCGCGGATCCCGCGGACGAGCGCGTACAAGGTCCTCCAGTCCCTGTGCCAGAAGGGCTTCGCGATCTCGACGCGGGGCCGCCCGACGATCTTCAAGCCGGAGAGTCCCGCGAAGATCAAGGGCAAGGTGACGGAGCACATCTCGGAGACGTTCGACCGCCTCGAGATGCTCCACGAGATCCTCCGGGACAAGGGCGAGCCCCAGCTCGTGTACACGATCTCCGGGAGGAACCGCGTCCTCGAGAAGGCGGGGGAGCTCCTCGACTCGTGCCAGGACGCGTTCATCATCGCGACGCCTACGATGCACGAGATCCGCGAGGCGCTCGCGAAGAAGATCGCCAGCGCGCTGGACCGCGGCATCCGGCTCACCATCATCACGGAGCCGCTCCAGAAGGTGCCGGAGGGGGCGTCCGTCCACTGGCGGAAGGGCCTGCTGGCGACGACGATCATCAGCGACGCGGAGAAGGCGCTCCTCGCCTCCCCGGACCTCGAGGCGTCCGGCTACACGGACAACGCGAACCTCGCGCGGTACCTCGAGAGCTTCCTCCAGATCCTCATGGACCAGGCGCCGCCGAAGGCGTGAGCGAAGCGTCATATACGGTCCGCGACTTCGAAGCGCCGTGGATTACGACCTGGTCGTGGTGGGCGCAGGCCCCGTCGGCGGCTACGTCGCGGGTGCGGTCGCGGAGCGGGGCTACCGGGTCGCGCTCATCGAGGAGCACCGCGAGGTCGGCGAGCCCGTCCAGTGCGGGGGCCTCGTGACGCCGCGCGTCTTCGACTTCGTGCCCGGTAAGGACACGGTCCTCAACAAGGTTCGCGGTGCGGACATCCACGTCCCGTCCGGCCGCCATGCGCGGATCGACAAGGGGAAGACGGAGGCGGTCGTCGTCGACCGCGCGCGGTTCGACCGGGCCGTCGTGAAGCACGCGCTCACGCGGGGCGCGAAGAGCCTCCTCGGCGCGAAGGCGCTGGCGGCTCGGTACGAGGACGGCGGCGTCGAGGTCGTCCTCGAGAAGGACGGGGATCAGCGGAGGCTGACGACGAGGATCCTCGTCGGCGCGGACGGCGTGCAGTCGAACGTCGCGAAGTGGTTCCACATCCTGCGGCCGAAGTACGTCCTCCCCGGCTTCGAGGTCGAGATGACGGGCGTGGACGTCGACCCGGAGTTCGTGACGCTCTTCGTGGGGAACGACGTCGCCCCGGGGTTCTTCGGCTGGATCATCCCCAGCGGGGACGACCGCGGTCGGGTCGGCCTCTGCGTGAAGGAGGGGAACGCGTTCGCCTACCTGGAGCGGTTGATGGCGGGCCCCGCCAGACCCTTCCTGGCGAAGGCCCAGCCGCTCCAGTACATCGCCGGGGGCATCCCGTTCGGGTTCCCGCGCCGCACGTACGCGGACCGCGTGATGATCGTCGGGGACGCGGCGTGCCAGGTGAAGGGCACGAGCGGCGGCGGGATCTACTCCGGCCTCCGATGCGCCGCGCACTGCGCGGACACGGCCGTCGAGGCCCTGGAGTCCGGGGACTGCTCCGCGCGGCAGATGCGGACGTACCACCGCGCGTGGGTGCGGTCCGCCGGGAAGGAGCTGCGGAAGGACCTCGCGATCTTCGAGTCGTTCGCGCGCCTCACGGACCGGCAGTTCGAGGAGCTGTTCGACATCTTCTCCGAGCCGGGGATGGTCCGCCTGATCCAGGACCACGGGGACATCGACTTCCCTTCGAAGGTCGGCTGGAGGCTCCTCCGCGAGGACCCCCGCCTCCTGAAGTACACGGGGAAGGCGCTCCGCGCGATGCTCCCGAGGCTCTAGATCGGGTAGCGCTGCCCCTCGATCGGGAGGAGGACCTCGCGATCCGGCAGGGCGTCCGCCAGCGCTTGGCGGTTGTCCCCATGCATCAGCACGACGCGCGTCGGGTCGCACGCCTCGACGAACTCCACGAGCTGCGTGTGCCCCGCGTGCGCGGAGAAGTCGAACTTACGCCACTGGAACTGCGGCTGCACGAGGACCCCGTCAATCTCCACGACGCCCTCGTCCATCAGGCGCCGCCCGTTCGTCCCCGGCACCTGGAACCCCGTCAGGCACAGCGCGCTGTTCGGGTCGTCCTGGATCGCGGACATGTACCGGACGACGGGCCCGCCGTCGAGCATCCCGCTCGTCGTCACGATCACCTCGGCGCCGAGCGCCTTCTCGTGGCCTCGCGAAGAGTGCACGACCCGCGTCCGGTTCATCGCCTGCCGGAGGCGCTTCGTCGACCGCACGTACCCAGGGTGCTCGACGTAGATCGAGTTCACGTCCTTACCCATCCCCGCCAGGAAGACGTCGAACCGCTTCTTCGCGAGCGTCATCAGGACCTCCTGCGTCCGGCCGACGGCGAACGCCGCCACGACCGCAAGCCCGCCGTTGCGCGTGATCGCCTCGACGTAGTTGAGGAACTCGTACTCGCTCTTCAGCCGATCCGGGTGGTCCCGGCCTGCGTACGTCGCCTCGATCACGAGGGTGTCGCACTTCACGGGCTTCGCCCCGAGGACGAGCTCCGAGCTCGTCGTCTGAAGGTCCCCGGTGAACACCGTCGTCCCGTGCCCGTTCACCTCGAACATCGCCGCGCCGGGGATGTGGCCCGCGCTGTGGAGCGTGACCTCCAGGTCCCGGACCTCGACCGTCTCCTCGAAGTCGATCGTCTGGTAGAACCGGGGCGCCTCCCGCAGGTCCTGCGTCGTGAACGGCGGCGAGAACCCCTCCATGTCCGCGATCTTGAGGCTGTCCTCGAGGAGGAGGTCCGAGACGTCGAGCGTCGGCGGCGTCGCGAACACGTCGACCGCGTGGTGCCCCGTGAGCCACGGGATCATCCCGGAGTGGTCGAGGTGCGAGTGGGAGAGGAACGCCGCGTCGACGGGCGGCGCGGGCATCGGGTACTCCGGCGGCTTCCCCGGGAGCATCCCGTAGTCGAAGATCATCGTGGCGGGGCCGTCGCGGAGGAGCATGCCGAGCCGTCCCACGTGGCTCGCCCCGCCGAGGAACTCGATCTCCATGGGACCGGCTCGCATGCCGCCGTCGCTATAAGGACTTCGCCACGCCCCGCCGCGGCAGGAAGATCGGCTGGCACTGGATCGCCCGCCGCATCCGCCGCGTCCCGAGGAGGCGCATGCCCATGTCGAGGAGCCGGTCGCTCCCGAAGAACCGGTCCGCGAGCCGCTTCGTCCGCGCCCCCTGTGCGAGGGGCCCGCCGACGGCGGACCGCCAGCGCGCCTCGTACGCCGCCAGCGGCGTGCCGTCGAGAACGTGGTCGGCCGCCGCGTCGCCCGCGATCCGGCCCGCGATCATCGAGACGTTGATCCCGCCGCCGTTCGTCGCCATCACCATGCCCGCGGCGTCCCCGACGAGGATCACCGGGGGCGCGACGGTCCGCTCGACGGGGCCGAGGACGGGGACATGACCGCCCGTGCCCCTCCGCTCCGGCCACCCCTGGCGGCGGAGGAACCGCACGTACAGGTCGTTCAGGTTCCCGCGGAAGTGCTGCCACGCCCCGAGCCCGACGTTCGCGCACCCGTCCTTCGGGATCATCCACGCGTAGCCGCCCGGCGCGAGGGAGCCGAACCACAGGTCCGTGACGTCGGAGAAGTCGCCCTCGACCGTCGCGCTCATCGCGGGGCCCGTGATGGGGTTCGGGAGGCCCGCGGACTTCGCGACGCGCGACCCCGGTCCGTCCGCCCCGACGACGACCTTGGCGGCGAACGTGCCGCGGTCCGTGACGACCTCGTTCCCCCGCACCTTAAGGCACGCCGTGCCGGTCCGGAGCTCCGCGCCCTCCGCGACCGCCTGGTCCGCAAGCCCCTGGTCCATGAGGTCGCGGCTCACCGTGAACCCGCGGAACGGGACGTCCCAGTGGCGCCCCCGCGGGCTCCACAGACGAAGGATCGGCGTGTCCCGCCGCCGCACCCGGTACGGGACCTGCATGAGGTCCTCCAGGTCCTGCACCGACGGGAAGATCAGGCGCGTCTCCTCGTTCGTCGCGACGTACTCCCCGCACTGCACGGGGACGCCGACCACCTTGCGGCGGTCGAGGAGCAGGACGTTCAGCCCGCGCCGGGCGGCGAACCGGGCGGCGGAGCTCCCCGCGGGGCCCGCGCCGACGACGATCACGTCGTGGATCCGCGCACCCCCCGCAGGTGGAAGACGCTTCGCATCGAGAGGTACGCAAGCCGCACGTCGGAAAAACCTGACGCGCGCATCGCGTCCGCGTACGCCTCCGGCGGCTCCATCTCCCGGTAGGACCGCACGAACGAGGCGAACGGCGGCTCCGGCCACTCCCGGCGCACCCGGCGGGGGACGAGGAGGGCGACGACCGCCGGGACGCCGACCGCGAGCCACGCGTCCATGAACGCCCGTCGCACGCCCGGCGGCGGCCGCGCCGCGTCGAGGACGTGGAGCTCCCCGCCCGGACGCAGGACCCGCGCGACCTCCCGGATCGCCGCGCGCTTGTCGGGGAACTGGCGGAAAGCGAAGGAGCAGTACGCCCTGTCGACGGTCCCCGCGCGGAACGGGAGGCGCTCCCCGACGCCGCGCACGAAGCGGTACGCGACGCCGCCGAGGCGCCCGCGGGACGCCGCGAGCATCCGGACGGACGGGTCCAGGCAGTAGACGCGCCGCGCGTTCAGGAGGCGGGCGAAGCTCCCCGGCCCGGAGCCGATCTCCAGGGCGACGTCCCCGGGCCTGGCCGTGCCCGCGACCCGGCGCCTCCAGGACGGCACCCGCCCGAACGTGTTCGCGAGGTTCACACGGTCGTACCACGGGACGAGGCGCTCCGTCGACTCCCGGAGGTCCCGCCAGTCGGCGGCGCCCGCGCCGAGCGCCACGGAATCACGCGTTCCGCCGCACGACGAAGTCCACGAGGTGCGCGAGGGCGTCCCGGTACCGGCCGGGCCGCACGTCGTCGAGCGCCTCCCGCGCGAGGAAGCCGTAGTGCTCCGCGTCCACGCGCGCGCGCGCCACGGCGCCGGAATCCCGGATCAGCTCGAGGCCCCGGCGGATGTCCTCCTCGGAGCGGGCGGGGAGCCGGAACAGCTTCGCGAGCTCCGCCCGTCGGTCGGAGCCGTCGTGCATCGCGTGGAGCACGACCAGGGTGACGTTGCCCTCCTTCAGGTCCGTCCCCACGGGCTTCCCGAGGACGGCCGGGTTCCCCGCGACGTCGAGGATGTCATCGACGATCTGGAACGCGGTCCCGAGGTGCATGCCGTACGCGCCCAGGGCCTCCACCTCGGCGTCCGTGCCGCCCCCCAGGATCCCCCCGATGCGCGCGCCCGCGCTGATCGGCATCGCCGTCTTCCGGCGGATCACGTCGAGGTAGTCGTCCCGCGTCGTCCCCAGGTCTCCCGCGTGGCGGCGCTGGACGATCTCCGCCTCCGCGAGCGCCGTGCACACCTGGGCGGTCAGGTCGACGATCTCCGGCTCGAACTTCCCGCCGATCTGGAACGCCTTCACGAACAGGAAGTCCCCCGCGACGAGGGCGTTCTGGAGCCCGTACTTCACGTACGCGGCCTCCTTCCCGCGCCGCATCAGGCCGCCGTCGTTGATGTCGTCGTGGAGGAGCGTGGCGCTGTGGATCAACTCGAGCGCCGCCGCCATCTGGACGGTCTCCCCGACGTTCCTCCCGCCGACCGCCTTGTTCGCGAGGATCGCGACCATCGGCCGGATCCGCTTCCCCCCGGCGGCGATCACGTACTCGGCGATGTCCATCAGGAGCGGCTCATCGCTGCGGATCGCGTCCCGGATCCGCGCCTCGACGAGCCCGAGCTCCTTGTCGACCCCAAAATCCGGTCCGCCGGTCATGGACGGGCCGTCCTATATCCCGCGGTTATATAACCGTTGTCAAAATAGCCTTCGGTCCGGGACCGTCCCACTCCATAGGGACGGGGTCACACGTCCTCTTGCTGCACGACGGCGACCGGCGCGTCTGCGAGCGCCTGTTCGGCGGCCACCCGGATGGACGGCGCGATCATGCCGAGGTACCGATGGATCATGTCGTCGCGGTTCCCGATCCAGTCCGCCATGAGGACGACGGGGATCATGATCGTGATGAACGGGTAGAAGAGCTTCTCGTCATCGAGCTCCGCGGTCGCGATCTTCAGCGCGCGGTTCGAGAACTCCGCGGTCCGCGCGAACAGGTCCTCGTAGTCCTGGATCGTGAGGGCGGGGTTGTACCCCTGCGTCGACTTGAGGTTCAGCACCTCGGACTCGCGCACGGAGAGCAGGGCGAGGTTCACGATCCCGGACCGGAGGTCCTTGTGCAGACCCACCGTGTGGTTCAGCATCGTGATCACGAGGTCGTAGTAGAACCAGGTGCGCAGCATCGCGTCGATCTCGTGCGGGGTCGGGCGCTCCGTGAGAAAGCTCATGTCGATCAGGTTGTAGTACGGGACGCCGGAAAGGTACGGACTGAGCTTCTCCGTCCACCGGAGGCTCGGGTCCGGCGCGTTGAGGCCCGAGGCGACCCGCTTGAGCGTGGGCAGGTCGATGTTCGGGTGCTTCTGGAACATCGTGAGCGCCTGGCCGAGGACGTGGCGGTCGTTGATCCGCTCCATCTCGTAGAACAGGTCGTTGCCGTTGGGGGAACCCTGGTACAGCTGGTTGAACGCCGCCGTGATGCTCGTCATCAGGTCGAACACGCTCATCTGGTCCTGGTTGAGGCTGAGGGCGAGCTCCTTCCGGAACGCGTTGATCTCGAAGCCGGGGTCGATCAGCGACGAGAGGCAGTGGTGGTACAGGTCCTTCGCCTCGATGAACGTGTACCGGCCCGTGTCGATCAGGTCGTCGAGCAGCCCGGCCTGACAGTGGTGGAGGACCTTCGCGGTCATCGCGCGCCGGAGGTTCTCCGGGGTCATCCGGTCCCGGTAGTACTGGCTGATCATCGTGATCCCGCCCGCGGACCGGAGCGTCTGTCCGTAGTTCCAGTTCTGGTCCGCCTCCTCCCACACGACGTCCTTCCCGAGCGTGGGGGGCCGCAGGCTGACGGTCGCCTGGTGGAGCGACTCCCGGAGCCGGAGGAGGTCCGCCCCGACGGAGTCGATGTGGTCCCTCAAGATCGTCTTCGAGAAGTGGAAGTCGTGGTAGTCGAACATCCCCTCGGCATATCCGCCGAGCTTGGACACGAACCGTGTCAGGAGCTCCAGGTCCTCCGTACCGATGTCGACTGCGGCCAGTCCGTGACCCCCGCCGCTCTCGTGGGGGCCCTATGCCTTAAAGCGGTTCGGGGGTCGTTACCACCCCTGATTCCCAGTCCGGGGAACCACCGCGCACGGCACGACGAAAAGGGTATCAACCGGGATAATAGGGCCAGCACCATATTTAGCGAGCGGGGCCGACTCGGTAGCCACCGTGGCCGATCTCCCGATCGTCCAGATCCTAACCGCAGCCATCGCGCTCTTCCTGTCCGTCCTCATCCTCGCGGCGGTCGGACGCCAGAAGACGCGGAAGTCCTTCCAGAAGTACGCGTTCCTCGCCTCCGTCGTCCTCCTGATCGGCGCGATCGTGTCGAACATCCTCATGGCGATCTACCTCCAGCAGCCCGCCGCGGACGTGAACGCGGCTGCCGAGGCGCTCCTGATAAGCAAGCAGGTCCAGGCCACGTTCGACCTGCTCTTCGCGATCACGATCGGCGCCTTCGTCCTCGCGACCGCCAAGCCGGAGATTGACTCCCGCAAGGCGTTCGGGGAGTACATGCGGGCGGAGTTCCCGAGCCCCTTCCTGTTCTACGTGTTCGTCCAGGTCCTCGCGATCGCGGTCGTCTGGGCGTTCCAGGCCACGGTCCTGATCCCGCCGTTCCCGGCCGTCACGAAGCTCGAGTTCGACATCGAGTTCCTCCTGACGCTGGGGATCGAGTGGGTCACGGTCATGGTGTACGTGCCGTTCATGCTCCTCACGTCCGTGCGCCGCATCCCCGCGCGGAGCAGCGTGAAGCGCGACGTGTACATGATCATCCTCGGCGTCTGCGGGTTCGCGGTGTCGGAGTTCATCGTGGAGATCCTCCTGCCGCAGTACGCGATCGACGGGCGCGCGGCGGGGTTCATCGTCGAGATGGCCCTCGTCGGCGTGATCGCCTACTCCGTGAGGCAGCGGGGCTTCCTCGAGGAGCTGCTCGTGCCGCAGTCCGAGGTCCAGGTGTCGACGGCGCAGACGTACGATGTCAAGCGCGGCCTGACGTACCTGGTGCTCGAGGCGACGCCGGAACACGCGTTCGAGATCTTCCGGGACCTCGTCACGCACGGGGCGCAGGGGCTGTGCATCACCCGGAAGGCGCCGAAGCTCGTGATGGAGGAGTACGGGCTGGAGAAGACGCCGATCCTGTGGCTGAGCCGGGTCGCCACGCAGAAGAACTCGATCCGGCCCTCCCCGCCGGAGCACGTCGCCCTGGCGGTGGAACACTTCATCGGCGTCGGCCAGGAGTCCGTCGTCCTCCTCGACGGGCTCGAGTACCTGATCGCGCACAACGACTTCCCGAGCGTCCTGGCGCTCCTGCACGACCTGAACGAGAACGTCTCCCTCAGCGACGCGGTCCTCCTCGTTCCGATCGACTCGCGGGCGATGAGCGACCGGGAGTTCGCGCTCCTGCGGCGGGAGGTCGAGATCATCGAGCCGCCCCAAGAGCAGCCGAAGCTCGCGCCGCGGGTGGAAGTCGAGGTCCAGAAGGCCGCCAAGAAGGCGTACTGAGTCACGCCGCAGGCGGCGCGGGCAGCCGCTTCTTGATTTCGTCGACGACGTGGGCGAACGCCTTCGCGGCGGGGCTGTCCGGGTGCTCGAGGACGAACGGCTTCCCGGCGTCGCCGCCGATGACGATGCGCGGGTCGAGGGGGATCCGGCCGAGGAACGGCAGGCCGAGCTCGTTCGCGGCCGCCTCGCCCCCGCCCTTCTTGAACACGTCGATCTCGCCGCCGCAGTGCGGGCACACCATTCCGCCCATGTTCTCCACGATCCCGAGGACCGGGAGGTTCACGGCCTTCGCGAACGCGATGCTCTTGCGCACGTCAAGCAGGGAGACGTCCTGCGGCGTCGTCACGACGACCGCGCCGTCTGCGTCCGGGATCTCCTGGGCGATGCTGAGGGGCTCGTCGCTCGTCCCCGGCGGCAGGTCGATGATCAGGTAGTCGAGCTCGCCCCAGTTCACGTCCATCAGCATCTGCTTGAGCGCCTTGATCTTCAGCGGCCCCCGCCAGATGACGGGCGTGTCGCGGTCCCGCAGCACGAGCCCCATGCTGACCGCCTTCACGTCCAGCACGCCGATCGCGGGTTCGAGCCCCTTCTCCCCGGGCACGACCGCCGCGTCCTCGACGCCGAGGATCTTCGGCACGTCGGGGCCCGTGACGTCCGCGTCCACGATCCCGACGCGCGCCTCCTTCGCAAACATCACCGCCAGGTTCACGGCGACCGAGGTCTTGCCGACGCCACCCTTCCCGGACATGACGACGATCTTGTGCTTGATCTTCGCCATCGCCCGCGCCATCTGCATCCGCTCCTGCATCGCCGCCATGATGTGCGGCGGGATCGCGGGCTGCTGGGGAAGCTCCTCGGCCATTGCGGTCGAGCACACCGGCGGTTCTATTTGAAGATGCGTCGACGCCGCCAACGGGAGGTAGCGTCCTCAGACCTGGAGCCGGCGGATAATCTGCTCCTTCAGGGTTTGCGGCCCGATGCCCTCCACGGGCAGGCCGAGGATCTTCGCGACCGCCACGATCTTCGATGTCTCCGCGAGGTCGATCGCTTTCGCGATGTCGAGTCGGACGTCCTTGAGCTCGCGGGCCTCCGTCGGCACCACCAGCTCCCGGGCGGCGCGCAGGACTTGGTCCCGGCCGGAACCCAGCTCGCCCCGCTCCTCCATCGCGAGCTCGTCCCGCAGCTCCCGCTCGACCTGGGCCTTCCCCCGACGGAACTCGCCCATCGCGCGTCCGATGGATCGGGCGAACTCCGGGAGCTTCGACGGGCCGAACAGGAGGAGGAGGGCGACGATGATGAGGAGGATGATCCACTCCCAGCCGCCTTGGTTCAGGACCGACGCCGAGAGCCCTGTCGAGCCAGGCATGGTAATCCCAGCCCGTCCATCAAGACGGGCAATATAAGAACCTTCCCCCTCACAAGGGATGACTCCGCCGCTCCCGTTTCCGCTCGTTGAAGAAGCACGCGACGTAACCGGCGAAGTAGAGGCCGGTCATCGGGACGGAGACGAGGAGCATCGTAATTCCGCTCCCGTCCGGCGTGATGATTGCGCCGAACGCGAAGATCGCGATGACCGAGATCCGCCAGTACTTCTTCCACGTCGCTGCATGGACGAGGCCCACCGCGGTCAGTATGTACATGATGACGGGAACCTGGAACGCGAAGCCGAAGGCGAGGAGGAAGAGGAGGACGAAATCGAGAAATTGGTTGATGTCAAGGAGGGGCTGCTCGACCGAGAGGTTCACCGCCACTTGGTAGAGGAAGTCGAACGTGAACGGGAGGACGACGAACAAGGCAATCGAGACCCCTAGCGCGAACAACAGCAGGGAGGGGACGAGGAGGCGGAGGATCGTCCGCTTCTCCTTCGGCCGAAGACCCGGGGCGATGAACATCCCCATCTGGTACGAAATCATCGGCATGCCGACGAGGATTGCCAGGAAGAGAGCGACCTTGAACTGGACGATGAAGGCGTCTCCGGGGTTCAGGACGGTGGACTTGACGTAATCTGGCTTCAGGAAGTTGATGGTGAGGTTGTACACTTGGCTGGCGAACGGCTGGAGGGGATCGGGCCAAGGGTAAGGGATCGAGACGTCGCCCACATCGAACGTGCGCGCCTGGAATCCCGTGAAGAAGACGAACAGGATGATCACGGTGAGGAAGCTCCACTTCAGCCGGTGGCGGAACTCCTCGACGTGCTGGAGGATCCCCATGCGGGAACCGCCGTCCTCGTCCGCCATCCGCGCGGGAACCGGGGTCTCCCCTAAATAGCCGTTCCCGTCACGCGTACCGGTCCTCCGTCCACGGGTCCGCCGTGTCGCTGTACCCGCGGACCTCCCAGTAGCCGAGGTCGTGCTTCGCCCGGAAGTCGAGGACGCGGACCCACTTCGCACTCTTCCACCCGTACTTGTGGGGGACGACGAGGCGGACGGGCCCGCCGTGCTCGTCCGGGAGCGGCTTGCCGTCGAGGCCGTGGGCGAGGACGACGTCGTCGCCCAGGAGGTCCGCGAGGGGGAGGCTCGTCGTGTAGCCCTCGCCGCACTCGATCCACACGCTCGTGGCGGCGGGCCGGGGCTTCGCCATCGCCGCCAGGGTCCGGAACGCAACGCCCTCCCAGCCGCAGTCGAGGCGCGTCCAGCCGGTGACGCAGTGGAAGTCGCTCGTCGTCGTTACCTTCGGCAGGGCGCGGAACTCCTCGAGGCTGAACCGGAGGGGGGTGTCCACCTCGCCCTCGACCCGCAGGTCCCAGCGGCCCGGGTCGACGCGCGGGATCACGCCGAGGTCGAGACGCGTCAAGCGCTTCGAGAGGCTCTGTCCGGGCGGCAGCCGTCCCATGGCGCGCCGACGCTGCCGCCGCGTATAAAGGCGCCGTCGCGGGGCCCCGACACGGCCGCCCGACGGGTCGCGCGCCCCATCATAACGGTCCGTGGGGAAAGGCTATATAAGGCCCCGTTTTCCGCACCCCGAGATGCCCGTCGACCTGCTCGCGCGGTACCTCCCCGTCGCCGTTTTTGCGCTCGTGTGCATCCTGTTCCCCGTCGGCACGTTCCTCGCGACGCGGTTCATCCGCAAGGACGTCTCGACCCCCCTCAAGGACCTCACGTACGAGTGCGGGGAGCTGCCGGAGGGGGAGGCGATGATCCAGTTCAACTTCCAGTACTACGTCTTCGCGCTCATCTTCGTCGTCTTCGACGTGGCGGCGATCTTCCTCCTCCTGTGGGCCCTCTCGTTCGACGGGGGCGGCGCCGCCCTCGGGTTCGTCCCCCTCGTCCTGTTCGTCGCGATCATGTTCGCCGCCACGAACTACGCCCTGAAGAAGGAGGAGTTCCTCGTCATATGAGGGGGGCGCACGATGGCGGTTGAGGACGACGTCCTGGCGGCGGTGCGGGGGCGGTTCCCGGCCGCGACGTTCCGCGAGGCGCTCGTCCTCCGCCCGCGCGTCGTGAAGCTCTCGATCGATCGGAAGGACCTCGTCGCCCTCTGCTCGTTCCTGAAGAAGTCGCTCGGGGTCGAGCACCTGTCGTGCATCACCGCCGTGGACTGGCGGGACCACTACGAGTCCGTCTACCACTTCGCCTCGTGGTCCCGGAACTTCATGGTCCAGGTCACCGCGTGGATCCCGCACGACGATCCCCGGATCGACAGCCTCACTCCCCTGTGGAGCGGCGCGAATCCGCACGAGCGGGAGGCGTACGACCTGATGGGCATCGTCTTCGACGGCCACCCGAAGCTCGAGCGGATCCTCCTGCCGGAGGACTTCGAGTACCACCCGCTCCGGAAGGACTTCCCCCAGGAGGTGGACCGCCAGTACGTCTCCCGCCGCAAGATCGGAGGCGGCTGAATGGCGGAGATGTGGATCAACATGGGGCCGCAGCATCCCATGACCCACGGTCTCTGGAACCTCCGGATCAAGGTGGACGGGGAGACGATCGTCGACGCGGAGCCGGAGATCGGGTACCTGCACCGCGGGTACGAGAAGATCATGGAGGTCCGGGAGTTCCAGAAGAACGTCGTCCTCACGGACCGCCTGTGCTACGTCTCCTCGCTGACGTGGTCCCACGCGTACTGCCTGGCGGTGGAGGAGGCGATGGGACTCGAGGTGCCGGAGCGCGGGCAGTACGTCCGCGTCGTCACCCTCGAGCTCCAGCGGATCGCGTCCCACCTGATGTGGCTGGCGGCGTTCGGCCCGGACCTCGGGCTGCTCACCGTCCTCCTGTGGGCCCTCCGGGAGCGCGAGCTGTTCCTCGACCTCCTCCAGCTCGTCACGGGCGCACGGATGAACCAGAACTACCCGCGGATCGGGGGCGTCCGGA
>Ga0214473_10002875_pt1 | contig 21068 bp, 19 predicted proteins | sample RVTome_7_FD_203509 | JGI IMG/M metagenome (GOLD analysis project Ga0214473, IMG submission 203509) | Soil microbial communities from uranium-contaminated site in the Upper Colorado River Basin, Wyoming, United States - RVT98D197 | ecosystem: Environmental > Terrestrial > Soil > Contaminated >... | reverse complement strand
TCCTCTGGCTCTCGATCGATCGCCGCCCGCCCGAGTGGGACCACGCCAACCACCTCGAGCGCGCCGTCGCCTGCCATCGGAGCCTGTCCGAGCTCGGGCGCGACGGCCTGGCCGAGATCGTCGCCGAGTCGAGCTTCTACCCGCCGATCGTGACCTGCGCGGCGGGCCTGCTCTACTTCGCGCTGCCCATCGTCCCGCTCACCGCGCAGGCGGTGATGTGGGCCTGCCTGGTGGTGGGGGCCCTCGCCGTCTTCGGCCTGGGCCGCCGGCTCTTGGATCCCGACGCGGGGCTGCTGGCCGCCTTCCTCTTCGCGACCGCGCCGTTCGTGGTCTTCTCGCTGCTCAACTTCCAGCTCGACCTGCCGCTGGCCGCCATGGTGGCGGTGGCCCTCTATGCGCTCGTGCGGACCGAGGAGCTCGCCCAGACCCGATGGTCCCTCGCGCTCGGCCTCGCGCTCGGGCTCGGCATGCTGACCAAGCCGCCGTTCGCGGCCTATCTGTCCGGCCCGCTCCTGTGGACGGCGTGGCGGGCGCTGCGCGCGCCCGATCGCCGGGCCCGGGTGGGCCATCTGCTCGCCGCCCTGGGCTTCGCGGTGGTGATCGCGCTGCCGTGGTACGGGCCGCGCCTCGTCGGGCTGCCGATGCAGATCATCAACCGCTCCTTCAAGCAGGCGGCCGAGTCGGGACACGCGCCGGCGCTCTCCGGCACGTCGCTCCTCTTCTATCCGACCTGGATCGTGCCGCAGCTCGGCCTCCTCGCCACCGCGCTGCTGCTCTGGGGCATCGTCGCCCTCCGTGGGAGCGCGCGGGCCCGCGGGCTCCTCTGGGCCGCGCTCACGCCGTTCGTGATCTTCTCCCTGATCCAGAACAAGAACCTGCGCTACACGCTGCCGCTCCTGCCGGCGGCGGCGCTGGTGGCCGCGGGGGGCGCGGCCGCGCTCGCGCCGCGCGCCCGCCGCGCGGTCCGGTGGGCCTGCGTGGTCGCGGGAGCGCTGCAGGTCGGCGCGGCCGCCTTCGCGGTTCCACCGCCCACGCTGCTGGCGCCGCTCGTGCATTCGATCGCGTTCTCCTTGCCGCCCGATCCGCGCGATTGGCATCACCGGGAAGTCCTGGACGCCATCGCGCGGGCCGCCGGTCCCGGCAAGGTCCGGGTGGCGGTGGTGCCCAACGACAACTTCTTCTCGGTGTCCAACTTCCGCTATGAGGTCGTGCGGGACCGGCTCCCCCTCCGCCTCGGGCGGGCCTGGAACCAGGCGCCGCTCGGGGTGGACTTCGCCATCGTGAAGAGCGGTGATCAGGGCCCGGACGCGGCCTCCGCCAAGCCCGACCGGATCATGGCGGCGCTCGAAGGCGGCGATCCCTGGCTGGCCGCGGCCTACCCGGTGATCGCGCGCGTCCCGCTGCCCGACGGCAGCGAGGGCATGGTGCGGATGCGGCGGCTCGAGCCGGTCCGGACCATGCCGGCCGGTCAGCTCGCCGAGCGGCTGCGGCGCGGCGTGGAGGGGCTGCTCGCCGGCGTGGTGCGCGACGCCCGCGGCATGCGGGTGACGGTGGACTACCGGGACGAGGCCCTGCTCCGCGGTGAGGTGGAGAGCGTCGCTCTGGAGGCCGAGGCGGCGCTGGTCGGCGAGTTCGCGCGCGGCAAGCCGCCGCTCCGCATCGGGCCCGTCCGCGTGCGCGCCCGCGGGGTGGTGGTGAACCCGGGCCGGCTCGCCGGGACGGGCGCCGTCGAGCTGCTCGACGTCCGCTCGCTCGCGGTGGAGCGGCTCGGCGTCGGCGAGCAGGACCTGGCGGAATTCCTCGCCCAGCAGCGGGGGCTGGCGGGGTTGCGCGTCACGATGGAAGAGGGCTGGATCCGCGTCGACTGGCCGCTGCCGGGACCGGCGCTCTCGGCGCGGGTGGCGGTGGCGGCCGGGTCTCCTCCCGATCCCTTCACGCTCCGCGCCGCGGACGTCACCTATGGCGGTGTCCGCCTGCCGCCCCTCCTGGTGAACTGGATCGTGAGAAACTTCGATCCGACCCCGCGGCTGCGGCGGCTGCCCATGGCGGTGTCCCTGGCGCCGGTGCACATGCGACCGCAGCGGCTCGAGGTGGGAGAGTAGGCGGCCCGGTCCGCCCGAGCAAAGGAGCCATGCTGATGGCCGAAAGCCTGCCCGTCAAGAAGGCACGTGCCCGCAAGATCCTCTCTCGCCTCGCCAAGGCCTATCCCGACGCGCGCACCGAACTGCACTTCACGACCCCGCTCGACTTGCTGGTGGCGACGATCCTGTCGGCCCAGTGCACCGACGAGCGCGTGAACGCGGTGACCGCCGAGCTCTTCAAGCGCTATCGGCGCGCGGAGGACTGGGCGGGGGTCCCGCTGCCGACCCTCGAGCGCCTGATCCACTCGACGGGCTTCTTCCGGGCCAAGGCCCGCTCCCTGAGCGGAATGGCCCGCGCCCTGGTCGAGGGCCACCGCGGGGAGGTGCCGAAGACCCTCGACGAGCTGGTGGCGCTTCCGGGGGTCGGCCGGAAGACCGCCAACGTGGTGCTCGGCAACGCCTTCGGCGTGCCCGCCCTGGCGGTGGACACGCACGTCTTCCGGGTCTCGCAGCGCCTGGGGCTCGCCCGCGGGGACGACCCGGAGGAGATCCACGACCAGCTCTGCCAGGTGCTCCCGCGGCCGCGCTGGACCCAGGCGAGCCACCAGTTCATCCTCCACGGCCGGCGGGTCTGCTACGCGCGCAACCCGGCCTGCCCGACCTGCCCGGTCCTGGCCCTCTGCCCGTGGCCGGGGAAGACGCCCGCGACCCCGCCGAAGACGGCGCCGGGCGTCTCTCGCCGACGGGGGAGTTGACCCTGTGAAGGGTTTCTTTTATGATTACCCGTTGCCAATCCCCGAGACGTTCAGCCGCATCGTTGCGCGGGCGACGAAGGCCGAGCGCGACCGCCCGGCGAGCTATCGCCGCACGGTCGCGGTGGGGGTCCCATCCGGACGGAGACCATGACGACGGTAATGCCGAAGGAAGACGAGGTGGAGCGCAAGTGGTTCCTGGTCGACGCCCAGGACCGGGTGCTGGGTCGTCTGGCCAGCCAGGTGGCGACGGTGCTGCGGGGTAAGCACAAGCCGCAGTTCTCGCCGCATCTCGATGTCGGGGACCACGTGGTGGTGATCAACGCCGAGAAGGTGCACCTCACCGGGCGCAAGCTGACCGACAAGATCTACCGCTGGCACAGCGGGTACATCGGGGGACTGCGTGAGGTCAGCGCCGAGCGCATGCTCAAGACACATCCCGAGCGCATGATCGAGTGGGCGGTGCAGGGGATGCTCCCGAAGGGCCGCCTCGGCCGCGCGATGGCCAAGAAGCTGAAAGTCTACAAGGGGGCGGAGCATCCGCACGCCGCCCAGAAGCCCGAGCCGCTCGCCATGCGCGAGCGCGCCCGCTGAGGAGTCCCATGGCCGTCGTCACCCGCTTCTACGGAACCGGACGTCGCAAGACCTCCGTGGCCCGAGTCTGGCTGCAGGCCGGAAACGGCCGCATCCTGGTCAATCGCCGTCCCTTCGAGGACTATTTCCCCCGGGAGACCCTCCGCATGGTCATCTCCCAGCCGCTCCAGCTCACGAACACCCTCGGGCAGTTCGACGCCATGGTGAACGTGGGCGGCGGCGGCCCGACCGGACAGGCCGGGGCGGTGCGGCACGGCATCGCGCGCGCCCTGCTGCAGTTCGACGACAAGCTGCGCCAGACGCTCAAGCGGGCCGGCCTCCTCACCCGCGACCCGCGGATGAAGGAGCGCAAGAAGTACGGGCAGCCGGGCGCGCGCTCCAAGTTCCAGTACTCGAAGCGGTAGCACCGCCGGGGCCGCCATGCTCAGGATCGCGGTCACCGGGGCCAGCGGGTACATGGGCGCGGAGCTGCTCCGCCTCCTGTCCGTGCACCCCAAGGTGCGCATCGCCGCGGTGACCTCGGAGCGTCTGGCCGGGGAGCGGCTCGACAAGAGCTACCCGCACCTGCGGGGGCTCAGCGATCTGGTCTTCCAGGAGATCCAGGCCGAGCGGTTGGCCGAGGAAACCGACCTGGTCTTCCTCGCGCTCCCCCACATGGAGTCGCAACGGCTGGTGCCGGTGCTGCGGCGCCAGGGCAAGAAGGCCATCGACCTCTCGGCCGACTACCGCTTGAAAGACGCGGGGCTCTACACGACGTGGTACAAGGCGCCCCACGAGGACGCGGCCGGTCTGGCCGAGGCCGTCTACGGGCTGCCCGAGCTGCACCGCAAGCAGATCACGACCGCGTCGCTGGTGGCCTCGCCCGGCTGCTACCCGATGGGCGCGGTGCTCGCCATCGCGCCGCTGCTCAAGAGCGGGCGGGGCGGCATCGAGGGCATCGTGATCGACGGCAAGTCCGGGGTCACCGGGGCGGGCGCGCAGGGCCGCAAGGCCGAGCCGATGTACCTGTTCGCGGAGGCCAACGAGAACGTGCAGGCCTATGGCATCGCCACCCACCGCCACACCCCCGAGATCGAGCAGGAGCTCTCGGCCCTGGCCGGGCGCCCGGTGGTGGTGACCTTCACGCCGCACCTCGTCCCGCTCAACCGCGGCCTCTTCACCACCGCGTCGGTGCCGCTCACCCGGCCGGCCACCACCGCGGAGCTGGTCGCGCTCTACCGCGAGTTCTACGCGGGCGAGCCGTTCGTGCGCGTCCTCGACGAAGGTCAACGCCCTACCACTCGATCAGTCGTGGGCTCGAACTTCTGCGACGTCACCGTCGTGGCCGACCCGCGCACCCGGCGCGCGGTCTGCGTGTCCGCGCTCGACAACCTGGGCAAGGGCGGCTCCGCCAACGGCATCCAGAGCCTCAACATCATGATGGGCTGGGACGAGCGGACCGGTCTCGAAGCGCCTCCGGTGTATCCGTAGCCCGCATGGCGGACTTCCAATGGCTTGAGGGAGGCATCACCGCTGTCCCCGGCATCCTCGCCTCCGGTCTCGCGGCCGGCATCAAGCCCAGCGGCAAGAAGGATCTCGCCCTCATCTATTCCTCCTCGCCCGCGCGCGCGGCGGCGGTCTTCACGTCCAACCAGATCAAGGGCGCGCCGGTGCTGGTCTCGCAGGAGCACGTGCGCGACGGCCGCGCCCAGGCCATCCTGGCCTCGAGCGGCTGCTCCAACGTCTGCACCGGCGAGCAGGGAGTGAAGGACGCGCGCGAGATGACGCGCATCACCGGCGAGCTGCTGCGCATCGCCCCGCGGCAGGTGCTGATCGCGTCCACCGGCGTGATCGGCCAGCCGCTGCCCATGGACAAGATCCGGGCGGGCCTGCCCAAGCTGGTGAAGGGCCTGTCTCCGCAGGGCGGGCGGCTCGCGGCCGAGGCCATCATGACCACGGACACCAAGCCCAAGGAAGCCGCCCTCCGGGTCGACGTGGCGGGCCGGCCCGTGACCATCGGCGGCATCGCCAAGGGTGTCGGCATGCTCGAGCCGCACATGGCCACCATGTTCTGCTTCCTCGCCACCGACGCGATGGTGGCGAAGGATTCGCTGCCGCGGGTGCTGCGGCGCGCGGTGGACCGCTCGTTCAACCGCATCACGGTGGACGGCGATCAGTCCACGAGCGATACGGTGGCGATCCTCGCCAACGGGCTCGCCGAGAACGCCCCGCTCGAGCGTGCCGGCAAGGGCCTCCGCCAGTTCGCTCGCGCGCTCGAGGCCATCACCCGGCGGCTGGCGCGCATGCTGGTGGAGGATGGCGAGGGCGCCACCAAGCTGGTCGAGATCGCGGTGCGGGGGGCGCGGACCCGGCGCGAGGCCGTGCTGGCGGCCCGCTCGGTGGCCAACTCGCCGCTCGTGAAGACCGCGATCAACGGGGCGGATCCCAACTGGGGCCGCATCATGATGGCCCTGGGCAAAGGGGCGGCTCGGGTGGCCGCCGACCGCGTGGCCATCGCCATCGGCGACGAGCCGCTGGTGGAGAAGGGCATGCTCCGGCCGGGGGCCCGGCTCGACCGCATCCACGAGGTGATGGGCGGTCCCGGCTACACCATCGCCATCGACCTGGGGCTGGGTCGGGGCGAGGACTCGGTGTGGACATCGGACCTCAGTGAGGAGTACGTTCGAATCAACGCGAAGTACACGACCTAACACGCACGGCTCCGAGCTTCGGTCCCCGCCGCCCTCGTCGGCTGGCGGGGAAGTGTCGCGCCCCTCTCCGAGGGCCGGCCGCTCGGGACCGGAGGCCAACCGAACGACGACGGAAAGGACGGCAGGACCATGGCAGCACTGACCATGAAGGAGCTGCTGGAGGCCGGGGTGCACTTCGGCCACCAGACCAAGCGCTGGAACCCGAAGATGCAGAAGTACATCTTCGGGGAGCGCAACGGCATCTACATCATCGACCTGCAGAAGACGCTCAAGAAGTTCCGCGAGGCCTACGCCTTCGTGCGCGACCTCGCCGCCGAGGGGGGCATCGTCCTCTTCGTGGGCACCAAGAAGCAGGCCCAGGAGACGGTGCTGGAGGAGACCACCCGCTGCGGCATGTTCTACGTCAACCACCGCTGGCTGGGCGGCACCTTGACCAACTTCGCCACGATCCGGAAGTCAATCGCGCGGCTCAAGAAGCTCGACGAGATGAGCGAGACCGGCGAGTATGAGCGGTTGCCCAAGAAGGAGGTCATCGGGCTCGAGCGGGAGCGGGCGAAGCTGCAGAGCACGCTGGTCGGCATCAAGAACATGGACCGGCTGCCCTCCGCGGTCTTCATCATCGATCCCAAGAAGGAGACGATCGCGGTGGAGGAGGCCCGGCGGCTCCAGATCCCGATCGTGGCCATCGTGGACACCAACTGCGACCCGTCCGGGATCGACTACCCGGTGCCCGGTAACGACGACGCCATCCGCTCGGTGCGCTTGATCACCTCCCGCATCGCGGACGCGATCATCGAGGGGAGCGGCAGCCTCGCCAAGCAGGAGGCGGAGGAGGAGATCCCGGCCTCCCCCGACCTGCCGGTGGTGACCGAGGCGGAGATGTCCGCGTCGGCGGACGCGGGTGCCTGAACGGCTGAGGCGAGGAGACCCCATGGCATCGTCCGCGGAACAGGTGAGAGAGCTCCGGGACCGCACCGGAGCGGGGGTGATGGACTGCAAGGCGGCGCTCGAGGCGTCCAGGGGTGACGTGCAGGGGGCGATCGAGCACCTGCGCAAGAAGGGCCTGGCGGATGCGGCCAAGAAGGCGCACCGCGAAGCCAGGGACGGGGTGGTGGCCTCCTACATCCACCCCGGGGGCAAGATCGGGGTGCTGGTGGAGATCAACTGCGAGACCGACTTCGTCGCGCGAACCGACGACTTCCAGCAGCTCGTGAAAGACGTCGCGATGCAGGTGGCCGCCGCGAATCCGTCCTTCGTTTCCCGTGAGGAGGTGCCGGGCGCGGTGGTGGAGAAGGAGCGCGAGATCTACCGGCAGCAGATGGCCGATCAGAAGAAGCCGCCCCAGGTGATCGACAAGATCATCGAGGGCAAGCTCGAGAAGTTCTACGCCGAGTCCTGCCTCATGGAGCAGCCCTTCATCCGCGACTCGTCGGGCAAGACCCGCCTCAAGGACATGGTGGACCAGGCGACCGCCAAGATGGGCGAGCGGATCGTGGTGAAGCGCTTCGCCCGCTTCCAGGTCGGCGAGAGCTAACCTCCATGGCCGCCCCCGGCGCGGCTCCCGCCTACCGCCGCATCTTGTTGAAAGTCTCGGGCGAGGCGCTGGCGGGCGACCAGGGCTACGGCATCGGCCCCGACGTCATCGGGCGGATCGCCGAGGAGATCGCGGAGGTGGTGCGCCTGGGCGTGGAGCTGGCCGTCGTCATCGGGGGCGGCAACATCTTCCGCGGCATCGCGGCGAGCGCGGGCGGGATGGATCGCGCCACCGGCGACTACATGGGCATGCTGGCCACCGTCATCAACGCGCTGGCGCTGCAGGACTCCATCGAGAAGGCGGGGGTGCCCACCCGCGTCCTCTCCGCCATCGAGATGCGGGCGGTGGCGGAGCCCTACATCCGCCGCCGCGCCATCCGCCACCTCGAGAAGGGCCGCGTCGTCGTCTTCGCGGCCGGCACCGGGAACCCGTTCTTCACGACCGACACCGCGGGCGCCCTGCGCGCGGTGGAGATCGGCGCCGAGGCGATCCTGAAGGCGACCAAGGTGGACGGCATCTACACCGCGGATCCCGCCAAGGACAAGACGGCGGTGCGCCTGCCGCGCGTGGGCTACATCGAGGTGCTGAACCGCGGCCTGCAGGTGATGGACACCACGGCCATCTCACTCTGCATGGACAACAAGCTGCCGATCGTGGTCTTCGATCTCACCCGCCGGGGCAATATCCGGCGCATCGTGATGGGCGAGCCGGTCGGCTCCGTCGTCTCCGCCGACGCCGGCCCGCCGAAGGGGTAGGCCATGACGAGCCAACCGGCGGTGTTGAAGGATCTCGAGACCCGGATGCAGGCGGCGGTGGACGTGCTCACGCGGGAGTTCGCGGGCGTTCGTACCGGTCGCGCCAACGCGGCTCTCCTCGATGGGGTGCGTGTCGAGGCCTACGGGGTCCTGACGCCGATCAACCAGGTGGCGTCGGTGTCGGTGCCCGACCCGCGCACGATCGTGATCCAGCCGTGGGACGCCTCGCAGATGAAGGAGATCGAGAAGGGCATCCTCAAGTCCGATCTCGGCCTCACCCCGAACAACGACGGCAAGGTGATCCGCCTCACGATGCCGACGCTCACCGAGGAGCGGCGCAAGCAGCTCGCCAAGACGGTGGGCAAGTTCGCGGAGGACGCGCGGGTGGCGATCCGCAACGTGCGGCGGGAGGCCAACGACAAGCTCAAGGCGCTGGCCAAGGACAAGAAGATCTCCGAGGACGAGGAGCGTCGCGGGCACGACCAGATCCAGAAGACGACCGACCGCTTCACGGCCAGGGTGGAAGAGCTGGCCAAGAAGAAGGAGCAGGAAGTTTTGACGGTGTAGTGGGCGGACTCTCGTCGGCGGACTCCCGTTTACTTCTTCAAGCTCTTCAGCTGCGGGGGCCCAGAAATGGCCCCCGCACTCCCCCAGTCCGCGGACACTCGTGACTCCGCGGACACTCGGTAGCTCAGCGGCCGCTCGTAGTTCTCCGAATTCGTTCGCGTTTTCGGCTGTATCAGGGCATTTTAGCTGGCAATTCGGTGGGGCCTCACGTAACATGCCCTGATATGGCGGCGAAGGCCGGGGCCTCGGTGTCGGTCGCAGAGCTGTCGACGCTTCACGAGGACGATCTCAAGCAGCGAATCCGGATCCGACCTGTCCCGCGGCACGTCGCGGTCATCATGGATGGCAACGGCCGGTGGGCCACCCGCCGGGGGCTGCCGCGCGTGGCCGGGCACGGTGAGGGGGTCAAGGCGGTGCGAAGTGTCGTGCGCACCGCGGGGGAGCTCGGCATCCAGTTCCTCACCCTCTACGCGTTCTCGTCGGAGAACTGGAACCGGCCCCACCAGGAGGTCTCCACCCTCATGACCCTGCTCGAGCGCTCCATCGAGAGCGAGCTGCCGGAGCTCATGGAGCGAAACGTGCGCTTCCGGGTGATCGGGCGCCCGGAAGGGGTGCCGCCGCGGATGGGTGAGCGCATCCGGCGGCTCATCGAGACGACGTCGCGCAACACCGGTCTGACCCTCCTCATGGCCTTCAACTACGGCGGCCGCGACGAGCTGGTGGACGCGGTGCGCGCCCTCGCCCGCGAGGTGCAGAGCGGCGCCCTGCGCCCGGAGGACATCGACGAGGTCCGCGTCTCTCGCGCGCTGTACACGGACGGAATTCCCGATCCCGATCTGCTGATCCGCACCAGCGGTGAGCTGCGCCTCTCCAACTTCCTGCTGTGGCAGGTCGCCTACACCGAGCTGTGGATGACGCCCACGCTGTGGCCGGACTTCGGGGCGCGCGAGTTCTGCCTCGCGGTGGCCGACTTCCAGCAGCGGAACCGCCGCTTCGGGAGAGTCTGATGTCGCACGCGCAGCGTGTTCCGCTCCCGCGACCGGTGGAGGCGGCGGAGCCGTCTCGCGGGGGGGCGCTCGGGCGGCGGCTCCTGAGCACGCTGATCCTGCTGCCCCTCTTCGTGTGGATGGTGATCGACGGGCCGGTATGGCTCTTCGGCGCCATCATGGTCCTGGCCGGCGCGCTCGGGCAGTGGGAGTTCACCGGCATGTTCGAGCGGGCCGGGATCCGGACGTTCAGGCGGTTGGGCCTGGTGGGTGGAACCGTCTTGACCGCCAGCTTCGCGCTGCCCGTCTCCGAGCGCGTCACCTTCACCGGGGTGCTGCTCGCCCTGCTCGGGGCCGGCCTGCTGCTGCCTCGCGAGTCGGGACGCTCCGCCTGGGAGCCGGTGGCGATCACCCTGCTCGGGATCTGCTACGTGAACTGGCTGCTCGGCTACACCTTCTGGCTGCGCGATCTGGCCGCGGGGGTGGAGTGGACCCTGTTGCTGGTCTCGGTGACGTGGCTCGGCGAGACCGCCGCGTACCTGGTGGGGTCCACCCTCGGCCGGCACAAGCTGGCGCCGACGATCAGCCCCCGCAAGACGGTGGAAGGCGCGATCGCGCAGCTCGTCGTCTCGGTGCTCGCCGCGCTGGGCGCGCGGGCGTGGTTCTTCCCGGGACTCTCCGCGGAGAGCGCGATCGTCGTCGGGCTCCTGCTCGGCGTGGTCGGGCAGATCGGCGATCTCGTCGAGTCCGCCATCAAGCGGAGCGTGGGCACCAAGGACACCGGCCGGCTCATCCCCGGGCACGGCGGCATGCTCGATCGGGTGGACAGCCTGCTCGTCAACACCCCGGTGCTCTTCTACTACGCGACCTACGCGAGGACTCTCGGCACATGAAGCGCCTGACCGTGCTCGGCGTCACCGGTTCCGTCGGGCGGCGCACGCTCGAGCTGGTCGAGCATTTCCCCGACGAGTTCCGGGTCGAGGGCATGGCGGCCCGCGGCTCGAACCCCGAGCTGGTGGTGGAGCTCTGCCGCCGGCACCGCCCGCGCGCGCTCGCCCTGTCGGATCCCGACGCGGTGGACGCGGTCGCCCGCGCCCTGCCCTTTCCGCGTCCGGAGCTGCTCTCCGGTCCCGCCGGCCTCGTGACGCTGGCCGAGCAGGTCGACGCCGACGTGGTCCTCTCGGCCATCGTGGGCGGAGCGGGCCTGCTGCCGACCATGGCCGCGATCACGAGCGGCAAGAGCGTTGCGCTCGCCAACAAGGAGACGCTGGTGATGGCGGGCAGCCTGATGACCGCGGCGGCCCGGGAGCGGGGGGTGCCGCTCCTGCCGGTGGACTCCGAGCACTGCGCGGTCTTCCAGTGCCTCGAGGGTCACAACCGCAGCGAGGTCCGCCGCATCCTGCTCACCGCCTCGGGCGGGCCCTTCCGAGCCATGAAGGCGGAGGACCTCGCGCGGGTGACGGTGGCGGAGGCCCTGAATCACCCGACGTGGCGGATGGGCGCCAAGATCACGGTGGACTCCGCGACCCTCATGAACAAGGGGCTCGAGATCATCGAGGCGCGCTGGCTCTTCGATCTCCGTCCCGAGCAGGTGCAGGTGGTGGTGCACCCGCAGTCCATCGTGCACTCCATGGTCGAGTACGTGGACGGCTCGATCATCGCCCAGCTCGGGGTGGCCGACATGGGGATCCCGATCCTGTACGCCCTCACCTATCCCCAGCGGCTGCCCTGTCCGGCCGAGCGCCTGGATCTCACCCGGACCGGGCCGCTGTCCTTCGAGGAGCCGGACGCGGAGCGGTTCCCCTGCCTGGCCCTCGCGCGCCTGGCGCTGCTCGCGGGCGCGTGCGCGCCCGTCATCCTGAACGCGGCCAACGAGATCGCGGTGGCGGCCTTCCTGGCCGGCCAGATCCGCTTCACGCAGATCCCGGAGCTGATCGCCGAGGCGATGGCGAAGGTGCCGGGGCACGCGCTGGACAGCATCGAGACGTGCGTGGAGGTGGACGCCCAAACCCGGGCGACGGTGAAAGACTGGCTTCCCGGCGGCGTCGCCGCCGCGACGAGATAGCGGGGTCGGGTATGGCGACGGTCCAGATGCTCGTGTCGTTCGTGGTGGTGCTCGGGGTCCTCATCATCGTCCACGAGCTCGGGCATTTCTTCATGGCTCGTCTCGCCGGGGTCGGGGTCGAGCGCTTCTCCATCGGCTTCGGCCCGGTGCTGTGGCGCTTCCGCGGCAAGGAGACCGAGTACTGCCTGTCGCTGATCCCGATGGGCGGCTACGTGAAGATGATGGGCGACGACGAGAACCCGCTGGAAGGCGGGAAGGCGGCCACGATCAATCCGGCCAAGGCCTTCAACGGCAAGCCGCTCATCGCGCGCTTTCTCATCGTGTTCGCGGGCCCGGCCATGAACTTCGTCCTGGCCGTGCTCATCGCCGCGCTCATGTTCACGACGATCGGCCGGCCGGTGGCGCCCGCGGTGGTCGGACGCGTAACCGAGGGCGGGCCCGCGGCCCAGGCCGGGCTCACGACGGGCGAGCGCATCGTCGCGGTGGACGGGCGGCCCGTGCTGTACTGGGAGGATCTCGCGCGCGTGGTGCAGTCGGCCGGCGGCCGGACGCTGCAGGTGACCATACGGGGGACCGCGGTTGAGCGGACGGTCGCCTTGACGCCGATCCAGGCCAAGCGCAAGGATCTCTTCGGCGACGACCAGATCGTCTGGGAGATCGGGGCCGCGCCCTACCTTCCCGCGGCCATCGGCGACACCGTGGCCGGCGACCCGGCGGACAAGGCCGGCCTCAAGCCCGGCGACATCGTGGTGGCCGTCGAGGGCCAGCCGGTCCTGTCCTGGGACGAGTTGGCCGAGCGGATCCACCAGCGGGCGGCCCAGCCCACCCGGTTCGAGGTCAAGCGCGGCACCGAGGCGGTGTCCCTCACGGTGACGCCGAAGAAGGGCAAGATCCCCGGGCCCGACGGCAAGGAGATGGAGGTCGGGCTCGTCGGGATCCGCCCCGGCGGCGCCGCCACCATGGTGCGGTCCAATCCGGCCTCGGCGCTCTGGGAGGGGCTCGCCTGGTCCAGCGACGTCACGGTCAAGACCGCGGTCGGGCTCTACAAGATCGTGGTGGGTCAGCTCGACCGAAGCAATATCGGCGGGCCGATCCAGATCGCGAAGACGGCGGGCGAGCAGGCGCGCCAGGGCATCGTGAGCCTCGCCCTCTTCACGGCGGTGATCAGCATCAACCTCTTCCTGCTCAACCTCCTGCCGGTGCCGATGCTGGACGGGGGCCATCTCCTCTTCTTCGCGTTCGAGGCGGTGCTGGGCCGTCCCCTCTCGGTGCGGAAGCGGGAAGTCGCCCAGCAGGTCGGCTTCGCGCTGCTGATGCTCCTGATGGTGTTCGCCTTCTACAACGACTTCAAGCGGATCGGGCTCTTCTGATGGGACAGTACGCGAAGCACGTCTTCGTGTGCACCCAGGGCGATACCTGTCCGGCCCAGGGTGACGTGGAGAAGCTCGTCAAGACGCTGCGCGCAGGCGTCGCGACCGCGGGCCGCCAGGTCGAGATCCGCGTCAACAAGGCGGGCTGCTTCTCGCAGTGCGGCCACGGCCCCATGATCGTGGTCTACCCGGAGAACGTCTGGTACGCCGGCGTCCAGGAGAGCGATCTGCCCGAGATCCTCGAGTCGCACCTCCTGAACGGTTCGCCGGTCAAGCGCCTGATCTATGATCCGGGAGTGCCCGGCCCCAACAAGATCCCCGGGACCAAGTAGCCCGCATGCGCTGGACCCGGTCGCTGATCCCCACGCTGCGGGACGATCCCGCCGACGCCGAGGCGATCAGCCACAAGCTCATGGTGCGAGCCGGCCTCGTGCGCCAGCTCGCGGCCGGCATCTACGTCTACCTGCCCCTCGGCCTGCGCGTGCTCGACCGGGTCAACTCGATCATCCGGGAGGAGATGAACCGCATCGGCGGGCAGGAGATCACGATGCCGGTGCTCCAGCCCGCCGAGATCTGGCAGGAGTCCGGGCGCTGGGACGCCATCGGCGGCGAGATGTTCCGTCTGAAAGACCGCAACGGGCGCGACATGTGCCTCGGCATGACCCACGAGGAGGTCATCGCGTGGCTGGCCGCGCGCGAGATCCGCTCCTACCGCGACCTGCCCCAGATCTGGTATCAGATCCAGACCAAGGAGCGGGACGAGGCGCGCCCCCGCTCGGGCGTGCTGCGCACGCGCGAGTTCCTCATGAAGGACTCCTACACCCTCGATCACGACCCGGCCGCGCTCGAGGTCTCCTACAACGCCCACAAGGACGCCTACTGCCGCATCTTCGACCGGTGCGGGGTCAGCTACGTGGTGGTGCAGTCGGACCCCGGCATGATGGGCGGCGCGGGTGCCCACGAGTTCATGGCCCCGAGCGCGGCCGGCGAGGACGAGGTGGCTCTCTGCGCGGCCTGCGGGTACGCGTCCAACGTGGAGCTGGCGCGCGGCGTACCGAGCGCGCCCGCCCTCTCGGACGCCAAGCGCGAGGAGGTGGCCACCCCGGGCGTCCGGACCATCGCCGAGGTCTCCGCGCGGCTCAAGATCGATCCCGCCGCCACCATCAAGTCGCTCGTCTTCATCGGCCCCGACGGGCCGGTGCTGGCCCTGGTCCGCGGCGACCACGCCCTGCACGAGCGAAAGCTCGCTCGCGCGCTGAGGGCCGAGAGCCGCGCCGCGCATCCGGAGGAGGTCGCTCGCCACCTCGGTGCCGCGCCGGGATCGGTCGGCCCGGTCGGCGTGCGCGGCGCGCGCATCATCGCCGACGAGTCGCTTCGGGAGGGCCGCTACGTGGTGGGTGCCAACCGCGAGGGGGTGCACCTGACCGGGGTGACGCCGGGGCGCGACTTCGACTGCGAGTGGGCCGACCTGCAGGTGGCCCTCCCCGGGGAGGGCTGCCCGAGCTGCGGCGAGCCGCTCCGCATCGAGCGGGTGATCGAGATCGGCAACATTTTCAAGCTCGGCACCAAGTACTCGGTGCCCCTGGGCGCCACGTACCTGGACGAGCGCGGCCAGCAACAGCCCATCGTGATGGGCTCGTACGGGATCGGGCCCGCCCGGATCGCGGCGGCCGCGGTGGAGCAGCGCCACGACGCCGACGGCATCGTGTGGCCCTGGGCCATTGCCCCGTTCCACGTGCACCTGGTCCCGGTGGCGGTGAAGGATACCGCCCAGATGGCCGCGGCGGAGGAGATCTACCGGGACCTCCGGGCGGCCGGCTTCGACGTCCTCATGGACGATCGCGAGGAGCGGGCCGGCGTGAAGTTCAAGGACGCGGATCTGCTGGGGATACCCATCCGGGTGACCGTTGGCAACGCCCTGGCCAAGGAAGGGGTGGTCGAGCTGCGCCAGCGCGGCACCCGCACCGACCGGCGGGTGCCCAGGCCGGAGGTGGTCGCGGCGGTTCGGGAGATGGCGCAAACGATTTCATAGTGCACGCATGGCGTATGGACGGCCCGGCCCCTTGCGGGGGTCCCGTCCCTGTGCTAAAGTCCTGAAAAAAGTGGGCGGTCGCCCACTTTTTTTTGTGGGGGTGGCGGCATGGTGGACGATGCACAGTGGCTCGACCGGATCGAGGCGGTCGTGACCCCTGTGCTGGCGTCGCACGGCATGAGCCTGGTCGATAGCGAGTGGCGGCGTGAAGGCCGCCGGTGGGTCCTGCGGCTCTTCGTGGACAAGCCGGGGGGTGTCGGCATCGCGGACTGCCAGGCCTTCAGCCGCGAGGCCGGCGACGTGCTGGACGTCTCCGGCCTGATCGAGCCCTCCTATGACCTCGAGGTGTCCTCGCCGGGGCTCGATCGGGTGCTGAAGAAGGATCGAGAGTTCCACTGGGCCATCGGCCGCGACGTACACTGCTGGATTGGAGAGCCCGTGGACGGGCGGACCGAGTTCTCGGGTCGGCTCCTGGCGGTATCGCCGACCGCGCTGACGCTTGAGGAAGGGGTGGGGTCGGAAGGGGTGGGGCTGCGGCGCGAGGTGCCGCGACGGCTGGTGACGAAGGCACGGCTGGAGGTGGCGTTGTTCGGGCGGGCGAAGCGATGATGAACAAAGACCTCATCTACGTGATCGAGCAGATCGGACGGGAGAAGGGGATCAGCAAGGAGGTCCTCTTCGAGGCGCTGGAGTCCGCCCTCCTGTCGGCGTCCAAGAAGACGATGGGCGCCGCCGACAACGTGCGGATGGAGATCGACCGCCGCACCGGGGCCCTCCGGGTCTTCGCCCGCAAGAAGGTGGTGACGGCGGTCACCGACCCGAAGCTCGAGATCACGCTCCCGGAGGCCCGCCGCCTCAACGCCGAGGCGCAGCTCGAGGACGAGATCGAGGTCGAGCTGGCCCCGCAGGAATTCGGGCGCATCGCGGCCCAGACCGCCAAGCAGGTGATCCTGCAGCGGGTGCGGGACGCGGAGCGCGACGCGGTCTACTCTGAGTTCATCGACCGCGAGGGCAAGATCGTCCGCGGGACGGTGCACCGCATCGAGAAGCGGAACGTGGTCGTCGAGCTGGGGAAGGCCGAGGCGGTGATCACGGAGCGCGAGCAGCTGCCCGGCGAGCGCTACAATCCAGGCGATCGACTGCGCGCCTACATGTTGGAAGTGAAGAAGACGGCCAAGGGGCCGCAGATCCTCCTCTCGCGCACCCATCCGGGCTTCCTGGTGCGGCTGTTCGAGACCGAGATCCCGGAGATCGCGGAGGGCATCGTGCTGGTGAAGGCCGCGGCCCGCGAGCCCGGAGAGCGCGCCAAGGTCGCGGTCGCGTCGACCAAGCGCGACGTCGATCCCATCGGGGCCTGCGTCGGGCTCCGGGGCACGCGCATCCAGGTCATCAGCCGGGAGCTGCGCGGCGAGAAGATCGACATCGTGGAGTGGGCGCCCGACCCGACCGTCTTCGTGGCGCGGGCGCTGTCGCCGGCCAAGGTGTCCTCGGTCACCGTGTTGGAGCCTTCGGTCTACGCCGGAGAGGACGAGCTGCGCTCGGTGCTGGTCGTCGTTCCCGACAACCAGCTCTCCCTCGCCATCGGCAAGAAGGGGCAGAACGCGCGGCTGGCCGCGAAGCTCACCGGCTTCCGCGTCGATATCAAGAGCGAGGGCGAGATCGAAGAGGAGCGTCGGCGCGACGAGGAGGAGCGGGCGGAGGGTCGCCTGGACCTGGGGCGGCTGCCCGGCGTCGGCCCGCAGCTGATCGACCGTCTGGTGGACGCCGGACTGCACTCGCCGGCCCGCATCGTGGCCGCGGGGCTGCCCGCCCTGCAGGCGCTCCCCGGCATCGGCGAGACGAAGGCGACTTCGATCCTGGCCGCGGCGTCCGCGTGGGTGGCGGAGCATCCGGCTCCGGTCGCCTCGAGCGGCGACCCGGAGACGCCGGGCGCCGACAACGGCGGGCCGCAGACCGAGCCGAGTCACCTGGAACACTGACCGCGAGGCGCGTTACGGGACTCAGGCCGACCGAGCCTCAGCGCACCTGCATCGCCTGCCGGACCGCACGGGCGAAGGCGGAGCTGATCCGGCTCGTGCGCGGTGAGGCAGGTACGGTGCGGGTGGATCGCGATGGAAGAGCGGTGGGGCGCGGCGCGTACGCGTGCGCCACGACCGAGTGTCTGGAGAAGGCGCTGCAGGCGGGCCGGCTCGGGCATGCATTCAAGCGTGCGAGCCGTCCCCCGCAGGAGAGCCCGGCCGCCATTCTGGCGAGCCGGATGAGGAGGTAAGCGCGCGTGGCGGCAAGGGTGAAGGTCATCGACCTGGCGAAGGAGCTGGGCGTCACCAGCAAAGACTTGATCGTGGCGCTCGAGGGCATGGGTCACAAGGGCGTACGGGCCATGAGCCCTCTCCTCGCCGCGACCGCCAACGAGCTGCGGGTCAAGCTCGGCCGCGGCCGTGAGCTGCCCGCCGAGGCCAAGCCCAAGCGCGCACCCAAGCCGAAGCCGGCCGAGGGTGACGCGGTGGCCGCGGCGCCGAAGAAGAAGGCGGCGGGCACGTCGACCCGCACCAAGAAGGCCGCGGCCAAGGCCGGCGAGGAAGTGCCCACCCCCGTCGAGCTGGCTCCGGCGCAGGTGCTGGAAGTGCCCAAGCCGGCGGCCACGATCTTCAGACCGGCCCCCGCTCCCATACCGCCGCCCGCTCCGCCCGAGATCACGCCGGCGCCGCCGCTCGTGCCTGCCGCCACCGTGGCGCCGCCTCCCGCACCCGCCGCGCCGCCCAAGCCGGTCGCACCCCCGGTGCCCGCGCCGCCCCTTCGCCCGGTGGCGCCCGCGCCTCCGGTCGAGGTGCGCCCGGCGGCGCCCTCGATCCCGCGACGCGCGCCGGGCCTGCCGCCTCCGGCGCCGCGCACGCTCGTACCGCCGCCGGCTCCGCCGCGACCCGCCGCGCCGCCGGTGCCATCGCGGCCGGCGGCTCCGCCGGTTCCGGCCCGCCCGGCTGCGGTCGCGCCCCCGGCTCTGGCCAAGCCCGTGCCCGTCGCGGCTCCGGCCGCGCCGCCCGAGCCACCGCAGGAGATCAAGCGCGAGCTGATCAAGCTGCCGGAGTCCGTCACGGTGGGCGAGCTGGCGGCGGCGATGCGCCACAAGTCCTCCGAGGTCATCAAGGCGCTGCTGGAGCTGGGTGTGATGGCCACCGTCAACGAGGTGCTCGACCCCACCGCGGCCAAGCTCGTCGCCGACAAGTTCCACTTCGACGTCGAGGTGCGCTCGCTCGAGGGCGATCTGCTGGAGGAGGAAGAGGCCGATCCGGCGCAGCTCCGGCCGCGGCCGCCCGTGGTCACGGTGATGGGGCACGTGGACCACGGCAAGACGTCGCTGCTCGACGCCATCCGCACCACCAAGGTGGCGGAGCGGGAGTTCGGCGGCATCACCCAGCACATCGGAGCCTACCAGGTGGACACCTCCCACGGCCGGGTCACCTTCCTGGATACGCCGGGCCACGAGGCCTTCACGGCCATGCGGGCCCGCGGCGCGCAGGCGACGGACATGGTGGTGCTGGTCGTGGCCGCCGACGACGGCGTGATGCCCCAGACGGTGGAGGCCATCAATCACGCCAAGGCCGCCAACGTGCCGATCCTGGTGGCGGTCAACAAGATCGACAAGCCGGGGGCCGATCCGGACCGAGTCAAGCGCGAGCTGTCCAACCACGGCCTCGTGCCGGAGGACTGGGGCGGCCAGACGATCTTCATCCACACCTCGGCCAAGCGCGGCGACGGCATCCCGCAGCTCCTCGAGATGACCGCGCTGCAGGCCGAGATCCTCGAGCTGCGCGCCAATCCCGGCCGCGCCGGGCGCGGCGTCATCGTGGAGGGCCGACTCGATCGCGGCCGGGGCCCGGTGGCCACCGCGCTCATCCAGTCGGGCACGCTGCGGGAGGGCGACGCGGTGGTGGTCGGCTCGCACTCCGGCCGCGTGCGCGCGATGTTCAACGACCGCGGCAAGAAGGTGGCGACCGCCGGCCCCTCCGATCCGGTCGAGATCCTCGGGCTCTCCGGCGTGCCCCAGGCGGGCGACACCATGCTGGTGGTGGCCGACGAGCGCAAGGCGCGGCAGATCGCCACCGTCCGCAGCGAGCGAGACCGGCTCAAGGGCAAGAGCGCGACGCGCATCACCCTCGAGGACCTGCACAAGCAGATCGCGGCGGGCGAGGTCAAGGAGCTGCGGCTCGTCCTCAAGGCCGACGTGCAGGGCTCGGTGGAGGCGCTGACCGAGTCGCTCGAGCGCCTCTCCACCGACGAGGTGAAGCTCAAGGTCATCCACAGCTCGGTTGGCACCGTGACGGAGTCGGACGTCATGCTGGCCTCCGCCTCCAACGCGATCGTGCTCGGCTTCAACGTCAAGGCCGACGCGAAGGCGGCGAGCCAGGCGCAGGCCAACGGCGTGGACATGCGCAGCTACAACGTGATCTACGACGCGATCAACGACGTGCGGGCGGCCCTGTCGGGCATGCTGGCGCCCGAGATCCGCGAGGTCATCCTGGGCCGCGCCCAGGTGCGCCAGCTCTTCCCCATCTCGAAGGTGGGTACGATCTACGGCTCCTCGGTGAGCGAGGGCAAGATGGTCCGCGGCTCTCGCGCCCGCATCAAGCGGGGCGACACCGTGCTGGGCGAGTCGACCATCGGCTCGCTCAAGCGGTTCAAGGACGACGTGCGCGAAGTGCTGCAGGGGCTCGAGTGCGGCATCGGCATCGAAGGAATCAAGGGCGTCCAGCCCAACGACATCATCGAGGCCTTCAGCACGGAAGAGGTCGCCCGCACCCTTTGATCGGAGGGGGCCCCTTCTTGAAGTCTAGGTAGGGGGCCCCCTCCGAATCCTCCCCCAGGAAGAGACAGGCTGCGCCGGCGAAGCCGGCGCTCGAAGCGCCAATGCTGGACGTTAACGATACGATTGAGGATCGAGCGCTGGCTTTGCCGGCGCAACCTGATTTCGGGGGGAGGGGTCGGAAGGGGGGCGGAGCCCCCCTCCGAGGATGACATGTCGGGAGCGCGGGTGGCGGTGGGTACCGTCGAGCTGCACCTGCCGGACGTCGGATCGCTCAAGGGCAAGCGTCACGCGTTGAAGGGGCTGAAGGACACGCTGCGCCGGCGCTTCGAGATCTCGGTGGCCGAGGTGGATCACCACGACGTGTGGCAGCGCGCCACCCTGGCCCTGGCTTGCGTCTCGGGCGATTCCCGCCACGCCAACGAGGTCATCTCCAAGGCGATGGACTACATCGAGGACCACGTCGACGGCTGGGTCACCGATATTAATGTGGAGATTCTCTAGACATGCAGGGCAAGCGGCTCGAGCGGGTGAACCAGCTGATCAAGGAAGAGATCTCCATGCTGGTCCAGCGGGAGCTCAAGGACCCGCGGCTCGGCTTCGTCACGGTGACCGAGGTGGACACGAGCCCGGACCTCAAGCACGCGAAGGTGTTCGTCTCCGTGCTCGGGCCGGAGGAGCAGTGGGTCTCCTCGTTCAAGGCCCTCGAGAGTGCCCGCGGCTTCGTCTGGAGCTGGCTGCGCCGCCACCTCGACCTGCGCGCGACCCCCGAGATCCTGTTCCGCCCGGACCGGTCGATGGAGCACGCCGCGCACATCCAGTCCCTCCTCGCCGAGATCAA
>Ga0214473_10002874_pt1 | contig 21070 bp, 23 predicted proteins | sample RVTome_7_FD_203509 | JGI IMG/M metagenome (GOLD analysis project Ga0214473, IMG submission 203509) | Soil microbial communities from uranium-contaminated site in the Upper Colorado River Basin, Wyoming, United States - RVT98D197 | ecosystem: Environmental > Terrestrial > Soil > Contaminated >... | reverse complement strand
CGCCGACGATCAGGCTTGCGAGAAAGCCGGCCAGCAGGCCGATGCCGAGAAAAATGAGTATCGAGCGAGTGTCCATGCGACCCATCGTGAAATCTCCTCCAGTATCCTGCTTTTGCGGAACAGCCATGATCTTACCCCCAATTTAGCCGCTCAGATATCGCCCCAGTGCATGGCTGCTTCAAGCCTTTGGGGGTTGGCTGGCAGACTTTTTCCGCGTGACGAGCTTGGTGATGCCACCAGCGATTAGCCCGAATATGAGCGCCGGTACAGCGCCAGAAATCACCGCGGTCCAGAAGCCGGTCATCCCGGTGACGTCCTGGTCATTGAGTGTGACCGTGGACACCTCGGGAGCGACAAGCTCGATGATGCCTATGATCAGGCCGATGGCGGTGCCAAGCAGGAACACGCCGAGAAATACTTTCCGCGCCAAGGACATGGCCCCCTCCTAGCTCACGACCCTTGCCACCAGGATGACGATGATGGCGCCGCCTGTGGCAACAAGGAAGGCCCTGATCCATTCGTTATCGATCGGGATGGGGATGTTGAAATAGGAGACGATGATGCCGCCGACGACCGATCCGAGCAGCCCCGCGATCAGATAGCGGATCAACCCGGTGCCGCCGACGATGCGGCTTGCCAGCCAGCCAGCGGCAAGGCCGACCAGAACCCATACCAGAATTACCTGTGCGCTCACTTTAGTCCCCCTGAATTGGAGGCTGCGGGCGAACCCGCAGCCCAGCAACGCGAGTCTAGGCGGTGCGGCGACCGCTGATGGCACGGTAGACCCAAATCAGCAGGCACGCGCCGATCACGGCCACAATCAGTTGACCCACTATACCACCCATGGTCGCGCCGAATATCAGCAACAACAGGAAATTGCCGACGACGGCGCCGACGATCCCCAGGATGATATTGGTGAGCAGGCCGTGCTCGGACTTCATGATCCTCTCGGCAATCCAGCCGGCGACGCCGCCGATGATGATGGCCAGTACCCAACCTACACCTTCCATTTCGGTCTCCCTTCGGACGTTGAAAACTGAACAACGCCCGAAGGGCGATTTGGATGCGCAATCAGACGTTTAATGCCCGCCCATAGGCGTCGAGCACGCTCTCTTTCATAGTCTCGGAGAGCGAGGGGTGCGGGAATATCGTGTGGATCAGGTCTTCTTCGGTGGTTTCGAGGTTCATGGCGACCACAAATCCCTGGATCAGTTCGGTGACCTCGGCGCCCACAAGATGCGCGCCCAGCAGTTCGCCGGTCTTGGCATCGAAGACCGTCTTGACCAGCCCATCGGGCTCGCCGAGCGCGATTGCCTTGCCATTGCCGACGAACGGGAAGCGCCCGACCTTGATCTCGCGGCCGGCTTCTTTCGCCTTGGCCTCGGTGAGGCCGACGCTGGCGATCTGCGGCTCGCAATAGGTGCAGCCCGGAACCCTGAGCTTGTCCAGGCCGTGGACCTTAAGGCCCGCGATGGTCTCGACGGTCACCACAGCCTCGTGTTCGGCCTTGTGGGCCAGCATCGGCGGGCCAGCGACGTCGCCGATGGCCCAGACACTCGGCACATTGGTGCGGCCGTAGTGGTCGATGACGATGGCACCGCGCTCGATCTTGACCCCGAGCTTTTCCAGTCCCAGGCCTTCGGTGTTGCACTGGACGCCGACGGCCGAAATCAGCCGTTCGCCCGAAATCTGCTGCTTGTCGCCCGATTTCAGTTCGACGTGGGCGGTGATGCCGTCCTTGGTCTTGTCGACCCTGGCGACCTTGGCATCGGTCAGGAACTTGATGCCGCGCTTTTCCATGCGCTTTTTGACATGGGCGGCGATCTCGGCGTCCTCGACCGGAAGGATTTGCGGCAACAGCTCAATCACCGTCACCTCGGCACCGAGCGAGCGGTAGAAGGACGCGAACTCGATGCCAATGGCGCCTGAGCCCATCACCACCAGCGATTTGGGGAAGCTCGCCGGTTTCATCGCCTCGAAATAGGTCCAGATGCGGTCGCCATCGGGCTCGATGCCGGGCAGCACGCGCGGGCGGGCGCCGGTGGCGATGATGATGTTTTTCGCCTTGTAGGTGCCCTCCCCCAGCGTGTTCTTGGGCGCCGGGTGCTGCGGCTCGACCGGCTTCTTGGTCGACGCGCCGACCTTGATCTCGCCCGGCGCGGTCAATTGCGCCTCGCCCCAGATGATGTCGACCTTGTTCTTCTTCATCAGAAACTGGACGCCATTGTTCATCTGCCCGGCGATCTGGCGGGAGCGCTTGACGATGGCTTCGATGTCGAAGCCGAAGTCCGAAGCCTTGAGGCCGTATTTGTCTGCGTGCTCCATGTGGCTATAGATCTCGGCCGAGCGCAGCAGCGCCTTGGTCGGGATGCAGCCCCAATTCGAGCAGATGCCGGCCATGTGCTCGCGCTCGACGATCGCCACCTTCAAGCCGAGCTGGGCGCCGCGGATGGCGGCAATGTAGCCGCCGGGGCCCGCGCCGATTACGATCAGATCATATTGGTCTGCCATGGGCTCCTCATGTGAGCATGCAGTGGGTGGTCGCGGGTCAGAGCCCGAGTACCGATTTCACGACCGGTACGAGCCCCTCGCCGATCGCACGTGTATTCTTGGCATCCAGGTGCACGCCATCGATCGGCGTTGCCGTGGCGACCGTCGCCGCATCGAAGAAACCACAGCCCAATTCCTTGGCGATGCGGCTGTAGTAACCGGAAAACAGCTTGGCCTCATCGGCGCGGGGCGCGAACATCGGCGCGAGATCGGCGTGCTGGGTGGGGACTGTCAGCGGCGGCGATACGATCATCACTTTGGGCACGGCATAGCTGTTGCCATAGGGATGGCTGCGGACGATCTCGACCAGGCGCTTGACCCCCATGGCCGCGCCGAACGCGGTGCCATTGAGATAGACCTTGAGGTCGTTCGTGCCCAGAAAGATGATCACCAGATCAAGCGGGGAATGGCTGGCGAGCAACGTGGGCAGCACCGTCGCGCCGTTGCGATCGGCAGCCGACGAGAAGTCGTCGAACACCGTGGTGCGTCCGCCCAGCCCCTCGGCGATGACCCGCGCCTTGTCGCCCAGCCCGGCTTCCAGAATCGTCGGCCAGCGGTTTTCATAGGGGTGGCGCCCCTGCGTCTCCGCGTTTGCGCCGAAGGTCAGGCTGTCGCCATAGGCCAGGATGGTTTTCATCGCCGATCGCTCCTACGCTAGCATCATGACCGGGGCTTCGATCAGCCCCTTGAACGCCGCCAGCAGTTCGGCGCCGAGCGCGCCATCGACCGAGCGGTGGTCGCAGGAGAGGGTCACCGTCATGAAGTTGCCGGTCTTGACCTGGCCCTTTTCGGCATAGACGCGCTCCTCGCCAGCGCCGACCGCGAGGATCGTGCCATGCGGCGGGTTGATGACGGCGGCAAAGTGCTTGATGCCGAACATGCCCAGGTTGGAGACCGCCGTGCTGCCGCCCTGGTATTCGTGCGGCGCGAGCTTCTTGCTGCGGGCGCGCGATGCCAGATCCTTGACCTCTTCGGAGATTTGCCTGAGCGACTTGGCCTCGGCGGCTTTGACCACGGGGGTAAAGAGCCCGCCCGGCACGGCCACGGCGACCGCAATGTCCGAATGCTTGTGGTAGAGGATCGAGTCCCCTGCCCAGGTGGCGTTCGCCGTCGGCACCTTCTGCAGCGCCGCGGCCCAGGCCTTCATGACGAAGTCGTTGACCGAGAGCTTGTAGACCGGCTTGCCGTCCTTGAGCGGGGCCGCCGCGTTGATCTGCTCGCGTGCCTGGAGCAGTTCGTCGATCCTGCAATCGAGGGAGAGGTAGAAATGCGGGATAGTCTGCTTGGCCTCGGTGAGGCGGGCGGCGACGACCTTGCGCATGCCGTCGTTGGGGACCAATTCGTAGCTGCCCTCTTCGTAGAGCGCGAGCACCTGCTGCCGGGTCATGCCCTGCGCCATGGCGGCGCCGGCGGGCGCCGCAGCGGCGGTGGGGGCGGCCTTGAGCGGCGCCTTGCCGGAGGCCACAGCTTCGACGTCCGATTTCACCACGCGGCCGCGCGGACCGGATCCGGTGATCGACGCAACATCGAGGCCGGCGTCCTTGGCGAGGCGGCGGGCGAGCGGCGAGGCGAAGGCCCTGGAGCCGTTTCCGGTAGGAGCCGGCGCGGGTTTTGGGGCGGGTGCCGGAGCAGCCGCGGTGCCGCTGACCGCACTGGTGGGCGCTGCGGCTGCCGCTTGCTTCGGCGCTTCCTGCGGTTTGGCCGCCTCGGCGGTCGGAGCAGGCGGCGCTGCCTTGGTCACTGCCTCGGCGCTCTCGCCTTCCTGCAGCAAGACTGCGATCACCGCGTTGACCTTCACGTTCTCGGTGCCCTCGGGGACCATGATCTTGCCGATCTTGCCCTCGTCGACGGCCTCGACCTCCATGGTCGCCTTGTCGGTCTCGATCTCGGCGATGACGTCGCCCGAGGAGACGCTGTCGCCTTCCTTGACGTGCCACTTGGCGAGCTTGCCCTCTTCCATCGTCGGAGAGAGCGCGGGCATGGTGATGTTGATGCTCATGGGCCTAGCTCCTGTACGTCACGGCGTTCACCGCCGCGATGACTTCGTCGACGTTGGGGAGCGCCAGCTTTTCGAGGTTGGCGGCGTAGGGCATCGGCACATCCTTGCCGGTGACGCGCATGACCGGGGCATCGAGATAGTCGAACGCCTGCTCCATGACGCGGGCCGAAATTTCCGAGCCGACCGAGCCCTGCGGCCAGCCTTCCTCGACGGTCACCAGCCGGCCGGTCTTTTTGACGGACTCGACAATGGTATCGGAGTCCATCGGCCGGAGCGTCCGCAGGTCGATGAGTTCGACGTCGACGCCGGCTGCGACCAGCTTTTCGGTGGCCTGGGTGGCGTAGCGCATGCCCATCGAATAGGCGACGATGGTCACGTCCTTGCCCTGCCGGGCGATGCGGGCCTTGCCGATCGGGAGCACGTAGTCGTCGACCTTGGGTACAAGGCCGGTGGAGCCGTAGAGGATCTCGTTCTCGAGGAAGATCACCGGATTGTTCGAGCGGATGGCTGCCTTGAGCAGGCCCTTGGCGTCGGCGGCGCTGAAGGGCGCGACGACGTAGAGGCCTGGAATATGGGAGTACCAGGCCGAGTAGTCCTGGCTGTGCTGGGCGCCGACCCGGGCGGCGGCGCCATTGGGGCCGCGGAAGACGATCGGCGCATGCACCTGCCCGCCGGACATGTAGAGCTGCTTGGCGGCCGAGTTGATGATCTGGTCGATCGCCTGCATGGCGAAGTTGAAGGTCATGAACTCGACGATCGGCCGCAGCCCGGCGAAGGCGGCGCCAACGCCCAGGCCGGCAAAGCCATGCTCGGTGATCGGGGTGTCGATGATGCGTTGCGGGCCGAATTCCTGCAGCAACCCTTGCGTGATCTTGTAGGCGCCCTGGTACTCGGCGACTTCCTCGCCGATGACGAAGACGTCCTTGTCGCGGCGCAGTTCCTCGGCCATGGCCTCGTTGAGCGCCTGGCGGACGGTCATTTCGACCATTTCGACGCCGGCCGGCAGATCGGGGTCTGCGGCGATCTCGAGCTTCGGCGCGGCCGGAGCGGCAGCCATCGACGGCGCCGACTCGGCCGCTTTTTCCGCAGCGACAACTGGCGCTTCAGCGGGTTCAGGCGCGGTCTTGGCGACGGGCGTTGGGGCGGCAGTCTCGCCTTCCCCCAGGATCTGCGCGATCGGGGTGTTGACCTTGACCCCCTCGGTGCCCTCGGCGACCAGGATCCTGGTGACCTTGCCGCTATCGACCGATTCGACTTCCATCGTCGCCTTGTCGGTCTCGATCTCGGCCAAAACGTCACCGGGCGCGACGGTATCGCCCTCCTTGACCAGCCATTTGGAGAGCTTCCCCTCTTCCATGGTCGGCGACAGCGCGGGCATCAGGATATCGGGCATCTAGCTCTCCAGCGAGGAGGAATTGGGTGTGTGAATGGGTACCGGAAGGCGCAGCGCGGACTGATCTTGCACCGGCGTGCTGTTCTGGGCCGCTACAGCGACCAGAGCAGCAACGATCAGGGCGACGAAGACGGCGGCAAAGAAGGCAAGGAAAGCCTGGACGTAGCGCTTGATGTAGGGAAGGGCGGCGTCGCCGGCCAGTTCCCTGACCTTGGCTAAGCGCCACCAGCCAAGCGCGAACCAGGTATCGAGCCGCCGCCCCGCCGGCGCCAGCTTGGCGATCCGGAACGCCGCGATCACCGCGATGTTCCAGGCCACAACGGCGACCAGCACCAATACCAGGAGGACGATACCGAGCATCTTGGTTCCGTCAGGCGGTGGCGTAGATGTCGGTCCAGAGTTCGGACGCATCCGGCTCCGGATCAGCGGTGGCAAAATCGGCGGCCTCGGTGACGATGGCACGGACCTCGGTCTCGGTGGCCTTGAGGCTCTCCTCGGTGCCGTAGCGCTTCTCGATGATGCGGTTCTTGACCTGCTCGATCGGGTCGCGCTCGGCCCGCATGGTCGTCACTTCATCCTTGGAGCGGTATTTGGCCGGGTCGGACATCGAGTGGCCGCGATAGCGGTAGGTCATCATCTCTAGGATGAAGGGGCCCTTCCCCGACCTGGCGTGCTCGATGGCGCGTTCCGCGGCTTCGCGCACCAGCCGCACATCCATGCCGTCGACCTGTTCGCCGGGAATGCCGAAGCTTGCGCCGCGCTGCGAGAAATCGGTGGTCGCCGAGGCGCGCTCGATCGAGGTGCCCATGGCGTAGCGGTTGTTCTCGATGATGTAGACGACCGGCAGGTTCCAGAGCTTGGCCATGTTGAAACTCTCGTAGACCTGGCCCTGATTGGCGGCGCCGTCGCCGAAATAGGTGAGGCTGACGCTGTTCTCGCCCTTGTACTTGGCGGCAAATGCGAGCCCGGTGCCCAGACTCACCTGCGCCCCGACGATGCCGTTGCCGCCATAGAAGCGGTGCGCGTTGGAGAACATGTGCATCGAGCCGCCCTTGCCCTTCGACAGGCCGCCCCGGCGTCCGGTCAATTCTGCCATGACGCCCTTGGGGTCCATGCCGGCGGCCAGCATATGGCCGTGGTCGCGATAGCCGGTGATGGAGGCGTCGCCTTCCTTGCTGGCCATGTGGACGCCGGTGACCACTGCCTCCTGGCCGATGTAGAGATGGCAGAAGCCGCCGATCAGGCCCATGCCATACATTTGGCCGGCCTTCTCCTCGAAGCGGCGGATAAGCAGCATGTCGCGGTAGGCGCGCAGCTCCTCGTCCTTGCTGAATTGGGGGATATTGGACTGAGGCTGCGATTTGGCCGGTTTGGCCGCCGCTTTCCGCGCCATAGGGTCTGCTCCGAAAGAGTGATCAGTTTGGCCGCTAGGTCGTGGCGCAACGGGCCACAGCGGCGGAGCTTATCGCAATGGCATCGAAACCGCCAACCCGCACTTGGCTTTAAGAAAACGAGCTATCAGTCTATGCTGTCTTCGATAATATCGCTTAACTGAGTTTCGGATAACTCAGTGGATGAACCAGAAATCGGCTTACCGGAAGCCTGGTCGACCATGACAATGATGTCGTCGGGCTGGGCCATCGAAAGCAGCGCCCGCGCCCGTTCCGAGACGATGTCGGGGTCGAGGCGGGCGGAATCGAATAGCGCCACGCGATGGCGATAGGCGTCGAGCTCGGCCTTCAGGGCTCCAGATTGCGCCTTGAGTTCCTCGATCTGGGCATGCATCACCTTCTGGCTCTCGATGCCGAACTGGCCGGAGACCACGTTGAATCCAAGATAGCCCTGAAAAGCCATGAGCCCTCCCGCGAGGAAGAGCTGGCGCCAGAAGGAGGGGCGTTTGAGACGGGTTGGCATGTTTGTGGCGATCTCGGCGGCGAACCAAGCAAACATAGCTCCGATAGGGTTAAGCGGGGATTACATCCCGATCAGCCCGGCTCCGGCAGGACCAGTAGGATGCCATGGGCGGCGGCGCAGGCGATGGCCTCTGCGCGGTTGGCTTCGGTCGATAGCCCGCCCTCCTCCTGGACCCTGGTCACTACCGCCATGTAGCGGTCCAGCTTCTCCTGGTCCGAGAGGCCAGTAGGCCGGGTGCGGTCGGCCTCGGCGACGTAGATGTCGCTGGTCTGGCGCAGAGCGTCTACGTCTTCCGCCGTGTAGTCCATCTTGGCGATCTCGATCAGCGTCAGGCAGCGCAGCGCGGCGTCGTACTCGTCGGCCGAAGCGGCGGCCGGGATTGCCAGCGTGATGGCGAGTGCGGCTGCCAGGTGAGTCGGTCGCATGTGCAAGTTTCTCTCCTCATCTTGTGCCTCTATCGGCGCTTCACCGGCCGCACGCATACGTGAACAGGGCAATCGGCACGGTGTCGCCCAGCGGGACCTTGCGCGGTTCCCATTCCCCGAAATCGACCTGCACCGAGACGGTCATCTCCGTCGGCCCCATCGCCAGCGCGTCCTGAATTTCTCCGAGCTTCTCCTGGTCGGTGCTGCCGACGCCGTAGTTCTCGGCCGACACGCTGAAGCGGGCATCATCGAGGATCCAGGTCAGGTCACCGACGATCACCGCGAGCTCCAGCGCGCTGGCCGACGCCAGCTTTTTGCCCTCCGCCATGTCGTCGGGATAATAGGCGACCTGCCTGGCTCCGGTTTCGTCGAAGCAGTTGAGTTCGACGCGGCCGGCGGCCGGGCTGGTTGGCGCGAACACCACGAAGCGGCTGTGGCGCTCTGCGGAGGCCTCCTCGTCGAGCATCTGCCAGCCCGACAGGCCAGTCGGCTCCCTCTGCGCCGGGCCCGCGTCCGCCGCGGCGCCGAAGCAGGCCGGCACGAAGGCTGCCGCAGCCTGCGCCGCGTTGGTCAGGTCCACCGGGCTCCAGAGGCTGGCGTCCGTGTCAGGGTTGCGCACGCCGACCTGCATCGCCGCAGCGCCGTCCTTGAGCGCCTGTGCGATGCCCTGCACATCGTCGCGCGAAGCACTATATAGCGTCGCGGTCCCCTCGGCGGAGATCTCATAGCCTGCATTGGTCTTCCATTGCTGGCCGTCGATCTCGACTAGGAGATCGATGAACGCATCCCCCGGCTTCACCGGCAACGCGTCCGGCCGGGAGTTGGTGAGGATGACGTGCGCCAGGCCGTCCGCGGAGCAGGACAGTGCGACGATCCCCGAGTTGTCGATGGTGTCGCCAGCGAGCACGTAGTCAGTGTCGGCCTCATGGGGAACTTCCCTGAGTTCCCACGGCAACGGAGCCGGCGCAGGCGACACCGGCTGGGCCGGGCTTGGCGCTGCCTGCTGGGGCGCGAGGGCGGTACCGAAACAATGGTTCACGAACCGCGCGGCTCCGTCGGCGAGGCCAACAAGGTTCTTGGCCGGCCAGCGGGTGACCATGCCCGTCGAATAGCTTTCGATCATCATGGCGACTTCGGAGCGCGCGGCGCCGACCGCCGTCACCAGGCTCTCAAGGTATTCGGGCGCCGCGTACCGTATGCCCACCAATCCATCCGTTCGCGTGAAGTGCTCGCCGGTCGCGGAGCGCTGCTCGCCGTCGATCTCGACCCGCAGCGTCAGGCCCACGTCCCCCGCTTCGTACGGGAAAGTGGTGGGATTTGAGGACAGGAACGCCACCTCAGCCTGCCGCCAGCCGTCACAGAAGGCGTAAAAATAGCCGCCCTGGTCGAGGTTGCCGACCAGCGTCGCCTGCTGGCCGCCGTTGACGGGATCGGGCTCGATGGTCAGTTCCCAGGCCGCCGGCACGGCAGGTTCGGCGGCCGGCAGCGCGGCCGGCGCGGACGCAGACGCCGGGCAGACTTGGAGGAACCGCTTCCCCGCGGCGGTCGAGCCCTTGGCGTCGGTGTCCCAGGTGGTGGCGCCCACCTCCTCGAACTCGATGCTGACGGAGAGGGCGGCCTTGGCAGCCATCAGTTCTGCCACGACCGAGCCGATGGTCTCGGTGGAGAGCCAGGTAGTGGTGATGTAGCCCGACTTCTCCCGGCCGTAGCGGGCTGGCGACGTCCAAGAGCGCCCCGTATCGGTGGAGATGATCAGGCTCACCACGCCGACCGGCTCGAGCTCGAAGTCGTTGCCATCGTAGCTGTCGAGAAAGAGCTCCGGCTTTCCGGCGATGCAGCGGGCGTAGAGCGAGGTCCGTTCGTCCAGGTCACCGATCAGCAGCGTCGCGGCGCCGCCGGTGGCGACATCGATCCCCTCGGCCACCCGCCACGCCGCCTGGGCCGGCGTGACGCCGGTGGCAAGCACACAGAGCAAAGAGAATGCGAATCCAAGCCTCGCCAGCATGTTGCCCCCCCGAACTGCCCTGTCGGACAGTAACGACTCTGGCAAGGCTGGCAAGTGGCGCACGCCACCAACGGCAAGCACAATGACAGGCTAATCCTTGGCGCTACACAACCTCGGGTTGCCCGGCGAATCCGAGATGGGATACTCATGCCGGCGAGTATGGAATACCCCTCGCCGGCAGGAATGCTTGCCGTCAGCCCTTAATGACGCTCCGCCCGGCATATTTGGCAGCAGCGCCCAGCTGTTCCTCGATGCGGATCAGCTGGTTGTATTTGGCGAGGCGGTCCGAACGGGAGAGCGAGCCGGTTTTGATCTGGCCGCAATTGCAGGCGACGGCGAGGTCGGCAATGGTCGAATCCTCGGTTTCGCCGGAGCGGTGCGACATCACCGAGGTGTAGGCGGCACGGTGCGCGGTGTCGACGGCGTCCAGTGTCTCGGAGAGCGAGCCGATCTGGTTGACCTTGACCAGGATGGAGTTGGCGACCCCCATCTTGATGCCCGACCGCAGGCGCTCGGTGTTGGTGACGAAGAGGTCGTCGCCGACCAGCTGCACCGTCTTGCCGAGCGCTTCGGTCAGCATCTTCCAGCCTTCCCAATCGTCCTCGGCCATGCCGTCTTCGATGGAGATGATCGGGAAGCGCGATGCCAGGCCGGCGAGGAACTTGACGTTCTCCTCGGAGGAAAGGGTCTTGCCCTCCCCTTCCATGGCGTACTTGCCGCCCTTGAAATATTCGGTTGAGGCGCAGTCGAGGCCGAGATAGACATCCTCGCCCGCCTTGTAGCCCGCCTTCTCGATGGATTTGACGATGTAGTCGAGCGCCGCCTCGGCGGATTTAAGGTTCGGCGCGAAGCCACCCTCGTCGCCGACCGAGGTGTTGTGGCCGTCGGCGGCAAGGCTCTTTTTGAGCGTGTGGAAGATTTCCGAGCCGATCTGCACGGCATGGGCGATGCTTTCGGCGCCGACCGGCAGGATCATGAATTCCTGCATATCGATCGGGTTATCGGCGTGGGCGCCGCCGTTGATGATGTTCATCATCGGCACCGGCAGGATGTGGGCGTTGGGTCCGCCGAGGTACTTGTAGAGCGGCAGTTCGCTCGATTCCGCCGCGGCCTTGGCCACTGCCAGCGAGACGCCAAGAATGGCGTTGGCGCCCAGCCGGCTCTTGTTGGGCGTGCCGTCGAGTTCGATCATTGCCCGGTCGACTGCGATCTGGTCGAGCGCGTCCAGGCCCTGGACTTCGGTAAAAATCTCGGTGTTGACGAAATCGACTGCCTTGGTGACGCCCTTGCCCACGAAGGCCTTGCCGCCGTCGCGCAGTTCCACCGCCTCGTGGGCGCCGGTCGAGGCACCCGAGGGGACCGCGGCGCGGCCAAAACTGCCGTCATCGAGCACCACGTCGACTTCGACGGTGGGATTGCCGCGGCTGTCGAAAATCTGCCGCCCGGTGATATCGATGATCGATGACATGCTAGCCCCTTGCTTTGTGCTGGTTCGCCCTTTGGGCCTTGTCTAGTCAAGCCGTGTGACAACTGGAAGGGGAAAACCGCCCCGGAGCACGAAAAACTGGGCCTGGACCGGCCTGCGACGAAGAGGCGTCTTCTCTTTCATCGTAAAATGACGATATATGAGGCGGTGCTCCACTCGTGGGATTCTCAATGCTCAAACTCTCTCCGGCCCAGTCGCAGCGCGTGAACGAAAGCTGCGCCTGCAAATCGCTGGATCGCGCCGCCCTGCGCGATGCGCTGCGGGCACAACCCGAGCCGACGCTCTTCGAGCAATTGCCCGAGACCCATCCGCATCTTTTCGCTGACACACCGGTCTACGTTTCCCACCTCGATATCGCGGCAATGCTCGAAACCGTCGGGGCGATCGAAAAAGTTGCGGCGACAGCAATGTATCGAGATCTGGTTGCTGCCCGCTCGGCGGAAATCGCCCGCAAGGATTTCGGCCTACGCGGCGCATTCATGGGCTACGACTTCCACCTGAGCGAGGATGGCCCGCGCCTCATCGAAATCAACACCAATGCCGGCGGCGCCTTTCTCAACGGCATTGCCTGCGACGCGCAGCGGCTCTGCTGCTCCGAAATGAGCGCAGTCGGGCAGATCGCCTGCCCCGACGACCTCTCCGCGCGGCTCGCCGAGATGTTCCGAGCGGAGTGGCGGCTGCAGCGCGGCGCCGGGACCCCGGCCCTGATCGCGATCGTCGACGACCGGCCCGAAGACCAATATCTCCATCCCGAATTTCTCTTGGCCCAGGCGCTCTTCGAGGCGCACGGCCTGCCGGCGGTGATCGCCGATCCGTCCTCGTTCACCCACCATAGCGGCAAGCTCTGGCTCGGGGATAAGGCGGTCGATCTCGTCTATAACCGGCTGGTGGATTTCGATCTGTCGGAGCCGGGGCACGCGGCGCTGCGCAGCGCCTATGCGGCGGGCGAGGTGGTGGTTACCCCCAATCCGCATCACCACGCCCTGCTGGCCGACAAGCGTAATCTCGTGACGCTGACCAGCGCGGCTGAACTCGACCAGCTCGGGTTCGGCGCCGACGATCGGGCCGCCCTCGCCCGCATTCCGACGACGCGGCGAGTCGGCGCGAAGTGTGCCGAGCAATTGTGGGCGCAGCGGGCAAACCTCTTCTTCAAGCCGGCCGCGGGCCATGGCGGCAAGGCGGTCTATCGCGGCGACAAGCTCACGCAAAAAGTCTGGGCAGCGATCCTGGCCGGAGACTACGTGGCGCAGGAGCGGATCGCGCCGAGCGAACGGGTGATCGCCCTGGGCAGTGAGCGAACCCGGCACAAGGTGGACGTGCGGCTCTACACTTACGGCGGCGAACTGCTGCTCGCGGTGGCCCGGCTCTATCAGGGCCAGACCACCAATTTCCGCACGCCAGGCGGCGGCTTTGCGCCGATTATGATCGTTTAGGGGCCTCTACCCGGCCGTTGGCGATCAGCCAGCTCACCGCCTCCTCCACGCCCTCGAACGAGGTGTAGCGCGGCTGGTAGCCGAGAAGGCGCTGCGCCTTGCCGATGGAGTGGGATGGGCTGCGGAAGATGTGCTCCCAGGTGGCTTCGGCCTCCTTGGGGTCCTGCCGCGCTTTCCACTCGGGGAACGGCAGGTAACTCAGCCTGGGGTCGTGGCCAAACCAGCGATACATGGCCTCCGCATAGCCGCGCAGATTGATCGCCTGGGGCGAGACGGCATTGAAGGCTTCGCCGACCGCGCTGTTCCAGTTGCCGATGGCCCGCATGACGACTTGCGCCACGTCGTCGGCATGGACGTGATGGACCGTCTCCAGCCCGAAATTGGGGAGCAGCAGCTCCTCGCCGCGCGCGATCTGCGAGAACACCGTACTGTTGAAATGCCCCGCCGGATTGAGCGGGTCCCAGCCCGGGCCGACGATGTGGCCGGGGCGGAAGACCGTGGCCGGGAAGCCGTTGCGCCGCGCCTCATCGAGCAGGTAGGTCTCGATCGCCGCCTTCTGCGTGCCGTATTCTCCGAAGGCGTTGAGCGGCTGATCCTCGCTGGCGGGGATGGTAGCGTTGTGACCATAGACCCAGATGGTGCCGCAATGGAGGAAGTGCTGCACCCTGCCCCGCAGCGCCTCGACCAGTTGCCGGGCGCTGGGCAGCGTGAAGCAGATCATGTCGATGACGATGTCGGGCTTGAGCGCCGCAATGCTGGCGCCGAAGCTGCCGGCGCCCTCCTCGGCGTCACGATCGAGCGTCACCGTCTCGACCCATTTCCAGGCGCCGTGCGGCGTGTAGGCGGCGCGCTGGCCGCGGCTGACGTTGACGACTTCGTAACCAGCTCCAACCAGCCGCGGCACCAAATACGTGCCCACATGGCCGCTGCCACCGATGATCACCACACGGGTCATCTCTGCCTCCCTGATTGCCTGGGAGACTAACCCATCGAGCTACCGCCGGCGCAAGCCGGTATTGGAGAACCACAAGGAAAAGCGCGAACAACGGTATCTCGCCTTTCGCGATGTGGCTTGCCTGCCTTGTTGGAGTAACGTCAATGCCAGTGTCGGGACTCGGAGGAGACAATGACGCAGCGACTGATCCGGCAGGTGGCTCATGTCTGCATTTTTGCGCATGACCTCGGGGCCACCGAGGCCTTCTGGACCGGCGTGCTGGGGATGCCGATCGCCTTCCGTTTCAGCCGCAATGGCGCGCCTTACGGCTTCTATCTCGATGCGGGCGGGCGCACCAATATCGAGGTCTTCCGGAAGTCGGGCACATCGTTCTCCGATGCCAACCAGATCAACCACATCTGCCTCGAAGTCGAAAATCTCGACGACGCCGTGGCGCAAATCCGCGCCGCCGGAGTGGAGATCACCGACAAGAAGCTGGGCGTCGACGACACCTGGCAGGCTTGGACCGCCGACCCCAACGGGGTGAAGATCGAACTCTTCGAGTACACAAAAAAGAGCGCACAGTTCGTGGGCGGGGACCGCATCGCCAACTGGTAGCGCCGGCAGCAGTCGCGGCTACTCTTCCCGCTTGTGGGCGTCTGCTTTCCTGGCCTCGAGCTCCTTGATGGCCGCGTCGCGATGCTTGTCGGCCTTGCTGCGGCCGAACTTGACCCGGTTCTGCGCAGCGCCTGTCTCTTTTTCGGCACGCGCCTTGGCCTTACGGGCTTTCGAGAGCGAAAGGATGTCGGCCATGAGCGTCTCCGGGGCCTCCTATTGTGCAGCCGTCCGCCCCGCGGTCAACAGCGCGATGAGCGCGCCCACGAGAGCGTCGGTTCCGTGCGCCATCGGATCGTCCACAGAGTCGGCAAGGGCCAGCATGGTGAGGAGCCCGATGCCGGCCATGTGCGCCGCCACCGCGAGGCGCCGCGGGTGCTCGCGGGCGACGAACACCGGGTCAGAGGCGATCTTCGATTCAAGTGCGGCGTACATCGCCGAAGTCGTTTCGTGGATAGGGCTCAAGATCGCTCGCGGATCGCCCAGCGGCGTGGAGCGGTTGTCGAATTGGGGCGCCAGGTAGAGCATCCGAAATTTTCCGAGGTCGGCAAGATGGTGCGCGATCAGGGCGCGGACGAAGCGTTCTATCGCCTCGGGAGCAGATCGCGCTTCGCGCACGGCCTCGATCGTCGCGTCGGCCTCGGCCTTGAGGGCGGGCAGCGAAACGTCGCGCACAAGCTCCCACTTGCTCGGGTACCAGTAGATGATGGCTTGCTTGGAAACCCCCAGGGCGGCGGCCAGCGCCTGGAAGGTCAGCGCAGCCGTCCCCCGCTCGGCGACGATGCGCTGAGCGTGCTGGACGATGGCATCCCTGGAAATGCGTCCACGGCCGGCCATCTGTCCCTCCTTGACAACTTACCATCGGTAAGTATGGTAACTTACCACCGGTAAGCAAGGGGTGTCGAGATGTCCGAACTCACCGTCTTCACCTTCTCAGGGGACTGGGGCCTGCCCTCCACCGGCCCTTTCGCGCTCAAGCTGATAAAGTGGCTCGAGCTCGCTGGCATCCCCTATCGCCAGGCGATCGAGAACAGTCCGGGAAAGGGCCCCAAGGGCAAGAACCCATGGATCGAGTTCGACGGCGAGCGCATCGGCGACACCGAGATCATCATCGAACTCTTGGCCAGGCGGAGCGGCTTCAACATCGAGGCGGCGCTGTCGCCGGAGCAGCGGGCGCTGTCGCACGCCGTCCGCCGCATGCTGGAGGAGCATTTCCACCAGGTGCTGGAATGGGAGTTGTTCGTGCACCCCAACGGCGCGGCCTACATCGGCGAACTGGCGGCGAAGATGGTGCCCAAGCCGCTTTCGACGATGGCGGCCTCCGTCTTCTCCGGGCGCTTCCGCAGACAGCTCCACGCCCGCGGCATCGCCCGCCACAGCGATGAAATCATCGCCGCAAAGGGCAAGACGGATGTGGATGCAGTCGAAGCGCTGCTGGGCGAGAAGCTGTTTCTCGTTGCGGATCGGCCGAGCATGGCCGACGTCTCCGCCTATGGGCTGCTGATGCCGATGGCCAAATGGCCGATGCGAACCCCGGTCGCCGACGACATCAAGCGCCGGCCCCGGCTGTTGGCCTGGCTGGACCGAATTGCCGACGCCAAGGCGGAGCAGCGGCTGGCGGCCTAAGGTGTTGGCCGCGGCAGCGCCAGGTAGACGCTGTGGCACCATTCCTCGCCCAGCAGGAAAGTGTTCTCCGCCCGTCCGGTTTCCACAAAGCCGAGCCGCTCCAGAACGCGCAGGGATGCGGCGTTGCGCGGGTCGACATCGGCGGTCAGCTCGGCGATTTCTGTCGTGCGGAAGGCGTAGTCGATAAAAGCGACGGATGCCTCGGTGGCAAAGCCCCGCCCCCAGAAATCGGGATGGAGGATGAAGCCGAAGTCGGGCAGCCGCCCTGCCCCCACATTGCCGACGACGCGCCCCTCGAACTCGATCAGGAAGTCCTCGCCACCGGCCGCGTTGCGCGCCAGCATCCGATCGAGCCAGGCGCGAGTGACCTCCCGGTCAGCATGCGGCAGCGTCGACCAGTACCGCATGGTACGCGGGTCGGACATGATCGCGAACATGGCGTCGAGATCGTCGGGCCGCGGCCGCCGAAGGAGCAGGCGCGGGGTGACGATTTCCACTAGACCAGCCGGCTCTGCTCCATCGCGGCGGCGATGAAACTGGCGAACAGCGGGTGCGGCTCGAAAGGCCGGCTCTTGAGTTCGGGATGGAACTGCACGCCGATGAACCAAGGGTGGTCGGTGCGCTCGACGATCTCGGGCAGCTTGCCGTCGGGCGAGACGCCCGAGAACAAGAGGCCATTGGCCTCGAGCACCTTGCGGTAGTTCATGTTGACTTCGAAGCGGTGGCGGTGGCGCTCGGAAATGCGGGTGGTGCCGTAGATGTCGGCGACGCGGCTGCCGCGGGTCAGCTGCGCCGGATAGGCGCCGAGCCGCATGGTGCCGCCCAGATCGGTTTCCCTGGAACGGGTAACCTGCTCGTTACCCTTGGTCCACTCGGTCATCAGCCCGACGATCGGCTCCTTGGTGGGGCCGAACTCGGTGGAGTTGGCGGCCTTGATGCCGGCGGTGTTGCGGGCCGCTTCGATGCAGGCCATCTGCATGCCGAAGCAGATGCCGAAATAGGGCACGTCCTTCAGGCGGGCGAAGCGCGCCGCCTGGATCTTGCCGCCCGAACCGCGCTCGCCAAAGCCGCCAGGGACGAGGATGCCGTGGATGTGCTCGAGATAGGGCGCCGGGTCCTCGCGCTCGAAAATCTCGCTGTCGATCCAGTTGAGGTTGACCTTCACCCGGTTGGCGATGCCGCCATGGGCGAGCGCCTCGGAGAGCGATTTGTAGGCATCCTTGAGGCCGGTATACTTGCCAACGATGGCGATGTTGACCTCACCCTCGGGGTTGTGGAGGCGCTCGGAAACGTCCTTCCAGGCGCTGAGTTCGGGTTCTGGCGCATCGGTGATGCCGAAGGCGGCCAGCACCTCGGTATCGAGGCCTTCCTCGTGATAGGCCAGCGGCACGTCATAGATCGACGAAACGTCGAGGCCCTGGATGACGGCGCTCTCGCGGACATTGCAGAAGAGCGAGAGCTTCTTGCGCTCGCCCTCGGGAATCGGCCGGTCGCAACGGACGAGGAGGATATCGGGCGCGATGCCGATGGAGCGCAGCTCCTTGACCGAGTGCTGGGTGGGCTTGGTCTTGAGTTCCCCGGCGCTCGGGATGTACGGCATCAGGGTGAGATGGACATAGACCGCGTGGTGGCGCGGCAGGTCGTTGCCGAGCTGGCGGATGGCCTCGAAGAACGGCAGCCCCTCGATATCGCCGACGGTGCCGCCGATCTCGACCAGGACGAAATCGAAGTCGTCGTTGCCCTCGACGACAAATTCCTTGATCGCATCGGTGACGTGCGGGATCACCTGCACGGTGGCACCGAGGTAGTCACCGCGCCGTTCCTTGGCGATGATGTCCGAATAGATACGGCCGGTGGTGATGTTGTCGCGCTTGTTGGCGGAGCGGCCGGTGAAGCGCTCGTAGTGCCCCAGATCGAGGTCGGTTTCGGCCCCGTCATCGGTCACGAACACCTCGCCATGCTGGGTAGGCGACATGGTGCCGGGATCGACATTGAGGTAGGGGTCGAGTTTCCTCAGGCGAACTTTGTAGCCACGCGCCTGCAGCACGGCGCCGAGCGCCGCGGACGCGAGACCTTTGCCCAATGAGGAAACCACGCCACCGGTGATGAAAACGTACCGAGCCATGGGCCTTCACCTTATGGGGTCTACTAAGTGATTCGGAAGGGCCGGCCGCTCACAACGGAATCGGTCCCACACAAAAAGAAGAAGGGGATGTCGCCATCCCCTTCCACGTTCAGTCGTCGGCGCGCTAGTTGGTCGGTGCCGCTGGCGTTGTCGTCGTGCCTGATGGGGTACCGGCTTCGGTGCCGGTCGCAGGCGCTGTCTCAGGCGCCGCCGCCGGAGCGTCGGTCGCCGGCAGAGCCAGGGCCGGATCGGTCACGGGTGCGCTGGTCGCAGGCGTCGTGGCGTCGGTCGCCGGAGCGGTTTCGCCCTGCAATGCATTGAGCGCGTCGAGCACGCTGGTCGATTCGGTACCCTCGCCTACCCCGTCCGACGCACGCTCGAGGATGGACTGGGCCGGCCGGTCGATCTCGGTGAGGATGGTCAGGCCGATGGCGGTGGCAAAGAACAGCGCCGCCAGGATCCCCGTGGTGCGGGTCAGAAGGTTCGCCGAGCCGCGGACGGTCATCAGCCCGCCGGCATTGCCGCCCATCCCCAGGCCGCCGCCCTCGGAGCGCTGCAGCAGGATGACTGCGATCAGCGCCAGAACGATCAGCAGGTAGGCGACGATCAATACGTTGGCCATGTGGTCCCGGTCTTTCGAATTCCGCAGCAGGATCGCTTCGAACTGAATCGATCCCTTGCTCCAAGTCTTTGTCGTGTCGCGCAGTCGAACCGCAAAGGTCAGACAAACCCATTGCTGATCACGCGATTGGTCGCGCGCGTTCTACACGCAGCGTCAATCAAATGCCAGCCGCTTGCCGCGATATTTGACCGCGGCAGCAGCAGGCACCCGATACTCTCAGACCGCCGAGATAATAGCGTAGAAGTCGTTTGCCAAGAGGCTCGCGCCCCCAACAAGGCCGCCATTGACGTTTTCGACCATGAGGATGTCGCGGGCATTGGCCGGCTTCATCGAGCCGCCGTAGAGAAGGCGGATGGTCTGGCCGCTGTCGCCGAAACGCTCGACCAGCTGCTCACGGATCATCCCGTGCATCTGGCGGATATCGTCGATGGTGGGGGTAAGGCCGGTGCCGATGGCCCATACCGGCTCATAGGCGATGACCACGTCTTGGCCTCTGGCTTCCTCCGGAACCGAGGCGGCGACCTGACGGCCGACGACCATTTCCGCCTGCCCATTGCGCCGCTCCGCCTCGGTTTCTCCCACGCAGATGATCGGGGTAAGGCCAGCTGCGAACGCTGCCTGGGCCTTGGCCCGAATAAGATCGTCACTCTCGCCGTGGCCGGCTCGCCGCTCCGAATGGCCGACAATGACGAACTGCGCGCCGGCATCGGCGAGCATGGTGGCACTGATATCGCCGGTGTGAGCGCCGCTTTGCGCCGGGTGGCAATCCTGGCCGCCGGTGACGATGCCGCTCGATGCCGCCATTTCGCTGATCCGCGCCAGTAGCGTCGCCGGAGGGCAGATGGCCACGGTGCAGCGGGGCGCCGTCCCCCCCGTGAGCAACTCGGCGAGCTTCTTTACCTCGCCCACCGAGGCCATCAGGCCGTTCATTTTCCAGTTTCCCGCGATCAGCGGGGTGATGCTTGCCGTCACCTGTGGCACTCCCGATTCTTGGTTTCACTTGCGCGCCGGGCCTTATTGCCATAACCCCGCGCCACATCCTGCAGGCAATTCATATGCCTTGCGGCCCGTCAATGACCCTGTCTAGTATCCGCCGCGCTCAAATCCCGGCGGATGCCGGCTCCATCGTTCTGGAATGACCAAATATGCTCGATAGTTTCCGCAAGATTGCCAAGACCTGGTTTGGCAAACTCTTGGGTGCGTTTCTGATCGTTGGCCTCGCGGGCTTCGGCATTTCAAACGTCATCTTCGATATCGGCAGCAGCACCGTGGCCCACGTCGGTGACGAGGAAATCACCACCCGTGAATTCCAGCGGGCATACAATACGCAACTCAATCAGTTTGCCCAGCAGACCGGGCAGATACCGACGGCGCAGGACGCCATCGCCATGGGCCTTCCCACCGTGGTGATCAGCCGGCTCGCCTCGGAAGCGGCAATCAATCAACTGGGCGAGAACATGGGCATCGGCGTCTCCGATGACCGGCTGGGCAAGATGCTGCGCGAGGATCCCTCATTCGCAGGCACGCTGGGACAATTCGACCGCACGAGCTTCCTCCGGGTGTTGCAGCAGAGCGGCTTCACGGAAGCCGAGTACTTTGACCTCCAGACCAAGGCGGCACGGCGTCAACAGCTGATATCGGGCCTGTTTGCGGGCAGCGCAGCACCGGAGGCCGCCCTGCAGTTGGTGAGCCGATATACTGGCGATACCCGCACCCTCGACTATTTCGTGGTGAACGCTCAAGCCATCGAGCCGGTCGCCGAGCCGACCGAAGAGGAACTTGCGGCCTATCTTGAGGAACACCAGACCGATTTCCGGACGGCCGAGACGCGGACCGTCGACCTTCTGTCGCTGTCGCCCGAGGCGCTTGCTGCGACAAAGACCATCACCGACGAGGAAATCGCCGCCGAATACGAGCGGACCAAGGCCAGCCGCATCAGGATC
>Ga0214473_10002873_pt1 | contig 21076 bp, 17 predicted proteins | sample RVTome_7_FD_203509 | JGI IMG/M metagenome (GOLD analysis project Ga0214473, IMG submission 203509) | Soil microbial communities from uranium-contaminated site in the Upper Colorado River Basin, Wyoming, United States - RVT98D197 | ecosystem: Environmental > Terrestrial > Soil > Contaminated >... | reverse complement strand
GCCAACACCGGACGTGAACACTGGCAATCTTCTCCACATCAGCAAGCGTTGGCTCATCGAATGTAATGCTCAAGCGCCCTCCATGCCCCCCAGCTCGTCAATCATCCCGGAAATCACCGATAGCCCCTTCTGCCAGAACTTGGGGTCCGTGGCATCAAGGCCGAAGGGTTGTAGCAATTCCGAGTGATGCTTGGTGCCACCCGCCTTCAGCATGGTGAAATACTTCTCCTGGAAGCCGCCCTCGCTTTCCTGGTAGCGCGCATAGAGCGAGTTCACCAAGCAGTCGCCAAAGGCATAGGCATAGACGTAAAACGGCGAGTGGATGAAATGCGGGATGTAGGTCCAGAAGGTTTCATAACCGGGGCCAGCCTCGATCGCATCGCCCAGGCTTTCCGCCTGAACCTCAAGCCAGATCGTGTTTATTTTATCAGGTGTTAGCTCGCCATCTTTGCGTGCCGTATGAACCTTGCGCTCAAACGTATAGAAAGCGATCTGGCGCACGACCGTGTTGATCATGTCTTCAACTTTCGACGCTAGCAGAATCTTGCGCTTCTTCGGATCAGTGGTTTGCCGCAGCAGCGCCTGGAAGGTCAGCATCTCACCAAACACGCTTGCAGTTTCGGCAAGCGTCAGTGGCGTTGAAGCCATCAAGGCGCCCTGCTTTGCCGCCAGCACCTGGTGCACCCCGTGGCCCAGCTCATGGGCCAGCGTCATCACATCACGCGTCTTGCCGAGATAATTCAGATGCACGTATGGATGAGCCGATGGAACCGTGGGATGCGCGAACGCTCCCGGCGCTTTGCCGGGGCGCACCGGTGCGTCAATCCACTTCTTGTCAAAGAAGGTCTTGGCAATGGCTGCCATCTCCGGTGAAAATTCCCCATAGGCCGAGAGTACCATTTTCTCTGCGTCCGCCCATGGCACCTCACGCGTATCTTCCGCCGGCAAGGGCGCATTGCGGTCCCAATGCATAAGCTTGTCCTTGCCCAGCCACTTCGCCTTCATTTTATAATAGCGGTGCGACAGCTTGGGATAGGCCGCACGGACTGCGGTGACTAAGGCGTCCACAACTTCAGGCTCCACCCGATTCGAAAGATGCCGCGCCTCGGCAATATCCTTGAAGCCGCGCCAGCGATCGGAAATATCCTTGTCCTTCGCCAGCGTATTGGTGATCAATGTAAAGAGGCGCAAATTCTCCTTGAAGGTCCTGGCCAACGCTTCAGCCCCCGCCTTGCGCTTGGCCTCGTCCGGATTCTGCAAGAGATTAAGTGTGGGTTCAATGGCCAGACTTTCACCGCCGACGTCAAAACGCAGGTCCGCCATGGTTTCGTCAAACAGGCGGTTGAATGCTCCAAACCCCGTTTGCGATTTTTCAAGAAACAGTTCCTCCAGCTTGTCCTCAAGCTGATAGGGCTTCTCCTTGCGCAGGTTTTCAATCCATGGGCGGTAATGATTGAGCGCCGGAACCTGCATGGCCTTTTCGAGGACCGCATCATCAATGCGATTTAACTCAAGTTCAAAGAACAGGAGTTGGGTGGATATGTCCGTGTGCTTGGAGCTCGCGTCACCATAAAATTTTCCCCGTGCCGCATCCGTCGTGTCCCCCACATAATAGAGCTGGGCATAGGACCCGGTGCGTCCGAGCAGGTCGGAAATGGCTTCGTAAGCCTTAATCGCCTCGGCAAGTTCCGCACCCGAAAGTGCTGCCAGTTTCCCTTTGTATTTTTCTGCAAACACTTTGGCCTCAGCCTCGCCCTTTTGCATGTCAGCAGCAAAGGCCGCCGCATCGGGCGCATCATAAAGGTCAGCCAGGTTCCATTCAGGCAAATTCCCCAGAGCAGCAGGTGCAGTCATGTCAATTCCTTGTTAATTATTTGAAACCCATATGGCCCAAGCCCGCAAATTCGGCAACTGGCTGATTTTGTCCCCAAATAATCTACTTCATTAACAGGGCCTTTACCCTTCACTGCGAAAGTAAGGAGAACAGGGAAAGCAAAGCAAACAAGGACCGGGGAACTCTTGTTGCTGGCCGCGCCTGAAATTGGTCCTATGAAGATGAGTTGATTGAACAGCATGGCTTCTCGCATACTGATTGTTGAAGACGATCCAGCCCAACGCCGTATTCTGGAAGAACTGGTCAAGCGCTTTGGATTTGAAGCAAGCGCCGCGGACGGCGGCATCAAGGGTATCGAAGTCTTGAACGGTCCCCAGGGCGGCAATATTGAACTGGTCATCCTCGACCTCATGATGCCCGGCATGGATGGGTTGGAGTTCCTTGAAAAAATGCAGGCCATTCGCGGCGATCTGCCCGTTATCGTGCAAACCGCGCAAGGGTCCATCGAAACCGTGATCAAGGCCATGCGCGCTGGCGCCGATGACTTTGTCGTGAAGCCCGTTTCTCCAGAGCGCCTGAAAATATCCATTCAGAATTTGTTAAAGGTCAACGCGCTCACCGAAGAAGTAAAGCGCCTCAACAAGAAAGTGGGCGGCTCCCTGAGCTTCAATGACCTCATTGCTTCCTCCCCCGCCATGGCCAATGTCTTGCGCCTTGGCCGCCGCGGGGCCCAGTCAAATATCCCTATCCTGATTGAAGGTGAATCGGGCGTTGGCAAGGAAATGATCGCCCGCGCCATCCAGGGCGAAAGCGAACGCGCCGGCCGTGCGTTCGTGGCGGTAAATTGTGGCGCGATTCCTGAAAATCTGGTCGAATCCATTCTCTTCGGTCACGAGAAAGGTGCTTTCACCGGTGCCACCGGCAGGCACATCGGAAAATTTCAGGAAGCTGATGGCGGCACCCTGTTCCTCGATGAGGTGGCGGAACTGCCGCTTGATATGCAGGTGAAGCTTTTGCGGGCCATTCAAGAAGGCGAAATCGACCCCGTGGGCTCGCGCAAATCCGTCAAAGTGAATATCCGCCTGATCTCTGCAACCAATCGCAACATGATTGAAATGGTGAAATCTGGCCAATTCCGCGAAGACCTGTATTACCGCCTGAATGTATACCCCATGATGGTGCCGCCACTTCGCGACCGCAAGGACGACATTCCGGCGCTCGTTGAGCATTTCATTACGCGGCTTTCCGCCGAAGAGGGCCGCAAGGTTCGCGGCATTGCGCCAAATGCCATTCCCATGTTGCAGGCCTATGGCTGGCCGGGCAATGTGCGCCAACTCGAAAACACCATTTTCCGCGCCATTGTATTGTGTGAGAGCGATGTTTTGGAGATCCAAGATTTCCCGCAAATCGCTTCTCTTGTTGAAGGCTACGAAATCATCGTGCCTCCGGCACCTCCATTGGCCAAAAAGCCAAACGCTCCCGCAGGCCCTGCCATGACAGGCGGAAACCAACCTGTCGGGCGTTCCGCTGGCAATCAGGTGAGCGATGGCATGGCGCTTGGCATACCCGCAGTGACCGACGGTGGACATATCCGCAAGCTGGAGGAAGTGGAAGCCGACATGATCCGCCTGGCCCTTAACCGCTACCGCGGCCAAATGTCAGAAGTTGCGCGCAAATTGGGCATTGGACGGTCGACACTCTATCGAAAAATGCGGGACTTGGGCCTCGACGAGGCAGCCGGGTAACAGTCACAACAAATTTACAACCGGAACTATTCACCCAGTTGAATAGTTCGTGTCTCAAGACTAGTTTACTGTTCTAGAATCGAAAAGGTGCAATTTTGGTACACAAGCTTCTGTTGAAGCTCTCTGTTGCGGTGATTGCTGTGTCCTTTGCTGGACAAAGTGCGCTGGCAGACACATACGGGAACAAAAACAAAGGCTTTTTCGAGAGTCTTTTTGGTACCCCAAAATACAAAAAACCCCGCAGGACCATTCTGCCCTGGTGGAAGAACGACGGTGGTGCGAATTTCTTCTATGGCAGCCGCTTTGGAGACAACGATTACAACGACCCGGAGCCAATTCCGGGCAAGGGCATGGGAAACCTCACCTACATTGGTCCCAAGCAAGTGCCTTTGTCGGATCCGGCATTTTCCAAACTGATTGCTGAGGGAATCCAGAACCAGGCCATTCTGGCCGGACTTTCCAATCCAAAGTCGATAATTCGAGTCCCTCAGGTCGAGCGCCAGCCCATTCTCGACCTCTACAGGAACGCGGGCTTCAAGCCCCTCTGGTTGACCGGCAACGCCCCATCTGACCGTGCCAAAACCGTGCTTGCCTTCGCCGCCAAAACTTTTGAAGATGGTTTGGAACCTCTCGCCTATCTTCCAAAAGGCCTAACCTCATTTGACAACATTGCAGAGCAGCTAAGTACTGATCCCCAGGAATTGGCGCAATTTGACATCGCAATGACCGCGGCCACTCTGAAGCTGGCGCTTGAAATTTCCGGCGGCCAATTCGAGCCTAATCGCTTGTCCCGTTACAATGACATTGCGCCTGAGCGTGTCGATGTTGACCAGGCTCTCAAGGTTTTGGCGTGGACGCCATTTCCTGAAGCCTATCTGAATAATCTCATGCCAAAGCACGAGGCCTACGGCCTGATGAAAGCCGAACTTGCAAAACTTCGTGCAAGCAGAATCAAGCCCGCCTATGAGAAGATTGCCGAGGGGAAATCGGTCAAGGCAGGTAGCTCCGATTCTCGCATACCGATTGTTCGTGATCGCATGCAGGCCTTGGGTTTCCTGGGCAGTGAAGAAGGTACCGTTGACCCGGAATTTTCAAGTAAGCTGGATGCCGATCTATCCGCAGCCCTGAAGAAATTCCAAAAGTCAGTCAAACTCCGTCAGACCGGCATGCTTGACATGGCAACGGTTAAGAATCTCAACCGCGACACCAGCCAAAAAGATATACAGCGCCTCGTCTATAATATGGAGCGTTTGCGTTGGCTGCCAAAGAATCTCGGCAAGCGCTTTGTTTTTGTGAACCAGCCTGCCTTCGAGGTCCGCGTCATGGACCGTGGCAACGAGGTTTGGCGCAGCAAGGTGATAGTCGGCAAGCCCCTGAACCAAACGTCAGCATTCCATGATGAATTGGAAACCGTGGTGTTCAACCCGTCCTGGGGCGTGCCGCAGTCCATTATCGTCAATGAATATCTGGGAAAGCTTCGCCGTGATCCGAGCTATCTTGATCGCCAGGGTTTCAAGGTCATAGCGCCAGATGGCAGGGTCATTCCTTCGAGCGCTATAGATTGGGCTGCCTATGGTGACAGGCCCCCATTTGGGGTTCAGCAGCCGCCGGGAAAAGGAAATGCTTTGGGCGAACTCAAATTCCTGTTCCCCAACAAGCATGACATCTACATGCACGATACCCCGACAAAGAACCTGTTCGCCGAGTCGGTCCGCACCTTCAGTCATGGATGCATCCGCGTGCAAAACCCCCGTGAATTTGCTACGGCAATTTTGGGTTGGGACCGCGCCAGGGTCGACAAGGATACCGATAGCCGCAAAAGCCAATCAATTCCGCTTCCACAAAAAATTCCGGTCCACATCACGTATTTTACCGCCTGGCCCGATTCGACCGGAAAAATAAACTATTTCAATGACATGTACGAACGCGACGAAACCATGGAGAAAGCACTGGCGGCGCTGGCAAAGGCGCGAGAGGCCGCTTCGACGCAAAAACTCGTGCAAAACTGAGATTTCTGACGAGATCTGCGTTACAAGCGGGCACTTTAAGTGCCTGTTAATTATAATAATTCATTCTAATTGTAAGCATTGGTTGCCTCAGGGTGGCCATATTCTTGTCTGATGTCCTAATTGGGTGTAAGTCGTCCCTTGGGCGACATATGCTTGGACGGGGAATTTAAGGGGAATCGGGGGTCTTCCACCCGGTGTGTGTGTTTGCGTATGGTAGTGGGTTTGCGGGACTTTGGAAATCGTCAGACATTGATGAAGCGTGCGAAAAAGCTCTTGGCCTCAGCCGCCATCGTTGCAGCGTTGTCTGTTGCTGCCGCGTGGAGTCTTGGCACACCGACAATTGCCGGCGGCGAAACCCGCACGGTTTCCCTTTATCAGGTGCATACAAAGGAAAGTATCACCGTCACCTATATGGTGAAGGGCCGTTATGTTCCCTCGGCGATGAAAAAAATAAATTACCTCATGCGCGACTGGCGCCGCAACGAAGTCATTAAAATTGACCCAAAGACGGTTGACTTGATGTGGGAGCTGCATGCCGATCTGGGTTCGCGCGCGCCAATTCACATCATCTGCGGCTATCGTTCACCCAAGACCAACGCATTCCTGAAACGCGTTGGCCGCAATGTGGCGAAGAAAAGCCAGCACATGGTAGGCAAGGCCATCGACCTCTATTTCCCCGATGTTGCGACAAAGAAGATTCGCAATAGCGCCCTTGTCCGGAAAGTGGGCGGCGTTGGCTACTACCGCAGCTCCGGCGGCCCAACCGGATTTGTGCATCTTGACTCAGGCAATGTCCGGCATTGGGGACCAGCAATCGGCAAGACCGAAATGGCGCAGATTTTCCGCGATGGTCGCAGAACTCTCGGTGCCAGGCTTAATCGCAAGGATTCAATCGCCGTCGCCTCCACTGAAGCAGATGAAGCAGCGGCCCTTGAAGCTGCCTATGAAGGTGTTGACGAGGATTTGGCAACCCTGAGCGAGCAGGCCAGCAAGTCGCCGGCGGCTAAACCCGTCCCGGAAATCCCCAAGGAAATCGTCCAGGGTTATCCCGTTCCAAAACCGCGGCCTAAACCCATTGAAGTCCTCATGATGGCGGCGGCAAATATGACGATTGAGCCGGCTTCAGCGCCGCCTCCGGCGCAATCGTTCAAGGCCACGCCTTCCGTTGTTGCTGACAATCTTGGTGTCGTTGAAGCCGCCGGAACATTGACCGAGGAGCTGGCCCTCGCGCAAATGTCAAATGCGGCCGCAAAAGGCAGCTTTGCCGCTGCAATCCGCGATGGCACGGCTGATGATACCCCCATGATCAAACCATTGCTGGCTTCCCTTGGAGGATCGGACATCAATTGGTGGCCGACGCAACCATTGTTTGATCCTGAGAAAACCGTTCGCCGAGATGGTGCGCCGCAAGAATTCACGACGAATGAAATTTCACTCGTGCCCAATGCAATTGCGCAGCCGGTCTTGCGGACAAATGCTGATCCGGTTCAATCCCCGGAATCGGCTGCTGGCAAGGGCGACATGCTGGTTGTTCAGCGCGCCGGCAAAGGCAGCCTGCCCGCTGGCCTCACCGAATTCTTGCAGGGCTTCCAGCAGCTCGGTCAGTTGGAATCAAACTGATCCCTGCGCTTTGGCAGCAAAATGTGGAAGCGGCTTATGCCGCTTCTTCTGCTTGGCTTGGAAGCATGCCAAGAGCCTGCAGATAAAGATCAAGCATCGCTTCCTCTTCTTCACGCTCGTTGGCGTCCTTCTTGCGCAGTGAAATTACTTTGCGCAGAACTTTTGTATCAAAGCCATTGCCCTTGGCTTCAGCATAAACTTCCTTGATATCGGCGGCGATGGTCTTTTTTTCCTCCTCAAGGCGTTCAATGCGTTCGACAATGCTTTTCAGCTGTCCCTGGGCGAAACTGGATTTGTTATTCACGTCTGGAGTCTCCAAAAAATCTAATGCTTTTCACTTTTATCAAATGCCGCTTTCTGCACATCGTTGGCTGCTTTCTGGAAGCGCGCCTTCCATTCTTCCTGCGGCATGCCATAAACCATGGTTCTGGCCTCCTCGCGGGCAACGTCGAGACCCCGCTCCTTGGCCGCATCTTCAAACCAGTTTGACAGGCAGTTCCGGCAAAACCCCGCGAGATTCATCATGTCGATGTTTTGCACATCGCTGCGCTTGCGCAAATGCTCCAAAAGCCTGCGAAACACCGCGGCCTCCAACTCCATTTGTATTTTTTCGTCGTGTTTCATGTCAGTCCCAAACGCCATTCTTAACGCCTTAACCAAACCTTACCAGTAGGGTCAGCATGTCATCCACACCTCATTTGGAAAACGTTAGAAGTTCATGCTATAGGCTGCCAAACAGGTGGAAAACCAGTAGCTTTGCCAAACCTGCCTGCCGGATTAAAAGGACTGTCATGAACGATTCAAGATTTTTGCTGGGAGGCCGAAGAACGGTTCGGGCACTGGCTTTGGGTGCGGGTGCCCTGATGCTCCTCGGATTTACCGGCACGTCAGCTCGCGCCGATCTCAAACTTTGCAACAACACGGCGAGCCGCGTGGGTGTGGCCATCGGGTACAAGGACCGGGAGGGTTGGGCCAGCGAAGGCTGGTGGACAGCCGAACCGCAAAAATGTCTCACCCTGCTGAAGGGCACCCTCATCGCCCGTTACTACTACGTTTACGCCGTTGACTACGACAAGGGCGGCTCTTGGGGCGGCAAGGCAATGATGTGCATTCGTGACAAGATCTTTACCATTCGCGGCATCGACAGTTGCACCGAGCGTGGCTACCAGAAAACCGGATTCTTCGAGGTCGACACAACCGAGGAAACTGACTGGACGATTTCCTTGTCTGGCGAGAAGACCAGCCAGGGACAATAATTTCACGTGCGCAGAAATCGTAAAGTAAAAATTCTCGCGACCCTTGGGCCTGCCTCATCAAGCCGTGAAATGATCGAAAAGCTTTTTGTGGCTGGCGCTGATGTTTTCCGCATTAACATGAGCCACACCTCCCATGCCCTGTTGAAAGAGCTGCATGGCTGCATTCGCAGCGTCGAAAGCAGCTTGAACAGGCCAATTGGAATCCTGGCGGACTTGCAAGGCCCCAAAATCCGTATTGGCACGTTCAAAGACAAGGAGGTCCAGATCAAGGCTGGAGATACATTCACCTTTGATACGAACGAGGCGCCAGGGGACAACCAGCGCGTTTATCTGCCCCACCCTGAAATTTTTGCCTCGGTAAAGGTTGGCGATTTCCTTTTGCTCAATGACGGTCGCCTGCGCGTGGAAATTACCGGCGTTTCGTCAAACCGCATAGATACGACCATCATCTTTGGCGGAACGCTTTCAAATCGCAAGGGCGTGAACCTGCCGAATACATTGCTGCCCATCCCGGCTTTGACCGAAAAAGACCGTGCCGATCTTGAGGCCGCGGCCAGCATAGGCGTGGATTGGATTGCGCTTTCCTTTGTGCAGCGCCCTGAAGACGTTGCCGAGGCCCGCTCGCTCATCGCCGGTCGCGCCGGCGTAATGGCCAAAATTGAAAAGCCCTCGGCTCTCCTGTGTCTCGAAGACATCTTGAAAGTTTCCGATGGCATCATGGTGGCCCGTGGCGACTTGGGTGTTGAGCTTCCCCTGGAAACAGTGCCTGCCCGCCAGAAACAATTGACACGGGCCGCGCGGCGGGCCGGGAAACCTGTTGTTGTGGCAACCCAGATGCTCGAGTCAATGATCGTCGACCCGGTGCCAACGCGCGCTGAAGTCTCGGATGTGGCAACCGCTGTTTACGAGGGCGCTGACGCCATCATGCTGTCGGCTGAAAGCGCCTCCGGCGCCTGGCCTGAAAAGGCCGTGGCCACCATGGACAAGATTGCCCAATCGGCTGAAGGCGATAGTTTCTATCGCGGCATCATGAACGCCCAGCGCAATGACCCGCAGCCAACCACGGCAGATGCCATATCGACAGCCGCACGTTCGATCTCTGAGACTCTATCTGTAGCTGCCATCGTGAGTTACACAGAATCAGGTTCAACCGCCATGCGCGTGGCCCGTGAACGCCCCAATATTCCCATCATAACACTGACCCCCATTGCGGCAACAGCCCGAAGGCTGGCGCTCGCCTGGGGCCAGCACTGCATTTTGACGCCCAACGCCAATGACCTCGAACACATGATTGATACCGCCTGCCAATTCGCCTCGTCCGAAGGCTTCGCTGATGAAGGCCAGCGCATCATCATCACCGTTGGCGTGCCGCTGGGATCTCCCGGATCCACCAACATGCTGCGCATCGCTGAGATTGGTAAAAAGAAAGCGCCGAACTAGCATGCTTGCCCTTCAAGGTGGAAACACTTTGCCGAAAGGGAATCGCGCCAAATCAATATGCCGGAGCAAACTCTTGTCGGCGAAGTCATGCAACTTCGCCGGGATTTGCCCTAAATATCCTGCTCGCGCTTGGACAGCTCTTGAACGGCGTTCTTGACCCCCGCCATGTTGGGATTCATGCTCAAGGCTTCCTTGAAAGCAGACAGGGCAGCGCTCCACTTCCCTTGCCGCTGGTAAATCATGCCGCGTCCTGCAAGCGCCCCAAAGTGGCGCGGTTCCAAATCGAGAACTTTCTCAATATCAGAAAGTGAGGTTTCATAATTGCCAAGCATGAAGTGCAGCGTGGCCCGCCTGTTCCAGGCTTCCGCATAGGTCGGATAGGCTGCAACGATACGATCCAGGATTTCAAGCGATGCGGCATTTTCGGAAGCGTTCATGGCCACAATTGCCTGACCCAGCAAAACCTCGGCGGTTGCCGAATCAGACCGTGACCAAAGCTCCCATATTTTCTCTTCCGTGGCCTTCGCCGCCCGCTCACCAGATGACTTGCGGAGGCTGGCAAAAAGCCTGTCCAGGGATTCTTCTCGAATTTCCTGGGCAGTAGAGTTTTTCAAGGGAATATTGGTTTCCTCGCCATCCCGCGCCAAGCTAGGGGCCGCGAAAACCACAAAACCGACTGCAATGTACAGAGCGCGTAAATGTCTCATCAACACCAGTATAGCGCAGAATCAGGGCCATTAAAACGCCAACCGCGCCCGAATGAACGGACGCGGGGTCAAATCTTCGTCACTTGGATGGGTTTTAGCCCTGACGCGCCTTGAAGCGCGGGTTGGTCTTGTTAATGATATAAACCCGGCCCCTGCGGCGCACCAGCTTGTTGTCGCGGTGGCGCTTGATCAAGGACTTGAGAGAATTGCGAACTTTCATAACTTCACCTAAATATGGGGCGTATCCCCTGAATTTGGGCGGACCATAGTGATGGCGCCGCAACCTGTCAACTCAAACGCCAAAGCCCTGATTATGAACCAGAATATCGTTGAAATGTCTCTTACCTATGGCGGTTTGGCCCTCGGATTGGCGCTGGTAGCAATAATGGTCTGGATCGAAAGCCGCCCTCGCAAATCCCTTGACCCCCGGCTTGTTCCCACCACGCCACTTATGTTTGTGGGTGCCTTCATCTGCCTCGTCGCCGTCGTTCACATTGTTAATTCCCTTGGAATTCATACCGGACGCTGAGATTTGAAGAGCTCCGCGTATGCCTTCCGCAGCACGCCCTTCTGTACCTTGCCCATGGCATTTCGTGGCAGTTCTTGAACCGCGACAAACCTTTTCGGAATCTTGAACTTGGCCAGTCGCAATTGCAGCCCGGCAATCATTTCCTGCTCATCCAATGTGGTCCGGCCTGATTTGAGTACCACAATGGCGGTAACGCCTTCGCCAAGATCCGGATGGGGCACCCCGATGACGGCCGATTCCAGCACGTCTGGAAACTGATCGAGCTCTGTTTCAATTTCCTTCGGGTAAACATTGAAACCGCCGGTGATGACCAGGTCTTTGCCGCGGCCTGAAATGGTCAGGTAGCCCTGTGCGTCGAAAGACCCGAGGTCACCGGTGACAAAGAATCCATCTGGCCGGAATTCCGCGGCGGTTTTCTCCGGATTGCGCCAGTAACCTTTGAAGACATTGGGTCCGCGCACCTCAATCATGCCGATGTCACCCGGTGGAAGTAGTGCACCAGTGATGGGATCACTGACGTGCACCTCCACTCCCGGCAACGGCAGCCCCACGGTCCCAGCGCGCCGTTCGCCTTTGTAAGGATTGGATGTGTTCATATTCGTTTCGGTCATGCCAAAACGCTCCAGAATTGCATGACCCGTCTTCTTTTCAAATTGCCGGTGAGTTTCAGTCAGCAAAGGAGCCGATCCCGATATGAACAGGCGCATGTGCTGCACACTTTCGCGGGTCAATCCCTTGTGCTGCAGGAGCCTTGTGTAAAATGTCGGCACGCCCATAAGCGTTGTGGCCTCTGGCAGCAGTGCAATCACGTCATCTAAATCAAACTTGCGCCGGAACAGCAGACTTCCACCACTCAGCAGAACCGTCTTGGTGGCAGTGAACAGCCCATGCGTATGATAGATCGGAAGCGCATGGATGAGCACGTCCCGGGGCGTGAACGACCAGATCTCCGCGAGCGTCAGGGCATTCGACGCCAGATTGCCATGGGTAAGAAGTGCGCCTTTGGATTTGCCCGTAGTGCCGGAGGTATAAAGAATGGCAATCGAGTCGTCCCAGCTCATATCGGCGTCTTCGAATGCACTTGGTTGAGACTGAAACACCTCAACCAGGCTTCCACCACCCTGATCATCGAGGGTCAAAACCACATCGGCCATTTTGGAGAGCACCTCAAATCTTGCGGGTTCGCAAATGAGGACTGAGGGTTTCGCGTCACTGACAAAATAGTCCACTTCCGTTGTCGTATAGGCCGGATTGAGAGGAAGAAAAATTGCCCCAAGCCTCGCGCATGCCAAAAACACCGCCAACCCCTCAACACTTTTTTGAACCTGCACGGCAACCCGGTCGCCTGCTTTAACAGGGCAATGCATCAGCGCATTGGCAATGCGCCCTGAGAGTGACCAGTAATCTTCGTATGTGAATACGCGGCCATCATCGCTGCGAATGAATATAGCGTCCGGCACCTGCATTCTTTCACGGACAAGCGCCGGGAAATTCCTAATTCCGGAATTTTTTACCTCATCCCAAGCCGTCAATCCATTTACCCCTGAAAGCCGAAAAGAACTAAATAGTTACTATTGCAGCATTGCCTGCTTCTGATACTCTAACTGCTTCTGAAGCCCCAATTCAATCCTCGAAGGACATCATGGAATATGACTATGTGATCGTAGGAGGTGGATCAGCTGGCTGCACACTCGCGGCGCGGCTCAGCGAAGATGCCCAGGTTAAGGTATTGCTTCTGGAAGCGGGCGGAAGTGATTGGAATCCCTTGTTTCATTGGCCTGCGGGCTTTGCCAAGATGACCAAGGGAATTGCCAGTTGGGGCTGGTCAACCCTGCCCCAGAAGCACATGAATGGCCGCGTCTTTCGCTATACCCAGGCCAAGGTGATCGGCGGCGGTTCAACCATCAACGCGCAGGTATACAGCCGGGGCAATAAGCTAGATTATAATGAATGGGCACAACTCGGCTGCACGGGCTGGAGCTACGAAGATGTGCTGCCCTACTTCAAACGCTCGGAGATAAATCAGAACGGCGCAAGTGAGTTTCATGGAAACACCGGCCCGATGGGCGTTTCAAATCCTGTCTCGCCACTTCCCATTTGCGAAGCCTTTTTCAAAGCGGCCGGCGAACAGGGAATCCCCCGTAATCCGGATTTCAATGCCAACGAACAGGACGGCGTAGGCTACTACCAGCTCACCCAGCTGAACGCGCGCCGGTCTTCCGTTGTCACAAGTTTTCTCCACGAGGCGCGCGGTCGTTCCAATCTTACGGTTCGCAAGAATGTTTTTGTCAAACGCATCATCATCGGGAATGGCCGGGCAGCATCGGTGGAGCTTGTCAACGAAACCATTCATGCCACGCGCGAAATTATTCTTACTTCCGGCACTATAGGTTCACCCAAACTCCTGATGCTGTCTGGCATCGGCCCCGCGGATCATTTGAAATCCAGTGGAATAAAGCCGATTCACGATTTGAAGGGTGTCGGTTCAAATCTGCAGGGCCATCTCGATCTTTTCGTGATCAGCGAATGTACCGGCGACCACACCTACGACAAATATTCCAAACCCCTGTGGTCAATTCTCGCTGGCCTGCAATATCTCCTTTTCAGGAATGGGCCCGTCGCCTCGTCCCTCTTTGAAACCGGAGGTTTTTGGTACGCTGATGAGAATGCCAGATCGGCCGATATTCAGTTTCACATGGGCTTGGGTTCGGGGATTGAGGCAGGTGTTTTGAAACCGAAAAATGCTGGCGTCACCCTGAACACCGCCTATATGCGGCCCCGCTCGCGCGGCACCGTGCGCCTTGCCAGCTCTGACCCCAAAGCTTCGCCCCTGATTGATCCCAATTACTGGGCCGACCCCTATGACAGGGAAATGTCGCTCAAGGGCTTGCGCCTTGCCCGCAAAATCATGAAGCAGTCAGCATTCAAGCCCTATGTGCTGCGTGAAATCATTCCAGGACCAGACGTAATCTCCGATGACGAACTGGCCGCCTATGCCTGTGCCAATGGCAAAACCGATCATCACCCCGTCGGCACCTGCAAAATGGGAATTGACGAGGATGCAGTGGTAACACCTGATCTGAAACTGCGGGGAATTGACGGCCTGCGTGTCTGTGACGCCTCCATCATGCCACGCATCACAACCGGCAATACTAACGCTCCCACGATCATGATCGCAGAGAAAGCTGCCGACTTCATCAGAGGGCGTTCATCCGCTGCAATGTCTGGCAGATAATTTCAACTGCATTGGCATGGGGTGAGACCATATCAAAATGCCCGCCGCCCCTGACAACCTGCAATTCACATCCTGCTGCTGCAGCAAAACTCTCGCTCTGTGAAAGCGGGACAGTCGTGTCGCGCTCGCCATGAATGAGGCTTACCGGAATTCCAATAGGCAGTAATTCGATTGGATTGGCCTTTGCCCATCTCTCGGGCACGTCACGAGAAGTGCCGCCAAGCAGGCCCGGCAATGAAGCAGCGCAATCATTTCCCAATCTTTCATAGGCCTTGAGATCACAAATGCCTGCCAATGAAACCACACCACGAAGCGGCAGATTATTTTGGGCGGCAAGCCACAACGCCAGATGTCCGCCGGCCGAATGGCCTGTCATCACAACACGATTGAGGTCAAACGAATGCTCCGGAGAAAGTTCGCTCATTACACCAATACTTCTGACGATATCTTCAAAGGTCCCAGGCCAGCCGCCGCCCGCATCGCCAACCCTGCGGTATTCCGGCGTCCACACGGCATAGCCCTGATTGGCCAGTGCGCGGCTCATTGCCGAAACATGATCAAGGCTGAACTGGTTGAGCCAGCAACCACCATGAATGAACACAATAACGGGATGAGGGTCTGAAGTTTCAGGCAGGCGTAACTCACCAAATTGCAAGGCATCTTCGCCATAGCCTATGTGGTGATCGGCGATATCACGCGGCAGTGCCTCAATCTCACGCCACGACACATTCAGCTCGGTAACCTTCGGCAAACATCGCTCCCAGACGTCCTATGGGAAATGGCGATAACCTTGCACCGTTGAAACGTCAATCACCCTCTGCCAAACCTCCAGCACGGCAGCTGAAACGCAGATAACCACATTGCGATTCTGGTCATCATGGTGTTCAACAGGCACCTGCGAATCCAGGCCCACATATTCCGCCTCCCGACGCATGAGAGATTTCACAAAATTGCCGCCCGAATAGTCATAAACAACATCCGCATTCATCAGCATCCGGCAATTCCTCAATGTCATCAAATCGCGCTCATGCGGAATTTCAAGAACTGCCGGCTTGCGCTGGTGTGCGGAAGTTTCGAGAAGGGAGGCAAGCAAGGAATGTTCATCATGCTCCATTGGATTAGCCCCGACCATGGCCAGACCGGCGAAACGCTGCCACACCGCACGCCGCAAACCGCTGTCGTGAATTGCTTGCGTGATGCGGGCCCTCAGACGTTTGGCAACGGCACCCCAGACTCCAAGATTCTCAGGCAGGATTGACTCAATGCGCTGCCTGATGGTCTGTGCCAATACGGGCGCTGCTCCGCTTGTTGAAATGCTCACAATGACCGGCGAGCGATTAACGATGGCACCAAATTGAAACCGGCAGAGTTCAGGTCTGTCTACCATGTTGTACGCAACACCAGCCGCCTGCGCCTCCTTGGCAAATTTTATGGCACCTTCTTCATCTGCAATATCGGCAACGACGAAGGAATAGTCACTTAAGGCGCTTTCCACCACTGGCGGCCCGTCCAACTGTTGAACAAGGGCTCCGGTTGCCCGCAAAAGTTCAGCCTTCCACCTAGCCCCATGCGAGGTGCCAATCACCAACGTCCTCTTGCCCTTGAGATCGAGAAACAGCGGCAGCAGGGAAAGCTCGCCAGTGCCGCTTTCCAACAACTCACTCTGCCGCTTGCAAGTGCCTGCCATGGAGCATCCCTTGTATTTCCGCGCGGCACGAACCGCAGCTTGTTCCGGCCTTCGTTACATTGCCAACTGTATTCAGCGTGCGCGCGCCGCCCGCAATGGCCGACAGAATTGTAGTCTTGCCCACATTATTGCAGGCGCAAACAATGCTGCCGCAGTCTCGTGAACTGCCGCTGCGGCCCGCAAGAATGCGAAAGGCATCTGTCCTCGAGTGAACTTTGCCCAACTGATCTGCCAGCCAATTGCGCGCAACCGCCACAGGTCCGCGCGATACAAATAAAGCACCCGTGAACCTCTGGTTTTCAATGGCAGCATAACGAAATGCGCCCGCCTGCTCATCGACATAGGCCATGAGCTCAGTAGAATGCAGCAAGCCCTCGGCGAATTGCGTCCAATTTTCAGGAGATCGCACACCAGCAAGCTCCAACCGGAAACCGCTCTCTGCGCGCGCTTCGGCCCAATATCCAACATTCTGCTTTTCAGGTCGATGCACAGTTACAGCAAAACCATACCAAGCCGCCAAATACGGTTTGGCTGCCACAGGCGTGAATTTAAGTTCGGGCTGGCCGGATAAGGGGTCTGGATTCGGTGCAATCAGTGCGTCAACCCGCGCCAGATTGGCGTTCGTGTCATTCCAGTGCATCGGCGCGAAGACTGTGCCCTGCTGCTGCTTCTCGCTTACGAGGGCGCGCAGAATAACTTCGCTACGATCCGAGGACACCCGCACCAAGGAAGCAGGAACAATTCCTGCCGTCCGCGCGTCACTGGGGTGGATTTCGATAAAGGGCTCTCCAATATGAGCCATGAGCCTTGCCGATTTACCCGTCCGTGTCATCGTGTGCCACTGGTCACGAATGCGGCCTGTATTCAACACCAGAGGAAATGGAGCTGAGATGTTCCCCCTCGCTGCACGAAATGGTGTTGCAATAATATTGGCACGGCCACTCTCGGTAAAAAATTTTCCATCGCCAAACATGCGCGCCTTGGCCTCACTGTTTCCGGGCTTAGGCCACTGGAAGGGTAGCAACGTCTCGTAGGCCTCAGTGCTCATGCCTGCGAAGGCGCCGATATCCATGGCGCGCGTGCCGTTGTTTTCAAACGCACTCAACGCCGCATGTTCGCTGAAAACTTCCGCCGCACTCCCATATCCGAAACCTGCAAAGCCCATGCGCATTGCAACATCGGAAATGATTTTCCAGTCCGCCCTGCTTTCCCCGGCCACGGGCAGAAAAGCCCGTTGCCGCGAAATCCTGCGCTCGGAATTGGTAACTGTTCCATCCTTTTCGCCCCAGGCGGCAGCGGGAAGAAGCACATGGGCAAGGCGCGTCGTGTCCGTGTCGCGGATAACATCACTCACCACAACAAATGGGCATTGCTTCAACGCGTCATGCACCGCGTCTGCGTCAGGCATGCTCACTACCGGATTGGTCGCCATGATCCAAATGGCCTTGATGCGCCCATTGGCTACCGCCTCAAACATGTCCACGGCTTTGAGGCCTGGTCTTGTCGCCATAGCGGGGCTCGACCAGAAGCGTTGCACAACTTCCCGATGAGCCGGATTCTCGATTGTCATATGCGCAGCCAGCATATTGGCGAGGCCTCCAACCTCCCGTCCACCCATGGCATTGGGCTGGCCTGTCACCGAAAACGGCCCCATGCCCTCACGCCCGATGCGCCCGGTCAGCAGGTGGCAATTGATGATGGCATTGACTTTGTCGGTCCCAGCACTCGATTGGTTCACGCCCTGCGACCAGACAGTGACAGTGCGCTCTGTATCAGCAAAGAGGTGATAAAAGTTTTCAATGTCTGTTTGCGATACACATGTTATCCTCGCAGCATCACATTCCAGTGCAGCGGCCAAAGCATCCGCTAGTCCAGATGTATGCCCGGAAACAAATTGCGCATCGATTTTGCCGTGGTTGTGCAAGTAGGCCAGGAGCCCATTAAACAGGGCCACGTCACTGCCCGGTTTGATGGCGAGATGCAGATCAGCAAATTCTGCCGTCGCCGTCCTGCGTGGATCGATCACGACAATTTTTGTGCCGCGCGCTTCTTTCGCCGCCATTAGGCGCTGGAACAATACCGGATGACACCAGGCAAGATTGGAACCCGTCAGCACCACGAGATCGGCAAGCTCCAGGTCTTCATAATTTCCGGGAACAACATCAGCCCCGAAAGCCCGCTTATGGCCAGCAACAGAAGACGCCATGCAGAGGCGGCTGTTGGTGTCGATGTTCGCAGATCCGATGAAGCCCTTCAACAGCTTGTTGGCAACGTAATAGTCTTCCGTCAGCAGTTGTCCTGAGACGTAAAAGGCAACGGAGTCTGGCCCGTATTGCGCAGTGGTTTCGCTGAATTTGTTAGCGACAAGATCGAGTGTTTCATCCCATGATGCACGCTCGCCTGCGATTTCGGGAAACAGCAGCCGATCATCAAGCGAGAGAGTCTCGGCGAGCGCCGATCCCTTCGAGCATAGCCTGCCGAAATTCGCCGGATGCTCGGGATCGCCCCGTACCGTGACTTCACCATTCTCATCGCGTTTTGCAAGAATGCCGCAGCCAACACCGCAATAGGGGCAGGTTGTGCGGCGCCCGCCCATCAGGCAACTCGCGGCAGGGCAAGCGTCACGTCGAGATAAACGCGGCCCTCTTCAACCTTCACCGGAAAGCGCTTGGTGCAGCCCTTATCATTTCCTTGCGCAGAGCCGCTGTCCAAGCCAATGACCCAGTTATGCAGCGGGCATGTGACCGACGTTCCATGCACAATACCTTGGCTGAGCGGGCCACCTTTATGCGGGCAGCGGTCACGGAGCGCAAATACTTCATTACTCACAGTGCGGAAAACCGCGACGTCGCCAGATGTGGTTTTCACCACACGCGAGCCCTTCTGCGGGATTTCGTCAATCCCGCCGATATCAATCCACGTGTCACTCATTCCGCAGCCTGCTTGAAGGTGAGATCAGCCATGGGCCTGAACTCATGGGACGCAACGCCTTTGGCGCGCTCCTCCCACGGATCCTTTTGCGAGAAGGATTGCGCAAACACGAACCGCTCATAAAGCGCCTTGCGCTTCACCACATCTTCCAGCACCGCGGCCTTGATTGAAGTTGAGCCCACGCGCTTGGCCCATTTGTAGATGCGTTCGAGATAGCGCCCCTGCTCGCGGTAGAGCTGTACAAGGGCGGCAATGACTTCAATCGCATCCTCTTCGGTTTTCACATGGCCCAGAACTTCGGTACCCTTGATATCAAGGCCAGCAGCACCTGCAAAATGAATCTCGTAGCCTGAATCAACGCAGATCACGCCCACATCCTTGCAGGTGGCTTCTGCACAATTGCGCGGGCATCCCGACACCGCCATCTTCACCTTCGCCGGTGTCCACGACCCCCACAGGAATTTTTCCAGCTTGATCCCAAGCCCGGTTGAATTCTGCGTTCCGAACCGGCACCAATCCGTGCCAACGCAGGTCTTCACCGTGCGCAGCGCCTTGCCATAGGCATGGCCGGAAACCATGCCGGCCGCATTGAGATCGGACCACACGGCGGGAAGATCGTCCTTCTTCACACCAAGCAAATCAATGCGCTGCCCGCCGGTGCATTTCACCGAGGGAATGGCGAACTTGTCCACCACATCGGCAATGGCGCGCAATTCTTTCGCGCTGGTAACCCCACCCCACATGCGGGGCACCACCGAATAGGTGCCGTCCCTCTGGATGTTGGCGTGCACCCGCTCATTGATAAAGCGTGACTGGCTGTCATCCACATAGTCGCCGGGCCATGTGGCGAGCAGATAGTAATTGAGGGCTGGGCGGCATTTCGCGCAGCCGCAACTCGTCTTCCAGTTCAACTCCTGCATCAGGGCGGGAATGCTCTTGATGGACTTGGCAACAATCAGGCGGCGCACATCATCATGGCCCAGCTCCGTGCAGCCGCACATGGGCTGAATGGCAGAGGGATTGAAGGCATCGCCCAGTTTTACCTTAAGCAACTGCTCAACCAGGCCTGTGCAGGAACCGCAAGAGGCGGATGCCTTAGTGTGGGAGCGCACATCGTCAACGTTTTTGAGGCCAAACTTCTCGATGGCCCCGGTGATCTTTCCCTTGCAAATGCCGTTGCAGCCGCAGATTTCCGCCTCATCCGGCAAGGCTGCAACGGCCGCCGTAGGGTCCAGGGGGGTGCCCCCCTGATACGACTGGCCGAAAATCAAAGTGTCGCGCATTTCGGAAATATCGACGCTGCGCTTCAGCATATCGAAGAACCAGGCGCCGTCCGACGTTTCGCCATAAAGCACGGCACCCACAATGCGGTTGTCCTTCAGGACGAGGCGCTTGTAGATGCCCTGCCGAGCGTCCCTGAGCACAATTTCTTCGCGGTCGTCGCCTTCGGCAAAATCGCCTGCCGAGAAAAGATTGATCCCCGTAACTTTCAGTTTTGTTGCCGTCACCGACCCCGCATAGGCGGCAGGTTCCGCCACCAATGTTTTGGCAAGGATGCCCGCCATTTCATAGAGGGGCGCCACAAGGCCATAAACCATGCCACGGTGTTCGGCGCATTCACCCAGCGCGAATACATCAGGGTCGGATGTGCGCATCTGATCGTCAACAACGATCCCGCGCTTCACCTCAAGCCCACTCTCCTTACCCAAGGCAGCATTGGGGCGAATGCCAACGGCCATGACTACAATATCGGCAGGAACACGTGTTCCATCGGCCAGTTCCACCGCTTCCACATGGCTCTTTCCGATGATCGCCTTGGTGTTGGCGCCGTTGAGCACGGTAATGCCACGTTCTTCCACCGCCTTTTTGAGCAGGTGCCCGGCGGCGGGATCAAGCTGGCGCTCCATCAGCGTCGGCATGATGTGAATGACTGTGACTTTCATGCCTTGCTCGGCTAGGCCTGCGGCCGCTTCAAGTCCCAGAAGACCACCGCCAATCACCACGGCATTCCCGCGCGACTTGGCGGCAATCATCATGGCGTTGACGTCGTCGAGATCGCGGTAGGTGAGAACGCCCGCCATGT
>Ga0214473_10002872_pt1 | contig 21086 bp, 19 predicted proteins | sample RVTome_7_FD_203509 | JGI IMG/M metagenome (GOLD analysis project Ga0214473, IMG submission 203509) | Soil microbial communities from uranium-contaminated site in the Upper Colorado River Basin, Wyoming, United States - RVT98D197 | ecosystem: Environmental > Terrestrial > Soil > Contaminated >... | reverse complement strand
CCTTGACTTTGTCTTTTTCAACCAGCCCGCGCATTTCCGTCACTTCGAACCAGTCTACATGGCGTAGTGACTGACAGGCCTTCGCCACGGCATTTTGGGTGGCTTCGGCAAAGCTTTTCTCGGAGACGCCGACGATCTCAATTTTCTTGTAAGCCCGTTCCATTTGGTTTTCCTCCTCTGTCTATGAGCAACCTGGACATAATCATGCGCTGCATCTGATGGGTTTGGTGTCTAATTTTGAACTACTTTGAGAAGAAACTTTACGAGGGTCGCACACACGGCGAGCCGTTGTCAATAGGTCGTATTGAATCATCTAAAACGTAACCCTGGGAGGTATTGTTGACTCATTTAGAATGTAACCCACAGATGTTGGGGAATACCAGCAACCAGGGAGAGTTACGTTTTTATGAGTGGAAAGTCCAGATGGGATTACCTCAAGGCGATTTACTTTCGTTACAAAAAAGATTCCAAGCCGCTCAGAGCTCGAATTCTCGACGAGTTCTGTCAGGTTTGCGGCTACAACCGCAAATACGCTATCCGGCTGCTAGGCGGTCCAGCGCTGCAAAAACCCAAAAACCGGGGTCACGTCTATGAATTCGTAAATCTACCTTCCAGCTTCCTCGTCGATTTCACCTGTGACGCCATCGGCTCCCCCCATTATTGCCACCAGCAGGGGATGCTCCGCAAGCCGATGTCGGTCGAAGAATTATTCATCAACACCGATCCCAAAGGCGGCGGCGACGTCGATCATATCTGATCCGGGCGCCATCGCTTTGCGCTGGGTTGCTTAACCCAGTGCGCATGAGGAGCAAATTATCGAAGCCTGGCACGGCTCTTGGCTTCCGGACCAGCGTCCGACACCGAATGAAACGAAAACAGGGGCGCGACTCCGAAAGATCACTCACTGTGCGAGAAGGGAAAAAAGGGGAAGGAGAAAATTCTTTCCAAGGACATGTCTGTGCTTCTTGACCTGCCTGCTGATGGGTGACCCCGAGCCTCCCGGGATGACAACCCAAACCGTATGGCTCGCGCGTCTCCTTGGCTCATCATCGCTTGATGGCAACCTTCAAAAGGATGACCGCCTTTTGTTACAAGCACGGATCAAGTGTTGAGTGGCTAATAATATCTCGGAGAACTTTTAATTTCTTGCAAGTCCTGATAGCCCTTGCGTAACGGGAGACAAATTGAATCCGACAGGGAGGCAGAGTAATGCCATGAAAGAAGTTTTGAAGAGAGTGATTTTATGGGGTGTCGCAGGTTTCTTTTTGGTCGCCGTTCATTTAGTTCCTTACAAGGGGGTCGCGGCGGAGCGGCTTGTCACGATACAATCGGCTCAAGTCATATCGCAGTCCTTGCCTTGGGTTGCCCAAGCGGCCGGGCTTTTCGCAAAGTATAACCTGGACCACCAACTGGTCTATATCGCCTCCTCCGGAATTGTCGCAGCCGCCATGGTGGGCGGCAATGGGGACATCGCCCTGACCGGATTGGGTATCGTCCGAGCCTATGTTCAGGGGGCTACGGACCTAGTCTTTATCGGCGGGATCAAGAACATCCTCACGCACAGCCTCTTGGGCGGAGCGGAGATTAGAAAGATCGAGGATCTGAAAGGGAAAAAAATCGGCATCAGCAGGTTCGGGAGCAATTCCCATTATTTCGCCGTTCAGGTCCTCAAACGATTTGGCCTGGACCCGGCCCGGGATGTGGCTTTTATCCAGACCGGCGGAGAATTTGAGACCGTGGCAGCTCTCGTGAAAGACGCGATACAGGGGGGCTCGCTCACATCGCCCGGGGATCAGAAGGCGATCTCGGCAGGCTTCCGTTATGTCGTCTATGGGCCTGATATTCGCATTCCCTTTACGGCCACGGCGTTGGTCACGCGCCGCTCGCTGATTGCCAAGCGGCCACAAGCGCTGGGACAGTTCATGCGGGCCATGGCGGAGGCCGCGAAGCTTCTCCATACGGATAAACAGTTCTCCATGAAGGTCCTGGAGAAGCACTTGCGATTGGACGACAGGAAGATTCTTGAGGCGGCCTACAACGATGAGATCAAGGCACTGGAGCCAAGGCTCGCTGTCGGCCCGGAGGCGCTACAGGCCATTCTCGATGAGATTTCGCAAATCGACCCGCGGGCACAGAAAGTCAAACCGCAGGATCTCGTTGACCGACGCTATTTGGATGAGATGGACAAGAGCGGGTTCTTTGCAAAGCTTTGGGCGGAAAAACGGTAAAGGTATTAACGAGGGAGAAATCCCCGGACGTAGCTGAAGTCTGAATACATCGAAAAGGAGAAACCCAATGAAGCTGATCGGTCTCATTTCGCCGAATTATAGCGACGACACTATGACGGAAGTTTACAAGATTCTACCCGAAGGGGTTCGCATTGAAGGGCGCGCCCTGGACGTGGGAACATACACGGACAGCGAATTTCACAGAGTAGAGCAACTCTTCTCCCAGATCGTGCGGGATCTGGTTCTCAAGCCTCTGGACTTTCTGATGATTACCGGAGAACTGTTTCTCTCTTACAAAGGCCCCGGCTCTGACCGGCAGGTGCTGGCATTGGTCAAGGAGATTACTCCGATACCCGCGTCGACTGTTCTTACCGCGGTTACTCGTGCCTGCCAGACGCTGGGCCTGAAGCGCGTTGTCATGGCTTCGCCTTTTCCGGAAGATCAGGACGCCCGTCTTATTCGCTTTCTAAAACACGACGATATCGATGTCATCGCGCACCGCTGCCTGGGGTACCAGAACTCGAAGTCGATCTGGGCTCTCCCGCCCGAGACCGCCTACGATCTAGCGTCCGCGCTGCTGCGGCAGCATCCCGATGTGGACGGGCTATACATGCCGTGCAACAAATGGCGCGTGGTCCCGGTCATCGATCGGATTGAAAAGGAATTCGGTAAGCCGGTTGTGACCAACAGCCAGGCCTGGGTTTGGGAGGCGCTGCAAGGCATGGGAATGGCCAGACCCATTTCCGGTTATGGCCGGCTACTCAGCAACCCACAGTAAGCGAAAGCGGGGGCAAAAGCGGGGTCACGTCTATGGATTCTTAATTCTGCAGCCCGACGTCAATGTGAGAGTCCGAACGAAGTAATGTCGCCGCCGAAAAAGAAAGTGCCGATGATGTTTCCCCGCGTGATCGGGAGATCCAGATGCGAGCGAGAGTCGTAGCGTCCGTTGTGCGCTGGCGTGCGTCGAGCGGTATTCGCTTTTAGATGAATAGATCTCTGGCGGCAAACTTGAGATCGGCGAACGGCGGCACGGGAAGCGGAGTTTCGCCTTGCAAGGTGACGGCTAATCGATAGCTATCCACGTTAAGAAGATAAACTTCGACGGCCTCTTGTTCAGGATCGACGATCCAATAGGCCGGCACCTTATGGCGCGCATAAATCTGCGCCTTGGTGACTCGGTCGCTCCGGCTGGTTGTGGGTGACAAGATTTCGATCACCAAATCCGGCGCGCCCTCGATGGCTCGATCCGTGATGATGTTTTGACGAGCTTTCGCAACGAACAGGAGATCGGGTTGTAAGACTGAAGTGGATTCGAGGATGAGATCGACGGGAGCATGAAACAGCTTACCCAAATCTCTTGCCTTGATGTGTTGGGTGAGAAGAACGGTGAGGTTTACGGACGCGGTTTGGTGCTTCGTGCTTGGCGCTGGCGTCACGGCGAGTTCTCCTTCTAGGATCTCGTAGCGGTTGCCGTCATTTGGCAACGCGGCGTAATCCTCGTATGTGAGGATGATTTTGCCCTCGGGAATCCGCATCGGTATTGACATCCCAGCCTCGCCTCTCTGTGTTATTTTTAACACTGCGGCAGCATAGCGTCAATGGAAGAAACATGCAGAAATAAGGGATCAGAGAACTATTTTGTTCACAAGCGGGGTCACGTCTATGGATTCTTAAATCTACCGTCCATCTCCCTCATCGACTTCGCCTGTGACGCCGTCGGCCGCCCCCTCACCTTATTGCGACCAGCAGACGATGATCCGCAGGCCGCTGCCGGTCGAGGAACTATTTATCAACACTGACCCCGAAGACGGCGGCGACGTCGATCACATCTGATTCGGGCGCCATCGATTTATGTTGGGTTACTTAACCCAGTGCGCAGGAGGAGCAAATTATCGAAGCCTGGCGCGGCTCTCGGCTTCCGGACCAGCGTCCGAGCCCGAAGCAAAAGACAACAGAGGGGCGTTACCGAACGATCACGCAGTGTGCGAGAAGGGAAAAAAGGGGAAGAAAAATATTCTTTCTTAGGAAACGTCTGTGCTTCTTGACCTGCCTGCTAATGGGTGACTCACTCCGTAAAGTACAGACTCAGGCCTGACCCTGCCCCCGATGATGTTTCCCCGCGTGATCGGCAGATTGAGATGCGACGAGTGCGTTTCGTCATCGTGAATCGTGATGCGCAGGGGGGGCGGGCGGCGCATGTGATTGCGCGCCAATGCCTGGAGAAAATTGACCGCCGGCTCGTCGTAGGCGCCCTTGATGCGGATCGCACAAAGGGCGAGGGTCAAGTTGTCCCCTACGTAGGGGTTTACGCGCGTGGCCTTCTGCGAAGGAGAGTAACCAAGCTCCACGGAATCAGATAAAATAATTGGAGTCCGAAATCGAATTGAAATTGCTGTAATAACTTTGGCTGTGCTAGGATGGGTTGGTGGATTTTGAGTGGGATGCGGTCAAGGAATTAGCAAACATACGGAAGCACAAAGTTAGCTTTCCCGAAACCGTTGAAACTTTTCTCGATCCGAACGGCTTGCAGTTCGTCGACCGGAAGCATTCCCGCCGCGAATTAAGACTTTATTGGGTCGGCAAATCCAGTCGGGGGAAGATTCTCACAACTTGGTTTACGCGCCGCGATGATAAAATTCGAATTATTGGCTACGCGGGAATGCGGCGATTTAGGAGGCTCTACGATGAAACAACCAAAGCTCAATTACCTTTCGATTGACTGGAAGGCGACAGCTCGAATGCGCTCAAAAATGGCCAAGGCGAAGAAACTTACGATTACCATCTACGTCGATCGTAGCGCCCTGGCTTTTCTCGGCAAACTCTCCGCCCGCGACCGCAACGCGTATCAAACCCGGCTTGCGGGCGCCCTCAAGCGAAACTCCATCACACCTCTGGAAACCGAGCGCCGGCTTTCGATCGTCGAGCGGGTGTTAAGAAGACTCAAACGTCGATTGGCGGCGTAGTTGCAGCCAGGAGTAAATTTGTTATTGCTCCACCCGTTGTTCTCTCCTTTGACGCCAAGGTTTCATTACCGATCCTGATGAACTTGGTGATCGCGCGGTCAGATGCGATCTCGTAGCCGGTGAACGGATACTGAGTGGGACGTACGTGTATCGATTTAGGTTCTGCGGATCGTCGGGTTCTTGGACGTACGGATCGGGAGAGATGAAGCGGCTGATCTCTTGATCGTAGTACCGCCCGCCGTAGTAGTAGAGCCCGCTTTCGGGGTTGAGTTCCCGATAGGCATTTGGGGAGACGGATTGCGGAACAGCATTCTCCACGCCACCGGGAGCAATCAGCTGCAGTCGCGTCCCACAAGATTCGGAACACTGGATAAGTGAGAGGGAGAGACCTCTCACCCCTAACCATTCACCCCTGACCGTGTCAATGCGACAGTCCGAACGAAGTAATGTCGCCACCGGAAAAGAAAGTGCCGATGATGTTTCCCCGCGTGATTGGGAGATCGAGATGCGACGGGTGCGACTCGTCGTGGTGTATCGTGATGCGCAGCGGGCGCGGGCGGCGTAAATGGTTGCGCGCCAACGCTTGGAGGGAATTGACCGCTGGCTCGTCGTCCGCTCCTTTGATTCGCAGCGCGATGCGTTCGCCGGCTTGGAACAAGCGCGCCGTCGGCACGATGGGAATTTTTAGCTCGTAGATTTGTCCCGGTTCGAGGAGATCGCGCTTGTCATGGGCCTGAATCGGCTCCCATGATTTGCTGTCGTCGCGCAGGCGACGCTGCGAGGCGCGCAGCCAGCCGCGCGTTAGCTCTTGTTCTTTGCCGTCGCGATCGATCAGCAGCAGCGTAATAAACAGCAGGGCATCGGTATCGGTGGCGGAAAGATGCAGCGTGAGCACGCTCGGACCGAGCACTTCGGTATTCTCCACCATCGGCGGCGTTGTATAAGTCAACGTGCCATGCTCGAAGTTCGATTCGTCGAAAGAATCTGAGCCTTCTCCCGGCCAAAGCTCATGCTCGCTGAGGATGCCATCCTTGTGCAAATAAAAAGTCATCCAGCGCGCCCCGGGCGGCGGCCAGTCTTCCAACGACTTCCATTCTCCGGCGGGCGGGATGAAGCAGCGGATCGGCGGCTCCTCCATCACGCCATTCTGAACGCCCTTGAGCCAGTAGTCGAACCAGCGCAGCGATTCGTCTTGATACTGATAGACCGGGCGGTCGAGATATATTCCCGGGCCGATGACCATCTTCTTCGGGCCGCGCCAATCGCGCCAGGCGGTGAACGCGCCGGGCAGGTGCAGGCCGTAATTGCCCCAGCAGGCACCGAGATAGGCGGGAATCGTCGCCTTGGCGTCCTGCGCGCTATGCTCGCGCCAGAACGGCCCGTCGAACGGGTGCAGCAAAAAATCGACGATCAACGCGTTGGTTCCCACGCCCGGGTTTTGCAGCGCTTCGCGCAGCCCAGGCAGCGCCATGATCTCTTCATCGCGCATCGCCTGCGCGATGGCTTCTTTGTAGGCTGCTTCACCGTGTGCTTCCTTATATAAGCTGCGATAGTTGGGTCGGTGGAGACTATTGCGCCAATGGCTGATGAAGCCATGCGCGAGAATGCCGCCGTGGTAACAGCGGTGGCGGTAGTCGTCGGTTCCGGCGAACGGCGAAAAGATCGCCTTCAACGGCTTCGGTCCGGCGGCCGCAACCGCCTTGGCGAGCCGGGCGAAGTAGGAGACGCCGAACATGCCCACGTCGCCGTCGCTCCAGGGCTGCGCGGCGAGCCAATCGATGAGGTGGCAAACGTCCTGCACTTCAAGCGGCCCCATCAGTTGGTAGAAACCTTCGGATTTACCGGTGCCGCGCACGTTGAAGACCGCATGGACGTAGCCGCGCCGGGCGTAAAAGGTCGAGTCGCCACTCTCCATGTAACCGCGCATCGGCGTAAAACCGACCGGTCGCAGCGGCGGCGACTGAAGGTCTTTATTATAGCCGTGAGCGCCGAGAAGCACGGGAAATTTTTCGCTCGAAGCGGGGCGAAAGATATTTCCGTCGAGCAACGTGCCGTCCGGCATGCGCACCTTTACGTCGCGTTCGACGATGACGTCGTACTTGCGTTGCGATGTCGACCATTGAGTTGTGAACATACGCTCTGGACCTCCCGGACAAATTTCAAATACTCCAGGCCGCGGGGAATGTCTAGCCCGCTTGACAGTCAGGAGCACCGAAAGTTATGCTCACGCGTTGCGTGGAATAACATGTCTCCAGAAAAGGAGCGAACAAAACCGTGCGCACCATCGATCTACACTGTTATCCCAACACCGAGCCCTGGATCAAATCCCAGGGACCTTACGTCGAAGCGCTGGCGAAGTACTGGAACCGCGCCTGGACCGCGAAGAGCGAAGCGGAGGTCATCGCGGATTTCAATCAAGCGGGCGTCGAGGCCATGCTCGTCGCCTTCGATATCGAAACGGTCACCGGCGCGCCGCCGTGCACAAATGAATACGTTGCGAAGATGCGCGACGATCATCCCGGCGTGATTCGTCAAGCCTGGGCGGCGGTCGATCCCTTGAAGGGCGAACGTGCCATTGAAGACGCGAAAAGAGCGATCAAAGATTTCAAGCTCTTCGGTTTTCACTTTCATCCGATCATGGGCCATTTCTCCGTCGACGAACGCAGATTCTATCCGCTTTGGGAAACCATCAACGAGCTTAAAGTTCCGGTCATGATCGATGTCGGCACGACGGGGATGGGGGCGGGCATGCCGGGCGGCCTGGGCGCCGTGATTCGCCACGCGCATCCCGCCCCCATCGATCAACTCGCCGCCGATTTTCCCGATCTCAAAATCGTCGCCGCGCATCCCGGCTGGCCCTGGACGGACGAGATGCTCGCTGTGGCGCTGCACAAGGGCAACGTCTCGTGGGAACTGTCGGGCTGGGCGCCCAAATATTTTCCCGACGCCATCAAACGCGATATCAAGGGCCGGCTCAAGGACAAGATCATGTTCGGCAGCGACTATCCGAGCATTCCTTACGACCGCTTATTCAAGGAATGGAACGAACTCGGCTATTCGGACGAGCTGATGGAGAAGATTTTTCACGGCAACGCCGAGCGGATTCTCGGCTTATAACCGCCGACGCTCGCGAACGGCGCCGATCAGACTCGCGTAGAGGATTAGCGGGACCGCAGATACCAAGATCATTGCCAGGACGATATCCCCGGTTTCTGTAATGAGCTGCGCGGCGATCAGCGGCGCGAGTACTCCCGAAGTGTAGTGTAGCGACATAATGATACCGCTGGCCGCGCCCGGGCTGCCGGCGGGCGCGGCCTCTTGCGCGAGCGCCACCACCAAAGCCGGCACGGTGGCTTTAAGAGTTCCAAACCCAAAGATACCCAGGGCAATCGCAATCGGCGAGTTGAGCCAGTAAAAGGTTAGGTAGGCCGCCACCGCGGCGGGAAGCGCGCTGAGGATGATCACTCGCTTGCGCCCGAGCTTGTCCGAGAGCGAACCTAACGAAAATGCGCCGACCATGTTCGCGAGGCTCAGCACGCCCATCACCCAGCCGGTTTCCTGAAGTGTCAGCGCCTTGGCGGTGCGCAGCAGCGTCGGCGTCCAGGCCGCGCAGCTCCAAAACACCGAACCGCCGGCGAATTCGGCAAGCGCAAGAATCAAGATAGGGATGGAAAGCGCGTCCCTGAAGGAGCCGGATTGTGCCGCCGAGGTTGTTCGTTGCGTGTTTCGAATCCAATACAGTTGCAGCAGCATAATCGTCGTCGCGATGGCCGCCACCGTGACGAACGCCGCGCGCCAGCCGAAAGCGGCGGCGACGCGGCTCGCCAATACGGCGCCGACGGCGCCGCCGATGCCGTAGGCGACCGACACGAGACTCGCGCCGAGCCCGCGCCGGTGCGGTAGCAGGTCGGACATGATTGCGTACTGCGACGGGGGAGTGAAACCGTAGCCGATGCCCGTAAGGGCGAGACAGGAGAAAAACAAAATTCTCTGGCCGCTGATCCCGGCCCCGCCGAATCCCAGCGCTAATAGACTCAACCCCGTGATCAGTACCGTTTTCGGTCCGAACCGGTCGGCTAGCCGCCCGGCGATGCCGCTCGTCACCGCCGCGACGATCATCATCACCGAGAAAAGACTGCCGGCTTCTATTTCGGAGAGCGAAAAGGTTTGCCTGACTTCAGGGAGCGCGATTCCCAATGTCGCCACCATCATCGACGGCGTCAGGTTGGAGCAGGGGACGATGCAGACTGAAAGAAAGGCGTGCCGGGAAAGATCGGTTGTGGTTTGTTCGGTCACTGGGTGGGTGTAGGAAATGTCCGACTTCTAGAAGAATGGAGTGAAAAAAGCAAGGCGACCCGTATCTGAGACGGTGATGGCGGACCGCTCTGCGCTTTGCCGCAATCACAAAAATAGCCTATAACCGGTGCAGGAAAGAGGGTTTGAGTTCCGATTAAGGAGACTTGCTATGAGTACGCAAGATATTTTGGGCCAGCTCGCCGTTGATATGAATAGGCTGCTTACGGAGCCTGTCGGTAGTCGAAGGGTGAATATCACCGATCTCACGCCGCGCGACGGGCAGCAGTGCAAACTAGCGACGCGGGTCACCACCGACGATTTGCTCCCGCTATGCGGGTCGCTGGACAATTGCGGATTCCACGCCGTGGAGGTTTGGGGCGGCGCGACGTTCGACGTGTGTATGCGCTACCTGAAGGAAGATCCTTGGGAAAGATTGCGCCGCATCAAAGCGGTCATGCCCAAGACCAAACTTCAGATGCTGCTGCGCGGGCAACATATTTTGGCCTACCGGCCGTACACGGATAAGATCGTCTGCACGTTCGTCGAGAGAGCGATCGCCAACGGAATGAACGTGTTTCGGATATTCGAGGCGACCAACGACTTTAGGAACATCGAGACCGCGACGAAAGCGGTGAAGCAACTCGGCGGCGAGGCCCATGTGGAGGTGAACTACACGGTGAGCCCCGTGCACACGCTGGAAAAGTGGATGGAGTACGCGGAACAACTGATCGAGATCGGCGCCGATTGGTTATCGTTGAAGGATGCTACAGGGATCATGACGCCATTCGATAGTTACAGAATCATCAAGGGGATAAAAGACCGGGCGAAAGGCAAGCTTCCGGTTCTTCTCCACTGCCACGACATGGGCGGGACATCCAGCATGTGTCACTTGATGGCGATCTTGGCGGGCGTCGATATGATCGACACGGTTTTATCGCCGCTCTCCTTCGGCTCGGCGCATCCCGCCACAGAAACGATGGTGGCGTCACTTAAGGGGACACCGTTCGATACGGGAATCGACGTGAAGCTCCTTGAGGAGCCGACACGGATCACCCGGCAGATCAAAGAAAAGTACGAACAGTACGAAACCGGTTACACCGGCGTGAGCGCCGATGTTTTCATTCACAAGGTGCCTGGGGGAATGATCTCGAACATGGTGGCCCAGTTGAAAGAAGCGAAGCGAATGGACCTGATGGACGCCGCGCTTAAAGAGACGCCGAGCGTCGAAAAAGATCTCGGCCACCCGCCACTGCTAACGCCGACGAGCCAGATCGTCGGCGTTCAAGCGGTGCTGAACGTTCTCGCCGGCGAGCGATACAAGATCGTGACCAGAGAAACCAGCGATTACGTCAAAGGCAAGTACGGCCGCCCGCCCGGTGCCGTGAATCCGGAGCTGATCAAGAAAATCATGAAAGATAAGCAGCCCGATTATTCGCAACGGTCCGGCGAGATGGCAGACCCGGGGGACTGGGATAAGGCAATCAAGGATCTTGGCGCGCTGGCGAAAAGCCATGAAGATATTCTCTTAGGGGTTCTTTTCCCGATGCAGGCGAAAGAGTTTTTAACCTTGAGGGAGAGTGGGCAACTACAATAAGAGGTTCAAACCGTTCAAATCGTTCAAGCCGTTCAAGCCGTCGATTTTCGGAGGGCGGGATTCGCTGGAAAGATTTCTCGCTGCGCTCGAAATGACCAATTGCGCTTGAGTGCATTGTTCTATGTCATTCCGAGAGAGCGGAGCGACCGAGGAATCTTGGATTATCTCGATCTTCGTCCCCTTCGTGAGCTTCGTGGTGAGAAAGGGTTTCATCGATCGATGATCGAGGATTGAAGATCGCGATCCTCTATCCTCCATTCTCGATCTTCGTTCCCTAAAAGCATGCCCGAATTGCCCGACATTACGATTTACATCGAAGCCCTCGAAGCGAGGCTGCTCAACCAGCCGCTTGAGAAAATCCGCTTGGCGAGCCCGTTTCTGCTGCGCTCCTTCGCGCCGCCGATCCGCGCCGCCGAGGGGAAGAAAGTTCTCGGGTTTCGCCGCATCGGCAAACACATCGTCTTCGAGCTCGAAGGCGATCTCTTCCTGGTTTTTCATCTGATGATCACCGGGCGCTTTCACTGGAAGAAGCGCGGCGCTGCTGTGCCGAGAAAATATGGTCACGCGGCCTTCGATTTTCCGTCGGGCACGCTGCTTCTGACGGAGATGGGTACCAAGAAGCGGGCCTCGCTTCATCTTGTTCACGGGTGGGAGAAATTAGCGGAGCATGATCCGAAAGGTCTTGAGATCTTCGACTCCGACTTGGCCGCGTTCCGCGCGGCGCTCACGCGCGAGAATCACACGCTCAAGCGAACATTGACCGACTCGCACGTTTTTAGCGGCATCGGTAACGCGTACTCCGACGAGATTCTGCATCGGGCAAAACTCTCTCCAGTGAAGCAAACCAAGCAACTCAGTAAAGACGAGATCGAGAGGCTTTACCAGGCGACGAAGGGATGTTTGAGCGAATGGATCGAGCGGCTGCGCAAAGATACCGGCAAGAATTTCCCCGAACGAGTCACGGCCTTCCGCGCCGACATGGCCGTCCACGGCAAATACCGCAAGCCCTGTCCGGTCTGCGGCTCTCCGGTGCAGCGCATCGTCTACGCGGACAACGAGACCAATTACTGCGCGAAGTGCCAGACGGGCGGAAAGTTGTTGGCGGATAGAAGTTTGTCGAGATTGCTGAAAGCAGATTGGCCGAAAACGCTGGAGGAGATGGAAGAGGGGCGACGCTTCCCTACGCGCTGAAACCATGTTAATTGCCGCAAATTGTGATAACATTCGCGTATGATCGAAAAAGTGGTGAGAAAAGTCGGGTTGAAGGAACCCTCTGACACTCAGTTCGATTTGGCCCACTGGTTAAAAAAGACGCCCGAAGATCGCGTTTCTGCCGTCGAATATTTGCGTCAACAATTTTATGGAAGTGCAGCCAGACTTCAAAGAACTGCTCGCATTCTTCAACGATCATCGCGTTAGTTATATGATCGTCGGGGGATATGCGCTAGCATTCCACGGCGCCCCCCGTTTCACCGGTGACCTCGATATCTTCATCAAACCTGATCACGAAAACGCCCAGCGAATCGTGGCGGCGCTAGACGCTTTTGGCTTCGCCTCTCTTGGTTTAACGGCAGACGATTTCGAACGACCGGATCAAGTGATCCAACTCGGTGTCGCTCCCGTACGCATAGATATCATCACATCAATTACCGGGGTTTCGTGGGACGACGCCTTTGCCGGCAGGGCGTCATCGAATTTCGGCGGTGTGCCGGTGCATTACATCGGCCGCGAACAATTTGTATCGAACAAGCGCGCGATGGGACGAATAAAAGATTTAGCCGACCTGGAAGCCCTCGGGGAAAAATAAATTACAACTCGAGTGGATCGAGGGGGGATACACACAGAGCCGGTCAAGGTGCAGCACAAATCTCGGACATAGATTGGCGTCGTTTCGTCCTCATCTGGTTTGTTTTGATCAGCTCCCAATCAATTTCCGATTCGACCTCAACCACTGGCAGTTGCCATAATCCCTGCCCGTGTGCGGCTCTCCGGTCCAGCGTATCGTCACGCGGAGAACGAAACCAACTACTGCGCGAAGTGCCAGACGGGGGGAACTCTTGGCTGATCGGTCGTTATCACGATGCTCAAGGATGATTGGCCGAGAACGTTGGAAGAGCTAGAGGAGGTGAAAAAGACTCGGCGCGATTTTAGTAGATGATGCGCCAGCGAACCAGAAATCTACCAGTCAACGTCGCGTGTGAGCGGCGCTGCCACAAAGGCATAGTGAGCGAAGCGAAGCCCCCACAGCTTATCCGCATCCGGTCCACACGTTTGTTACACGTCTTTCCCCATTTCTTTGCGGCGCGCCCTGACGGCTTTCAGGTAATCTTGCCAATGCTTCTCAAAATGCGAAGCCGTGGCAACACCGCGGACCCTTCCCAGGCTGGGGTAAAACAATCCGCCTTCCATCCGGGACTCAAGCCCCCGTCGGCCATCACGCAGCAGAATCGAGTATGATGGCCGTGCTTCCCCATCAAGGATGAGGTAGTACGTAAAGAGTTTCTGGGAGCATAGCCGAGATGCTGAAACGAGCTCATCAATCGGCTTTGAATTCTGCCACAGTTGAAATTGGATGCCGAAGGCCTCGCCATGTTGCCGAGGGGACGCGAGAGGTAGGTCTCCAAAGGGGTGATCGGGTGAATCTGGGTTGACCGGATGCGGGCCGACCTTCTCTATCCAAATGCCCTGTGAAATCAACTCAACGAACTCGTCATGGAACGAAAAGAGATAGTGATAGTAGTCGTCGAGCAGTGGAGTTTTGTAGTGATCGCTTTCGTATCTGTGACGTTCTTTAAGCCAGGGAGAATTCTGTACCTCAAAAACCCACTCATCAATTGGACATGACTCGTCGGTTTCATAGGGGGTGTACTCTCCTCGGCATACCCGAATCGCATCGAACCCTTCGAAGGTTACGCAGGCCCACATCTCTTCGTCAGAAAGCAGCGCGTACAGGGCGCCGCCCTCCTCTCCGTAGCGGACGATAGGGCTTGCCACTGAATCAGCGCGGAACCCGGTCTTCAGAGGCATGAGCGTCGGATCTTGCAAGGGCATCTGTCGTGGTCCTATGACGTTGTTTACGCGTAACTAAGATTATCTGGTTCCATATAGTATTGCATTATTTCCGTATAGTAAGCCTGAAGCATTTTGACTCTGGCTGTTTGCTAGTACGCAGACAGTGACTTGCAAAACACAACTCGGCCGCGCTCTTTTGACAAAGGCCGAAAGTCTTTTTCGGTATATTCCGGTTTATCTGTGTTGCCCAGTTGCTTTCAGTTGACCATTGACAGTCTAGACTTATTTCATCCGCACAAACCCCGGTTGCGCTTGCACGCGTTCGATCCAAGCGCTGATCTTCGGAAAATCAGCCAGCGGAAACCCACCCTCGTGCGAGACGTGCGTATAAGCAAAGAGGGCGATGTCGGCGATGCTGTAATCTCCGACGAAGAAGTTGTGTTTCGCTAGATGACCTTCCATCACTCTCAACGCGGCCCAGCCGCCGTCGCGGCGAATTATGAGAACCGTTCAAATCGTTCCAGCCGTTCAAAACGTTCAAACAGTTGAAGCCGGTCGCTCACACTTGGCTCTCCAGAATCTCCAGCCGTAGGTGGGTTAAGGAGCGCAGTGAAGATCTCGCCGCTGTGAATTTCTCAGAAGGATAAGTATCGCTCCGCTCAACCCACCCTACGATTCTGCCGATTCAGACGGCTTGAACGGCTTGAACGTTTTGAACCACTTGAACGACTCTAGCTCTTTAGATTTGGCTTTCCAAAATCTCCAAACCATCATACCGGTCTATCAGATAGAGCTTGCCATCCTTGTCGTGATAGACATCGTTGCTCATGACTACTTTCTGTCCTTTGCCTGGTTGCGGGATATAGTAGCCGACTTCCTTGGGAATGTACGGGTTGGAAAAATCGACCGCGCGTAAGCCGCCGCCGAACCAGGTGACGTAAAGCGTGTTGCCGTAAACTTGCTCGGCGGGCTGGTGCGCGCCGAAGCGGAATTCGTGCGTCGATTTGCCGTCGAAGGGCACGATGAAGGTTGATACCGGCAACGGCAAATCCTCTTTAGTGATATCGACGACCCAGAGAAAGGCGTTGTGGGTTTCGTTCAACTTCTCGCCGACTTCTTCGTCGGTGACGATCATGAAGTCGCGCTCCATTATCTTATTGAGCATCGGCAGCGTGGTGTGGGTCGGGCAAGGGTAGGGCGGGCTCCAGTCAAGCGTGCTCACGGTTTTCGGCTTGCTCATGTCCGTGATGTCCACGATGGCGAAGCCGCCGTGCCAGTAGCTGATGTAGAGCCGGTCGCCGCGCCGAATCGGATGGTGGCAACGGGTGTCGGTGCCTTTCCAGGTCGGCTTCTCACCGCCCGCCGTCCATTGCCCCGGCGCCCACCAGCGGCAGACTTCCTCAGGCTTCTGCGGATTTTTCATGTCGAGAATCACCGCGATGTTGCCGAGGTAACCTTCCACGGTCGGTGAGATGTAGGCGTAGCGGCCATCGAAGGTGAAGCGGTGCACCCCCTTGCCGTGGGTTTTATAAAAAGCGATCTCCCGCGGTTTGGTTTTGTCGGAGATGTCGAAGACTTTGAGCCCGGCCTGCGGTTCGCCCTTGGCTTTATAGCGCTCGTAATTGATCAGCATCACGTCGCCGCTGACGCGGACCTTGTGCGAGTGAATGCCTTCCGGAACTTCGAGCTGCGCGACCAGCTTGGGGCGTTTGGGATCCTTTACGTCGACGATTGACGTGCCGAAAGGCGGGTCGATATGGCCGACGTATGCGTAGCCGTTTTCGACGACGACCGAACCGCCGCCGGGAAGGTCCATTCTGCCGATCTGTTTGATCTTGTGGTTGACACCGACTAGTGGTGTTCCGTTTGTTGCCATAAATTCCTCCCTTTATTTGTCGCCGTATAGTGCCTTTACAAATCCGCTCTCTTCTAACTCTTTTACAAAGCGCGCGTCAACAAAGTCGGCGGGCTTGAACCTTCTCGCCTCGGGTTTTCGCGCCGCTACCTCGTCGATCACGGATTGGAGTCCGTCCACGCTCGGATAGGGAACCCGTTGGATGACCCTGCCGTTTTCTTCCCATAGAGCGGCCAACATTCTCGCGTCAGTGCTTCGGGTAAATTGTTCCAGCGCGCGGGTAGAAAACTCCCGGTCGGTTTTGTAAATTTTGATTCCTTCCAGCAATCCTCTGGTGAATCGGCGCACCAGGTCCGGCTGAGTTCTGATGAACGTCTTGGTCGTCGCGATGGAGCCGCTCATGTACGGAATTCCCAGCTCTGCGAGATTAGCGAGCTGGTGAAAACCGGCGTCGCCGACTCTAAGATGTTGAGGCGAACTTAACAAGCCGGCGTCCACCGTCTTGGCGATGAGCCCGGCCGCGGTCTCCTGTACGCCGCCCATCTGAAGCAGCGTCACGTCTTTGGCTGGGTCGATCCCCCACTTCTCCAGCAGCACCCGAGTCAACTGCTCCGTCGCGCCGCCGAATCGGCTGATGCCGATCTTTTTGCCTTTCAGGTCTGCGGGCCCCTTGATGTGGGGTGCTGCCATCATGCGGAAGGTCGCGACATTAACGGTAGAGGCGATAATCGCAAGGTCCGCGCCCGATAGATTCGCTTCGACCACCGTGGAAGCCCCCACATGAGCCATCTTGATTTCTCCCGCCACCATCGCTTGAACCACCCTCGAGCTCCCGCCGATGCGAATGATCTCGACATCCAACCCTTGCTTTTCAAAAGCTTTGACGCGCTTGGCGATGAATGGGACGGCCTGCGTGCCGCTGAACTCCAGATGAACGAAGCGAAACTTTTCGAGCTTTTCCTGCGCGCTCGCGCCCGAAGCGAGGCTCAGAGCGGCGCAAACAAAAAGCATCGCGAACGGCTTTCGGGTTTTCATTTCCGCTAGTTCGTATTTGCGTTCTTGATCATTTTGAGAACTTCGTCCGTCGAGCGCACCCGCGACATGCGCGGGAAGATCAGCTCCATAAGAGTATCGTGGGCGCGCTGGTTGTGGGACGTGCCGCAGGCGTCGCTGACGACGACCATGTTATAGTCCAAGTCCCTCCCCGAATACAAAGTGGAGGCGACGCCGACATCGGTGGAGCCGCCGGAGACGATGATCGTGTCGATGCCGCGGGTGCGCAGCGCAAGATCGAGATAGGTCTGGAAGAAGGCGCTCCAGCGGTACTTGACGATATAATAATCTTCAGGCTTGGGTTCCAGCTCGGCTAGCACGTCGGAGCTTTTGTCGCCGGCGATGACGTGCATCTTGCCCTTCAAGACTTCGCCATTGGGCCAAGGCGTCAGTGAATTGTTCGTGTCGGTGAGAATTAGAGCCGTGGTGGCGTTGTCGGGCCGGTGATTGCCTTTGGCAAAGAACACTGGCAAACCGGCGGCGCGTCCCGCTTTGCCGAGCCGGACGGCATTTTGAATCCACGGTTTCAAACTACGAGGTTTCCCCGGTTCTGGTTCTGGCACGTAGCCGTTGAGGATATCAAAGAATAGCAGGGCCGTTTTGCTGAGATCGAAGTGATTGACGTTCATGGGGCCTCCTAGCCTGGATTATTCATAGTGGACAAAGACCGAGGGGTAAACCCTTCCGGGAGAAGGCAATGGGCCTGTCCTCGCTGACGCTCGGAATTGCAAATCGCATATCTCAGATCTCAGATTTACGATTTGAGATTTGCCATTTGAGATCCCGAAGTTCGGGTGCCTTCTCGCTCCAGGCTTCACCCCTCGGCCCACAGGCGGTTGTCGCTTTACCTGACTCCATGAATAATACGAGCTAGCGAATTTTTACGCCCCGTTTTTCTTTTTCCTCGACCACTTTCCACCCTTTCTCGGCATACCACTCGATTTGGCGGAACAGGCCGGTAAAGATCCGCACGTCGGTGTCTTCCAAACCGGCGCGGCCGAGAATGCGGCGAAAAGCGAGCAGCATGTGCTCGGGGTTCTCCGAGTCGAGAAAGCCTATTTTCAAAAGCGCATCGCGCATGATGTCGTAGAGCCGCTCGATGTCTTCGGCGCGCGCGCGCTGGATCTTCTCCACTGCGACGGCGTCGAGCGACGCGAGGAAAATTTGGTAGAGGCAAATAACCGCGGCCTGGGCTACGTTCAGCGACTGATATTCCGGATGAGCGGGTATGGTGATGAGCAACTGGCAGGGTTCAAGATCCTGATTGCTCAAGCCGTGATCCTCCGGCCCGAAGATCAAAGCGACCTTGCCGTTCCGCGCGGCGGCGGCGATCGTCGGCGCGACTTCCCGCGGACTTTGGCTGTGCTTGCGGTAGAGGCCGCCGCGGCAGGTCGTGCCAACTACGAGCGTACAGTCGGCGATCGCTTCGCGGATCGTGCCGTAGCACTTCGCTTTACTGAGTACATCCCTACCGTGAACTGCCATCGCTCTGGCCCAGAAGCTGCGCGTGCGCGCCGTCCCCACGATGGCAAGCTCCCGCGCTCCCATGTTCTTCATGGCGCGGGCGATGGAGCCGATGTTGCCCGAGCCGCGCGGGCGGACGAGGACGACGCGCAGGTTTTTCAGCATTGGAATTTACCAAACGTCTTGAACGAATTGAACGATTGGAACAATGCGCGTCGAACGTTCAAGCCGTTCAAAAAGTCCAAGCGGTTCAAATCGTCCAAAAACAAGATCAATACAATCCTATTTTGCAAACGGGCAATTCCTATTCTTCAAAACGACGCTGTGGTTTTTCATGTCGAACGCCGAACGGTAATCGAAGGATTCATGCATGATCGAGGCGGTGTCTTGAACATGTTCGGCGCCGAAAAGATGGGCAAGCTCATGGATCAACGCCACGGTGTCGTAATCAAGCTCCGGCTGTTCGGGTGTCCTGCGAATAGCCCCGCTGACGGTCGTGACCACGTAATGCCCCAGGCCGATTCGGCAGTCGCCGATGCGGTCCACGCGGGGGCGACCGGTAGGCAGGTAGCGACTGATGGGTTCGGCGGTGAAGGCGACGATGATATCGAAGGCGCCATCATTCTTTTGCGTCGGGAAATCCTGATTGAGTTTCACCATGAGACCCGCGGTCGAAGCAATACGTTCCCGCTCCGGCCAGGCGGCGGCGTTGACCGTGACAAACCGAATTTCGAACTCGCGCTCGAAGTAAACAGAAGCGGCTTCTATGCGCGCGCGCAATTCCTCAATCCAGCCCGTGTTGCGTCCTCGGAAACTGGGATCGGCCAGGGCTTGTACGCGGACGACCCGCTCAAAAGGCGGGTCGTGAAGCATGGCGCAGGAAGGGACGGCGACAACGCTAAGGATGAAGCAAGTTATCCGTAGGAGCGTAGTCATCGGTCAACACCGGGACATCTTGATCGGGCAACGGCCCGTCGTAGTAGGCAACGCCGATATCTTGGATCGGGTCCGGGAACAGCCCTTTGTCGAGAGCCGCCGCCCGCTTGACGATTTCTTTGATATCCATGCGCTGTTTGTCCCGGGTGGCGATGATGATGACGTTTTGAACGGTCTGGATGCTGAGATTGTTGGGCCGGCGTGCCGCGAAGACGTAAATCTGCGGGAAAATCAGGCGCTGAGTCTTGATGAAGGCGCGGGCGATTCTGCCGGACGGTCCGGTCACGGCGCTGATGAGGTTGGCGACGATGATGCCGTTCGGCGTGAGCTTGCGCTGCGCCAGCTGGAAGAATTCCCTCGTGGCGAGATGAAAGGGCATGGCGTCGGAATAGTAGGCGTCGATCATGATGATGTCGTATCGGTTCGTGCTACGGTTTAAGAAAAGCCGGCCGTCCTGGGCGTGGAGTCGAAGGTTTTTGCTTTCGCGCACGTTGAAGTGGTTTTTCGCGATCTGGATCACTTCCGGGTCGATCTCGACCACGTCCATTTCCAAATTGGGAAATTCCTTTTGCAGTTTCTTCGGGATGGAGCCGCCGCCCAAGCCGATGAGAAGCATTTTTTTGGCGTCGGGCCGGAGGGCGAAGCCGAGTGAGGTGTAACGCGAGTAAATCAGCCTGAGCCCCGTCGGATCCTTGAGATTCATGGCGCTCTGCAGGGTTCGGTCGAAATACATGTAACGCGCTTCCTCGTCTTCTTCGACGCGAATGCGGTGATAAAAGGTGTCTTTTTCCAAGAGCGATTTGATTCTCGCCCACGCGACTGACGGGAAGGACAGGGCCATGGAACCGGCGATCGAGAGGGCGGTCACGGCGCGCCTCACGGCGACGGCGCGCAGGCGCACCAGCGGCAGGAGGAGAAGCGCGAGGCACGCCAGCGTGATGCCGAGAGCATGGATGATATTGGTCACGCCCATGACCGGTATCAGATAGAAGGCGGTGAGCAGCGTGCCTAAGATGCTGCCGCAAGTAGAAATGGCGTACAGGGTGCCGGCGGTGCTGCCCACCGCGTTGATCGTCGTCGCCGCCAGGCGGATGACGTAAGGGGAAACGGTTCCGAGAAAAATTCCCGGCGGCAGAAAATAGATGCTGCAGGCGATCAGCGGATTCAAACGATTGCCGAAATCGATGGCGGCGATCCATTCGTTCATAGTCGGGTACAGGAAAGGCAGGAAAAATATCATGACACCGGGAATGAGCAGCAGCGCAAGTAGCCGGCCGTAGGAGGGTTCGCGCGCCGACAGCCAGCCGCCCCAATAGTAGCCCACGCTCAGCGCGGTCATGACCACCGAGATCAAGCTGCCCCACACGAAAATCGAGCTGCCGAAGTAGGGCGCCAGAACCCGGCTGCCGACGATCTCCAGCCCCATCAGGACGGCGCCGCTGATGAACACGACGATATAGAGCAGACATCGCACCATGATTTAACTCTCCCAACTCCAGTTTCGTTCCTCGTCGACGATGGACAGCGGTTCCAAGATAGCTTCCGAGATGTCTTCGATAAATTGCGACGGGCGCGATAACACCATGCGCAGAGCGCGGTCGAAGATTCGGATCGGATAGGTGATAAAGAGATTTTCTTTGGCGCGGGTGGCGGCGACGTAGAGCAGGCGCAGGTTTTCGGATTCT
>Ga0214473_10002871_pt1 | contig 21099 bp, 13 predicted proteins | sample RVTome_7_FD_203509 | JGI IMG/M metagenome (GOLD analysis project Ga0214473, IMG submission 203509) | Soil microbial communities from uranium-contaminated site in the Upper Colorado River Basin, Wyoming, United States - RVT98D197 | ecosystem: Environmental > Terrestrial > Soil > Contaminated >... | reverse complement strand
CCAGGAAAAGACTTCTATCAAAGTTCAGCTTCACCCGCTGGGGGATCCTTCCGACCTTTTCACCGGGCTTGGGCTCTTTCATCCCATAGACAAACCCAACTTGGTCCAGCGGAGCCCCTGCGCTGAAGCACCGGCCAGCACCCCTGAATATGACGACTTTTACATCATCATCTTCCTCTCCCTCAGTGATCGCGGCCTGCCAGTCTCGAAACAGTCCTGGAGTCACGGTATTCAGCTTTTCAGGCCTGTTCAGTGTAATAAAAGCAACCTGACCGTCTTTCTCATACAAAACGGTTTCGTAGTTCATCGATCACCCTCCTTAAAAACTATCACTGTGGTGATTTTGTAAAGTTTTCTTCTGATTTCCCGGGTTGTCCTTCCCCCCACCCTACCCCTTGGAGACTCTGGCTTAACCCTTGTTTTGTCATTGCGAGCGACCGAAGGGAGCGTGCCTGCACGCGGAAGTGCGGTGTTTCGGCACGCAGGTGTGGCAATCTCATTTTTTTCGAAGCCTTGTGAGATTGCTTCGTCGTTTCACTCCCTGCAATGACATGGCGACACAGTCTCTTGAGGGGGGGGACCCTACTTCAGGACCATTTTATAAAGTATTACGGTCTATTGTTATGACGTAAATCATACAAACGGCCTTTAATCAGAAAAATCCTACTGGTAATGAGTTGGAATATCTATGAGAAATGGCGGACGAGAGGAGGGAATTCCTTTCTCAATCGGATGATCTAAAGGCCTGAAGAATAGGAATGCCTCACTAAAATATCAAGCTTTGTCAGATCTGAGATTACGATTTTACCTTTGCGGGCTGAACAACTGACGATCCCCTTCTTCTTGAGTCTGCTCATCACCCTGATCGCCGTCTCTGTGGTCGTTCCCACGAAATCTGCGAGCTCCTCCCGTGTAAGCGACAAAGTCGTCCCAAATTTAGAAGCAAGGGTAAGAAGGCACCGTAACATTCGCTGCTCCACCTCTTCTCTCTGGAAATCGATCATTCTTTCATATTCGCTTTTCAATCTCCTGGCTGTAACACGAATGATCTCTATCGCGACGTTGGGGGTCTTGGCGACAAAAGAAAGAAATTCATTCCTTCCGATCCGTAAGACAGAAACATCGCTCATCGCCTGTGCTGACATAAAATAAGTCTCTGTGAATAAGGCAGAGCCATTAAGGGTATCCCCGCGTGTTGAAATGTGGAAGGTCGCGCTCTTCCCCGAAGCGGAAGTATTGCAAAGTTTGACTAAACCTTCTTGGATGATATAGAGGGAGTCCGACGGTTCTCCATCGCTGAATATTAAACTTCCTTTTTTAAACCGGACCGGCGTTGCATGTTGGCCTATCTCCCGTATCTTTTCAGGAGGTAAATTCTTAAATATCAGGCACTGCCTCAGGACGTCATTCCTCTCGCTTTCCCTTAGTTCGGGATATTTTCTCCGTCGATCCGGCATGAACAACCGCCTCGTTTGTCGGTTGTTTTTTCGTACCATAAACTCGTTTCACTTGTCAATAATTTGTACCTTGTCGGAAATGGGTTGGACGGAATTTAAATCGCTTGCAAATAACGAGGCCATCAAGACCGATTCTCCCGGAGATTTTCCCTCAGGTCCTTCGTCGCTTTCATATCAATTTGAAAAGTATCCGGGGCAATGACGATCCCATAATCCAGCCTCGCACGTTCAATTGAAACATATCCATCCATTACATCCTGGCGGACTGCCTCAGGGTTCCTTTCCAGTGGGTCTCCATATCCTCCTCCGCCTCCTGCAGTGACGATGACCCTGTCGCCTTCGTCGAGGTCAATAGCCGGTTTTTTTAGTGCCTCGAACTCACCTTTTCTTTTCGATTGAATGAGGGCGTAGTTTCTCAGACCTTCTTTTCCTCCGAAGATGCCCCAGTGCGGCGTCTTTCCCTTTTCGATGGTACAGAAGAAGACGGCCGGGGCAGTCAGCCTGAAATGGGTCCTCGACCCGACGCCTCCTCGATGCCTGCCCGGACCGCCGCTATCCTGGACCAGCTCCACTCTATCAACCATGATAGGATAGGTCGATTCGATCACCTCTGTCGGCGTATTCCTGCAGGCTCCTGCAGAAAGAGGATAGAGGAAACTCTCGCCGTCGGAGATAAAATCACCTCCCTGCCCGATCACACAAGGGGTCAGGGTCCCCCAGTACTTTCCTGTCTTGGGATCCACCCCAACAAAACCCTCACAGACCACGTCGGCACCGGACAAGGCAGGAACTCTTTCCGGAAGGACCTGATGGAGTGCCTTGTTCACCAGATCCATGATAATCTGGGCAACCCAGGCGTATAAAAACGAAGGAGCGCCGGGTCTTGAATTGAAAATACTGCCTTCGGGGGCAATGACTTTGATGGGCCTGTTAAACCCTTCATTTCCTGGAAGTTCCGGTATTGTTAACGCCTTGACCGCTACCCTCGCCCCGGATAAAGTACTAATCAGGAGGCCATTCATTGGCCCTCTTTGCTCGGGTGCCGAGCCGGTAAAGTCAATCGTCATATCACTTCCCTTAACCGTGATGGCTGCTTTCACCAGCAAGGGCTTATCAAGATCGACCCCATTGTCATCCAGATAGTCCTCCGCGTAATAGGTGCCATCAGGAATCTCTTCGATGGCTTGTCTGATGATGCGCTCGCTGTAATTGTACATCTCTTCGATGCATGCCCGGACGGTTCTTTCTCCATATCTGTCCAGGAGCTCCGTCACCCCCCTCTCCGCGGAACGGCAGCCCGCAATCTGGGCCTGCATGTCTCCCCACACCATGTCAGGGGTTCTTGAATTGTTTTTGATGATTTCCCAGATATCCTCTTGAAGATTACCTCTTCTGTAGATCCTTACAGGGGGGATGCGCAGGCCTTCTTCGAAGGCATGCCTCGAGTCGGTGGGAAAGGCATCCTTTGCCCCAAGATCCAGCCAGTGTGATTTTGTAGCTGCATAACCGAAGAGCCTATGGTTGAAGAAGATGGGAGTGAAGACCAGGGCATCCGAGGTATGGGCGCCCGTAATATTCGGATGGGCTGAGACAATCACGTCTCCAGCTTCGAGGTTCTCTTTCCCTATGGCATTGATGCAATTCTTCACAGCAGGCCCTAAGCTTCCAAGAAAGAGGAGCATGCCATGCGATTGGGCAATCACCCCCGCTTCATCATCAAGAAGAGAAAAGCAGCAATCCATGATTTCGTACAGGTATGTGGTCACTGCGCATCGAAAGGCTGTCTCCTGCATGCCGTTCGCGATTGAAATCAGGTTGTTTCGGACAACAGCCAGAGTTACCGGATCGACCTGTTTCATCTTTGGCCCTCCTTTCCCTCCCGCCTTTTTCCTCCCCTATTTTTGGAAGAAGATGCAGGGTGGAACACATGGATCACAAGATTTCGGAACTTGTCGACACTCACCGTCTCATCAGGCAGAACCAGAGTGATATGATGAGGTTCCTCAACGATCGCCGGTCCTTTTACCGAGTTTCCGTAGAGCAGCATGCTTCTGTCAAGTATCTTCCATTCAGTAAACTTTCCTTCCGAATAGATCTTTCTTTTCGCCTTGAATGCAGCCTTTGGAATCTCTCTACTCTTCCTGTTTCTTTTAACCGGTATTTCCTTGATTTTCCCGATGGCTTTCATCCTGACGTTGATTGTTTCGGGAACGGCCTGCATCTGGTGACCAAATTTGATCTTATGGAGTGAGTGAAAGGAATCGACGATTGTCTCCCGGGCATCATTCCCCAACACCCCATCAGGTACAGGCACTTCGACATAATGACCCTGACCTTCGTAGCACATATCGAGAGACCTGACGAACCTCACTGCATCTTCAGATATCCGTTCCTCTCTGAGCATCGCCAGACCCCGGTTTTCCATGTCCTTATATATGTCTGCCAGCTCCCGAATGTTTATGGTATCCATCGACCGGTTGTAAGTCTGGGCAAAGGGGTGAGTGATATCCATGGTTAACATTCCACGGGCAGAAAATACCCCGGGTGTGGAGGGGATAATAACGCGCGATATGGACATATCCTTCGCGATCCCCGCGGCGAAGATCCCGCCAGCGCCGCCATAGGACATGAGGGCGAAATCCCGCGGGTCGTATCCCTGACCTATCAGTATCTCTTTGGTGGCAGTGGTCATATTGTTCCTTGCCACGGTCAGAATTCCGTCGGCGGCTTCATGCAAGCTCAGGCCAAGTCTTGCAGCGATCTGGCCGACTCCCTTTTTTGCAAGATTCATATCGAGATTGATTTCACCCCCAAGAAAAAAACCTGGATTGATCAGACCGTTGATAAGGGCTGCGTCGGTGACCGTCGGCTCTGTTCCTCCTAATCCGTAACACATCGGACCGGGATCTGCCCCCGCGCTTTCAGGGCCTACCGTCAGAAGTCCACCGGCGTCAACTCTCGCGATGCTTCCACCCCCGGCCCCTATGGGACGAATGTCCATGCCTGGCATCAGCACCGGGTAACCTAACAGTTCAGACTGATGCCTGATGATGCCCTCCCCCTCTTTGACGAGGGACACATCAAAACTCGTGCCCCCCACATCCATGGTCAACATATTTTTATACCCTGTGAGTTTCGAAAGGTACGTCGACCCCGAGACGCCGCCGATTGGCCCCGATGCAAATGTTGCGATCGTTTTCTCCATCACCGCATTCACACCAAGAACGCCGCTCGGGCTCACAATCAATAGTTGGCCTCCAAATCGATTCTTTTTCAGGTTCTCGTCTATCCGGCCCAGGTATTGAACCACCCGTCTCTTGATGTAGGCATCCAGGACGGTTGTACTCATCCGTTCGTACTCCCGGAATTCTCTTGCTACCCGATGGCTGAGTGAAACATCGACCTCCGGCCAAAGCTGCTTGATGACTCTTCCGACCTTCTCCTCATTTTCCGGATTGGCATAGGAGTGGAGTAAACAGACCGCAATCGACTCAACACCTCTTTCTTTCAGTCTCCACAACACCTCTTTTACATTCCCTTCATCAAGGGGTGTCAGGATTTCACCCAGATGGCTCGTTCTTTCTCTTATCCCCAGACGGAGATGGCGAGGCACGAGTGGTTTAGGCTTCTTCCATAAATAGTTGTACAAATCCTTCCGATCGCCTCTGCCCATCTCCAGGACATCTGTGAACCCCTCTGTTGTTATCAGCCCTACCTTGGCGCCAACCCTTTGCACGACCGTGTTGAGACCGACCGTCGTTCCATGAACAAAGAGCCCCACTGAACTCAGGTCTATGCCGATCTTTTTTACGGCTTCAAAGACGGCCCTTCCAATATCCATCGGTGTGCTTCTGACTTTGTCCGCCACAATCTCCATGGCCTCTTCATCGAAATAGACAATGTCCGTAAACGTTCCCCCGATATCCACTGCTATCCGTTTCATAAAGCCTCCATCGTCAATGGTAACCCCGCTTCACGAGCATTGTATAAGGTATTACGGCATAATGTTATGACGTAAATCATATAGACGACCTTTGAGCAGTTAAATACTACCGGTGATGGGTTGGGTCTGGAAGAGAGATGAGGGACGAACGGAGGGAATTCACCGCTTCATTCGGATGACCAAATCAGGTGCCCTGCTATCACCCAGAGTTTAGATGAACAAATGACCTGACCTTTAAAGGTCAGGTCATTTGTTATGTCATCGGAGCCCTACCCTCTTATACTGGCAAACGCATCATTTTTCTGGAATTGTCTTCAAAAATCTTCATCTTTTCTGTATCACTGATATCCATCTCCTCTATCGCGTTTATGGTCTGCCGGATTACCCTCTCACCGTTATGGCCGGCAAAAGGAAAATCCGTCCCGAATAGCAACCGCTCTTCACCGAAGAAGGCACGGGCTAACATCAGTCCCGGTGTGTTGCCGTAGATGGCGGTATCCGCATAGAACATCTTGTAATAATCGATGGGGGTTTTCGTAAGGCCGATCATATGCTTATCCCCGTACTGCATCTCACCGAGAGCATGAAACGCAATGATCCGTTCCTCATAGAAAGGTACCATGGCGCCGGCGTGATGGGTGATGAACTTCAAATCCGGCCATCTTTCCAGCACCCCGCTAAATACGAGGCGAGTCATGGCCATGGTAGTTTCGTATGGCCAGCCAAACGTACCGGCTACCGCATACTTCGATCCACTCTCGCTTCTGTAGTCGTTAGACGTAACGCCGTGGGTCGGATGAATCCAAATAGGCAGTTTATAGCGGGACATCATCTCCCAAAGGGGCTCGAAATCCGGTGAATCCAACGGCTTGTCATTCACATGAGTGTATATCTGTACCCCTCTAAACTTCAGGGCCACGATTGCTCTCTCCAGCTCTTTCAAAGAAGCATCAATATCGTTTAGCGCCATAGAGGCTACTGCGGCAGGAAATCTTTCGGGATACTTGAGAACGAGCTCGGCGATTTCATCGTTTGCAAGCTTGGTCAAATCCAACGCCTTTTTAGGATCTCGAAGCACTTCCTCGATCGGCGGCCTGGATAAAGTCAGCACGTGCATGACCTCGTATTTGTCCATGATTCGAAACCTGAGGTCCAGATCCCATAACGTGGGCAGCATATTGTTTATGTTTTGTTGTACGTGGCCGGGCGCTGCGTCATCAAGGGCCTTTTTGTATTTGACCGGCAAAATATGACTGGCAATATCAATCTTTAGTGGATAGGTATGACCCATCTTTTTCTCCTTTCGTTTTTTGTATTTTGTATTCATGCACGACCTGGTTGGGTCGGGCCACTGGTTCCGGTTCGCTATCGCTTGAACATCATTGACGGCAGCCATAAAGATAGCTGGGGAAAAGCGATGAGAATGGCAACGATGACAAGATTCAAGATGAAAAAGGGCACGATCCCGCGGAAAATACTCCCTGTTGGAATCAGGTCGCCCACCACCGCCTTCAGTACATAAACGTTTAACCCCACAGGGGGCGTAAGGGCCGCTATTTCACACATGAGCACGATGATGATACCAAACCAAATGCCGTTAAATCCAAGGCCCTCTGCTAAAGGGAAGAATAAGGGTAACGAGACCGCGAGCATTGCCGGGACAGTCATGAAACAGCCCATGATCAAATATAAAACGATGATGATAAGCAGAACAACATATTTTGACAAATGGAGACTCGTAATAGCGGTTAGGACGAGGTCTGGAATGCCAGCCAGTACCAGGAATTTGCTGAATATCATCGCTCCTATGATTACCAAGAAGATCATGGCAGTGGTTCGCGCTACGTTTGCCATAGCAGCGGCATACTTAGATAGAGAGAAGGTTCTTCGGGCTAAATTCAAAATCAAAACAGTAAAAGCACCAATCGCGCCGGCCTCGATCGGCGAGAATATGCCCGTGTAAATGCCTCCAAACATGACTAACATCACCACTGCCAACGGGATGATCCATCTGACGGAAAGGAACCTCTCTTTCCATGAGGGGATCTCCGATGACCTCGGTGCTACGCCGGGGTTGAGACGTACTTTCGTGTAGATATAGCTCATGTAGATCAAGGTGGATAGGATTCCGGGGATAAATCCAGCTATCATGAGCTTGCCGAGAGAGACGCTGGTAAAAATACAATAGAGGATCATCACCCCGCTGGGCGGGATGAGGACAGCCAGACACCCGGCCGAGGCTACCACTCCACAGGCAAACACTTTATCATACTTATACCGTATCATCTCGGGGATCGCTATTTTCCCAAAGGTCGCTGTTGCGGATAAGCTGTCTCCAGCAATGGTCGCGAACATCGCATTGGCAACGGTCGTAGCCATGGCCAGCCCACCATAACGATGACCCATCCATTTGGATACAGCCGTGTAGAGAAGGCTGCCGATTTCTCCTTGAAAAGCAAACTCGCCCATCATAATAAACATAGGGAGAGCCACGAAACCATAGTTTGATACGGTGTAATAGGCTGTTGATGCCAGCAACCCAATGCCTTTTGCAAATCCCGCAATCACGATGCAGCCAAATAAACCGACACCGCCGAGAACAATGCCTATGTGGACACCCAGGAATAGCGCACCTATCATCACGACTAAACCGATCAGACCGATGATCTCCGGACTTGGCATTAATCCCTGACCTCCTTACCCTCGGGCGCCCGACCAGGGAATTTGCTATAGATCTGGATGACCAATTCATAGGCGAACTGGATGCATAACAGGACGCAGCCGACAAAGAAAGCGAATTTCCCAATATACAATGGAATAGAGAGGTTAATGCCAGTCTCGTTGATAGCCAGAGACCGTTTGGCAAGAACAAGGCTTTGCCACATCATAAGGCCTATAAACAAGAGACCACAAACAAGGGCAAGGATGTCGAGCCACGCCTTCCCTCTATGAGAAAGGTGGTCCTGAAGCAGGGTGACCCGGATGTTCTGTTTACTCACTTCAACCGCAGCCAATGTCATGAATACGGCAATCGCCAAGATGCTCTCTCCTATCTCAACCGTGCCAAGGATAGGGTAGAGAAATAAGTAGCGTCCCGTGACATCAGCCACAATATTGAGCATATACAGGAAGAAGAGGATCCCACACACGAGTGCTGTGTATTCGTGAGTTCTTACAAAGAATTTGCCTATTGTCATCAGGATCTTTTTCATTCAGGACTGGGCTCTCATGGAACTTTTTCTGTTCTTCTTTGCATCCTCTCCATCACCACGACTGGGGGTATTTCTTTGCCATTTCATCGAGCGATTCCAGGTACCGAGCAACGATCTGCCTCAACCTTGGCTCGGGTACTTTCGTGTTCTGTATTGCAAATTTGATCCATTCCTCATGGATGGTCTTGAAGGATATGAGAGATTTCCACCGTTGCGTTTCAGAGGCAGGGACATCAACAATTTGCACCCCCGCATTTTGGATCGTTTTGTAGGCTGCTTCGGTATCCTTCTGATCGAACTCAGCATATTTGAAAGGATATTCTTCACAAAGATCCAAGAAAACTTTCTGTATATTTGGCGGCAGCTTATTCCAGGTATCCAGGTTGATGGTATTGGAGAAGCCTGCGTCTTGTCCCAGGGCCGGTTCAGCGAACCGGTTAAAGTACTTAACGGCTTCGTAGATCTTGAACCGAACGGACACGGCCGCACACTGCATATCCCCATCAACCACTCCCTTCTGCATGTTATCCGCCACCTGATCAATCATCATAAAAACCGGGACAGCGCCGACGGCTTTGAGCAGGGCTTGATTGAGCACTCCGGTGGCAATTATTTTGAGCCCCTTGAGGTCGTCCAATGTCCTGATGGGCTTCTTCGATTCAACATGCATACCGCCCTGGCCGCGATAGCTAATTCTTTTCATATTGTTCGCCGCATACTCCGCATCGAATTCGGGAAACTCCTTATGAAGCTGCACCCCTGCCAACTGCAGGGCCAAGGGTTTTCCGCCACGAAAGCCAGCGCATTTTTCGGTGATCGTATGGAGTGGAACGAGTGAAGGCGCAAAAGCCGCCCAGGGTAAGTGGGCTATGTCAATCGCTCCCGTTCTGATGGCCTCGGGCATCTCTTTGGGCCCCGCCAAAGAGCCGCCCCATGCGATCTTTATCGTTACCGCGCCGTTCGTTCGCTTCGCGACCTCGGCGGCAAACCATTTGAGTTCCTCTCCGGTAGCGCCAACAGGCGGCGCAACGGTGGCCAGCTTCAATTCAATAGGTTTTGGTTCTGCAGGGGCGCCGGATGTTTGAGCAACGAAACCGTTGAGAATAAGGACGACTGCCATCAAAGTGATCGATACCGAAAAAAGCTTTCTCATTCTTTCTCCTCCTTCTTCTGAATAGATTTGCAAGATATGGGGTTATGGATGGGGAAATACTACCCGCCCCTCCCTACCCTCCCCCTCAAGGGGGGAGGGCGAGGGTGGGGGTGAAGTAGGTAAGGGACTACCATTGTATGAGGTTTATGACTATGATTTAAATCATAGAGTTGTCACAACCCGCTTGATAAGACTTTCGCCTGCCTGCCGGTAGGCAGGGGGGCATCCTTGCGGGATCTCCGGATTTTCACACGCTTCAGTGAGAAGGTGTGAAAAAATTCTTCAAAGTAGTGAGGGCGGGCAGGGATGTTGGAGAAGTTTTACAGCGGCACCTTTTAACGCTTACCTCTAACATGGGAAACCTTAATGCATGTTGAGTACTTACACACGTTTATCACCTCTACCCTGTCAAATAACCGAATTTGTAAAACTTTGGAGATATCCCTGCCCGCCCGACTCATCGGATTTTTTCACAGCTTCTGAGGCATTACTTGGGGACCGCATTTCAGGTTGCAGCTTGACCGCCGTCGATGGACATCGCCAGTGCCGTGACGAATGAGGCTGCATCCGAGCAGAGCCAGACGACGGCCTCGGCGACCTCCTCAGGCTGGCCTACCCTTCCCATCGGCACAGTATTTTTTGCTGCTTCAGCCGCCCCGGGGATAGCCTTGGCCACCCTGTCAAACAGACCGGTATAGATCGGTCCCGGGCACACACAGTTGATTCTGATATTCGTTTTTGCGTATTCCAGAGCAGCTGTCTTGGTGAGGCCAACACATCCAAACTTACTGCTCACATAAGCCGGGTCAGCGGGATGGGGCGACAATCCTGAAATCGATGCCGTGTTCACAATGGCCGCCTTCGAACCCTGTTTGAGCATTTGTTGAATCTCGTACTTCATACAAAGCCAGATCCCTTTCAGGTTGATGCTCAGCACGATATCCCAGTCCTCTTCTTCATAGTCCGCCGTGGGAACACCAATTCCCCTGTTAACCCCCGCATTGTTGTAGGCGAAATCCAGCTTGCCAAAGGTCTTGACCGCCTCGCGGACGAGCGCTTGAACCTCGTCCGATTTTGAAACATCCGTTTTTACGAAGATCGCTTCCCCACCCAATGTCTTGATGTGGTTTACCGTTGTTTCACCGCCCTTCACATCGACATCCGCCGCGACCACCTTCGCTCCTCTCCGGGCAAAGGCGTACGATGCCGCCCTGCCCAGCCCCGAGCTTGCACCAGTCACCAGGGCGACTTTCCCTTCGAATTCACCTGCCATGCTTAGACCTCCTTTTTTTAACCCCACCCTGCCTCCCCTTATAACTCCCCCCCTCCCCCTCTTATTTTAAGAGGGGGAGAATGGAGGGGGCATCAGGAAGGGAGGTTAGGAGGAGTTAGGCTAATGCATTAAATACCCTCCCGTAATATTGATGGCCTGTCCCGTCATGTAATCGGATTGATCGGATACGAGGAAAAAGATCAGCTTGGCGATATCCTCGACTGTGCCCATACGGCCGAGCGGAACCATGGTGGACAACTTTTTGTATTCTTCTGCTCTGTACTCCTCAATCGTGACGCCTGTCTTCTTGCTATCACGGATGGCCGTCTCATCCCGCAGGTTGGTCGCAAAAAAACCGGGGTTGATCGCATTCACGTTGATTTTGAATGGCGCCAATTCCAAGGCTAAGGACTCTACCAATCCAATCACCGCCCACTTCGAGGCCGCATACGCAGCACTCCCGGGGGCGCCGATCTTTCCTGCTGCCGAGGCAATGAGAACAATCTTGCCCCCTTCGTTCCTCCGAATCATCTCCCTGGCGATCGCCCTGGAAATAATAAATGGGCCGAGGGCGTTGACATCGAATACCCGGCGCCACTCTGCTTCATCCCCGTCAACAACCGGAACACCCACGGTTCCACGGATGCCGCCACAATTCACAAGAATATCTATCTTTCCAAACTTGTCGACTGCAGTCTTGACCGCAGCCTCGATTGCCTTCGCATCCTCAATCCCCGCCACGATAGGCAGCGCTTTCCGGCCCAGGGCTTCGATTTCCTTGACCACCTCTTCCAAGCCCTTCCAATTCTCGTCTCCTGCCCACGCGCTCTTGGGTGCTGCGAACTTATCGTTGACCACCACATCGGCCCCTTCCCGTGCCAGACGTAGCGCTACAGCATGACCCATTCCTCTTTTGGCTGCCGCCCCCGTTACAAATGCTACTTTACCCTTTAGAATATCGCTCATCTTATTGCCTCCTTGGATTAATTAGAAAGACTTCGTCCAACGTTCACGGTAACGAAGCCTGTATCGTCATTCGGTAACGTTCTTCGTCTAAAGAAGTTCACGCCTGCGTGCCGAAACGCACTTCGGCGTGCAGGCACGTAGCCGTCCGACGCTAAACGAAACGGGCATCGTAGCCGTAGCCTTTTAACTGCTTCAATCTTTCATTTCACTCCAATATTACTAATTGCCGCTCCCGAAATGTCAACGATAGCCGCACCGCCGTCAATGACCAAAACAGCGCCGGTCATGAACGATGATTCATCACTTGCTAAATAACTGCAGAGGCCGCTGATTTCATCAGGAGTTGCAACCCGGCGAAGGGGTACATCCTTTGAAAAATAGGTAAAGACCCCTTCTATGTCAGTACCGAGTGCTTTTGCAAAGGGAGTCATTCCGCTTTCAATCATCGCTGTCCTGACACCGCCCGGGCAGACCACATTACACCGAATTTTGGAAGAGCCGAAATCTAATGCCGCCTGCAGGGTGAGCTGAATGAGACCCCCTTTTGATGCGCAATAAGCAGGCATATTCGGTATGCAGCGCAATCCGGCCAGGGAAGCGACGTTGATCACAGAGCCACTACCACCTTCGATCATATGGGGGATGGATGCCTTCATGAGAAGAAAAGGGCCGGTGAGGTTAATTCCTATGACATCCTGCCAGACCTTGGGATCAATATTGGTAACATTCGCTGGAACTTGATCGATGCCGGCATTGTTCACAAGCACATTGAGTTTCCCCCCAAAGGTCAGGGTCGTCTCAACCATTCGCTTGGCATCTTCGAATTTTGACACATCCCCCGAACAAGTCGTTACCATTTCAGAAGGCAGCGACCGCGCCACTTTGTTGAGCATCTCCTGGCGGCGCCCGGCGATACAAACCTTTGCTCCCTCTGCAACAAATCGCCCTGCGATTGCAGCGCCTATGCCCGTCCCTCCACCCGTGATAAGTGCCACCTTTCCCTCCAGTTTCATTTCCTGATCTCCTTTCCTTAGCAGCCTGTTAAACACCGGCTCAGATGGTCAAATATATATCCCCTCTCTCCTTGGAGACTGTGTCACAAGTCCGTTCATGGTTCGACAAGCTCACCACGAACGGACCACCCCGCATTAAAAATCAATGAGTTATCCGTTCGCCCTGAGCGTGTCGAAGGGGGAACGGATAATTATGACACAGTCTCTTGGGGGAGCGGGTTAGGGTGAGGGGTAAGATCACTTCAACATCGTTTGCAGCCCCTACACCCCAAGCGCCGTCCGCAAACTGGTTCCAATGGCATCCGCTATCAAGAGGGGTTCCTTACAGTCGCCAACGGCATAAATTTCCGGAACTTTTTTACCAAGGCTTTTTAGCAACTCCATATTCGGCGTCAAGGGTAAAACGGGTATGATGGTATCCGCTTCAATGGTCATCTTTTTCCCTTCTTTGGTGATGAGGGTTAAGCCTTTATCTGTTATCTCCACATACTCTTTAACGCCACTGATCAGGGTTACACCTTTCTTCTTAAACCACATTAAGAGGTGTCCCAGAATCGCATCCACCATTCCGTCTCCCATGACTTCTTTGGTGTCCACGAGGGTCACTTTTCTTCCCCGCCTGGTGAGAAACTCAGCCAGCTCGCAGCCGTGGATGGAGCCGCCGATTACAACTACCCTTTTCCCAATGGGAATAAAAAGTTTGGTCAGCCACCTCAGGGTCCCGGGCCCGAAAAATCTCAAATAAAACCTCAGCCTGCGATGTAAATCACCACCGCTGATCACATTGGACCTATTTATTCCAGTTATTTGTGGAATTGTGGGAATGCCCCCCGTGGCAAGAATTACCACATCCGGCTTCATCTCCTCGATGACAGAAGAATCAACCTCTTTTCCGAACCTGACCTTTACTTCCAGCCTGGTTACCTGACGTTCAAGATAGCGAACAATGGCGGGCAGATCTTCGAGCTCAGTGCCCTTTACCATTGCCGCTAAAAGGAGGGATCCGCCTAATCGATTCGATTTCTCATGGAGTGTGACATCGTGCCCCCTTAACGCTGCGACCCTGGCTGCTTCCATCCCTGCCGGTCCGCCGCCGACGACGATCACCTTTTTCTTTTTTCCCGTTTTTTCGATCGTGCTGTAAGGAGTGCCCAAGAGACCATTGATCCTGCACCTCCCGCTCCCCAAACAATTTTCGCAGGCTGTACAGGGGGCGATATCGTCCGGTCTTCCAGCGATTAGTTTGTTGGGAAGCTCCGGGTCTGCCTGCAGGCGCCTGGTCATACCGATAAAGTCTGCCTTCCCCTCTTGCAGGACCTTCTCCCCCAGCTCAGGGTCAAGTTTGCCTACTACCATGACCGGAATTGAGACCGCCTTTTTGATTCCTGCAGCCAGGGTCACATTCGCACCCGCCCCTTTTCGGCTCCAATCATATTCTTTTGGAAAGGACTCCAGGGGAATGGGAGGCTCTGGATAGAAAAGCAGGTCGGGAAGATAGGCGCCAACGTGATATCCCAGCCAGTGACTCCTTACATGGAGGGCATCCGCTCCAGCTTTCTGTAACAATTGAGCGATCCCCCGACTATCTTCGGGAGTGAGACATCTGTTATCCTCGACGCCGATAACTCTCCCAATTTCAATACCATTGATACAGACAGAGACCGGAAAGTCTGGCCCCAAACGCCTTTTGATTTCTCCTATGATCTGCGCCACAAAGCGCGTCCTGTTTTCCAGGCTCCCTCCGTAGGCGTCCTGCCGCCTGTTCCAGAAAGGAGATAGGAAGTTATGCAAGAGATGGCTGCTGGCAGCGTTTATGTCCACACCTTCAAATCCCGCTTTCTGAGCCCTTACGGCTGCACTGGCGAATTTATCTACAATCTCCTCAATTTCAGAAACAGTAAGCTCTCTGGGCAACTCATTATGAAAATCGTTATCCGTTTTCATGATGACTGGAGAGGAGGCGATGGGTGGACCCGAGAAGAGAGGCTCCAGTACAAAGGGTAGCTTAACCTGCCAGGGCCCGTCGTGGTTCATCTGCATAAATGTGGGGCAGCCATGTTTATGGATTACCTGGACCAGCTCTCTGAGGCCTCCGATATATTTGTCATCGTCAATGCGATACCGTTGCCTCCAGCGCGCGCCCCGAGGATAATCAACAGTGGGAGATTCTACAATCAGAAGTCCTACACCACCCCTGGCAAGTGATTCATAGTAGGCCTTGACGTTATCCCTCATGTGGATGTCGTCCTCGTGCCACATGAGCATCCCAGCACCCGTTTTGATAATCCGATTTCTAGTCCTTACGGATCCGATGGTTCCGGGTTCGAGTAATTTCTCAAATCTTATTTTCCGAGTCATTTGCCTCTCCCTCAAATATAATCCATACATTGATGCTGTAGACGCAAGAATTCATAACCCCACCGTCCGGCGCCACAGTCCCAGTTACTGACCTCAGCCTCTTTTTGGCGGCTATGGACGGCGGCGCCTAACCTCCCCTTATCTCAAGGGGAGGATCCCCCCCTCTTAGGTTAAGAGGGGGGAAGGGGGAGTTACTGGGAGAACTTTCTTACTCCCCCCTTCAAGGGGGGAGTAAGAAGGGGGATGGGGATCTATTGAGTCGCACTACTTGCCGATGTATTTCAGAGCATTTTTCCCGGCAATGCGGCCGGAATTGACCGCAAAGCCTGCGGACGCACCCGAAGAATCCCTGATGCTGTAACTATCCCCCCACATTCCACCCGCATCGAATCCAACGGCATAGAGGCCGGGAATCACCTTGCCTTTCTTATCCAATACCTCGGTCCTGTGGTTGATCTTGATCCCTCCAAGCGTTCCCAAAAAGATGGTGCGGGCCTTTACGGCGTAAAATTTCGGTCCCTTGAGCGGCCGGAGGTATTCCGGGGTCTTGGCAAAAAGGTCGTCATGGCCTTTCTCGCAGAATCCGTTATATTCGTCCACGGTGGCTCTGAGAACTCCCGGGGCTACCCCTATTTTTGTGGCCAGTTCTTCTATTGAGTCTGCTGCAAATACTTCCGTAGGTCCCCTTTCGAGGGCGGCGTTGAGCTCCTTTTCGATATTGACAGGCCGGGTACCCGGAGGATTCTCCATGGCTATCCCCCTGTCAATGCCTTTCTCGAGGAGACGCTTGATGATCGAATCATCGAATATGCTGAAGGTATACCCCTCTTTGTATCTCGCGTTTGCGTTGCCTACCGAGGTATCGTAGAATGCAATGCCTTCATCGCAGAACCGTTCCCCCCGTGAATTGACCCAGAGGTCGGGCTGCCCCGCAGCAAACTCGACCTGATTCTTCATGGGAAGGTCCGGTCCCAGAGGGCCAACACGGAACAGCTCCAGGATGCCCATTCCTTCTTCAGCCGCACCGACTTCCCAGGCCATGCGAATGCCCTCTCCCAACTTATCGACATTGCCGACGGGAATCAGATTGACATCCAGATCAAATCCCGAGTATTTCTTGATCCATTCTTTATTGTTCGCATACCCGCCGCTGGCTATGACCACCCCTTTCGCAGCCACCCTTATCTCCTCTCCGTTTTCCTCGACCATAACGCCAGTGATCCGGTCACCCCCGGATACAGGCATTCCGGGGCGGGCCTCCTTGAGGATCTTCTTTACCGATGCCGCCAGTCTGAGGTCAACACCTTTCTCTTTTGCACTCATGGCAAGGGCTTTCACAACAGCCGCCCCGGTCCCCTTGACCACATGATACGTCCGGGGGGCATCGGGCATGTTAATCGTAGCATCGCTAAACTCGACCCCTTTCTCCAGGAGCCAGGAGATGGTGGCGCCGGACTCGTCGACAAATGCCCTCACCAGGCGCGCGTTGGCGCGCCAGTGGCTGTAATCCATGATCCTTTTAAATGCTTCATCCCGGCTGTAAGTGATATACCTTTCTCGCTGCATCTCACTTTCCACTGCAAATATGCCATCGAAGAAGTTAGAGGTTCCCCCCGGAGAGCGCTCCTTTTCGAAAACGATGACCTTCGCGCCCCCTTCCGCCGCAGTGACTGCGGCAGCCAGCCCCGAAACACCGGAGCCAATCACGACCACGTCGGTTTCTTTGGTTATTCCGCTCATTACTTCCCTCCTTATTTAGGAAATAAAAGTGTGAGTGTGAGTGATAGTGTTAGTGTTTAATGTCCAGTGTTTAGTGTTAGAATTTTGTTTTGATCTTTATCTTACCCATTATTCCATCATTCCAACATTCCATTATTCCAATCTTTTTCCCATTGTTCCATTAATAGTTCCCCCAGAACTTGACCGGGGCCATCTTCAGCCTCAGGTCGCACTGCAGACATCGTTTCGATTCACACGCCGCCGCTTCTTCATCCATGTCATGAACCACCTTGCAGAAACTTCGGACTCGTTCTTCCGGCTGCAAACATGATTCTTCACAGCGGCCCATGGAGGCAAAGCCTTCCCCGGGGCCGAGGAATTTCTCGGGCTCTGAAAGGGGAGCCAGCTTTTCCTCAATATTTCCCCTGCCTTCAAGGAATTTATCGACGGCAACCGCTCCATTTCTTCCTGATGCGATGGCTTTAATGACCGATGCAGTGCCTATCACTGCGTCGCCTGCGGCAAATACCCCTTCCCTGTTTGTGCTAAATGTATATGAATCAAGCTCTATAAGATGGTTTGCGGTCGTATCCAGACCGAATCCATCCGGTATGTCAGGCCGCTGACCGATCGCGAAGATGACCGTATCGGCTTCAAGAACATGGAGAGAACTCTCGACCACTTCGATATGGAGGTTTTTGTCTTCATCAAAGCTGAAGGATTCTACGTTAAGGAATTCCACGCCCGTAATGTTCCCGTTGTCACTGAGAATCCGTGTAAACGTCCTGGAAGGGTGAATGGTAATCCCTTCTTCTTCTCCCTGATCAATTTCATCGCAAGCAGCCGGCATTTCGGTTCTGCACTCAAGACAGGCCATGTGCACCTGTTCTGCACCAAGCCGTCGCGCGACTCGGGCGCAGTCAAAGGCAACCTTACCGCCTCCCAGCACCACAACCTTTTTACCAATTTTCACCTTCTTCCCTGTATTGACATCCTTCAAGAAATCGACGCTAATCAAAACGCCCTCTTGATTCGCTCCTGGAATAGGGAGTTTTTGCCCTTTGTTAGCCCCGACAGCCACAAGAACAGCGTCATAACCCTGTTCTAAAAGCTTATCAATGGATTCGATACGCGTGTTCGTTTTTATTTCAACACCCATCTTTTCGATATCTCTGATCTCGCTGTCGAGTACCTTTCTGGGGAGACGATATTCGGGAATGCCATAGCGCATCATCCCCCCGGCAAGGGGCAGAGACTCGAATAGGGTCACCGCATGACCCTGGTTCGAGAGATAATAGGCAGCGGTAAGACCCGCCGGGCCGGAACCGATAATCGCCACTTTTTTATCGGTGGAAGGCCTCTTCTTTGAATTCTTCTCCCATACTTTTTCTCCATCATGCTCCGCAGCATAGCGCTTGAGATTCCTGATCGATACCGATTGATTCACCTGGCCCCTTCGGCAGACCGTTTCACAGGGGTGATCGCATACATACCCGAGCACTTTGGGAAAGGGAACTTTTTCTCTTATCACCGCAGTCGCTGCAGCATAATCCTTTTCCCTGATAAAACGGAGATATCTCGGAACATCGATTTCGGCCGGGCAGGTATATCGACAGGGAACAAGCGCGACTCTTCGGTTTTTGCCCTTTGTTAATTCCTCTTTGTCCATGATGGCGCCGGTAGGACAGACTTCGGCACAGGCGCCGCAAAATTTACAGCCGGAATCAGCAAGGGACAGATCGGAAGCAGTACCGATGTAGGTTTCTTTCCCCTTCTTTTTGTAGAAGAGCACTCCCACGCCACGGAGCTCATGGCATGCCCTCACGCAACGGCCGCAGACGATACATTTGTAAGCATCGTGCACAAAAAGCGGGTTGCCCGTATTGATCGGAATGGGTTTTGTCCGCCTCTTCACCCTTAAGTCCCCGCTGCCAAGATACTGCTTGAGTGACTGAAATTCACAATTGAGATACTTGATGCACGTGCCGCAATCCGGCGGATGTCCGGCAAGCATCAGTTCCATGGCGAGCTGGCGCATCGAGTCGATCTTTTCTGATTTCGTTTTAACGATCATTCCGTCCAAAGCCGGCGTGGTACACGAAGTGGGAAGTCCCTCCATGCCTTCTACTTCTACGATGCACAATCTGCAGGCACCGAGGGGCGAGAGATCAGGATGATGGCACACATGAGGAATATAGATACCCCCTTCCAGGGATGCCTCCAAGATGGTTTTTCCCTTTTGCGTATCGATGTCACGGCCATCAATGTTCAGCCTGATTGATTCCAAAACAATACTCCTTCAAACTTGAAATTTTCTTCACCCATCCCCTCCCTCACCCTCCCCTTGAAGAGGAGGGAATTTCTAAGTTAGCACTTGTGCCTCTGGGGGGAGAGGGTATTTTTTCACTCCCTCGCCCCTCCGGGGAGAGGGTGGGGGTGAGGGGGACTGGGACATCTTTTTTCTTTGATATGAGTTTCGTATTCCTTACGAAAGAGTTTGATGCTGCTTAGAACCGGGTTGGGCGCAGTTCGGCCAAGACCGCATATGCACCCAATCTGCATTTCTTTACCTATCTCCATCAACAAGTCCAGATCCTGAGGTTTCCCCTCACATTCGGAAATATCTTTTAGGATATCAGACATCTGATAACTCCCCTCACGACAGAAAACGCATTTACCACAGGATTGAGTTTGAACGTAGGAGAGGATGTCCTTTGCCATTTCAACAGCGCATGAATCGCTGTCGAGAACTTCTACCGTCCCAGAACCCATAATTGAGCCTGCCTCTTTTAGGGTCTCATAATCCACGTGAAGATCCAGAGAATCCGCATCGAAATAAGCGCCTGTCGGACCGCCGAACTGCACCGCTTTCATACGCTTCCCTTCCGAAACGCCCCCCCCAAGCTCTTGCACGATGGTTTTAAGAGTTGTTCCGAAGGGAACCTCCACCGTGTATTTGTGAGCAACAGCCCCTGACAGGGTAATCACTTTGGTTCCCGTGCTCTGCTCCGTACCAAGCCGAGAGACCCATTCCGAGCCTTTTTGAAAAATGGCTGATATATTGGACAGCGTCTCGATGTTGTTGATTAACGTGGGCTTGCCCGCAAATCCAATGGCCGCAGGATAAGGAGGCCGCACATAGGACATCACCTGTTTCCCCTCGAGGAAACGGAGAAGCGTCGTTTCTTCACCCGAGACAAAAGATCCCGGTACTTCCCTGATTTCTATTTCAGAACCGAAGTTGGAGTCCAAAATATTGCTCCCGAGGAGGCCATATTCTTTCATCTGGTCCAACGCCTTCCTGAGCCTTTTTATTGCAGGACGGTACTCCGCATTCACACAAACCATGCAATGGGGAGCATCCACGGCGTAAGCCCCGATCAGCAACCCTTCCAAAACGGAATGAGGATCGCTCTCCAAAAGCAATCGCCCTGTCCGAGCCCGGGGATCTGCATCGACTGCATTACAAATCACATATTTCTCGTCTCTGGCGCCTGCCCCGGAGTGCCTGTATCCGGGGGGGTCATGGACAGCCTTCCACTTATCTGCCGCAGGATAACCGGCCCCTCCCCTCCCTCTCACCCCGGACTTTCTCACCTCTTCGATCACATTAAGCCGGCTCATCTGCAAAGCCTTTGAAAGCCCGCTATAGCCTTGTCCGCGTAAGATGGAGTGTTTGATCTCTTCAGGGTCAATGGCGCCGCAGTTGCGTAGAGCGATTCGATTTTGCACCTTGAATAGAGGTAAACCCGAGGCGTGAGGAATTGGGTCTATCTTATTGCCGTCCATGCTGCAAAAGGCCTTGTCCGGCCTCGGGTTGTTATTGATCAAATAATCATTTGCAAGCTCTGAAGCGGATTGCAGAGTCACGTTGGTGTATAAGAGAGAAGATTCGCCTGGCTTTTCGATCACCACCATCGGTTCAAGATCGTAATAGCCGAAAGAACCCGTCGTGATAACTCTTGCTTTTATACCCCCCTTGTCAATCTCTGTCTGAAACCGGTC